>Ga0181577_10000450_pt1 | contig 33302 bp, 28 predicted proteins | sample 101ome_21_FD_132468 | JGI IMG/M metagenome (GOLD analysis project Ga0181577, IMG submission 132468) | Coastal salt marsh microbial communities from the Groves Creek Marsh, Skidaway Island, Georgia - 101413BT metaG (megahit assembly) | ecosystem: Environmental > Aquatic > Marine > Intertidal...
GATTTTGACCCGAACGGAACAACCGGCGCATGGGCTGGTGAGATCGGGCAGGTGCAGATGTTACCCGGTGATATTCTCGAAAGCGGTGTGGATGCCGATGGCGACGGGCATGTGGACCCGAAGGGATCGGCGCCGGATGCGCTGGCCTCTGGTGCGCGGATGTTGAGCGGGCTTGGCTGGCGCGCGGGGGAGCCTTGGCTGCAAGAGGTTGTGGTTCCCGAGGGGCTGGACTGGCGCGAGACGGGAATCGAGACGACGAAGCGCGTTGCGGAATGGGCGCGGCTTGGGGTGCGGGCGCGGAACGGCGCGCTGGGTGCGGGTAATCTTCAGGCCTCTGTCCTATTGCCGATGGGGCATGAGGGGCCGGCCTTCCTCGCCTATCCGAACTTCAATGTTTATTTCGAGTGGAACCAGTCGATGGTCTATGTGACCACGGCGGCCTATTTTGCGACGCGGCTGAGCGGAGCGCCTGTTTATGATGCCGGCAATCCTGATCCGGGCTTGAGCGGGCCAGACATGCAGGAGCTTCAGCGCAAGTTGCAGGCTCGTGGGCATGATGTGGGCGGAATCGACGGGATCCTCGGTGCCGGAACGCGGCGGGCGGTGCAGGCGGAGCAGGCGCGGCTGGGGTTGCCAGCGGATGCATGGCCAACGAGGGCGCTGTTGGACCGTTTGTAAGAGGGGTCAGGCGACCAATGCCTCGGCCTTCTTGAGGTCAACGGAGACGAGCTGGCTGACGCCTTGTTCGCCCATCGTGACGCCGAAGAGACGGTCCATCCGGCTCATCGTTACTGCATGGTGGGTGATGATGAGGAAACGGGTTTCGGTGCGGCGGGTCATTTCATCCAACAGGTCGCAGAAGCGGCCGACATTGGCGTCATCCAGCGGGGCGTCGACCTCGTCGAGCACGCAGATTGGTGCGGGGTTGGCGAGGAACACGGCGAAGATCAGCGCCAGTGCGGTAAGCGTTTGCTCGCCGCCTGACAGGAGCGACAGGGTCGAGAGTTTCTTGCCGGGCGGTTGGCACATGATCTCCAACCCGGCGTCGAGGGGGTCTTCGCTCTCGACCATGACAAGCTTGGCCTCACCACCGCCGAAGAGGTGGGTGAAGAGCAGGCCGAAGCTTTCGTTCACCTGCTCGAAAGCGGTTAGCAGGCGTTCGCGGCCTTCGCGGTTGAGGCTGGCGATGCCGGTGCGGAGCGCTTTGATTGCCTCTTCGAGATCGGTTTTTTCGCCGAGGAGGGTATCGTGCTCTTCCTGCACTTCCTTGGCGTCTTCCTCGGCCCGCAAATTCACCGCACCGAGGGCATCGCGCTGGCGTTTGTAGGCGTTGACCTGTGCTTCGATCTCCTCGGAAGGGGGCATCTTATCTGGGTCGGTGTCGAGGCTTTCGAGGAGCTTGTCCGGCGTGACCTCTTGTGCCTCCATGATCCGCTCGGCGGCATAGGCGACGGTTTCGCGGGCGGCGTCGTTGCGGGCCTCGGCGCGGGCGCGGGCTTCGCGGGCCTCTGACGCGAGACGCTCGGCGTCGCGCTCGGCCACTTGGGCATCGCGGAGGGCGTTCTCAGCTTCAGCAAGCTTGTCGGCGGCGGCTTTGCGGCGGGCTTCGGCCTCGTCGATCGTGTCGGCCAGTTCGGCGCGCTTGGCTGCGATTTCAGCGGGGGCGGTCGTGGCCTCTTTCAGCTCCGCTTCGGAGGTGACCTTGCGCTCGGAAAGCTCGGCGGAGCGCTTGGAGGCCGTCTCTAAGCGGTGCTTCCAGCCGGAAATTTCCTTGGTGATCTCTTGTGACCGGCGTAGGCGGCTTTCGCCTTCGCGGCGGACCTCGTCATGGGCGGAGCGCTTTGCCATCATCGTCATACGCGCGGCTTCGACGGTCATCTTGATGTCTTCGACGGCGGCGCGGGCGTCTTCGAGGGAGGCAAGCTCGCGTTGCCCGCGCTCCGCTTCGGCAAGCGATTTCCGTGCGGCGATGGCCTCTTCTTCGTGGCGTTTGAAGGCGAGGCCGGAATTCTCCAGCTTGCCTTGCGCCAGATTGCGGTCGGCTTCCGCGCGGGAGAGGGCGCGGGCGGCTTCGGCCACGAGACGGTCAGCTTCGCGGCGGGCCTCGCGGGCGGCGCGGTCAGCTTCGGTCAGGCGGGTCAGTTCAGCGGTCAGAATGTCATGCGCTTGTGCGGCGCCGATGGCCTTGGCGTTGGCCTCCTCAAGGTCGCGCTTCAACTCGACGAGGCGATTAAGCTGCTGGAGGCGCAGGGCGGTGGCGGAGGGGGCATCCTCCGCGGCGGCGCGGAAGCCATCCCAGCGCCAGAGATCGCCTTCGAGACTGACAAGGCGCTGACCGGGCTGGAGGGCCTCTTGCAAGCGTGGGCCATCTGCGGGATCTACGAGGCCGATCTGCCCCATGCGGCGGATCAAAACCTCTGGCACGGTGACGAAATTCGTCAGCGCTTGCACACCTTCGGGCAGTGCGGGTGGGGTTGTGTATCCGGCAAGCGTGGCCCAGCCGGATTTGATACCCTCGCCGCCGAGAACCGGCGCGCGAAGGTCATCGGCGAGAGCCGCACCAAGGGCCTTTTCGAAGCCGCTTTTGACCTGCAAGAGATCAAGCACCTGCCCGCCTTCGGCGGTATCGCGCTCGACAAGCCTTGCCAGCGCGTTGACCTCGGCGCGGAGGGCGTTGGCCTCACCTTCGGCATCGGAGCGGGCGGCGCGGGCATCGACTTCGCGGTCCTGCGCTGCGGCTCGGGCTTCGTCGGCTGCGGTGAGGGCGGCGTCTGCTTCCTCGGCGCGGCGGGCGGCTTCGGCATCGGCTTGTTGGGCGGTGCTGAAATCCTGCTCGGCCTTGGCAACTGCGGTTTCAGCGTCGCGCATTGCGGCTTTTGCTTTTTCGGCAGAGGATTCAGCCTTGTTCAGAGTGGTGCGGCTGTCGTCGAGGAAGCGCTGGGCAGACTGATGGCGGGCTGCAAGGCGGGCGACATCCTCTGTGAGTTGCGAAAGATCGGTTTCGCGCTCTTGCAATATGCTGGCTGCGTCATGCGCGGCGCTTTGCGCGGCGGCGAGGCGGTCATTGTGACCCTCGCTGGCTTTGGCGATCTCGCGGGCTTCCCATTCGAGCCGTTCAATCGTTTCGCCTGCGTCACGGTTGAGGCCTGCTTCGCGGTCGATATCGCGGGCAAGCTGCTCGATACGGGATTTGAGCGTCTCGATCGTGTCGAGCGCGCGGGTTTCCTGCTCGGCCAGAGAATCACGCTGCACCTGCAAGCGCTGGAGCACGGCACCGGCGATGGCCTCTTCTTCGCGCAATGGCGGCAGAGCCTCTTCGCAGGTGGTGCGGAATTTGGTGGCGGCGCGGGCCTCAGATTCGGCGCGGGAGGCGGCGACGGTGCGTTCCTGCAACTGCGATACGGCCACGAGGCGGGATTCTTCGGCTTCTTTCCAGCGACGATAGAGCAGCAGACCTTCCGCAATGCGGAGTTTGTCGCCGATTTCGCGGTAGCGGGCGGCCTGACGCGCCTGACGGGCGAGTTGCTGGAGCTGGTTGGCAAGCTGTTCGATCACGTCATCGACGCGGGCGAGGTTTTGCTCTGCGCCTTTGAGCTTCAGTTCGGCTTCGTGCCGGCGCTGGTACAGGCCCGAGATGCCGGCGGCCTCTTCGAGGATCCGCCGGCGTGCCTTGGGTTTGGCATTGATCAATTCGGAGATTTGCCCTTGCCGGACGAGCGCGGGAGAATGCGCTCCTGTGGAGGCATCGGCAAAGAGCATCTGCACATCGCGGGCACGGACATCTTTTGCGCCGACTTTGTATGCGGAGCCTGCATCGCGGGTGATGCGGCGGACGATATCGAGCGTGTCGTTATCATTGAAACCGGCAGGCGCAAGGCGGTCGGAATTGTCGATGGTGAGGATCACTTCGGCAAAATTGCGGGCAGGGCGGGTGTTGGTACCAGCGAAGATCACATCTTCCATGCCGCCGCCGCGCATGGCGGTGGGACGGTTCTCGCCCATGACCCAGCGCAGTGCTTCAAGCAGATTCGATTTTCCGCAGCCGTTTGGCCCGACAACGCCTGTCAGCCCGTCCGCGATCACGAGATCGGTCGGGTCAACGAAGCTTTTGAAGCCATTGAGCTTGAGCTTGGAAAAACGCAAATGCCTGCCTCTGGTGATTCTGATCCCATAAATCTGGAGGCGGGAGGGCCGCTGAGTCAACGTTTCACCCCATGATACAGCGGTATTCCGCGACTTATCCACAAGATATTGCGGTTTGTGGACCTGTTTCGGGATTGTCTGCGCGCCGCATGAACGCATTGCAGTGTCGGAAATCACCTTGACGGAAGCGGAGATCGAAGCGCATGTAGGGCGGGCATGGTTCCCCGATCAGGCGCAAAGCGTCCGGGGATGAAATGGGAATGTGGTGCGAGCCGATCCAGACAGGAGGCACAAAACCACAGCCGCCCCCGCGACTGTAAGCGGTGAGCGCCCGTCATTTGCCACTGGGATTTTCCCGGGAAGGCGACGACGCGCCACGACCCGCGAGCCAGGAGACCGGCCTTGCGAATGCAACCCAATCCCCGTCGGGTGTGACGGGACAGGAGATGAAGACATGACCAATTCTTTCGCATCCGCAAAGGCTGCTGCATCCAATGATCTGCTGGCCATCGGTTTTGCTGCGCTGTTCGGCCTCGGGCTGGTTTTTGCGGCGGGCTTCAGCCACGCATCGGCAATGCATGATGTGGCTCACGATCAGCGCCACGCCATCGCGTTCCCCTGCCACTAAGCGCTGACTGACACCAGTTCAATGGCAAAAAATCTTGTGACCAGCGCGTTGTTCGCTGGTGTGGCTGTGGGCGTTCTCGCAGCCATTCTCCAATTCATGTTCGTGGTTCCCCTCCTGATGGAGGGGGAGCTCTATGAAACCGGCGCGCGCGTGCATTTCAGCGTGGGCGGTGCCGAGTCTGAGGCGGGTGCGCTGCCGATCTGGGGAGATATCGGGCGTCATATTGGCACTGTTGCGATGAACCTGGTCGCCTATACGGGCTTCGCTTTTGTCATGGTCGCGGGCTTTGCGCTGGCGAAGCGTACAGGGCACGAAGTCAATGGCCGCGTGGGTGCGTTGTGGGGGCTTGCGGGTTTTATCGCTGTGCAGCTGGCCCCGGCCTCCGGGCTGCCACCTGAGCTGCCCGGAACCGCCGCTGCCGACCTTGGTGCGCGACAGATCTGGTGGGCGGGCTGTGTGCTGGCGACCTTGCTGGGCATCGCCTCCATGACCTATGTGCGAAATGCTGCGGGCATTGCGGTCGGTGCGCTGTTGATCGCCGCGCCGCATGTGATTGGCGCGCCGCACCTCGACGCCTATTACGGGATCGCGCCACCGGAACTGGCATCGCATTTCGTGACGCGTTCGCTGGGCGTGGCGGCGGCAAGCTGGGTCATGTTGGGCAGTATTGCGGGCGCTCTTTGGGCGCGTAAAGCCTAGGCCGGTATGCGGCCGATAAGCTTGAACCTGAGTTCACCAGCCGGACGGGCATCTTCGATGATCCCGTCCGGTGTAGCCTCATACAGGGCTGCAAAGGCCGCGAGATCGGCCACTTGTGTGGCCGGATCAACGCCTGAAAACAGATACGCGGCCTTGCCCTCGGCCCTTACGGAGACGGTAACGGGTTGGCCGCAGACGATCATGCAGTCGATCTCGGTGACTTCGGTGGCCAGACCTATCTCCGAAATGCGCGTGCGCAGGGAGGCAGCGAGGGCACGGCCCTCACCCTCGGCGCAAGTGCTGCAAATTGTGATCCGATCCGCCATCGATTGTGATCCCGACCTTTTCATTCCGGCCCGTTTGGGCCACATCAGACACGTCAGATAACGGAGTCCATCATGCCTGCCAAGATTCCCGCAACCGTCGTTACCGGCTTTCTCGGAGCCGGCAAGACAACATTGATCCGCCATATGCTGCAAAATGCCAATGGCAAAAGGATCGCGCTCATCATCAACGAGTTTGGTGATCTGGGTGTTGATGGCGATATCCTGAAAGGATGCGGGGAGGAAACCTGCACCGAAGAGGATGTGATGGAGCTGTCGAACGGCTGCATCTGCTGCACCGTGGCGGATGATTTCATCCCGACGATGCAGAAGCTCCTTGAGCGAGAGAACAAGCCGGATCACATCGTGATCGAAACCTCTGGCCTTGCGCTGCCGCAGCCGCTCGTGCGGGCGTTCAACTGGCCTGGGATTTCGACCAAGGTGACGGTCGATGGTGTGGTCACCGTGGTGGACGGAAAGGCCGTTAGCGAAGGGCGGTTTGCGCATTCGGTAGCTGCTGTTGATGCGCAGCGGAAGCTGGACGAGAACCTTGACCACGAAACGCCGCTTTCGGAGCTGTTCGAGGATCAGGTGGCCTGTGCCGATATGATCGTCGTCAACAAGACGGACCTGTTGACCGCCGAGGAAGCTGATGCACTGAGCGCGAAGTTGAAGGCCGAGAGCCGTGACGGGGTGCAGGTGGTGAAAGCGACGATGGGCGCGCTGCCGGTTGATGTGCTGCTGGGGCAGGGCATCGGTGCGGAGAGCGATCTGGAGTCCCGCCACGAAGTGCATCACCATCACCACCACGATGATGACGACCATGATGACGATCACCATCACGACCATGAGCATGAGCACGGACATGACGAGTTCGAGAGCTTTGTGGTGACGCTGGGCGAGATTGCAGACCCAAAGAGCTATTCCGAGCGGGTGGCGGATGTGATCCGCGCGCATGATATTTTGCGGCTGAAGGGTTTTGTTGCCGTTTCAGGCAAGCCGATGCGGATGACCTTGCAGGCCGTGGGGCCGCGGATCGAGACGTATTTCGATCAGCCCTTTGGAACCGCACCACGCCAGACGCGGCTTGTGGTGATCGGTGAGGCAGGGCTGGACCGCGCGGCAATCGAGGCAGCGCTGGTGGCATGAGCGTCCGCGTCCGTCAGGCAAACCCGCTGAGCGCGGAGGGGCGGGCGCTTTTGGCGCAGAGCCATGCGTTTATGGCGGCGAAATATCCGCCGGAGCATGTCTTTGCGCTGCCAGCCGAGGCATTGGCGGAACCGCATGTACGCTTTTTCATCGTGGAGGTTGATGGCGCGGCTGTCGGCTGCGCGGCGCTGGCGAACAAGGGTGACTATGGCGAGGTGAAATCCGTCTTCGTTTCGCCCGAAGGACGCGGGCGGGGGGCTGGCGCGGCTTTGGTGGAGGCGCTCATCGCGGCGGCAGAGGCGCAAGCGCTGCCGTGGATGCGGTTGGAATCTGGTGATGACCTTTACGAGGCGCACAGGCTTTATGCGCGGCACGGCTTTGGCATGAGTGGGCCATTCGGCGACTATCAGGAAGGGCCGCATTCGATCTTTATGGAGCGCTGCATGGGTGCGCCTGAAGGGGGTGCCTGATGCATCTCCTTGCCGCCACGCCGGGAAGTATTGATGACGGGAAAGAGCCTGTCGATCTGGGGCAGACGCCTGCGGATGTGGTGGTGATCTCTGCCGCTGATACAGAGCTGGCGGGGCTATCGGTCGCGCGGGCGGAGATGGATGCGCAGCCGCGCTTGCGGCTGGCGAACATGATGCATCTTCAGCATCCGATGTCTGTCGATCTGCACCTTGACCAATGTGCAACCCGCTCGAAGCTGGTGATTGCACGGGTGCTGGGTGGTATGGGCTACTGGCGCTACGGCGTGGAGCAATATGCGGCGCGGTTGCGGGAGGCGGGTGTGCCGGTTGCGTTTCTCCCCGGAGATGACAAGCCGGACGCGGAGTTGCGGGCGCTGTCGACGGTTGAGGAAGCGGATTACGATGCGCTGTGGGCCTATCTGGTGGAGGGCGGGCCGCAGAACGCGGTGGCGTTCCTGACCTATGCGCAGGCGATGTTGGATGGCAGCGAAAAGCCGGAAGCAGCGCGGCGCTTGCTGCGGGCGGGCATCTACTGGCCGGGTGCGGATCGGGCCGACCTTGCGGATGTGCAGGCCAGCTGGACCGAAGGCGCGCCGGTGGTGCCGGTGGTATTTTACCGTGCCTTGGTGCAGGGCGCGGGGCTGAACCCGATCAACCGGCTGACGCGGGCGTTGTTGCGGGCTGGGCTAAACCCGTTGCCGGTGTTCGTGGCATCGCTGAAAGATCCGGTCAGCGTGGCGACGCTGGAGCATCTTTTCACCGCTGTGCCGCCGAGCGTGATCTTGAACTGTACCTCTTTCGCGGTAGGCAGCCCCCATGAGGGCGATGACGGGCCAGCCAATCCGCTGGCGATGGAAGCGGCGCATGATGCGCCGGTGTTTCAGGTGGTTTTGTCGGGAGGATCGGAGGCCATCTGGGACGAGGGGCTGACGGGCCTGTCTGCACGCGACATCGCGATGAACGTGGCGCTGCCGGAGGTGGACGGCCGCATCCTGAGCCGCGCGATCAGCTTCAAGGGGGAAGCATTTTTTGACGAGGCGACAGAGTGCCCGATTGCCACATATCAGGCGCGGGGCGACCGGATAGATTTCGTGGTAGCGCTTGCGGCATCTTGGGCGCGGCTGCGGGGCAAGGACGTGACCGAGCGGCGTATTGCGCTGGTATTGGCGAACTACCCCAACAAAGACGGGCGGCTGGCGAATGGCGTTGGCCTCGATACGCCGGCGGGGACGGTGCATGTGATCCGGCTGTTGGAGGAGGCGGGCTATCGCACCCATGCCGCCCCTGCTGACGCGAAGGCGCTGATGGATCAGATGATGGCGGGGCCGACGAACTGGCTGACCGACCGCGCGGTGCGAACGGGCGGTGTGGATCTGTCACTGGGCGATTACGAGCGGGCTTATGGGCAGTTGCCGTGGGAGCTGCGGCGGGACATCGAGGCACGCTGGGGCAAGCCTGAAGCGGACCCGTTCTTTGAGGCGGGCGCTGTGGATTGCGGGCGCTTCAAGCTGTCGGTCATGCAGTACGGCAACGTCGTGGTGGGGCTGCAACCGGCGCGGGGCTATAACGTTGATCCGACTGAAACGTATCACGCGCCGGATTTGGTGCCGCCCCATAATTACCTCGCCTTTTATTTCTGGCTGCGGAACAGCCTTGATGCCGATGCGATCGTGCATATGGGCAAGCACGGGAACCTTGAATGGTTGCCGGGTAAGGCGCTGGCGCTCTCAGAGACATGCTGGCCGGAGGCGATACTCGGGCCGTTGCCGCATCTTTATCCGTTTATCGTCAACGATCCGGGTGAGGGCACGCAGGCGAAGCGCCGCGCGCAGGCGGTGATCATTGATCACCTGACACCGCCACTGACCCGCGCCGAGAGCTATGGCCCACTGCGCGATCTGGAAGCGCTGGTGGACGAATATTACGAGGCAGCAGGCGTGGATCCACGCCGGATCACGCATTTGCGCAAGGAAATCCTCTCGCTTTCCGAGGTGACTGGGCTTGCTGCGGATGTGGGGATGCAGGGCGATGCGGAGCAAGATCTGGCCAAGCTCGAAGCATACCTTTGTGAGTTGAAAGAGGCGCAGATTCGTGACGGTTTGCATATTTTCGGCCAATCGCCGGAGGGTGTGCAGGCGCGTGATCTGGCCATCGCGCTGGCGCGGGTGCCGAGGGGCGCCGGCAAGGGGCGGGATGCCTCCCTGCTGCGGGCGCTGGCGGATGATCTGGCGCTGGGGTTTGATCCGCTCGACTGCGATATGGCGGAACGTTGGGAGGCCGCGCGGCCCGAGGTGCTGAACGCACTGGACGCAGGCGCTTGGCGCAGTGCGGGCGACACGGTCGAGCGATTGGAGCTTTTGTCGGCGCAGATGGTGGACGGGCTGGTGGAAGCACCGGGGCCGGCGTCGGTTGAGGTATTGGCCGAAATCCGCGAGCGGATCATGCCGACCGTTGCGGCCTGTGGGCCGGAGGAAGGTGCTGCGCTGTTGCGTGGGCTGGACGGCAAAGCAATCGCGCCGGGGCCATCCGGCGCGCCGACGCGGGGGCGGATGGATGTGCTGCCGACCGGCAAGAACTTCTTCAGCGTGGACAGTCGCGCCGTGCCGACGCCGACAGCGTGGGCGCTGGGATGGAAATCGGCGAACCTGCTGATCGAGAAATACCTTCAAGATCATGGCGATTGGCCGCGCACGATGCTGGTGACGGCATGGGGCACGGCCAATATGCGCACGGGAGGCGATGACATTGCGCAGACGCTGGCGCTGATGGGCGTGAAGCCGAAATGGGACAGTGCGAACCGGCGGGTGACGGGCTTCGAGATTTTGCCGGAGGGCGTTTTAGGGCGGCCGCGCGTGGATGTGACGCTGCGGGTTTCGGGCTTCTTCCGTGATGCGTTTCCGCAACTGATTGCACTGGTGGACAGTGCGGTGCGGGCGGTGCAGGCGCTGGAGGAAAGCGCGGATCAGAACCCCGCCGCAGCGCGGGTGCGCGAGGGGGGCAATGCCGCGCGGGTCTATGGCTCCAAACCGGGAGCCTATGGCGCGGGCTTGCAGGCGCTGATCGACGAGCGGATCTGGAACGACAAGGCGGATCTGGGCAATGCCTACCTTGAATGGGGCGGCTATGCCTATGGCGCGGGGCAGGAAGGCGTGCGCGACCGCGAAGGGTTTGCCGCGCGGCTGGGCGAGGTGGAAGCCATCGTGCAAAACCAAGACAACCGCGAGCACGATATTCTCGACAGCGACGATTACTATCAGTTCGAAGGCGGCGCGGCGGCGGCTGTTTCGAGCCTGCAAGGGCGCGACAGGCCGATCTATCACAATGACCATTCGCGCCCTGAACGCCCCGTGATACGGACGCTGGATGACGAGATTGGACGTGTGGTGCGCAGCCGCGTGGTGAACCCGAAGTGGATCGAGGGTGTGAAGCGGCACGGCTACAAAGGTGCCTTCGAGATCGCGGCGACGGTGGATTATCTTTTTGCCTTCGCGGCGACCACCGGCGCGGTGCGCGGGCATCATTTTGATTTGGTGGAAAGCGCTTTCCTCGAGGATGACGCCACGCGCGCATTCATTGAAGAACATAACGAACCGGCACTGCACGAGATTGCCGAGCGTTTGCAGGAGGCGATTGATCGCGGGCTTTGGCAGCCGAGGTCGAACTCGGCGCGGGCGCGGATTGCGGCGCTGATGCGTGGAGACGTGGCATGATTCTACATCTGACCATACTGCTCCTGTACCAATTGGGCGGTGAGGTTGCGGCGCGGGTGTTGGGCCTGCCGTTGCCGGGGCCGGTGATCGGCATGGCGGCGCTGTTCATCAGCTTTGTGCTGTTTCCCAAACTGGCGGAGCTGATCCAGCCGACGACCAAGGTGCTGCTGGCGCATCTGTCGTTGCTGTTTGTGCCTGCGGGCGTTGGCGTGGTCGGGCATCTCGACAAGCTGGCGACGCATGGAACGGCGCTGGCGGTGGCGATTATCGGCTCGACGGTGCTGACGATCCTCGCAGGGGTAGGAACATTTCTCCTCGTGGGGCGGCTGACGGGGGTGCGCGATGAATGACGTGACCCAGATCTGGAGTTACTTGGCGCAAGACCCGCTCTTGTGGCTGACGCTGACCCTTGTGAGCTACGGGATTGGCGATGCAGCTTTCCGCGCGTCCGGGCGGCGGCCGATGGTCAATCCGGTGCTGATCGCGGTGGCCCTGCTGGCGATTATGCTGCGGGTGACGGAGACTGAGTACGCGACCTATTTCGAAGGTGCGCAGTTTATCCACTTCATTTTAGGCCCAGCGACAGTGGCGCTTGCGGTGCCGCTTTATGCTAATCTGGGGCGGATACGGGCGACCGCTGTGCCGATGCTGGCAGCGCTGGTTGCGGGGTCGGTGACGGCGATTGCCAGTTCGGTACTGATTGCGGGGTGGATGGGCGTGGATCGGACGATGTTGCTGTCGATTGCGCCAAAATCGGCAACCGCGCCAGTGGCGCTGGGGGTATCTGAGGCGATGGGCGGTGCGCCGACGCTCACGGCGGTGATGGTGATCCTGACTGGTATCACTGGTGCGATTGTCGCGACGCCGCTGCTGAACCTGCTGCGCATCCGCGATTATCGCGCGCGGGGCTTTGCGCTGGGCGTTGCGAGCCACGGGATCGGCACAGCGCGGGCGTTTCAGGTGAATGAAACGGCGGGCGCGTTTGCAGGCGTGGGCATGGGGCTGAATGCTGTGCTGACCGCGCTGATTGCGCCGCTTCTGGCGCCTTGGCTGATCGGGCTGGTGAGCGGACTGAACTAGAACTTGTGCCTGTCGCGGCGCTGCCGCAGGGTGGGATGAAAGATGGAGGACGATATGACCGAGGATGCAGACCGCCACGCGATGAAGATGGCCAAGAAGAAGGCCGCCCGCGACAAGATCATGGCCACCAAGACCGATAAGAAGGGCTTGATCATCGTGCATACCGGCAAGGGCAAGGGGAAATCCTCCGCCGCGTTCGGGATGATCTTTCGCTGTATTGCGCATGGGATGAAATGCGCAGTGGTGCAGTTTATCAAAGGTGGGATGGAATGCGGCGAGCGCAACCTGATCACCGAGCGGTTTGGTGACGTCTGTGAGTTCTACACGATGGGTGAGGGCTTTACCTGGGAAACCCAAGACAAGACCCGCGATATCGAAATGGCGCAGGCGGCGTGGGAAAAATCGAAAGAGCTGATCCGCGATCCGTCCAACACGATGGTGCTTCTGGATGAGATCAACATCGCGATCCGCTATGATTATGTGGACATCAAAGAAGTTGTGCAGTTCCTCGTGGAGGAAAAGCCAGAGATGACGCATGTAGTTCTGACGGGGCGCAACGCGCATGACGACCTGATCGAAATTGCCGATCTGGTGACTGAAATGGAGCTGGTGAAGCACCCGTTCCGCGCAGGTATCAAAGCACAGATTGGTGTGGAATTTTGATTTTATGAAATCAAAATGAAAATATTAATATGCAAAAAGGACCTCTTTTGCGGTCCTTTTCTTTGCGGCATAGGCCTGAATTAGTTGATCAAACCAGCGTGCTTCATCGCGTCCTTGATCGAGAGGCGGGTGCCTTCATCGAGCGGGGTGAGGGGGGAGCGCACTTCGTCTTTGCACAGGCCCAGCAGGGACATCGCGTATTTCGCGCCTGTAACGCCGGGCTCCATGAAGATGGCTTCGTGCAGCGGCATCAGGCGGTCGAGGAACTCAAGTGCTGCGGTGTAGTCGCCGCGGAGGGTGGCTTCCTGAAACTGGCTGCAAAGCTTTGGCGCAACATTGGCGGTGACGGAAATGCAGCCGGTGCCGCCGTGGGCGTTGAAGCCGAGCGCGGTGGCGTCCTCGCCTGAGAGCTGAATGAAATCGGTGCCGCAGCAACGGCGCTGCTTGGGCACGCGGGCGAGGTCGCCTGTGGCGTCTTTCACACCGACGATCATCGGATGTTTGGCCAATTCGCCCATCGTCGCGGGCGTCATATCAACAACCGAGCGGCCGGGGATGTTGTAAATGATAATCGGAAGGCCGCATTCAGCCGCTGCAAGGAAATGGGCGAGAAGCCCGCGCTGGGTGGGCTTGTTGTAATAAGGCGTCACCACAAGCGCGGCATCGGCGCCGGCATTCTTGGCAGCCTCAACAAGGCGAACGGTTTCGATCGTGTTGTTTGACCCAGCACCGGCAATTACCGGAACGCGGCCGGCGACGGTTTTGACCACCGTTTCGACGACGAGGTCATGCTCGGAATGGCTGAGCGTGGGGCTTTCGCCCGTGGTGCCGACGGGAACGAGGCCGTGACTTCCCTCCGCGATGTGCCATTCGACAAGTTTCTCCAGCGTTTCGAGTTCAAGCTGGCCGTTGTCGAAGGGGGTGACGAGTGCGGGGAGAGACCCACGGAACATGGTGCGTTTCCTTTGTAGGGGCAGGAGATTCTACCCGAATAAAATCGTTCGGAACCTAGACGGGTTTCCGCCGATTGCCAAGTTGGTGAATTGATATTGTGTGGCGGCAGGCTAGGATAGAGCAAAACGAATATGAGGCAGTTGGTTTCGATGAGACGGGTTTTCCTGACCCTTTCCTTGTGCCTGTCACTTGCAACAGGGGCGGCAGCGCAAATAGTTGCCGAAGATCCGGCGCTGGCGCGGGTTTTTGCGCTCACGCGCGATGGCGCATGGGATGAGGCGTCGGCAGCCGTCCCAAATGGTGACGCGGTGCTGCGGGATCTGGTGACATGGATGAAGCTGCGCAGCGGGGGTTTGGGCTTCGAGGCGGCGCAGGGTTTTCTGGCGCGGCGCGATGACTGGCCGCAACAGCGGTCATTGCGGGAGGAAGCCGAGAAGGTGATGCCCGAAACGCTTTCAGCCGAAGAGGTGAAGGCGTGGTTTGAGGGCCATGCACCGCAGACGGGGCGCGGCGTCCGGTTGTTAGCTGAAGCGCATCTGGCGATGGATGATGCCGCCGGTGCGGCGACGGTGCTGCGCTACGGGTGGCTCGCGCTGGTGATGGAAGAGGCGGAGGAAACGGCGCTGCGGGCGCGGTTTGAGAGTGGCCTTTCGCTTATGCATGCGGAACGCGCAGCGGCGATGTTGGATCGCGGCGCGGTATCGGCGGCGGAGCGTTTGCTGCCAGTGCTGGACGGAGCGAGCGCGGCGGAAGTGGCGCTGAGGATTGCCGTTCAGCGAGGCGGAGAATTGGGCGAGGCGGCCTTTGCAGCGGCTCCAGCGGCACTGCGCGCCAAGGCGTCTGTTGCGGCGGACCGTTTTAATCAATTGGCGGCGCGTGGCGATTGGACGGATGCGATGGGCCTGTTGCGTGCGCAAACGGAGCTGGGCGATGCGGCCCGCTGGGCTAATTGGCGGCGGGTGATCGCGCGTTGGCAGATGCGTGAGGGCGAAGATCGCTCGGCTTACCTTCTGGCTGCAACACACGGGCTTGAGCCGAGCGAGGGTGAGGATTTTGCCGATCTTGAATGGCTGGCCGGCTATATCGCGCTGCGGAAATTGAACGAACCGGCAGCGGCAGTGGCGCATTTCCAGCGCACGGCTGATGCGGTCGACGGAGCGATTTCCTTGGGGCGGGCATGGTATTGGACAGGGCGTGCGCATCTGGAACTGGGCAATGCCGAGGCAGCACAAGCCGCTTTTGCCCGCGCGGCGGAACATCAGAGCGCCTTTTATGGGCAGCTTGCAGCGGAACGGTTGGCGCGGCCATTGGACCCAGCGCTGGCGGGGCGGGCGACATTGGGACAGTGGCGCGGAACCGCTCTGGCAGCGGATGACCGTTTCCAAGCGCTTCAAAAGCTGATCGCCGGTGGGGAACGGGCAGGTGCGGTTGCTTTCGTTTTTCACCTCGCGCGGGAGCTGGAGCCTGATGATCTGGCGCGATTGGGGGCGTATCTGGAGGAGGCAGGCGAGCCGTTTTTCGAGATTTTTCTGGGCAAGACAGCGGCAACGCGGGGGATATTCCTTCCGGCGGTGCAATTCCCATTACATCCGTTGGCGGAGCGGAGCTTGGCTGTCGCGCCAGAGATCGGTTTGGCTTTTGCGCGGCGGGAGAGCGAGTTCAATCCGGTGGTGGGCAGTCCGGCAGGGGCGCTGGGGCTGATGCAACTGATGCCGGGCACGGCAGAGGAAATGGCGGGGTTTCTGGACCTGCCTTATTCGCGGGGGCGGTTGACGGCGGATTGGGCTTATAATGCGAAACTGGGAACTGGCTATCTCGCGCGCTTGTATGAACGCTTTGGCGATGGCTTGGCGCTGGTCGCGGTGGGTTATAATGCGGGTCCACGCCGCGCGGACGAGTGGGTCGAAGCGCGGGGTGATCCACGCAATGACGACGTCGATATCATTGACTGGCTTGAGCATATCCCGTTCCGCGAAACGCGAAATTATGTGCAGCGCGTGGCGGAGGCGGTGATCGTCTATCGGGCTCGGTTGGGCAACGCGGGTGGTGGCATCGGGCTGGAGGCACTGTTGCGGCGCGGCTTGCCTCCCGTGGCTGCGCGGCCGGTTTCCGGGCTGGTGCCGGAAGCAACGCTGACACCTGTTGCCCGCCCCGAGACGGGTGAAGCGCCGTCGGATTTGGTGCCAGAGCGCACGATGCGCCCCGTTGCGCGGCCGAGCCGCTAGCGCGGACGACAGATCATCCTTGCAACTTTGCGGCTAGCTGCGTTCACTTGATCGCAGTGGTTCGCGTGTGCAGGTGGGTGAGATGCAAAGACCGTTCGAAGCGAGGAAGGGACAGGTGATCTTCCAGCCGGGGCAGGAGCGCGCGGGCTACCTGATACTGGCTCAAGGCTCGATCAAGGTAACTTTGACAGGGGCCAGTGGGCGGTAAGTGGTGCTCTATCGGGTGCGGCCAGGGGAGGTGTGCTTGCAGACCTTTTCCTGCCTTGTGGATGGGACGACCTATGCTGCCGAAGGGATGGCAGAGACTGATCTGAAGGGCGAGATCATCCCAGCGGCGCAGTTTGCGGGGCGGATGGAGGCGGATCCTAACTTTCGTTCGATGGTGCTGGCGTCGGTGGCGACGCGGTTTGGAGAAGTCAACAGCTGATCGAGGAAGTGGCGCTGACAGGCTTTGACGCGCGTTTGGCGCGGGTTTTGTTGCGGCTGGCGGATGGGGCAGGGCTGGTCGCGGCGGCGCATCATGCATTGGCTGCTGAAACCGCGAGCGGGCGAGCCTATGTCAGCCGTCGTTTGGCGGATTTTGCAGCGCGTGGGCTTGTGACGCAGGGCAAGGAAGGTATCGCCATCACCAATCGGGACGCCTTGCAGCGGATCGCAGATGAGGACAGGTGACTTTGTCACCGACGATTGCCCAAACATTTGCTATGATAGTCGGGAAGCAAACAAATGGAGGCATTTGAAATGATCAGGAACGAAGGAACAGTTGATCGCGTCCTGCGGGTCGCAGTGGGCTTGGTGTTGCTGTCACTCGTTTTCGTTGGGCCACAGACGGCATGGGGCTGGATCGGGGTTGTCCCGCTTGTGACGGGTCTTTTCGGTCATTGCCCGCTGTACCGTGTTTTCGGTTTCAGCACCTGCCCGATGAAGAGCTCGAACTGACCTCATTCGCGCGGCCTGCCTAACGGGCCGCGCGGTTTTCGCGCCAGAAGGTGAACAGGCCCGCAGCCATGACAATCGCTGCGCCCAGTGCCACATTGGGGCGAAGAACTTCGCTGAAAATCAGGATACCGAAACCTGTGCCGAAGATCAGCTGCATATAGGCAAACGGTTGAACGGCGCTCGCCTCGGCCACTTCGTAGCATTTGATCAAGAGCCAGTGGCCGCTCGCGCCGGTCAGGCATAGAAGCGCCATCCAGCCCCAATCGGCCAGCGTCATCGGCTCCCAGAACCAGACGCCGATCAGCGTGATGGCGACGGCGCCTGAAACACCCGTCCAGAAGAACGAGGTCGCCGTACTGTCGCGCCGTGCGGCGTAACGGGTGAGCAGGCCGTAGATAGCAAACAGCGTTGCGGAAAGCAGCGGCACCAAGGCGGCGGGGCTGAAAACGCCCACGCCGGGCTGGAGGATGATCAGCACGCCGACAAAACCTACGCCAATCGCGGACCAGCGCCGCCAGCCGACTTTCTCTCCCAGAATGGGGCCGGAAAGGGCGGCGATGATCAGGGGATAGGCGGTGAATACGGCGAGGCTTTCGACAAGGCCGAGGAGCGTAAAGGCATAGACCATCACGCAGATTTCCCCAACGAGGATCAGGCCGCGCCCGATCTGTAAGGCGGGCTGGCTGGTCGCGGCGGCGGCCCGAACCGATCCTTCGCGACGGGCCGCAATTGTGATGACGAAGGCTGCGAAGAACCAGTAGCGGATCACCACCACCATGAAGACGTTATACTCCCCCGCCAGATGGCGTGAGATACTGTCTTGCGCGGCGAAGATGAAGGTGGTGGCGATCATCAGGAGGATGCCGAGGCGGGTGTTGGTTTGCATCAGTTGGGCATCTCAGCGCTGGTCATGTGCCTTTTGCGACCGAAGCCGGGGCTGCGGGTGACGGTGAACCCTGCCTCCGCAAGCGCGCGGCGGACGTGACCTGCGGCGGTATAGGTGGCGAGTGTGCCGCCTGCGGTGGTGTGGGCGGCGACTTGCGCCATCAGATCGGCGCCCCACAGCTCCGGGTTTTTGGCGGGGGAGAAGCCATCGAGGTACCATGCATCGGCCTTGCCCTCCCACTTGGGGAGTGTTTCGCGGGCGTCGCCGACGATCACTTGCAGTGACACGGGGCCAGATTGCATTTTCCATTCACCTGAGCGCACCATTTTGACGAGTGGCGCGGCGAGATCAGAGAGCCGCGGGAAGGCGGCGAGGGCAGCGGCCATATCGTCTGCCTTCATCGGGAAGGCTTCGAAAGTGGTGAACTGCAGTGGCGAAGTGCTGCCGCTGGCGCGGTGCAAGGCCCATGTCGCAAGGAAGTTCAGGCCGGTGCCGAAGCCCAGTTCGGCAATCGACAGCGGCGCATGCAGGCGTGTGGCGATGCGGTTGCCATGTAAGAAGACATGCTCGGTTTCGGCAAGACCATCCTCAAGCGAGAAATAGGGGTCATCGAATTGCCGTGACACGGGAATGCGGTCGTCGCGCCAATCGAGGTCTGCCGTCTGGTGAGTCATTGCAAGTTGTCCTAGTTACATGGCCGAGATTGGTGAGAGGACGGCGCGAAGGCAATGGTTGATGTGACGGTTCTGGGGGCAGGCATTTTTGGCCTGTCGGTGGCCTATGCCTGTGTGAAGCGGGGCGCAAGGGTGCGTGTGATTGATCCTGCCGGAGTCGGAGCAGGGTCTAGCGGTGGTTTGGTGGGGGCGCTTGCGCCGCATGTGCCGGAGAACTGGAACGATAAGAAAGCGTTTCAGTTTGAGAGCCTGATCATGGCTGAAGATTTTTGGCGGGGCGTGGCGCAGGAAGGCGGGCGCGATCCGGGGTATTTGCGGAGCGGGCGTTTGCAGCCCTTGGCCGATGACCGTGCAGTGGATATGGCCCATGCCCGTGCGGAAACGGCGAAAGAGTTGTGGCAGGGAAAGGCCGCGTGGCGCGTGGTGCCCGCAGTAGAGGCGGGAGAGTGGGCGCCCGTTTCGCCAAGTGGGTGGTTGGTGCATGACACGCTTACAGCGCGGTTGCATCCTCGGCGGGCGTCGCTGGCGCTGGCGGCGGCGATCAAGGCAGGCGGTGGGGAAATCCTGCGGGATGGAGTAGTGTCGGGGAAAGTGGTTCACGCGACCGGCTGGCAGGGGATGGTTGCGCTCACTGAGGCGATGGGAAAGACCGTGGGCAACGGGGTGAAGGGGCAAGCGGCTTTGCTGAAGTTTGATGCGGCCGACGCGCCGCAGCTTTTTGCCGATGCGCTGCATATCGTGCCACATGCGGACGGGACGGTGGCGATCGGATCGACGTCCGAGCGGGATTTTGCCGCACCGGATACGACCGACGAACAGCTCGACGACATTATCGCGCGGGCGCGGGCGGCGTTCCCTGTATTAGCTGATGCGCCGGTGATCGAGCGTTGGGCGGGGGTACGGCCGAGGGCCAAGAGCCGTGCGCCGATGCTGGGCGTGCATCCGTTGATCGAGGGCGCATATATTGCCAATGGCGGGTTCAAGATCGGCTTTGGCATGGCGCCGAAAGTGGGCGCGGTGATGGCTGATCTTGTGTTGGAGGGGCGGGACACGGTCCCTGATGGCTTTAAGCCTGAGGCGAGCCTGTGACCTGCCAGCGATAGGCGCCGTCCTCGCCCAGCCAGCGCGACGCGGCGCCGGATTGATGTAGATAATTCAGGTGCGCAATGGCTTCGACCAGCGCCAGCCCATAGGTTACAGGCCCGATTTCGCGCTTGAAAAGCGGTGGGAAGCACTCGCCGCCGCGTTTGGGTGTTGCCAGATGAACGCTGAGCCGTTCCAGCGCGCCGGCGTGGTTTTCGATCAGCTGGGACAGTCGCGTGGGCAAGCCGAAATAGGGCAGTTTATGCCCCCCGAGAACAAGATGGTCTGCCCGTGCGTAGGGCTGTAGAGCGGCGCAACTGGCTAGCCATTCGGCCAGTGGGTTGGCCTCTGGCTCGGTGGGGTAAACGCCGATATTCGGGCTGATCGAGGGCAGAAGTTGATCGCCGCCGAGCACGAGATGATCGTCGCGGCTCCAGAAGGTGGCATGCTCGGGGGCATGACCGTCGCCCATGCGAATATCCCAAAGCCGCCCGCCGATGCGGATGGTGTCACCTTCCATGATGCGGGTGAAGCCGGTGGGAAGCGGGGCGACGCAATCGGCAAAATTGAACGGGCGCTCATTGCGCCGTGCCTGCAGCATTTCAGGGTCCATGCCAGCGCGCTGATAAAAGGTGAGCGCGTCGTCGGTATATTGAGGCTGTTCGTCGAGTGTGAGCATACGCGCGACGAGATAGGCGGTGCGAGGGACCACCAGCTCGGCTCCGCGCGCGATGAACCAGCCAGCAAGGCCGATATGATCGGGGTGGTGATGGGTGATGATCACGCGGTGGACGGGCTTGCCTGCCAGCGGGCCGGCGAGAACGGTCTCCCAGATTGCGCGTGATTTGCGGCTGTCGATGCCGGTGTCAATCAGGGTCCAGCCGTCGCCATCATCCAGCGCGTAGATGTTGACGTGATCCAGCGCCATTGGCAGCGGGAAGCGGAGCCAGAGCACACCTTCAGCGATTTCATGCGCGGTGCCGTGCTCCGGCGGGGCTTCCACCGGATAGCGGATCATGCGGGTATCTGTGCTCATGGGGTGGCGAGGTCTTCCGCGGTGAGGCTCATCAACACGTCATCTGCTACATGGGCGCGGGCCAGATCGCCAGCATGTTTTGGCAGAAGGTGACTGATGTAGAACCGGGCTAGGCGGGTGCGACTGGCATCTCCGCTGAGCGCAGCGGCGAGGTGGTAATGCCCCCCGAGAACGCGGGCAAAGCCCATGAGATAGGGCACCGATGCACCCATGCGGGACGCCGGATCGCGGGCAAGAAAAGCCTCGGTTGCTTCGCGCAGAGTTTCGGCGGCCTGCCAAACAGGATCGGCCAGATCGGGGAGGCTGGCGCGGGCTTTTTCGGTGGCGGTTTCAATCTCTTCGAGGAGGGCAAATGCTGCCTCGCCTTCATCCATCAGCTTGCGGCCAACGAGGTCCATCGCCTGAATGCCGTTGGTGCCTTCGTAGATCGCAGTGACCCTGACATCGCGCAGGTACTGGCTTGCGCCTGTCTCCTCGATATAGCCCATGCCGCCATGCACCTGAATCCCCAGATTGGAAACGGAAATGCCCGTTTCGGTGCCGAAAGCCTTGGCGATCGGGGTCAGGAAAGCAGCACGGGCGGTTGCGGCCGGATCAGCTGTCGCCGCCGCCATATCGAGCGAAATGGCGCAATCCAGTGCGATGGCGCGGGCGGCGAATGTTTCGGCCTTCATCGTTGCGAGCATCCGCCGGACATCTGCATGTTCAACGATCTTTGCACGGCCTTGCTGGCGGTCCTGTGCATAGGCGAGTGCCTTTTGGAAAGCGCCTTCGGCGACGCCGATGCCTTGTGTGCCGACGCCGAGGCGGGCGTTGTTCATCATGGTGAACATGGCCGCCATGCCCGCATGCGGCGCGCCGACGAGCCAGCCCGTCGCGCCTTCATAGCTCATCACTGCCGTGGGTGAGCCGTGCAGGCCGGTCTTGTGTTCAAGGCTGACAACGCGGAGCGCATTCGCTGCGCCCGCCGTACCATCCGCATTGGGGAGCCATTTTGGGACCATGAAAAGGCTGATGCCTTTCGTTCCCGGCGCGGCATCCGGCAGGCGCGCAAGGACGAGATGACAGACATTGCCGGTGAAGTCATTGTCGCCCCAAGAGATGTAAATCTTCTGGCCGGTGATGGCGTAGGTGCCATCGTCGTTCGGGGTTGCTTTGGTGGTGAGTGCGCCGACATCTGAACCGGCTTGCGGCTCTGTCAGGTTCATCGTGCCGTTCCACGCCCCCGAGATGAGCTTGGGCAGGTATAGCTCTTTTAGGGCGTCGGAGGCGTGCTTTTCCAAGGCTTCGATCTGGCCTTGGGTCATTAATGGGTTCAACTGAAGCGACAGGCAGGCGCCGGCCATCATATCATTCACAGCCGTCGCAAGGGTGAGCGGCAGCCCCATGCCGCCGAATTCGGGGGACGAGGCGATGCCCACCCATCCGCCATCGGCAATCGCGCGGTAGCCATCAGAAAAGCCGGGCGAGGTGCGGACGATGCCGTTTTCGAGGCGGGCAGGGTGGGTATCACCAGCGCGGTTCAGCGGCGCGAGCACGTCGTCACACAGGCGGGCGGCTTCGGTGAGGATGGCGCGTGTTGTCTCGTCTGTCGCATCGGCAAAGCGATCTGTGCCCTGAATCGACTTGAAATCGAGAACTTGGGAAAGCGTGAAATAGATGTCTTGTGCAGGGCTCGTATAAGGCATTTCGGCTTCCGGTATTGAGGGCACCCTGTTGCCAAGGTGTTGGACTTCCGAGTTAACCAGCGTATGGATCGCGCATCGGTTATCAATGAGAACGCGACGTCATGAACCAGCATGAGCAATCAGTTACGTTACGTCCCGATGCAGACGGAATCGACGAAGCGGCGCGGTTGCTGGCGGATGGAAGGCTGGTGGCCTTCCCAACGGAGACTGTCTACGGGCTGGGTGCCGATGCGCGAAACGACGAAGCGGTGGCGGGTATTTATGCGGCGAAGGGGCGGCCAAGCTTCAACCCGCTGATCATCCATGTCGATAGCGTAAAAGCCGCCGAAAAATATTGCCAATTCACGCCCGAAGCGCGGCGACTGGCGCAGGCTTTTTGGCCGGGTGCGATGACGTTGGTTTTGCCGCTACGCGCGGAGAGCGGGATCTCAAAACTAGTGACAGCAGGGCTGGACACGGTTGCGGTGCGGGTGCCGGATCACCCTGTTGGGCGGGCGCTCCTTAAGGCATTTGGCGCCCCTGTGGCGGCGCCTTCCGCCAATCCTTCCGGGCGGATCAGCCCGACAGCGGCAGCGCATGTCATGGGGGGGTTGGCAGGCCGGATCGCTGCGGTGGTGGACGGCGGTGCTTGCGAGGTCGGGCTGGAATCGACGATCATCGGCTGTGCGGGAGCGCCCGTGTTGATGCGCGCGGGCGGCTTGCCGGTAGAGGCCGTTGAGGCTTGCCTGGGCTATCCGTTGCAGACGGAAGAAGACCCGCATGCGCCGAAGTCACCAGGGCAATTGCTGTCCCATTATGCGCCACGCGGGAGAGTGCGGCTCAACGTAACGTTACCGGAAGCAGGCGAGATATTGCTCGGTTTCGGGGATGTTGAGGGCGCGGCGCTGAACCTTTCCCCTTCGGGCGATCTGACAGAAGCTGCGGCAAGCCTTTTCGCAGCGCTGCACCGGCTGGATGACGAGGGTGCGGAACGGATCGCGGTATCGCCCATCCCTGATCACGGTTTGGGCCGCGCGATCAATGACAGGCTGAGACGCGCGGCGGCGCCGCGGGGCGACTAGCTGCCCATATTTTTCCGTTCGATATAGGAGCGCAGTTCCTCGGCCTCGCGCCGAGCGTCCCTCAACCCATCCATCGCGGCGCGCAGTTCGGCCTCGGTTTGCGAGAGTTGGCTGCGCAGGGCGCCTTCGCTTTCACGCTGGGAGGTGACAGCGCGGTCACGTTCCTCTTCAGCCTCGTGCAAGGTTTTTGCCATTTTCTCCAGCTCTCCGATATCGGAGGCGGAGACGCGGTTGAAACGGTGCACCAGCCAATTGGCGAACCAGCCAAGGCAGAAGGCCATGAACAGCACGATGGCTGTCGCGATGATGAATTCGGTTCTGTTCACGGCGTCATCCCTCTGAGTCTGTTGCGTCGGGCGTGTCGTTTGCGGGTGTGTCGGTGTCAGGCGTGTCCGTTTCTGGCGCGTCGGCGGCAGTGGCGTCGCTTTCCGACGTGGGCGCATCGCCCGTTGTTTCGTCTGTGCCATCAGCGGTAGGCACATCGGTTTCTTCGGCCCCGCCGGTGGCATCATCCGCCGCTGCGTCTTGCTCGCCAGAATCGGCGGTGGCGTCTGTTTCCAGCCGCACACCGTCCTCGGACTCGGGGTCGTAGAGGTGGAATTCGATCCTGCGGTTGGCTTCGCGGCCTTCTTCGGTATCGTTATCGGCGATCGGGTTTTCCTCGCCGTATCCGATGGAACGGAACGATCCGGTCAACACACGGCGGCCGCGCAGCGCTGTCAGAACGGCTTCGGCGCGTTCTTGGCTGAGTTGCTGGTTCATTACTTCGCGGCCTTGGCTATCGGTGTAGCCTGCCACTTCCAGTGGCAATTCGGGGCAATCGCGGAGTACCTTTGCAATATCGTCGATCACAGGGCGGGTTTCGGCGGTGAGAGTCGCGGAACCGGGGTCAAAGAGGATTTTGGTTTCGTCTGTGATTGCGCGAATACTGGCGAGACATTCCTGCGGGGTCGGGCCGCTTTCCTCTTCCGAGATTTCTTCGACATACTCGATGTCGATGTCGAAATATCCGTCTTGACCGAATTTCTCGATAAACAGGGCTGAAATCGCTGTGCTGGCTTCTGGATCGTTTGTTGTGCCGGTTAAGGTTACGCTTTCGGGCGAAACGGATACCGCGCCGTTCTTCAGGCGGGAAAGGGCCTCGATTGCAGTCAGAACACGGATGTTCCAGCCCGAGGGAACGGAGGGTTCTACTTTCGTGCGGATGGAGAGGCTACTGCGTCCGAAGCGGGCGGCGGCGTAGTTGTCGGCGGTGATCTTCATCAGATCGTCGCCGATCATACCGCGGAATTGGGCAAGACCCTCAGGGCTGAGGGTGCCTGTAAAGGAGGCGACCAGTGCTTCCTCGCCACCCTCGGGGGTGGGAGGGGCGGGGAGGTCGGCTTCGAGTGCGTAAAGCGCTGGTAGGGCATCGGCCAGAGCGGTGATTTGGGTGTCGAAGAGCTTTTCGTCCGTGCCTTGCTGGGCAATGATGTGCAGATCGGTATCAGAGACGGTCAAGGTGCCGCCACCAAGCGCGCCCAGCGTGTTGATCGCTTGGCTCACCACGCGGCTCCACTCCGGATCAGGGGCGCCTATTGCGATGGGGCAGGTCACGTCGCCCTCGAAGCCAATGGCGCGGGCGGCTTCGATCATGAGATCGCGATCATCAAAGGTTTCGGCGACGCAGGCATCGAAGCTGCCGCCTTGCGCATTGAGCGTGAAGCGCAGTGTGAAAGGCGTAACGACGGGGCGCGGCGCGGTGATGGCGATGCGGGTCGCGACGTTGCGCGGCGCCATATAGGCAAGTTCGCGCTCCAAGTCGCGCTTTTCAGCGGCACTTTCGGCGATGGCGGAAATTTCGACCCTGCCCGCGCGGACCGAGATTTTAGCGCGGGGCAGTTCGCGCAAGACGCGGGTGGCGTAGGTCATTGCGCTGCGCCAGTCGGGTGGCGCGGGATATTCGGCAAGCTCTAGCAGGTCGGCGACGCGGGTGTTGCCAGCGATTTCTGATAAGGAGCGGGTCAGGACATCGCGGTCCGTCGTGGCAGGTGCAAGGCCGATCAGGGAAATGCCGCTGTCGCTGCGCAGGATCTCGACCACGAATTCAGGCACGATGATATCATCGCGTTGGACCACGGAGATATTGTCGATCACGCGGCTGGCATCCACATGGCGGCCTGCGATGCTCATCGCGCGGAAGCGGGCGGCCTCGTTGGGGGCGGTCCCTTCGATAACAACCTGCAAGCCATCGCCCAGCACGTCTGCCCATTGCTGACCGTCATCGGCGAGGGCTTCCTGCACCGCCGAGCGGGACAGGTCCTCGACCAGCGAAACCGCGACGCGGGCGCCAAGCGCCGACAGGATCGCGGCCACCGTGAAGGCGGCAAGCGGCAGGAGGATGGAGGAAAAGCGCTGGTTCATGCGTGTTCTTCTTGATGTTTCAATTCTCTGTATGGTGAGCGGGCGCTCTATTCAATCAGCCGAATGCCGCAGCGGCAAAAAACAGCAAGGGAATGAGCCCAGCGTTCCGGTTTGAGCGAAACAGGGCGAGAAGTGTTTGTTGATTGGCGGGGTCGAAGCGGCTGAGCTGCCACATCAAGTGCCAGCCCATTGCCCAAGCGCCGCCAAGGGCAAGCACAAGAGACAGCACGCTCCGGTCGATGGTGGCCAAGAGGGCCGCAGCGCCGAGGAGAAGAACCGCGCCCATCAGGAACCGTCGCAGCCAGCGGGGGGCCGTATCCCCAAACAGGCGGGCAGTTGATTTGATGCCGATGAGGGCGTCATCCTCGACATCCTGATAGGCGTAGATCGTATCGTAAAACAGCGTCCAGACGATTCCGGCGGCGTAGAGCAGGAGGGATTCCCATGCAAAGCGCCCCGATTGCGCGGCCCAAACCAGTAAAGCGCCCCAATTGAAAGCAAGGCCAAGGAAGATTTGCGGCCAGTAGGTGAAGCGCTTGGCGAAGGGGTAGATAGCGACAGGGATCAGCGACAGAACCCCGAGGAGAATGGCGATAGGCGGGAAGGTTAGAAGGATTAGAAGCGCCACAAGTGCCTGCGCGACCATCCACAGCACAGCGCCACGCGTTGTGACCTGACCAGAGGGAAGCGGGCGTGAGCGGGTGCGGGCGACGGCGCCATCGAAATCGCGGTCGGTGATGTCGTTCCATGTGCAGCCCGCGCCGCGCATCAGGAACGCGCCAATGGCGCAACCTATGGCGATCCATAGTTCGAACAGCCCGAAGCGCCCTGTTTGCAGAGATGAAAGCGCGAGCGCCCACCAGCAGGGGAGCAGCAACAACCAAGTGCCGATAGGCCGGTCGGCGCGGCTGAGGCGCAGGTAAGGGCGGGTAGCAGCTGGCGCGTATCGGTCGACCCAGTTGCCTTGGACCGCATCTGCGACGGTATCCGGCGACGAAGGCGCTGGCGCTTGGCTCTTCTCGGTCATATGGTTCGGCTCATGGCATCCAAGGTTCGGCTCTATGTAGATCAGCCTTTAGGGGAAGGGCAAATGGTTCCCCTCTCGCGAGAGCAGGCGCATTACCTTTTCGGGGTGATGCGGTTGCAGGCTGGTGCGGTGCTGTCACTGATTAACGGGCGCGATGGCGAGTGGGATGGAGAAGTCATCGAAGCGGGGAAGCGTGGTGGCGTTCTTGCCTGCCGCGCCCAGACGCGGACGCTGCAACTGCCGCCGGATTTGTGGCTGCTCTTTGCGCCTATCAAGAAAGCCCGCACGGATTTCATTGTTGAAAAGGCCACTGAAATGGGCGCGGCGCGGATCGTGCCGGTGGTGACAGACTTCACCAATTCGGAGCGGGTGCGGGTGGATCGCTTGCAGGCGCATGCGGTTGAAGCAGCGGAGCAATGCGGTGGTACCTTTGTGCCGGAGGTGGCCGAGCCGTTGAAGCTAGAGCGCGTGTTGGCCGATTGGCCGGAAGAGCGGCACTTGATGTTTTGTGACGAAGCGCTGGTGGGCGCGGGGCAGGTGCTTGGCGCGGCGGGCAAGGGGCCATGGGCGATCCTGATTGGGCCTGAAGGTGGGTTTTCGGATGCCGAAAGGGTCAAACTGCGCGGCTTGCCGTTTGCACATGCGGTGAGCCTTGGGCCGCGTATTTTGCGCACCGATACTGCGGCGGTGGCGGCGATGACGATTTGGCAGCAGGCACTAGGGGACTGGTGATGGAAGGGTTCTTCAGGCCGGAGGCGCGGGCGGCGCTATGGAAATGGCGCGAAGCTTTTGCAGCGGTTTTGCTGGCAGCATTAGGCGCGTGGTGGGGAAGCACCAGTTTTGGCCCTTTGAAATGGCTTGGTTGGGCGATGCTCGCGGCTGGCGCTGTGCTGGCACTTCTGGCGGTGCAAAGGGTGCGGTTTGCGCGCAGCGGGGGCATCGGCGTTGTAACGGTGGATGAGCGCCGCGTGGCCTACTTTGGCCCGCTCACGGGCGGTGTTGTTGATCTTGACGACCTTGCTGAACTGGAGATCGAGCCTGATGCCTACCCCGCGCCACACTGGATATTGACGGGACAGGATGGAACGCGACTGGAGATCCCGATCGATGCGGCGGGATCGGAAGTGTTGTTCGATGCTTTTGCCGCGTTGCCGGGATTGCGGACGGGCAAGGTGCTCGATGTGCTTTCAAACACACCGTCTGTGCGGACGGCGCTTTGGGTACGGGAATTGCGGCGCATCCATTGACTTTGCCTGCACACCGCGCCACCTCTGCCCCGAGTTAACAGTCAGCGACGGAAACAAGCTATGTCCATTCCCCAGTCCGGCGGCGGCCCCATCGAGCGGCATGAGCAGCTTGCACAATTCCTCGCTGACGGGTGCAAACCCCGTGATCAATGGCGGATTGGCACCGAGCACGAGAAATTCGGTTACTGCAAAGATACGCTGCAGCCGCTCCCCTATGCCGGAGAGCGGTCGGTTCTGGCAGTGCTGGAGGGGTTGAAGGATCGCTACGGTTGGGAGCCAATTGAGGAAGCTGGAAACCTGATCGGCCTCAAGAAAGACGGCGCGAATGTTAGCCTTGAGCCTGGTGGCCAGTTGGAGCTTTCTGGCGCGCCGTTGGAGAGCATCCATCAGACTTGTGACGAAGTGAACGAGCACCTGCGTGAGGTGAAGGCGGTCGCGGATGAGATCGGCGTTGGCTTCATCGGGCTGGGTGCGGCGCCGGAGTGGACTCATGAGCAAATGCCGGTGATGCCGAAGGGCCGCTACAAGCTGATGACGGATTACATGGACCGCGTCGGCACGCATGGAAAGCAGATGATGTATCGCACCTGCACCGTGCAGGTGAACCTCGACTTTGGTTCGGAAGCCGACATGGTGCAGAAGTTGCGCGTGGTGCTGGCGCTCCAGCCGGTGGCGACAGCGCTTTTCGCGAATTCGCCGTTCTTCGAGGGCAAGCCGAACAGCCATAAGAGCTGGCGCAGCCGGATTTGGCGCAGCTTGGACGATTCGCGCACGGGAATGTTGCCGTGGGTGTTCGAGGAGGGCATGGGCTTTGAGCGCTGGGCGGAGTGGGTGCTGGATGTACCGATGTATTTTGTCTATCGCGATGGAAAATACATTAATGCGCTTGGGCAATCCTTCCGCGATTTTTTGAAGGGGGAGCTGCCCGCATTGCCTGGTGAGAAGCCGACGCTGAGCGATTGGGCCGATCACCTGACGACGGTTTTCCCTGAGGCACGGATCAAGCAGTTTATCGAGATGCGCGGCGCGGATGGCGGCCCTTGGCGGCGGCTCTGTGCCTTGCCTGCGTTCTGGGTCGGATTGACCTATGACCAGAGCGCTTTGGATGCCGCTTGGGATATGGTCAAAGGCTGGGATGCCGAGACGCGCGAGGCGCTGCGTGTGGCGGCCTCCGAGCAGGGGCTACAGGCCGAGGTTAACGGGCTCAAGATGCATGATCTGGCCCGACAAGCGGTTGAAATTGCCGCGAGCGGACTGAAGGCGCGTGCGGTTCCAGGTGCCGGTGGCTTGGTGGCGGATGAGACGCATTTCCTCAACGCGCTGCATGAGAGCGTCGAGTCGGGTAAGACACCTGCTGATGAACTGCTCGATGCTTATCACGGTGCGTGGAATGGTGACCTGAGCAAGATTTACAAAGAGTTCAGCTACTAATTCTAGCTTTTCTGGCCGATCTTTGTCTCGGTGCCCGCGCGCAGGCGGATGATGTTTGCGCTGTGGCGCCAGAGGATCAGCACGGCCAGAAGCGCGATCACCAGAACCAGTGAGCTGTAGCCGAAGAACAGCGCCCAGACGGGGCTTGCCACTGCCGCGACGAGTGCTGCCAGCGATGAGAAACGGAACAGCACGGCTGTCACCAGCCAAGTCGCGCAGGCGGCGACCCCGACGGGCCATGCGATAGCGAGCAAGAGGCCTAGGAAGGTCGCAACACCTTTGCCCCCTTTGAAGGCCAGCCAGGCGGGGAAGCAATGCCCGATGAACGCCGCCAGCGCGGCCAGTTGCAGCGCGTCTTCTGCGGCGAATGCGCGGGCGAGCAACACGGCTGCGACGCCTTTTCCGCCATCCAGTAGAAGGGTTAGGAAAGCAGCTGTTTTATTGCCGGTGCGCAGCACGTTCGTCGCGCCGATATTGCCGGAGCCGATCTGCCGTAAATCCCCAAGGTTCATCAGCCGCGACAGGATCAAGCCGAAAGAAACAGACCCAAGACCATAGCCGATTAAAGCCCAGACGAGCAGCTGGGGTAGGGCAGTGGTGATTTCTGGCATCATCCGTCTCCGAAAACGCGGGCCCCGTTGACCCATGTTCCGATGACCTTGCCCTGCATTCTTGCGCCGTCAAAGGGGGTATTTTTCGATTTTGATCGCAAAGTCGCGCGATCGAGGATGAACGGTGCGTCCGGATCGAAGAGGATCAGGTCTGCGGGCGCGCCTTCAAGCAGGCGCCCGCTTTTGAGGCCGAGCCGCCGCGCAGGGTTGAGCGAAAGCGCACGGAACAGTTCGGGCAAGGTGAGATGGCCTGCGTGATAGAGCCGAAGCGAAGCGGGGAGAAGTGTCTCCAACCCAACCGCGCCGCTTGCGGCCTCCTCGAAGGGGAGGCGCTTGCTTTCTTCGTCCTGCGGGGTGTGCATGGAGCACAAAATATCAATCAGGCCGGAGCGCAGTGCGTCGATCACCGCGAGGCGATCCTCTTCAGCGCGCAGCGGCGGGGTCAGTTTGAAGAAGGTGCGATAATCCGCGACGTCGAACTCATTAAGAGTGAGGTGGTGGATCGAGACACCGGCTGTGATGTCGAGCCCGTTGCGCTTGGCGCGTTCGAGCGCGGGAAGGGCGCGGGCGGTGGTAAGTTGGTCCACATGGTACTTGGCGCCGGTCATCTCCAACAAGGAAATATCACGGTCCAGCCCCATGCGCTCGGCCATCGGGGACACATCCGGCAGGCCGCGCAGTGAAGCGAATTTACCTTTGGTGGCGACGGCGCCCTCGGACAGCTGCGGCTCCTGCACATGGCCGATGACCAGTGCGTCAAGCGAGCGGGCATAAGTCAGGGCGCGTGAGAGAACTTTGGTTTTGCTGACAACGCGCAGGCCGTCGGAAAATGCCACGGCGCCTGCGTCTTGTAGGAAGCCGATCTCTGACATTTCGTTGCCTTCGCGGCCTTTGGTGAGAGCGGCCATCGGCAGGACATTCACCGCGCTGTCTTCTGCGGCACGACGCGCGACGAATTCGAGTGTTTCGGGAGTGTCGATTACGGGCAGGGTATCGGCGCGGGTGACTATGGTGGTGACGCCACCAGCAGCAGCTGCAAGCCCAGCGGAATGGAAGCTCTCCTTGTGGCGTTCGCCCGGTTCGGAGACTTTCACGCCGATGTCGATGATGCCCGGAGCGATGCATTGACCGCCGCAGTCTATCACGGTGCCTTTGGTATCTGGCGGGGTTTCCTCACCCGTGGCGGCAATCTTGCCATTTTTGATCAGAATCCAACCGGCGGAATCAGTAATGGCCACGGGGTCGATCAAGCGGGCATTGGTAAACAGCAGTTCGGTCATACCATGATGCCTTTTTCATTTTGAAGCTCAGCGCCGCGACGGGCGCGGAGGTTGCGGGCGAGGAGATCCATCGCGGCCATGCGCACGGCGACACCCATTTCGACCTGAGTCTGGATGACCGAGCGGTTGATGTCGTCGGCGATGGTGCCGTCGATCTCGACGCCGCGGTTCATCGGGCCGGGATGCATGACGATGGCATCTTCCTTGGCATAGGAGAGTTTTTCAGCATCCAGACCGTAGCGGTGGTAATATTCGCGCTCAGACGGGACGAAGCCGCCGTCCATCCGCTCTTTTTGCAGGCGGAGCATCATCACCACATCCACATCGCGCAGACCTTCGCGCATGTCGTGGAACACCTCGACGCCAAATTCCGTAACGCCTGCGGGCATTAGGGTTGGCGGTGCGATCAGGCGGATGCGGTTTTCCATTTTGCCCAAGAGCATGATGTTGGAACGGGCGACACGGCTGTGCAGGATGTCGCCGCAGATGGCGACCGAGAGGCGGTGCAGACGCCCCTTGGCGCGGCGGATCGTGAGCGCGTCGAGCAAGGCTTGTGTCGGGTGCTCATGGCGGCCATCGCCCGCGTTCAGCACCGCGCAATTGACCTTTTGCGACAGGAGATCGACCGCGCCGGAGTTCGGATGCCGCACGACCAGCAGATCGGGGTGCATGGCGTTGAGCGTCAGTGCCGTGTCGATCAGGGTTTCGCCCTTCTTGATCGAGCTTGCCTGCATCGTCATGTTCATCACGTCGGCACCGAGGCGTTTGCCCGCCAGTTCGAAGCTCGCCTGTGTGCGGGTCGAGTTCTCGAAAAACATGTTGATTTGGGTGAGGCCGGCGAGGATGTCCTTGTGACTTCTGCGCTGGCGGTTCTCGTTGGCGTAGCGGTCGGCAAGATCGAGCAACGTTGTGATTTCTTCGGGGCGGAGATGCTCTATCCCGAGAAGATGCTGCGCGCGAAATGTCATGTTGGCCCTCGTGCAGTTTGGTCGCTTATAGGAAGGCAACCTCGTCGCGTCCAGTGGTCCTGACCTGCGATTTGGGGCTGCACATTCCGGTAAATGCGGCCTAGGGTGCGGCTATGGACTCAGCGGTGGACTATTGGGCGGCGGCGGACCTGCTGAAGTGGCAGGTCGAGATGGGAGCGGATGAGGCGATCCTCGACGCGCCTTTAGACCGCTATGCGCTTGAACCACCTGCCCCTGCCGCCGAAAAGCCCGCACGGGTGGACGCCCCCGCCGCTAAAGACAAAAAAGGAACGCCGCCGCCTATTCCGGATGTGCTGAAGGTGGACCCTGCGGCGATTGCGGCGCGGCGCGCGGCATCTGCAAAATCTTTGGAAGAGCTTGCCGCGACTATGGAGGCGTTCGAGCATTGTGATCTGCGGCACGGTGCGCGCAATTTCATTTTTGCCGAAGGAATGCCTTCGGCGCGGGTGATGATCCTTGGTGATGCCCCAAAGCGTGATGACGATGTGAAAGGACAGCTTTTTGTCGGGCCAGTTGGTGTATTGTTTGACCGGATGTTTGAAGCGATCGGGTTGAGAAGGGACAGTGAGCTATCGGCGGAGGCGCTTTACGTCACCACCCTTCTGCCATGGCGGACGCCTTCCGACCGCACGCCAAGTGCCGACGAAGTCGAGATGATGCTGCCTTTCGTGAAAAAGCATATCAGCCTTGTCGCGCCGGATGTGCTGGTGCTGTTTGGCGGTGTGACGTGCCAGACCTTTTTAGGGCAGGGGGGAATGGCCCGAAAAAGGGGCCGTTGGGCAGAGATTGAGGGCCGACCGGCTTTGCCGATGTTCCATCCCATGCAAGTGATGGGGGATCCGGACAAGAAACGGGACACATGGGCCGATCTTCTGTCTCTGAAATCCAAGTTGAGAGAGTTAC
>Ga0181577_10000460_pt1 | contig 32918 bp, 44 predicted proteins | sample 101ome_21_FD_132468 | JGI IMG/M metagenome (GOLD analysis project Ga0181577, IMG submission 132468) | Coastal salt marsh microbial communities from the Groves Creek Marsh, Skidaway Island, Georgia - 101413BT metaG (megahit assembly) | ecosystem: Environmental > Aquatic > Marine > Intertidal...
AATTCAACGGAAACACAATTGCCCTTGATATTGGCTCGAGAAGAAGTCACCTTCACCAATACATCCACAGGAACATTTACCTATTTTGAATGGGATTTTGGCGACGGCAGTCCGGTAGAAAGGTATCCGTTCCTTACTGGTTCTGTATCTCCTGTAACCCATGTCTATGGGATCTCGGGCACCTTCTATCCGAAGCTTAGGGTTTACAACGCTGTGGGTTGTTACAAAGAGAAGGTAGAAGTATTGGTCGTTGGTAAAGGTTACAATATTATGGTTCCCAATGTATTTTCCCCCAACGGAGACACCTACAATGACAAATTCAGACCCCTATTCAGTGGATTCAGCTCCATTCAGATGACGGTATACGATTACAGAGGGAATTTACTCTATACGGAAGAAGCTGCTATAGATCCTGCTGATCCATTGCAACCCATTACCCTTAGCGGATGGGATGGAGGAATTGAAACTGAATCCCCCTACTATATCTATTCCGTATACGGTATTACCCTCTTCGGAGACGTAGAAGTTCAAAAAAGTGGAACCTTTATAATCATTAGATGATGCGGAAGATTGGTTTCATATGGTCGATTGTTGTTTTAATAAGCTGCTCCCAAGGAGTATGGGCTCAAGAGGATTATATTGTTAATCAAGCCAAGTTTTTACAAAAATCAAATCCCAGTTCTTTTGGAATGAATCAGCTCAATCGAGTGGGAGTCTTTTACAACAGTTTGAAAATTAATGAGGCTACTGCTATGGACAACAAATACGCTTTTGGTTCTATTGCCTTCCAAGATAAAAATTTCTCCCTTGGGTTTGACATCAATTCCTTTCGACTTAACGAAACAGCTCTCACTTCCTCATTGGTCAACTTTAGCTATGTCTACAAAATCCAATTGAGTAATTACACCTATTTTCTCCCGTCAGTGACGCTTGGCCTTGGTAGTTCGAGAGTAAACGTAGAAAATTTAATTTTTGAAGATCAATTGAACATGGCAACCGGATTCATTAGTACAGAATCCATTGATCCACTGGCTCCAATCATCAGTCAGGTGAACTATTTTGATCTCGGAGCCTCATTTATCATTCACAATGAATACTACTTGGTAGGATTGAGTCTAAAACACCTTAACAAACCCAACATTTCCTACAACAAGGAAGTTCCTTATAACAAACCCATTGCCATAGGACTACAAGGAGGTTATGAATTCAATATCAATCCCTACGAGCGAACCCTACTTCCTCGATTCTCCTACCTGTACACCTTTCTCAACTTTACCAAATACGGAGAGTCTATGTACATCAATATAGCGGAGGATTTCCAGTTTGGTGAATTTTCAATAGGATTTACCCAACAAGCCTCTTCAGTGAACTCCTTTGCCCTCAACAATATTGGATTGACCATGGGATTGGCGTTAGAGAATTTTGACTTCGGAATCAACTATAACTTCCCCAACCGAAAACCAGGTACTGTCTTTTCACCCAGTATTTTTGAAATAAGTATCATCTTTGATTTTAGTATCTACAGAAGAAACAACAGGGGATTGTACAAAAAACTACAGATCGACAATTACTATTAATCGATCATTTTTCCATAAAACCTTTTTCGATCATCCAGTCATCGTTGTAAATCTTTCCGATGTAACGACTCCCTGAATCGTGGAGTAAAACCACCACCACATCATCCGGACCAAAATGATGCTTCAATTGTAAAACTCCTTTCACGGCAGCACCGCAAGAGTTTCCAGCAAATATGCCCTCCACACGGGCCAACTTTCGGGTGTAAACAGCAGCATCTTGATCCGTGACTTTTTCAAATTGATCAATCAAACTAAAATCCACATTTTCTGGAAGAATATCCTCTCCAATCCCTTCGGTAACATATGGGTAAATTTCATTTTTATCAAATATTCCAGTTTCATGGTACTTTTTAAAAACCGATCCATAGGTGTCTATACCCCAAATTTTGATATTTGGATTTTGTTCCTTTAAAAATTTAGCCACTCCAGAAATGGTTCCACCTGTCCCTACTCCCACCACAAAATGTGTGATTTTTCCATCGGTTTGTTTCCAAATCTCAGGACCCGTTTGCTCGTAGTGGGCTACTGCATTTGAGGGGTTGTCATATTGATTCACATACCAAGAATTCGGGGTTTCCTCCGAAAGCCTTTTGGATACACTATAATAGGATCGGGGATCTTCGGGAGCGACATCAGTAGGACAAACCACCACCTCGGCACCCATGGCGCGCAATACGTCAAATTTCTCTTTGGATTGTTTGTCATTGGAAACACAAATCAGACGATACCCTTTAACGATGGCGGCCAAGGCCAAACCCATTCCGGTATTACCAGAAGTGCCTTCGATAATCACGCCACCCGGTTGAAGGCGGCCGTCCGCTTCTGCGTCCTCTACCATTTTGAGCGCCATACGATCTTTAACGGAATTGCCCGGATTAAAACTTTCAATTTTAGCCAAAACCAAGGCAGGAATTTCTTTGGTGATGGTATTGAGACGGACCAAGGGTGTATTGCCAATGGTTTCTAAAATATTGTTGGAATAATTCATCTATAGTGTTTCGTTGCAAAGATACCATATCCCAAACAAAATGGAAACTTCCTAACGAAAACGTAATACTCGAGCTGGACTGATTCCACTGATAATCATAGCGGGAATCCAAAGCAGCAAACTACTGACCAAAAGAAACCCAATATTTAAGGACAATACATCAATAAAATCAAGAGATACAGGAGCCACACTAACATAATACGTTTCCGGATCCAAACGAATCCACCCCCAATATTTTTGAATAAAGTAAAAACCTATTCCAATAAAGTTACCCCACAATAACCCTTGTCCCATTATGCTAACACCGTTGTATAAAAATATTTTTTGAATCAAACGATTATCTGCACCGATGGACTTGAATAAACCAATCATGTTGGAGCGTTCCAAAATCAGAACCAATAGGGCCGTGGACATATTGATCACCCCCACGATGATCATCACGATGATAATAATCAGTATATTAAAATCAAATAAAGAAATCCATTGAAAGATGGAAGCGTATTGTCTTGTTATCTCGATCACATCGAGATCAGAGGGGATCTTACGATAAATCGAGGGCCCTGAAGAAATGGCAGTTTTCAAATCGGTGGTAAAGATTTCGTAAGCCCCTATTTCATCCTCCTTCCACTTGTTCATTCGCTGAATATGACGCAAATCCCCCAACACAAAATTATCATCAAAATCAGGGAAGCCTGATAAAAACAACCCAACAATTTTAAATTTCCTTTGGTTGGGTAATTGTTGATTGTTAGAACTCTGGAAATAAGCCGTAAGTTCATCTCCAGGCTCAACAGACAGTCGTCTTGCAATGGTTTTTGAAAGGAATATCTCGTTGGAGGGATCACCAGTCAGATCGGGGAAGGTTCCCTCCACCAAAAAAGATTGCAATTTACCCCAGGGGAAATCTTCTGTCACCCCTTTAAAAATAATCCCTTCAAACTGTTCGGAGAATTTCAAAAGGCCTCCTTTTAGGGCAATACCATGGACATGGGTAACCCCTGCTTCATTTTTTAAAATTTCAATAAGCTTGGAATCTTCCTTCAGGGGTAAGATCGACAATTGTGATTCGCTATTCTCAAAAGGAGCGACCACCAAATGACCATTAAAAGCCACCGTCTTCTCTTGAATCTCTTGCTGTAAGCCCTTGCCCGTAGCTACTGCAATTAAAATCATCGACATTCCCAATGCTACTGCCACCTTAGCAATTTTAATTATTTGAACAGAAACAGTACCTTTGTTTGAAGGGTTAAACCGCATCCGTTTGGCAATAAAAAAGGGTAAATTCAAATCTATTTTTTTATGAAAGCTACTTTCAAAATTACATTTTTATTTTGTCTTTTCTCTGGGGGAGTATTGATCTGTAAAGGACAAAACCAACTCACCACTGGAGCATCACAAATAGAAACCTACATTGAAATGCTTCATGGAAAACAAGTTGGTATTGTAGCGCATCAAGCCAGCTTGGTGGGGGCAAACACCCACCTGGTGGACACCCTGCTGTCTCTAGGAATTAACATCAAAAAAGTTTATGCCCCGGAGCACGGCTTTAGGGGGGATGCCGATGCTGGAGAAAGTGTAGCCGATGAAAAAGACGTCAAAACTGGACTTCCAATCCTCTCCCTCTATGGGGACAACAAAAAACCTGCTGCGGAGCATTTAGAGGGAATTTCGGTGATGCTCTTCGACCTTCAAGATGTAGGCGTAAGATTCTACACCTATCTTTCTACCCTTCACTATGTCATGGAGGCTTGTGCAGAAAACGGCATAGCTGTCATACTCCTCGACCGACCCAACCCCAACACCCATTATACCGATGGCCCTGTTTTGGAAGAGGACTGCAAGAGTTTTGTTGGCATGCATCCCGTTCCAATCGTACCGGGGATGACCATCGGAGAATACGCCAAAATGATCAACGGAGAACGATGGTTGGCGGGGGACATTTCATGCAATTTAACCGTAGTACCCTTGAAAAACTACACCCATCAAACCCCCTATGAAATTCCATTAAGGCCCTCTCCCAATCTTCCCAATGCACAGTCCATAGCCCTCTACCCCAGCCTGTGTCTTTTGGAACCAACGGAGATCAGTGTTGGTAGAGGAACTGAAATGCAGTTTCAAGTTTTCGGTCATCCCCAGTTGCCCAAGACCCCTTTTTCTTTTGTTCCTCAACCCAATTACGGAGCCAAAAATCCAAAACTTAAAGGTCAAAAGTGTTTTGGCAAAGACTTAAGAAATCATAAGCGACCCACAAAAATTGAATTGAAATGGTTGATTCAAGCCTACAATGATTATCCCGACCAAGACCATTTTTTTAAAAAGGGATTTTTTAGAATAGCAGGAAACAAAAAACTGGAAAAACAACTGGCACAAGGCATGAGTGAAGAACATATCCGAAAATCTTGGGCGAATGATCTTAAAAAATTTAAAATCATTAGGGAGCAATACCTCATTTATCCCTAGAAACCCAAAAGGGATGAATGAAGAAAAAGATGTTTTTGGTGCTGCACTATGGGACTACCACTGTACCCCTGGAGACCAAGAACTGATTACTTGGACCAGCTTAACCGAAAATGACCCCGTCCCCATTGGCTATTTTTTTAGAAATTTCAATCAAATGCCCTCCATTGAGCAAAAAGCAATGGAGCTGTCTCAAGGAAAAATTTTAGATGTAGGATGTGGAGCGGGAAGCCATGGACTCTATTTACAAAACCAAAAAAAATTAGAAGTCACTGGAATTGACAAGTCTGCTGGAGCCATCAAAACTGCTCACAACAGAGGAATCCAACGCCTACACCAGCAATCTATCTTCGAATTTCAAGGCGATACTTTCGACACCCTTCTCCTACTGATGAATGGTCCAGGCATCTGCGGACGACTCGATCAACTGCCTCACTTGCTGGAAAAACTAAAAACCTTAATCCGTCCCCAAGGACAAATCCTTTTGGACTCCTCCGATTTAATCTATCTGTTCGATGAAAATTCAGCAGGAGAAAAAATCATACCGGCAAATCATTATTACGGGGAACTCGAATACGGTATCAGATATCGAGGAAAGCAAGAAATGTTTCCATGGCTCTATGTAGGCTATGATCTGCTGCATCTCCATGCGGCGCAGATTGGACTTTATGCCGAACGGGTTATGGAGGGAGAAAACTGGGACTATCTGGCCCGGCTCACTATGGAATATTAAGGTATTTATGCGTTTGCAGAGAGACCTTCCACTGGGTGTTTTTCATGACGTAATCCACAATTAAAGGTATCATTTTTTCTCGCTTGCTCCACTCTGGTTGTAAATACAACTTACAATCTGAACCAACTTTTTTGGCTTCTTCCTCCGCAAAACGAAAATCATCGAGGTTGTGAATAATCATTTTCAATTCGTCGGCAATTTTGTAAGCTTCCGGTTCAGGCGCTTTGTTTTTTTTGGGTGACAAACAGAACCAGTCCCAAAGTCCACTCAAAGGATAGGCGCCAGAGGTTTCGATATGGGTTTTCATAGAAAGTAATTTCAACCCTTGGGTCAATGGATCCATGTTCCACATTAAAGGCTCACCTCCCGTCACCACGACTACACTAGAATATTCTTTGGCGGAGGCTATGATCTTGTCAACGGCTGTAGGGGGATGCAATTCGGGATTCCAACTTTCCTTAACATCGCACCAGTGGCAACCAACATCACACCCTCCTACTCGGATAAAATAGGCCGCACTCCCTTTGTGATAGCCTTCCCCCTGGAGGGTATAGAAAGCTTCCATCAAGGGAAGCAAAGTCCCTTCCTCCAACATTTTTTCCTGGGTCTTAAAATCCATCGCCACAAAGATAAACCATTGGTCTCACAAAATTTGACCAAAAAAAAGTATATTTGGTATATTCCCTAGTCTTTATAAATCATAGTAAATGAAGCCTTGGCACCATTTTATCGATAAGATTTTTTTAAGGATTTTCTCTGAGAAAAATCAAAAAAACGTAGAACGAGCTACCTTGTGGTTGTCCATGACCGGATTCATCATACACCTGATTCTGATCTACGCCAAAAAATACAGCTGGTTCCATGTCCCCATCGAAGGCAATCTATTGATCGACCCGATCTCTGCCATCTACACTCCTTTCTCAATTATCTTGGTATTTGAAATCTATTTACTGGTTGTCAATCTCCCCCGATCTTTCACCACATCGGTTTCAAAGCAATTTGAAATCATTTCACTCATCCTAATTCGAAGAATTTTTGGAGACATTCCCAAAATAAACTTGAAGGCCAACTGGATGAGTACACCAGAAAATGTGCAATTGATATATGATGTTATGGGTGTATTGATCATTTTCTTTTTGATTTTCTTGTTCAACAAAGGACGATCTAGACTTCCCAATAAACCCCTCAATCCCAATCTACAAAGTTTTGTCGCCTCCAAAAAAGCTGTAAGTCTAATTTTATTACCTATCCTAATCATCACCTCCCTCACTAGTGTTTTCAATTGGATTTATGGATTAATTTACCTGCAAGTAACTTCTGACATCAATACCATTTTTTACAATGAATTTTTCACCATTCTGATTTTAGCAGATGTTTTAATATTGCTCCTTTCTTTCCAATATACAGAGCGTTACAGCCAATTGATAAGAAATACAGGATTCGTAATCTGTACGATCTTGATCAGACTCTCTTTCGGGGTAAACGGACTCACCAATGTGTTATTGATTATTTCAAGTGTTGCCTTTGGTCTGATGATACTGACCATTTACAATTTGGAAGAAAATCCTCTAGAAAAAAAGAAAACAACATAATTCCTTCTAGGCATTACGCTCACACGAAAGCAAAGTATTCTTGAGCAACATTGCAATGGTCATAGGACCTACTCCACCCGGCACTGGGGTAATGAAACTCGATTTTTTGGCTACTTCCTCATAAGCGACGTCTCCTTTGATGACATAGCCTTTGGGGTGGTTTTCATCGGGAACTCTGGTAATTCCAACATCGATCACAATGACCCCTTCTTTGACCATATCGGCCTTTAGAAACTCAGGAATACCAAGTGCCGAGACAATGATATCTGCTCTTTGGGTCAGCTGTTCAATATTTTTAGTCCTACTATGTGCTAAGGTAACCGTAGCGTTACCAGGATTGCCTTTTTGACTCATCAAAATACTTATGGGTCTACCCACAATATGACTTCGTCCAATCACCACACAGTGTTTACCCGAAATGTCAATATCGTTTCTTCTGAGCATTTCCATAATTCCAAAAGGGGTCGCTGGAATGAATGCATCCATCTCCAAAGCCATACGGCCAAAATTAGAGGGGTGGAAACCATCCACATCCTTTTTGGGATCTACGGCCAATAGAATTTTTTCTTCATCAATATGCTTGGGGAGGGGCAATTGAACGATATAGCCATCCAGCGAATCATCTTGATTCAACTCCTTAATTTTTGATAGCAAGACATCCTCGGTTATACTGCTCTCCAATCGTATCAAAGTCGATTGAAAGCCTACCTGCTCACAGGATCGCACTTTACTCCCTACATAGGTGAGACTGGCTCCGTCGTTTCCCACCAAAACAGCAGCCAAATGCGGAATTTTCTCCCCTTTTTCTTTGCGCAAGCTCACTGCCTGCTTGATTTCTTCCTTAATCTCTTGGGACAACTTTTTTCCGTCTAGTATTTGCATAATCTATTTAAATCCTTGAAGCATTTGCATCATTTGTTTTCCTTTTCCCCCTTGCATCATCTTCATCATCTTGCTCATTTGATTGAACTGCTTTATGAGTTGGTTGACTTCACTGATATCTCGGCCCGAACCTTTAGCAATTCTGCTTTTACGACTGTGGTTCAATACATCGGGTTGGGAACGTTCTTTCGGAGTCATGGAGCCAATAATGGCTTCGATGTATTTAAAAGCGTCGTCGTCGATCTCGGTATCGCCCATCATTTTGCTGGCACCGGGTATCATTCCCATGAGATCCTTCATATTTCCCATCTTCTTCACCTGCTGGATTTGGGACAGGAAATCGTCAAAGCCAAATTGATTTTTAGCAATTTTCTTATTGATTTTTCGTGCTTCCGCCTCATCAAACTGCTCTTGAGCGCGCTCCACCAAGGACACCACGTCCCCCATACCCAAAATACGATCGGCCATTCGCTCAGGATAAAACACATCCAGTGCTTCCATCTTTTCTCCCGTTCCAATAAACTTAATCGGCTTATTGACCACCGACTTGATTGAAAGTGCAGCCCCCCCTCGGGTGTCCCCGTCGAGTTTGGTCAGAATAACACCGTCGAAATTTAGGGCATCATGAAAGGCTTTGGCCGTATTCACTGCATCCTGACCGGTCATCGCATCGACTACAAAAAGTGTTTCGTCGGGTTGAACCGTTTGATGAATATCGGAGATTTCCTTCATTAAAACTTCATCTACTGCCAATCGTCCGGCGGTATCGATGATCACCACATCATTGTTTTGTTGTTTGGCCAGCTGAATAGCAGCTTGAGCAATTTTTACCGGATTTTTTTCCTCCAAGTCGCTGTAGACTGGAACATCAATTTGCTCGCCCAAAACCCCCAATTGGTCAATGGCAGCAGGACGATAAACATCACAAGCCACCAACATTGGATTCATTTTCTTTTTATTTTTCAGGTAAAGGGCCAGTTTCCCACTAAAGGTGGTTTTCCCAGAACCTTGTAGGCCAGACATCAAAACCACCGAGGGGCTTGAAGATAGAGAAATTTCCTCGGCACTATTGCCCATCAATTCAGTCAACTCATCTTTGACAATCTTTACCATGAGCTGTCCCGGTTGGAGACTCGTCAAGACTTTTTCACCCAGCGCCTTTTCCTTTACCCTATTGGTAAACTCCTTGGCAATCTTAAAATTAACGTCGGCATCCAGTAAGGCCCTTCTGATTTCTTTGAGGGTTTCGGCTACATTAATTTCGGTGATTTTTCCGTGTCCTTTTAAAACCTTGAAGGCACGCTCCAGTTTGGTGCTTAAATTATCAAACATGAGAATTGAATTGGAATAAGCAAATTTAAAATTTTAATCCCATTAAAAATAAGGTCTATTCAATCATTTTTGTGTTTCATGAAACCAATCACTACTGTATGGGGGAAAGTAATGGCTGCCAAAAAAGAAAAAAACAAGGGCATAAAATAATCCGCCTCAAAATCTACGTATTGATACACCAAAAAAAGAGAGGTCAAAGACGCCAACCAATACCATAATGAACTTTTGAAATACTTTCCAAAAGAAGTTAAATTCTTGTCTTCGTAGAGGAATTGGAGTTGATCTTTCAATGAGGGAATACTATGCCAAACCACAAAATAGAAAGCAAAAGCAAACAAGAGCGAGCCTACATAAAAAATACCCGCCAACAAGACCAGTAAAACAACTTCCCTCAACCAATGGACGCGAGTAATAGGGTTCACCACCAAGGCAATCAACAACAACAATCCTAAGGAAATCAGGATATAGAGAAAAAGCTCAAAATCCAATCGGTAGGCCGAAATCTTATGGATGACCTCCACCACCGACTCATATTGAAGGACAAACATCAAAAAGAATATAAAAGCACCATAGAGAATATAAAATCCAAAATGAGAAAGACTAAGGGGCAAACGATCCCCCCAATGTTGTTCTCCAAAGTGATAACTACTAAAAAGAACAAAAATGAGTAATGCAAGCCCGGGAAGCGTAAAAAAGAAGAGCGCCCCCAGCAAAACAAACGCTAAATACATAAAAATGGACTTCAAATAGAGATTATTTAACTTTCCTTTAAAATTTTTAGCAATTATTTCAATATCATTTGCCCCGTGTAAAATCCCGAGTGTCAAGATCCCAAAACCCCATAAAATATTAACAAAACTTACTGGTAATAAAGGGACTAGCACCATAAACAAAAAAGTGATATAAATGCCGATTTGGTAATATTTAGGAGTCCGAATCATTAAATTGTTAAAATTTTTGCCAAAAAATATCTATTAATATAGTTGGTAAGTTTAATTTTTTTTAAATTTACCTAAACAAAATAAATAATTTATTTTATTATGGAAAATCTTTTTAATTTGTCTGCTGTAGCGCCAGCGATGGCTACAGACGATTATGTAGGGTTCACTTTCTTCGTAGGTTGTATGGCGATGATGGCAGCATCAGCGTTTTTCTTCCTATCGATGAATTCATTTGACAACAAATGGAGAACTTCTATTTTGGTATCAGGTTTGATTACCTTTATCGCTGCAGTACACTACTGGTACATGAGAGACTACTGGGCAACTAACGCCACCTCTCCAACATTCTTCCGATATGTTGACTGGGTGTTGACCGTACCATTAATGTGTGTTGAGTTTTACCTTATTTTGAAAGCGGCTGGTGCCACTAAATCTTTGATGTGGAAACTAATCTTCCTTTCTGTAATCATGTTGGTAACTGGTTACTTTGGAGAAGCTGTTCACACTACCGGTCAAGGTCCTGCATTGTGGGGTCTTATCTCTGGATTGGCTTACTTCGCCATCGTTTATGAAATCTGGAAAGGTGGAGCTGCCAAGCTAGCGGAAGCTGCTGGTGGTGCTGTTCTTTCAGCTCACAAAACGCTTTTAAAGTTTGTATTCATCGGTTGGGCAATCTATCCTATAGGATATATGGCTGGAACTGAGGGATGGTACAGCGGAATCTTTGGTGGTCTTCCCATGGACGTTATCTATAACGTTGGTGATGCAATCAACAAAATTGGATTCGGTTTAGTGGTTTATAACTTGGCTGTAAGCTCTAAGTAAACACCATCCATGTAGTACAAACACTACAAAAAAAAATCGCTCTTCGGAGCGATTTTTTTTTACATACGATTGGGTAAAGAAATACCCAATAATGAACTGGCAGATTCAATGTTCTGCGCAACAGCCTTGCACAGCATTAAACGCATGGATTGCAAATCGGCATCCGTCTCACCAAAGACACTGACATTCTGATAAAAAGAGTTGAATAATTTGACCAAATCATACAAATAATTGGCCACCAAAGCTGGACTGTACTGCTCCCCTGCCGTTTGAACCAAAACAGGATAGGCACTTAACTGTTTGAGGATATCTTTTTCCTTGGCATCCAAGGGCAAATCCTTATGAATTTTCACGTCTTCCTCTACCCGTCTCAACAAAGATTGAATCCGTGCATAGGCGTATTGTATAAATGGACCAGTATTACCGTTAAAATCTACGGAGGCCTCCGGGTCAAATAAGATCCTCTTTTTAGGATCGACCTTGAGAATAAAGTATTTCAAAGCCCCCAAACCGATCTTCTCAAAAAGATCGTTACGTTCGGATTCGTCCAGACCCTCAATTTTCCCGTGTTCGGTAGCGATGGTTCTGGCTGTATTTTTCATTTGCACAATCAGGTCATCTGCATCCACCACGGTACCTTCTCGGCTTTTCATTTTCCCGCTGGGTAAGTCAACCATTCCATAACTCAAATGAAAAAGAGAATCGGCCCAATCATAACCCAATTTTTGAAGCACCAAAAACAGCACCTTAAAATGATAGTCCTGTTCGTTGCCCACTGTATAGACCATCCCTCGCACTTGGGGATGATCGGCCACCCTTTGGGTGGCTGTACCGATGTCTTGGGTCATATAAACCGCAGTACCATCGGAGCGCAACAATAATTTTTCATCCAAACCTTCATCCGTCAGGTCAATCCATACCGAGCCATCCTCGCGGGTATAAAACACCGCTTTCTCCAGGCCTTCCTGAATGATGGATTTCCCCAACAAATAAGTTTCACTTTCGTAATAATAAGAATCAAAGTCGATCCCCAGTTTTTGGTATGTCGATTCAAAACCGTCATACACCCACTGATTCATTTGCGCCCAAAGTTTTCTGACTTTTGGATCATTATTTTCCCAATCCCGCAACATCTGTTGGGCTTCCAACAGCAAGGGGGTATTTTGCTCTGCCTCCTCTTGCGACTTTCCTTGATTGATCAATTCCGAGACTTGCTCTCGGTATTTGGTTTCAAACAGCACATAGTATTTGCCCACCAATTGATCCCCCTTAAGGCCGGAGCTTTCTGGGGTCTCTCCGTCTCCAAAGCGTTGCCAAGCCAACATGGATTTACAAATATGGATCCCGCGATCATTGATGATCTGGGTTTTGATCACATGATTGCCGTTGGCCTCTAGGATTTTGGACACCGAATGTCCCAATAGGTTGTTCCGAATATGCCCCAAATGCAAGGGTTTGTTGGTATTGGGAGAGGAAAACTCCACCATAACCGTGGGCGCATCCTTATCGGCAGTAGTATGCCCATAATCCTCAACAGCCAAAAACACCTCCAAAAAGCCTAAATAATAGACATCCGAAATGGAAAGGTTTAAAAATCCGCTTACCACGTTATAATGAGAAACATTGGGGACATTTTCCACCAAATATTCCCCAATTTTTTCACCCAAAACCACAGGGTTTTGACGGGTCAATTTTAACAATGGAAAAAGAACCAAAGTAATGTCCCCTTCAAAATCTTTTCGGGTGGCCTGAAATTCAAGGGTAGGCTCCGATAGGGTGTAGGCCGAGGATAAATATTCCGTTACCGATGGGGAAAGTAATTGTGCTAAGGATTCCATAAACAAAGCCCAAAGATAATTATAAACGCCAAACTATCTTGAGAATAGACAATGACTTATCTTTACAATAAAAATGTTATTAAACGTCTCCTATAATGAACCGGAGGTTAAGGAAAAGATTGAGACTACCGTGGGCAAAGCTTTTTCTTTAAGGGAACGCTGGGCCAAAGGGGGGATAGGGTCCTCCAAACTTGTGATTACCCAAACCTCTATCGATATACACAACCTTTTGGTGTTGGACAACAACCGCAATACCTGCAATATCGAATTGCGCCCCAAGGGAATCATCCTGCGGTTTAGAAGCATCTTGGAAACCTATGCCTTGGTGATTCCTTATTACAAATTGACCTTATACAAGGGCAAGGCGAAGGAATATTCCATCTATAAAGACATGCAGTTTGTAAAAGTAGCAGCCGACACCAAGGCTACCTTTAAGTTTTTTTCAAAACTCAGTGCGGAAAAGGCGAACAACCAGCTTCCGGGGATCGAAGATCTATAACAACTATAATTTGCGATGGGTATGCCCTGTATAAATTTGTCGGGGTCGTCCGATGGGCTCTTTATTAAATCGCATTTCTTTCCACTGTGCAATCCAACCCGGCAATCGGCCAATGGCAAACATCACCGTAAACATTTCGGTGGGGATGCCTAGGGCACGGTAGATGATCCCGGAATAAAAATCCACATTGGGGTAGAGCTTGCGATCCACAAAATAGGGATCATCAAGGGCCTCTTTTTCCAGTCTTTTGGCGATGTCCAAAACAGGGTCGTCAATGCCCAGTTCAGAGAGCACCTCATCGGCGGCTTTTTTAATGATCTTGGCCCTTGGGTCAAAGTTTTTGTAAACACGGTGTCCAAAGCCCATGAGTCGGAAAGGATCGTTCTTGTCTTTGGCCTTGGCCATAAATTTCTTTGTATCTCCCCCGTCATTTTTGATTTCCTCTAGCATTTCGATGACCGCTTGGTTGGCACCTCCATGCAGGGGTCCCCACAAGGCCGATATCCCCGAAGCGATGGAAGCAAAAAGTCCAGCATGCGAAGATCCCACCATCCGAACCGTGGAAGTGGAGCAATTTTGCTCGTGATCGGCATGTAAGATCAACAGTTTATTCAAAGTACTGACCAAGGTTTTACTGGGTTCAAACGCCTTATTGGGCATCCTAAACATCATATGCGCCAGATTTTCCGTATATCTGAGTTCGTAGTTGGGGTAGTTAAGCGGCAAGCCCTTCATTTTTCTATGGGTCCAAGAAGCCAAAACAGGAAACTTGGCCAACAGCATGATGATGGCTTCATGAAATTCCTTTTCAGAGTTGATGTCTACCGAGGAAGGGTTAAAAGCTATTAAAGCAGAGGTCAATGAAGACAGTATCCCCATAGGGTGAGCCGATTTGGGAAAACTCTTAAGAATGATTTTAAAATCCTCGTCCACCAAAGCGTATTCTCTGATTTCGTCTTCAAATTGATCCAATTGCTCGGTCGTGGGCAAGTCTCCAAAAATCAGCAAATAAGCTACTTCAATAAAAGAATTGTTGTTGGCCAAGTCTTCAATGTCGTAACCACGATAGCGCAGTATGCCCTCCTCACCATTGAGAAAGGTGATCTCACTTTGGCAAGCACCAGTATTTTTAAATCCTGGGTCAAGGGTGATCAAACCCGTTTTTGCTCTTAAGTTTTTGATATCGACAGCAGCTTCATTTTCTGAGCCGTGTACTACGGGAAATGTATGTTTTTCTCCTTTGTAAATTAGTTCAACTTGGTCTGCCATAGGTGTAATAAAGAATGGTAAAAATAATGAAATGAGCGTCAAAAAACAAAGGAATCGAAGTGGACTTAACCCATGCCGTCTCCTGGTTAAATTTTACTGCACGTTAAACGCTTTTTCCTGAGGATAGATGGCTGCATAGTCTAGTTCCTCTTCAATTCTCAAAAGTTGGTTGTATTTGGCCATGCGGTCGCTTCTGGAAGCAGATCCGGTTTTGATCTGACCCGTATTCAGGGCCACGGCAAGGTCGGCAATGGTATTGTCTTCGGTTTCTCCAGAGCGGTGAGACATGACCGAGGTATAGCCCGCTCGATGGGCCATTTCAACTGCAGCGATGGTTTCAGATAAGGTACCGATTTGATTGACTTTGATCAATATGGAGTTGGCAATGCCTTCCGTTATCCCTCTGGACAGTCGTGTGACATTGGTCACGAACAGATCGTCTCCCACCAACTGCACACGGTCTCCCGCTTTTTCTGTGAGAGCTTTCCAGCCTTCCCAGTCATTTTCATCCATTCCATCCTCGATGGAGATGATGGGGTATTTCGCTGAAAGCTCAGCCAGGTATTGGGCTTGCTCTTCCGAAGTTCTTTTGACGCCCTTATCTCCTTCAAACTTGGTATAATCGTAAACGCCATTCTCATAAAATTCTGCAGCAGCACAATCTAAGGCGATTTTGACCTCACTATCCGGTTTATACCCAGCATTTTCAATGGCTTTGAGGATGGTGTCCAGTGCGTCTTCCGTACCGTCCAGTGTGGGGGCAAAACCTCCTTCATCGCCAACGGCGGTACTCAATCCTCGGCTGTGGAGCACTTTTTTTAGGTGATGGAAAATTTCAGATCCCATTTGCATGGCATGGGTAAAGCTCTCTGCCCCGATGGGCATGACCATAAATTCTTGAAAAGCGATAGGCGCATCGGAATGGGATCCTCCATTGATGATGTTCATCATGGGAACAGGGAGGGTATGGGCACTCACACCGCCGACATAGCGATAGAGGGGTAAACCCAATTCATTGGCAGCTGCTTTGGCTGCAGCCAAAGAGATCCCCAAAATGGCATTGGCTCCAAGTTTGGATTTGTTGGACGTTCCATCCAAATCGATCATGATTTGGTCGATTTTGTTTTGCTCAAAAACAGAAACGCCAATCAACTCCTGAGCCAGAATCTCATTGACATTCTTCACTGCCTGAGAAACGCCTTTTCCCATATAGGCATTGCCTCCATCTCGCAATTCAACGGCTTCGTGTTCTCCTGTGGATGCCCCAGAGGGGACTGCCGCACGGCCAGTAATTCCATTCTCTGTGGTTACGTCTACCTCAACAGTAGGGTTCCCTCTGGAATCGAAAATTTGCCTCGCATGGACTTCAATAATTACGCTCATTCGTGTTTAAATTAATTTGGTTGTTATTTTTTGGTGGTGTGATTTTTGATGTTTTCGTAAAACTCATCAAACAGATAGGTGGCATCATTAGGACCAGGACCTGCCTCAGGGTGATACTGTACGGAAAAACAGTTTTTGTTTTTCATCTTAAGTCCAGCAACGGTTTGATCGTTGAGATGAAGGTGGCTGATCTCTACTTCTGTATGCGCCTCTGCAGCATCTTTGTCCACGGCAAAACCGTGATTTTGGGAGGTAATTTCCCCTTTCCCAGTCGATAAATTGATCACAGGATGGTTGATGCCTCTGTGTCCATTAAACATCTTATAGGTTGGAATCCCATTGGCCAAGGCAATGATTTGATGTCCCAAACATATTCCGAAAAGTGGAAGATTGTGTTCGATGATCTCTTGAGCCAATTTTTGTGCAGCGTGAAGGGGGTCAGGGTCTCCTGGTCCGTTGGAAATGAAAAATCCATCGGATTGCCACTCCTGCATTTCTTTAAAAGAAGTATTATACGGAAAAACTTTGATGTACATCCCTCGATTGGACAAATGCCTGAGGATATTGGTCTTTACCCCCAAATCAAGGGCGGCAACTTTAAATTCGGCATCGGGATCACCATAAAAATAGGGGGCTTTGGTTGACACTTTAGAGGCCAGCTCCAATCCCTCCATACTTGGAAATTCCTGAAGTGCTTTCATCAATTCATCCTCTTGATCCACATCAGTACTGATCACGGCATTCATGGCACCGTTTTCTCTGATGTAGTTCACCAAGGCGCGTGTATCCACATCGGAAATGGCAAAAAGGTCGTTTTCCTCCAAATAAGCCTCCAAAGATGAATCGGCTAGGGGTCTGGAATATTCATAACTAAAATTTTTACAGATCAACCCAGCAATTTTGATCCCGTCGGATTGAGAGTCCTCCGAATGCACACCATAATTTCCTATGTGTGCGTTGGTAGTGACCATCAACTGACCAAAATAGGAAGGGTCGGTAAAAATTTCTTGATAGCCTGTCATCCCGGTATTAAAACAAATCTCACCAAAACGGGTACCTTCTGAAGCTACGGCTTTACCGAAAAACTTAGTGCCATCGGCCAATAACAATAGTGCTTTTTTTCTTGTTTTATACGTCATAATTGAACACAAAATAACATAAAAAAAAGGATAAACTAAAAAGCTCATCCTTTATAAAAATTTTAAATTATCAACAATGATATAACTTAAGCATCTTCCTCTTTTTCAGATTCCGTTGCTTTGTTATCCTCCTCTTTTTTTTCCGCTTTCTCCTTGGCTTTGGAAGCGGATTTTTCGGTTACTTCAGCCGCCTTATTTTCAGTTGGCTGTTCTTCTACAGCATCTGTAGATTCGGAAACCGCTGTACTTTCAGATGCACCCGACTTTTTTCGTGAGCGACTCCTACGGGTCGATTTATTGGCAGCGGCTTTTTCTGTATTATAAACCTCATTATAATCCACCAACTCGATCATCGCCATGGAAGCATTGTCTCCCAAACGGTTGCCCAATTTGATCACACGGGTGTATCCACCAGGACGATCCCCAACTTTTTGAGCGATATCTCTAAAAAGTTCCGTTACAGCATATTTATTGCGCAATGCACTGAAGGCCAAACGTCTGTTGTGAGTAGTATCATTTTTGGATTTTGTAATCAGAGGTTCGACAAACTGCTTCAAGGCCTTGGCTTTAGCTACCGTGGTATTGATGCGTTTGTGTTCGATCAATGAGCTAGCCATATTGGCCAACATAGATTTTCTATGGGCTACTTTTCTACCCAGGTGGTTGACTTTTTTTCCGTGCTTCATGATTTGTGATCTAAAAAACTAGTCTTTATCTAATTTGTATTTGGTCAAATCCATACCAAACGACAAACCTTTTAGTACCACCAACTCCTCCAATTCGGTCAGTGATTTTTTACCAAAATTTCTAAATTTCATGAGGTCGTTTTTGTTGTAGGATACCAAATCTCCAAGAGTATCTACCTCTGCGGCTTTAAGACAATTCAAAGCCCTAACAGACAAATCCATATCGATGAGTTTGGTTTTGAGCAACTGTCTCATGTGCAACGACTCTTCGTCATAGGTCTCTGCTTGTGCAATTTCATCGGCCTCCAATGTGATGCGCTCGTCGGAGAACAACAGAAAGTGGTGAATTAGGGTTTTGGCCGCTTCTGTTAATGCATCTTTCGGATGAATCGAACCGTCGGTGATGATTTCAAAAACCAACTTTTCATAATCTGTTTTTTGCTCAACGCGATAGTTCTCAATGCTGTACTTTACATTTTTGACGGGAGTGAAAATAGAATCGATGGAAATAACACCAAATTCAGCATTGCCCTTCTTGTTCATTTCTGCGGGAACATATCCCCTGCCTTTTTCAATGGTCACCTCTAAATTTAGTTGAACACCTTTTTCAAGGTTACAGATGACCAAATCAGGATTGAGCACTTGAAAACCAGAAATAAACTTCTGGAAGTCTCCAGCTTTTAGCTGATCTTGACCTCCAAACATTAGGGTTACTTTTTCATCCTCCACATCTTCAATTTGTCTTTTAAATCGAATTTGTTTTAGGTTGAGAATGATTTCTGTAACATCCTCCACTACACCGGGGATGGTAGAAAATTCATGCTCTATATTTTCTATTTTAACCGAGGTAACAGCAAAACCTTCCAAGGAAGATAATAGTACCCTACGAAGGGCATTGCCCACGGTCAGACCATATCCTGGCTCAAGGGGTCGAAATTCGAATTTGCCCTCATGCTCTGAGGAGTCGATCATAATAACCTTATCGGGTTTTTGGAAATTTAATATTGCCATAGTTTTGTTCTTCCTGTGATTAAATTATTTAGAGTACAATTCAACAATCAATTGCTCTTTAATGTTTTCCGGGATTTGAACGCGTTGGGGAACGCTAACGAAATTGCCCTCATAAGTGTCGTTGTTCCAAGTCATCCATTCATAAACGGATGAATTGGCTTCCAAAGAAGTGGTGATCGCATGTAAGGATTTTGATTTTTCTCTTATGCCTATCTTGTCTCCGGGTTGAAGGGTGTAAGAAGGAATATTCACCAAATTATCATTTACAGTGATGTGTCGATGGGAGACAAGTTGCCGTGCTGCGTTTCGGGAGGGTGCAATACCCAAACGATAAACCACATTGTCTAATCTGGACTCACACAACTGGAGGAGAACCTCACCAGTGACTCCTTTGCTGCTACTCGCCTTTTCAAAGATATTTCTGAACTGACGTTCGAGAATACCATAGGTGTATTTTGCTTTTTGCTTTTCAAGCAATTGAATTGCATATTCAGATTTCTTTCCTCTCCTTCTGTTGTTTCCATGTTGGCCAGGGGGGTAATTCCTTTTCTCAAAAGCTTTATCAGCTCCGAAAATAGGCTCTCCAAATTTTCTAGCAATTTTTGATTTTGGACCGATGTATCTTGCCATGTAAAATGTTTTTGTTATGAATTAAGGTCTAATCCTTCGATAACGGGTTAATAATTATACTCTTCTTCTTTTAGGGGGGCGACAACCATTGTGTGGTAGTGGGGTAACGTCGATGATTTCAGTAACTTCTATACCACTATTGTGTAGGGTTCTTATGGCAGACTCACGTCCATTCCCAGGCCCTTTGACATATACCTTAACTTTTCTTAATCCAGCTTCAATAGCCACTTTAGAGGCGTCTTCGGCAGCGGTTTGTGCAGCATAAGGAGTGTTCTTTTTAGATCCTCTAAAACCCATCTTTCCAGCAGAGGACCAAGTGATGACCTCACCTTTATTATTGGTTAGAGAAATAATGATGTTGTTAAATGATGCATTGATATGGGCTTCCCCAAAGGCTTCAACAACAACTTTGCGTTTTTTACTGGTTACTTTTGCCATAATGCGTCTCTAATTATTTAGTGGCTTTCTTTTTATTTGCCACGGTTTTTCTTTTCCCTTTACGTGTTCTGGAATTGTTTTTGGTGCGTTGACCTCTTAAGGGCAATCCACTTCTGTGGCGAATGCCTCGGTAGCAACCTATATCCATTAATCGTTTGATATTTAACTGCAACTCAGAGCGCAGTTCCCCCTCGATTTTGTAGCTTCCAACAGCCTCACGGATTCTTCCAGTTTCCTCATCCGTCCATTCGGACACTTTGGTGTCTTCACTGACTTTGGAGGTTGCCAATATTTCTTGCGCACGGCTTTTACCTATACCGTAGATATAGGTTAGGGCAATAACGCCTCTCTTTTGTTTGGGAATATCTACCCCTGAAATTCTAGCCATAATCTAACCTTGTCTTTGTTTGAATCGAGGATTTTTCTTGTTAATTACATACAAACGCCCCTTTCTTCGGACGATTTTGCAATCCGCACTTCGTTTTTTTAAAGAAGCTCTAACTTTCATTTTTCTACTTTTAAAATCTATACGTAATCCTTGCTTTTGATAAATCGTAAGGACTCATTTCTAATTTAACTTTATCTCCAGGCAACAATTTGATATAGTGCAAACGCATTTTTCCCGATATGTGGGCAGTCACTACATGACCGTTTTCGAGTTCAACACGAAACATGGCATTGGATAATGCTTCGATGATGGTACCCTCTTGTTCTATTGCAGCTTGCTTTGCCATTTTAAATTGTTCCTGTTCTTCTGTTTCTACTGGTTTTGGACATCAATCCGTCATAGTGTCTGTTCAACAAATAGGAATTGACTTGTTGAATGGTATCAATAGCAACCCCAACCATAATTAATAGGGATGTCCCGCCATAAAACAAAGCCCAGCCTTGTTGCATTCCAATGAGTTTGACTACCAATGCAGGAAAAACAGCAATAGCAGCCAGGTATAAAGAACCAGGGAAAGTGATATGGGACATAACCGTATCTAAAAACTCTGATGTCTCATTTCCTGGACGTATGCCAGGAACAAAACCACCGCTTCTTTTCAAGTCGTCCGACATTTTGTTGGTAGGAACAGTAATAGCAGTGTAGAAATAAGTAAAAATGATGATCAACACCGCAAATAAAATATTATACCACAATCCAAAAATATCAGAGAAGTTGGTTTGGAGCCATTGACCCACTGTGGAATCTCCAAAGGCTCCGCCAACATAGGCAGGCGCAAACATCAGCGCCTGTGCAAATATGATAGGCATCACACCAGAGGCGTTCAGTTTTAATGGGATATACTGTCGCGAACCAAATACATTTTTCTCATTGGCACCCGCTTGAGTTCTCCTAGCATATTGAACGGGAATTTGTCGAACGGCCATTACCAATAGGACACTCAATAGAATAATCACTACCCACAATACCAGCTCTATCAAAATCATCATCAATCCACCATTGTTTTCAGAAACCCGAGATACAAACTCTTGAGTAAAAGACAAAGGAAGGTTGGCGATAATCCCTACCATAATAAGCAGGGAAATTCCATTACCGATGCCTTTATCTGTAATTTTTTCACCCAACCACATGGCAAAAATGGTTCCAGTAACCAGAATGATTACCGATGAAATCATAAACAAAGGACCTCTACCAATAACAAAGGCACTATCGGGTACACCCAAAGCAGAGAGCCCATACAAATAGGCGGGAGCTTGAACCACACAGATCAATATGGTCAACCAGCGTGTGATTTGCGTCCTTTTTCGGTTACCACTTTCTCCTTCTTTTTGGAGTTTTTGTAGATAGGGGACTGCAATTCCCATCAGTTGCACCACAATGGAAGCAGATATATAAGGCATAATCCCCAAGGCAAAAACAGAGGCGTTAGCGAAGGCGCCACCCGTAAAAGCATTGAGAATTCCTAATAAACCTCCTCCATCTGTTCGGTTGGCCAATTCAGCCAATTGCACAGAGTCAATTCCTGGTAAAACCACTTGAGCCCCTAAACGATAAACCAACAAGAGCGATAGGGTGGTAATGATCCTCCCGCGTAACTCTTGGATGTTGTAAATGTTTAATATGGTCTCAATAAACTTCTTCATTGCTATAGATTATAGGGTAACCGCTTCACCTCCAGCTGCCTCAATGGCTGCTTTGGCAGAGGCAGAAAATTTGTGAGCAGATACTTTTAAAGCTGTATCCAACTTTCCTCTGCCTAATATTTTTACCAATTCGTTTTTTCCGGCCAAACGGAGCTCAACGAATTTCTCGAAAGTAACTTCTGTTTTGACCTTTTTGTCTTGGGCAAGTCCTTGGAGGGTATCCAAGTTGATGCCCTTGTATTCTACACGATTAATGTTTTTAAACCCAAACTTGGGCACTCGTCTTTGAAGAGGCATTTGTCCACCTTCAAATCCTATTTTTTTGGAGTATCCTGATCTGGACTTTGCCCCTTTATGACCTCTGGCTGCAGTTCCTCCTTTACCAGAACCTTGACCTCGGCCTAAACGTTTTCCTTGTCTTTGGGTAGCACCCGCTGCGGGACTTAAATTTTCTAAACTCATTTTTAAACTTCTGTGGTTTTAACCAAATGTTCTACTTTTCTAATCATTCCAAGAATGTTAGGGGTAGCCTCGTGCGTTACCGCTTTCCCGATCCCTCTTAAGCCCAAGGCCTCCAAGGTTCTTTTCTGAGATTGCATTCTTTTGATGCTGCTTTTGACTTGCGTTACTTTTATCTTGGCCATGATATTCTACTTATCCGTTAAAAACTTTTTCCAAACTGATACCTCTTTGTTTGGCGATGGTGTGTGGGCTTCTCAATTGCAATAAAGCATCAAAGGTGGCTTTGACCACATTGTGAGGATTGGATGATCCCTGAGATTTGGACAATACATTTTGAATGCCTACAGATTCTAATACGGCACGAACCGCTCCACCAGCAATCACTCCAGTACCCTCTGAGGCTGGTTTCAAAAAGACCCTTGCCCCTCCATACTTTCCTTTTTGCTCATGGGGTAAAGTCCCTTTGGAAATGGGAATACGAACCAAATTCTTCTTGGCATCTTCTACGGCTTTGGCAATGGCCTCGGAAACTTCTTTAGATTTACCAAGTCCTTGTCCTACAACTCCGTTCTCATCTCCTACAACAACGATGGCAGAGAAACCAAAGGTACGACCTCCTTTGGTCACTTTGGTTACCCGTTGAACCCCTACCAAGCGGTCTTTAAGCTCAAGACCTGCAGGCTTTACCAATTCAACATTTTTATAATCTTGATACATATACTTCTTTTAAAAATTTAAACCTGCTTCACGTGCACCATCGGCAAGGGATTTGACCCTTCCGTGATATAAATATCCACCACGATCAAAACTAACCATACTTACGCCTGCTTTTTGAGCACGAGCTCCAACGAGCTTGCCCACCAATTGAGCAACTTCACTTTTATTTTCAGCTTTGGCATCTGACACCTCTTTCTCACGAGAGGATGCTGAGGCAATGGTAATTCCTTTCACATCGTCAATGACTTGAGCATAGATTTCTTTATTACTTCTGTAAACAGATAATCTGGGTTTTGCAGCAGTACCTTGAATGGTCTTCCTGATCCTGAGATGTATTCTGTTTCTTCTGGCTGATTTTGTTAATCCCATGACTTTATGATTATGCAGATTTACCTGCTTTTCTTCTGATTTGTTCTCCAACAAACCTGATGCCTTTCCCTTTGTAAGGTTCAGGTTTTCTAAAGGAGCGAATTTTTGCGGCTACAAATCCCAACAATTGCTTGTCGTGTGAACTAAGTTTTACGATGGGATTTTTACCTTTTTCGGTAACGGTTTCAACTTTCACTTCAGGGGCAATATCAAATAGAATATTGTGGGAAAAACCAAGAGCAAGATCCAATTGTTGTCCTTGATTACTGGCCCGATACCCAACGCCTACCAACTCTAATTCTTTGGTAAAACCATTAGAAACCCCTTCAACCATATTGTTGATCAAAGCACGATAAAGACCGTGTTTTGCACGGTGATCCTTTGAGTTGGAAGGACGATTTACCGTAAGGATATTGTCATTCAATTCAAAAGTAACATCGCTATAGTCTTGCGCTAATTCTCCCAGTTTTCCCTTAACGATAATCTTCTCCGCTTGGATGTCAACATTGACGCCCTCGGGGATGGTGATGGGATTGTTTCCTATTCTAGACATTGCTAATCTTTTTATTCCTTTTAATAAACGTAACAAAGTAATTCTCCACCCACATTTTGAAGGGAAGCTTGTTTACCGGTCATAACACCTTTAGAGGTAGAAACGATAGATATTCCCAAACCATTCAAAATCCGGGGGTAGCTCCCTGAGGAGGTGTACTTTCGCAAACCGGGAGTACTGATCCTCTGTATTTTTTTAATCACTGGCTCTTTGGTGATTTTATCATACTTCAAAGCAATTTTGATATTGCCTTGTCGGTTATCTGTTTCTTCAAACTTATAGCTGAGGATATAACCTTGATCATATAATATTTTGGTAATTTCTTTTTTCAAATTAGATGCAGGGATGTCAACGACCATATGCCCGGCGGCATTTGCGTTTCTAATTCGAGTCAAATAATCTGCTATAGGATCTGTAAACATATCTTTTTATTTTTTACCAACTGGCTTTGGTTACACCTGGAATCAATCCTTTATTGGCCATTTCTCTAAAAGTTACCCTAGAGATTCCAAACTGACGAATATAACCCTTTGGACGTCCAGTGAGTTTACAACGGTTATGCATTCTCACAGGGGATGCATTGCGCGGTAATTTTTGTAAACCTTCAAAATCACCTGCTTCCTTAAGGGCTTTTCTTTTTGCAGCATATTTTGCTACGATTTTAGCTCTTTTACGCTCACGAGCTTTCATTGATTCTTTGGCCATATCTAACTCTTTTTAAAGGGTAATCCCAATTCACTTAATAAAGACTTTGCCTCCTTGTCTGTTTTGGCCGACGTTACGAAAGAAATGTCCATACCTGATATTTTATTTACCTTATCGATATCTATTTCGGGGAAAATGATTTGCTCAGTAACCCCCAGGTTGTAATTTCCTCTACCGTCAAATCCACTCGCTTTTACTCCTTGGAAATCTCTAACCCTAGGCAAAGCAGTGGTGACAAGTCGATCTAAAAACTCATACATACGTTCTCCCCTTAGGGTAACTTTAGCACCGATGGGCATTCCTTTTCTAAGCTTAAAGGCGGCAACGTCCTTTTTGGAAATGGTAGCAACTGCTTTTTGACCTGAAATTCCAGTCAACTCTTCGATGGCGTAGTCGATCAGTTTCTTGTCGGCTACGGCAGCCCCAACCCCCCTGCTGATTATAATTTTTTGCAACTTAGGAACCTGCATCACATTGGCGTAGCCAAACTCATCTTTCAGGGCAGCCACAATGCGTTCGTTGTATTCTTGCTTAAGTCTTGATTGATAACTCATTACACTACTTCGTTATTTTTTTTTGCATATCGTACCTTCACTCCATCTTCATCTCTGATCCCAATGCGAGTAGCTTCTCCATCAGGAGTAGTTAAAGACAGGTTAGAAATGTGTAAGGGGGCTTCTTTTTCTATGATTCCTCCCTGAGGGTTTTGGGCACTTGGCTTGGCGTGTTTCTTGATCATATTGACCCCTTCAACGATGGCCTTATTTTGATCGCGAAGGACTTTAATGACCTTTCCTTCACTCCCCTTATGTTCCCCTGCGATGACCAGCACTTTATCGTCTCTTCTGATTTTTATTTTAGTCATAATCATAAGTTAAAGCACCTCGGGTGCTAGTGATACGATTTTCATAAATTGTTTGTCTCTCAACTCTCTTGCCACAGGACCAAAAACACGTGTTCCTCTCATCTCTCCAGTGGGATTCAACAATACACAAGCATTGTCGTCAAAACGGATGTATGATCCATCGGCTCTTCGCACCTCTTTTGTAGTGCGGACCACAACTGCTTGAGATACTTGTCCTTTCTTGACCGTCCCTGAAGGAGCGGCTTCTTTGACAGAAACAACGATCTTGTCACCGAGTGAGGCATATCTTCTTTTGGTTCCTCCCAATACCCTGATGGCCAAAACTTCTTTGGCTCCTGTATTGTCGGCTACTTTTAATCTGGATTCTTGTTGTAACATGTTTACTTAGCTCTTTCTATTATTTCGACCAGTCGCCAGCATTTGGATTTACTCAAAGGACGGGTTTCCATTATTTTAACTGTATCGCCGATATTGCAATCATTGAGGTCATCGTGCGCTACATATTTTTTTGTTTTCAAAACGAATTTACCGTACATGGGGTGTTTTACCCTTTTGACCTCTGATACAACGATGGATTTTTCCATTTTATTGCTGGTCACGATACCGATACGTTCTTTTCTTAAATTTCTTTTTTCCATATCCTCAGGCGATAATTTCGTTTTCTTTAGCACTAATAGCTGTTAGCAAACGAGCCACTGTCTTTCTTGCAATTTTGATTTGTAATGGGTTTTCTAATGGGCTCACTGCATGATTCATTTTCAGATCGGACAACTGTTTTTGTTGTTCCTGCAATTTGTCTTTGAGATCCTCCAAGGATAGCTTTTCGATTTCTGACTGTTTCATGTTCTTATCCTATTAAGCTTGAAAGTCTTTGGCAATGACAAATTTGGTTTTTACAGGCAATTTTTGAGCGGCCAGTCTCAATGCCTCTTTGGCAACATCTAAGGGTACCCCAGCTACTTCGAACATGATTCTACCGGGCTTTACGATGGCGACAAAATATTCAGGTGCTCCTTTTCCTTTTCCCATTCGTACTTCCAAAGGCTTTTTGGTGATGGGTTTGTCTGGGAATATCTTAATCCACAACTGCCCCTCCCGCTTCATATAACGAGTAGCTGCAATCCGCGCCGCCTCAATCTGTCTTGAGGTGATGAATTTGGAATCCAAGGACTTGATACCAAACATACCATTGGAGAGTTGACTTCCCCTGAGGGAATTCCCCTTCATACGTCCCTTTTGGGCTTTTCGGAATTTGGTTCTTTTAGGTTGTAACATTTTACCTATCGATTATTGTTGTTTCTTCTTCTTTGCTGACGTCCACCGGCTCCGGCCCCTTTGTTGCCAACGCCTCCGGTTTTTTTGGACATCCCTACTAAGGGGGAAAGTTCTCTTTTACCAAAAACCTCACCTTTCATTATCCAAACTTTTATCCCCAAACGCCCGTAGGTAGTGTGGGCTTCCACCAAGGCATAGTCTATATCTGCTCTGAAAGTGGACAGTGGAATTCTTCCTTCTTTATAGGATTCAGATCGTGCCATCTCTGCTCCGTTCAAACGACCAGAAATTTGGATCTTAATCCCCTCAGCGTTCATACGCATGGATGCAGCGATCGCCATTTTTATGGCGCGGCGATAAGAAATTCTACTTTCTATTTGTCGGGCAACGCTTGCAGCAACCAACTGGGCATCCAATTCAGGACGTTTGATTTCAAAAATATTGATCTGAATGTCTTTGTTGGTAATTTTTTTCAATTCCTCCTTAAGCTTATCGACTTCTTGACCCGCTTTTCCGATGATAATACCCGGACGAGCGGTGGTGATTGTAACCGTAATCAGCTTGAGTGTACGCTCAATGATTACATTGGAAACACTGGCTTTGGCCAATCGTGCATGGATGTACTTTCTGATTTTTTCGTCCTCTGCGAGTTTATCTCCATAATTGCGACCACCATACCAGTTGGAGTCCCATCCTCTGATGATTCCCAAGCGGTTACCGATAGGATTGGTTTTCTGTCCCATATTAATTGTCTGTGTTATTAGCACCAAGAACCACGGTAACGTGATTCGAGCGCTTTCTGATTCTATGTGCTCTTCCTTGGGGTGCTGGACGCAGGCGTTTCAACATTTTTCCACCATCTACTTTAATTTCTTTTACAAATAAAGCAGCCTTTTCAACATCGGCCTCTTCATTCTTGGCTTGCCAGTTTGAAATGGCAGAGATCAAAAGCTTTTCCAATTTCCTTGAGGCTTCTTTTGGGCTAAATTTTAAGATGGCCAATGCTTTATTGACCTCTTCACCCCTAACCTGATCGGCGACCAATCGCATTTTTCTAGGAGAGGTAGGGCAATTGTTCAACTTAGCAAAAGCAATGCTTTTATTGCCCTCTTTGGTGGCTGCTGCCGCTTCTCTTTTACGTTTTCCCATTGCCGTAAATTATTTTTTTCCTTTATTTTTTGCCCCTGCATGTCCTCTAAAAGAACGCGTGGGGGAGAATTCACCAAGTTTGTGTCCCACCATATTTTCCGTGATGTAAACAGGAACAAACTGACGACCGTTGTGGACTCCAATGGTTTGACCAACGAAATCTGGAGTGATCAATGAAGCACGTGACCAGGTCTTGATCACTGTTTTTTTGTTTTCTTCCACGTTTTTCTGAACCTTTTTTTCAAGGCTGAGGGCAACGAAAGGACCTTTTTTTAATGAACGAGCCATAGATGATTATTTTTTTCTGCGTTCGATTATAAATTTATTACTGGCCTTAGTTTTAGAACGGGTTCTAAATCCTTTGGCAGGAATACCATTTTTAGATCTTGGGTGTCCACCTGAAGCACGACCTTCTCCTCCACCCATGGGATGATCCACAGGGTTCATGGCAACTGGACGCGTTCTGGGTCTTCTTCCGATCCATCGGGAACGGCCCGCTTTACCAGAGACCAATAATTGATGATCCGAATTGGAGACCACACCGATAGTAGCCATACAACTGGTGAGTAGGCTTCGGGTTTCACCCGAAGGTAATTTAATGGTGGCCAATTTGCCGTCGCGTGCCATCAACTGAGCAAATGCACCAGCACTTCTGGCAATTACAGCACCAGCTCCGGGACTCATCTCTATACAAGAGATGATGGTACCCAAAGGGATCTTAGACAAGTAAAGGGCATTCCCTAATTCGGGCGAGGCCTTTTCTCCTGAACTAATTTTTTGGCCGACTTGGAGACCATTCTGAGCGATGATATAACGCTTTTCACCGTCTTTGTATTCCAACAATGCGATAAAAGCAGAACGGTTGGGGTCATATTCAATTGATTTTACCTCGGCAACAACATCAAATTTGTTTCGTTTGAAATCGATCAATCGATACCTTTTTTTATGACCCCCACCACGGTGGCGGACGGTCATTTTCCCTCTGTTATTTCTTCCTCCGGTACGCTTTTTCGGAACGAGCAAGCTCTTTTCCGGCTTATCAGTAGTAATTGCGTCAAATCCATTTACTACTCTAAATCGCTGCGCGGGGGTTACCGGTTTTAATTTTCTTACTGACATTAGACGCGATTAAAGATTACTATAAAAATCTATGGTATCCCCTTCGGCAACCTGAACCACTGCTTTTTTGGTGGCGTTGGTTTTTCCTGACTGGATACCAGTTTTGGTATATTTCGTTTTGCGTTCGGGGCCGTAGTTGAGGGTTCTCACTTTCTCAACCGAAACACCGTAGGCAGCTTCAACAGCTTTTTTGATTTCCACCTTGTTCGCTTTGGTATTCACCAAAAAACTATAACAATTAAGAAGCTCACTGGCGGTGGTGGCTTTTTCTGTAATTATAGGTTTAATTAAAATATCCATTGCGTTAGGCTTTGTTTAAAATGTTCTCTATTTCGGCTACAGCACTTTCAAATAAGACCAAAGTCGTGGCGTTGGTGATTTGATAAGTATTTAGTTCTGAGTTAGTTACAACTTTAGAGTGAGCTAAATTTCGAGAGGACAAATATACATTATTATTCGGTTCACCCAAGACCACCAAAGACTTTTTGCTAGAAATGCCCAATGCATTTAAAACATCATTATAGGCAGCTGTCTTGGGAGCATCCATCTTGAAATCTTCAATAACCAGTATGGACTTTTCTTTTGCTTTAATACTCAAAGCAGATTTTCTGGCAAGTCTTTTGACTTTTTTATTAACCTTTTGGCTGTAATCTCTCGGGGTGGGGCCAAAAATACGTCCTCCTCCTCTAAAGATGGGATTCTTGATACTCCCTGCTCTGGCAGTACCGGTTCCTTTTTGCTTTTTGATCTTCCGGGTACTTCCCACAATGTCTGCTCGCTCTTTGGACTTATGGTTTCCTTGTCTTTTGTTGGCCAAATGTTGCTTTACATCCAGATAAATGGCATGATCGTTAGGGTCGATTCCAAAAACCGTTGGGCTCAACTTCACCTTTCTTCCGGTTTCCTTTCCTTTATTATTCAGTACTGATACTTCCATTATTTCCGAACGATTATGTATGAATTTTTATGACCAGGAACACAGCCTTTTACCACCAAAAGATTTTTGTCAGCAACAACTTTAACAATAGATAAGTTTTGCACTTTAACCTTTTGGTTTCCAGTTTGACCCGCCATTCGCATTCCTTTAAACACCCTTGCAGGATAAGAAGCAGCTCCGATGGAACCAGGGGCTCTCAAACGGTTGTGTTGACCGTGAGTGGCTTGTCCAACACCTCCAAATCCGTGACGTTTTACCACCCCTTGGAAACCTTTCCCTTTGGACGTTCCAGAGACATCGACAAACTCTCCTTCGTTAAAATGGTCCACCGTGATGGTGTCCCCTAATTTATATTCTTCATTAAAATTCTGGAATTCGACGAGCTTTTTTTTAGGAGCCGTATTTGCTTTTTTGAAATGCCCTTTGGAGGCATTGCTGGCTCTTTTTTCTGCCTTGTCATCGAAACCCAGTTGAAGTGCATCATACCCGTCAACCGCTTTGGTTCTGACTTGGGTAACCACACATGGCCCAACCTCCAATACCGTACAAGGGATGTTTTTCCCTTTTTCGTCAAAGAGACTGGTCATGCCGATTTTTCTTCCTATTAACCCAGACATTATTATTGTTTATTAGTTATACTTTGATTTCTACTTCAACACCACTGGGCAACTCCAATTTCATCAAAGCATCAATGGTCTTTGAAGAGGAACTGTAGATGTCCAAAAGGCGTTTGTATGAATTTAATTTGAATTGTTCTCTAGATTTCTTATTAACGTGAGGAGAACGCAATACGGTAAAAATCTTCTTGTGTGTGGGCAATGGGATGGGACCCGTTACTACAGCACCCGTCGTTTTTACGGTCTTTACAATCTTGTCAGCGGACTTGTCCACCAAATTATGATCGTAGGATTTTAATTTTATTCTAATTTTTTGGCTCATCTGCTGTGCTTTATTCGTTATTTCCTTTTACCGCTGCGATGACACTTTCTGAGATATTGCTCGGTGTTTCAGCATAGTGATCAAATTCCATGGTTGAAGTAGCTCGACCCGATGAGAGGGTTCTCAAAGCGGTTACATAACCAAACATTTCCGATAGTGGAACCTCAGCTCTAACCACTTTGGATCCAGCTCTGTCATCCATAGAGTTCACTTGACCTCTTCTACGGTTCAAATCTCCTACGATGTCTCCCATATTTTCTTCGGGAGTCAAAACCTCCAGTTTCATAATGGGTTCCATGATGACCGCTCGGGCTGCTTTTGCAGATTGTTTGAATCCAATTTTAGCCGCCAATTCGAAAGAGAGCGAATCTGAATCCACAGGGTGGAAAGATCCGTCTTTTAAAGTTACTTTCATCGCATCCACTTCAAAACCGGCCAATGGTCCGTTTTTCATGGAATCTCTAAATCCTTTTTCAACAGAAGGGATATATTCTTTGGGGATATTTCCTCCTTTGATCTCATTCACGAACTCCAGCCCAACTTTGCCTTCTTCGGCAGGCTCGAGTGTAAAGACGATGTCGGCAAATTTACCACGACCTCCCGTTTGTTTTTTATAAACTTCTCGGTGATCCGCAGTGGCTGTCAGTGCCTCTTTGTATTCCACTTGTGGTTGCCCTTGGTTTACCTCTACTTTAAATTCTCGTCGCAATCGATCGATGATGATGTCCAAGTGCAATTCACCCATTCCGGAAATAACCGTCTGCCCTGAGGCTTCGTCGGTTTTTACTTGGAAAGTAGGATCTTCTTCTGCGAGTTTGGCCAAAGACATGCCGAGCTTGTCCACATCAGCCTTGGTTTTGGGCTCCACCGCAATACCAATTACTGGATCGGGGAAGTCCATACTTTCCAAAATGATGGGAGCATTTTCTGCAGAAAGGGTGTCTCCAGTTTTGATATCTTTAAATCCTACGGCTGCACCAATATCTCCTGCCTCTATAAAATCTATGGCATTTTGCTTGTTGGAGTGCATCTGATAGATCCTAGAGATTCTCTCTTTTTTGCCAGTACGGTTGTTCAATACGTAGGATCCAGCATCCAACCTTCCAGAATAGGCTCTAAAAAATGCCAAGCGACCTACATATGGATCGGTAGCAATTTTAAAGGCCAAAGCTGAAAAAGGTTCTTTGGCATCGGGTTTTCTTGCCAACTCTTTATCAGAGTTGGGATCGGTCCCCACGATAGCCTCTTTGTCTTCGGGAGAAGGCAAGTAACGACATACCGCATCCAGTAGAAACTGAACTCCCTTGTTTTTAAAGGATGACCCACAAATCATTGGGATGATACTCATCTCTTGAGTCGCAGCTCGCAAAGCATTGTGCACTTCGTCTTCGGTGATGGATTGGGGATCTTCGAAATATTTTTCCAAGAGGTTTTCGTCGTACTCGGCCACAGCCTCGATCAACTCCCCCCTTAGGGTTTCTGATTCCTCTTTTAGTTCATCTGGAATGTCAATGACA
>Ga0181577_10000462_pt1 | contig 32875 bp, 30 predicted proteins | sample 101ome_21_FD_132468 | JGI IMG/M metagenome (GOLD analysis project Ga0181577, IMG submission 132468) | Coastal salt marsh microbial communities from the Groves Creek Marsh, Skidaway Island, Georgia - 101413BT metaG (megahit assembly) | ecosystem: Environmental > Aquatic > Marine > Intertidal...
AGGGCATATTGGCCCCCGCAAGGCACTAAGAACTACGGCGGCTTCATCGGTTACGGCAACCTGCTCAAGTCACTTCAAAAGTGCATCGTGCCCGACCCAGACAGTGACATATATTTCACGTTGTGCGATCCGGCGAAGTATCGAGCTAGGTCAGACAAGCGCGTCAATATGTGCTTCACGATGTGGGAGCACGAGGAAGTACCGGAAAAGTACGTAGCCAATCTACGGCAAGCGGACGCTGTTGTAACTTGCTCCCAGTTCTGCAAACGGGTTTTCGAGGATATACTGGATTGCCCCGTATATTTTGTACCGCTTGCGATAGACGACCAGTTATTCAGTTATAAAAAACGGTCTAGGCCGCGAGGCAATAAACCGTTTAGGTGGCTATGGCTAAATGCGGCGGACCCGCGCAAAGGTTACGATCACCTAGCTAGGCTTTGGGAGAAGTTTTACTTCAACGACCCAAGAGTCGAGCTGTACATGAAGACGACATCAAACGTCAAGGAACAGATCGTTACGCACGGCAACGTGACGTTCGACTCGCGTATTTTACCGCCCGACGAAATAGCGGCTCTCTATCATTCGGCTCACGGGTTCATTTATCTTTCTTGGGGTGAGGGCTTTGGCTACACGCTAGCCGAGGCCATGTCTACGGGATTACCTTGCGTTGCTACCGAGCGCTCCGGCTACGTTGATTTCTTCAACTCAAGCAACGGCTATCCGGTGTCATATAAACTACACCGCGTAGCACGAGAGCTGTTCGGTTCCGATGGCGAAGATTACAGCAGGTCAAACGCACCGGACGGTAAATACTCGATTGCGATTGGCGATTCGCGCCAGTGCGTGAACTCGATGAACACGATTATGAGCAAGTACGGTCGTGCAATGAAAAAGGGTCTACACGCATCGCAAGGACTTAGAAAGCACTACAATATGCAAACGATGGCGCGTGCTATCAGCGACATATTCCAACTTTATAATTAGGATAAGGCTATGGCACGATCAGGTGTACCTCGGCAAGACCCGTCAACGACAGATGACATCATCGAGTGTATTGAACAGGATCGCGGCGATGGTCAGGGGACTCAGTTAGTACAGACGAGTAATCCGATGTGCCTCGCGGACCTGACCACGGTGTCTGGGCGTGCGACGGCAACAACATCAGACTCAGAATTGATTTCAGAGAAAAAATTACGTGTTCGCCTAGTGATTAGAAATCTTTCAGCCTCAGAGACGATGTACATGACAATCGACGGGGATGCGGCGACCACAGCGAATGGATTTCCACTTTATCCGGGTGAGACATTCACCGAGGTTACGTCATGCGGGGCCATACGCGGGATCACGCAGACGGGCACGGTTGATATTGCTTACATTGAGTACAAACTGGCATGAATCTTTTAACGAAAGTAATCGCCACTAGCGTCCTGCTTGTCGTATTATCCCTAGTGACTCTTAGGACGGAGATTGGCGCGCAGTTTATTTCTCACTTGCGCCCGATCTTCAACGCGCTTGAGTTCACCGAGACGAATAATGTCGTGAGCCATGACAGTCAAATTGGCGGTGACAATCTCAACTTCACCAGTAATAAGATGAACTGGGAAGGGGTTCGCGTAGTTCTCGATACGTTCAACAGGGATACCTACAATTCCCTTGAGTTCTCGGACGACTTTAGTATCACCAATGACACAGCGTGTGTTGGCGGAACGTCTGTAGGCGGAAATTGTAGATCGAGGTGCGCTACCGGGGACTCGAACGCGGGGGATGTTTGTTCCGTTGACGCGGACTGCAATGGGGGCAGTGGCGGTACTTGCGACGCCAATTATGACTGTTCAGGCGGGGGAACCTGCGCCCCAGATAAACAGGCGGTAATGACACTAGGCGCGACCGTCTATCGTGAAGGACGAGAGATACTGGTTTCGGACCTACCGGATCGGGTATTGCGTATAGATGCGTCACGCACCATGAGTCCTAGTGGTGGTGTGGATTTTAGTGCGGCAACGCTGAATATACCTAATAACACCAACGCCGTAAGCACTACAGCGGGCAGAATACATTTCGACACAAACGCTACGCCGCAGCCAATGATTTCAGTTGGTGACAGCAGTAAAGCATTGCCGATTAGAGCGTGCTCAATCGTGTCGAGCATACAGGCAACAAACACAATCAACCTCGGCACCCCTCAATATCTCGGGGCATGGGCTGGCGGCGTGCACCTTGTCGCGGCAAATTGGACCGCACCGCAAGATATGACGTTGAGTAATTTATCTTGCATTACTAGGGCGGACTTAGAGCTAAACAAGAATATAACAATGACGATAGTAAGTGCCACTGGGGCGTGCGCTGCGTCTGGTGGGGATGGGACTGAGGCCAATTGCACCTTTTCCGGCAATAGCCTGTCATGCACAATCAACGGTGGTAGCGGCAACAGTGACAACCAATGCACATCAACTACCGGGACTCACTCGCTCGATAAAGGTGACAGGTTCGTCATTGAAATAGATACAACCGCAGCTCCATCATCCCCCGAGGAACGCACCGTGCAATGCACCATGATCGCCTGCTTGGAAACTTTTGATTAAGAAATGATTACGAAACTTTTAGTCATTGGATTACTGCTGCTGGCCTCTTTCGGTGAGGCCGACGCCAAAGTACGTTTCATGCACGGCTTCGAGGGGTGTGAAGCGGACTACGACAAAGACGGGAACTCGCTCATATTCTCTGATAGTAATGGAACGCAGCCTATTAATTACGACGCGAGGAAAAAGTATTGCAATTTCGGCAAGGACGACAGAGGCAAGCTCTGCACGACAAATGCGGATTGCGAATCTACCTGTGAATGGGACGCGGACAATACCTGTTCGATTGAGTTCTCTACGCAGTCATTGCATAGGCTGAACATAGGGTCAGACTATCTAGGAACTAACACGGACTCGGCTAGGCTGCATTTCCAAGTCAATATTCCCGCAATCAATTTGGCTAATGGCACCGACCGTGAGCTGGCGGTTCTTCAACAGTCAGTTGGCTCGCCTGCTACACTTGAGCCGGGTTGTAACCTTAGATTGATCCCGACCAAGAAAGGCAACGGGGGGCAAAGCTGTGCATCTAACGCGGACTGCATAGATGGAAGTTGTACAGCGGGTTACTGTGACGGCACCCCCGGTGAATACAAACTGGTTCTTTATTACGGCAACCCTAGCACTGTATGCTCTGGCGGGATCAACGACGGTACTTCTTGTGACCCATGCCAGTCAAGCTCTGACTGTAGCAACGGTGCAACTTGTTATAACGGGTCCGGTAACGCTAACACTCAAGGCGCGTGCGACGACGTGTGCATTGCTGAAACTGCGGGTGAGCAATGGTGCATATCTAGTGCGATAGGTTCGAGCACGAATCTTTTGACGAATCGCTGGTATGAAATTGTCTTGTCACAAGACAACACTGTAGGTGAACTTGGCGATGTGAAATGCTCCCTAGATGAAGGGGGGTTTAGCCGAGGATTCCGCACCATCAAGCAAGGCGAGTGCGATAGCGGCAATCCCACGTATGAGGGATATGCGTGCTCCACGGATTCCGATTGTAATATTTCTGGCTCGGGAGGATCGTGTGATGCTTCACGGCCACAAGCTAAAATAACGTCCTCGTACATAGGGTCAGTTCGGAATGTTGACGCTCTGAGGAATGACGTGTCCTATTATATCGACGATATTGTCCTCACCGACTCTGCCGATGACGACATCAACAATGTCAGGATTGCTGAGATATGGCCCTTCGAGGACGGCACCACTCAGGCTTATCAGGCGGATTTCAACTCCTCCAAAAGTAATTGTGGATTCTCTGACTGCGACAATAATAATAACAATGGCAACCGCGATGCTTGCGTAAATGACACGTCCCGTGCGGATTCTGGCGAAACCGCACTAAACGCACCGGACTACGATTACGTCCATAATGGGGACTGCGACCGCCGCAACACGTCAAGCGACGGCGCGGAAGATTTGTGGCCGCTGACAGATTTCAGTGCTAAAGACGCTTTAGAAACCCATAGCGACCTCGACTACACCACCCCTAGTGAACAATCCCGTTGGGCAGATGTCATTTCAGCGGCTAGTTATGTAGTCGCAAGAGATTCGAGCCCAACGGATACTCAACCGACGGCATTGCTCACTCGCTTTGGGTTTGGCGACGGAACGTCTGGGTTCGAGCCGATTGATGGGTTATTGGTAAATAATCACACGTACCGCAGTGACTTTGATAACGGCATGGTACAGGGTGTAGGGGACGCTGGAACATCGCCTAATGAGTTCGCCGCCGCCGCGATGTCCCTAGTCAACTATTCGGCGTCATTCACCAGCCTTGCGGGGCCGGACGATATTAACAACCTGCAACTACAAGTCGAGTTCGACAGGGCGTCGTGCGGTGCTGGTTGCGGTATCCGCTACACAGCCGCCGTAGTCGAGGTGCTGATTCCGAGGAAGGCCCCCGATCCTCCGGGTGTCCTCACCGACAGAAACGACGACGATGCCGTAACCGTGTGCATGACAGCGGACAGCACTGGCAACCAAGGCACGTACACGAGTTTTGTCACATCGTCGAGTGACGACATAGATAATTTCATTAACTGCACGCGGGGGAGTAAAACGCTAAAGCAACTCGAAGAGCAATGGCCGGGTATGCTCGATGGCGAGCTTGGCGGTACGTTCAACTGCTTCATGACAAAAGGTACCGCTAGCCCCTGCGACTACATGATACTTGGGCCGATTGGCGTCAATGATTTGACCTCTGGGCAAAAAGCAATGCACCGCTGCGAGGCTGGCCCCAAGAAAGGCGTGACGTGCGAGCCGCGATGTAAGATAGGCGACTCCAATGCGGGTGATTTATGCGACCGGAACGCGGATTGTAACGGCGGGACAGGAACTTGTGACATTGACTACGAGTGCCCTGACAGCGCGTGCGTGTTCTTTGATTCGGGTTACTGCTATGGTGGGGATAATCACGCTGATATATGTAGCTGCGATGATGACTTAGTCAGACGGTGTATTGTTCCGGGGCAATACTTCGGCAACTCAAACTCAGAGGTATTCCCGTCTCAATGCACTGGACAGTTAGCCTGTTCGACTAACACGGACTGTACGATTGGTGCTCCATGCTCGTCTAATGCTGATTGTAGATTTTGCGCTGGCGGTGGCAATGACAATATTATTTTCGGATGCTTCACCAATTCGGATTGTGATGTACCAGACCTAAGGATAAACGGGTCTGACCGTAGTGATTTCGGTGAATGTACGAACGACAACGGAACATACAGGCAGACTTGTGACACGGGTATTAATGAGTGTGTTTCTAAGTGTGCGAGCGGTGAGTGCATACAGTATCCTACTTCGAGCGTGGGTGCGTTATTGGGCAACACTCGCTATTGCAGTGACGATGGAAGTTTTTGTCTTTCTGACTCTGATTGCACGGCGGGGACGTGCGAGATTGACCTTGCCGCGTGGGGTGGGATAATTAGCCGTCAAGATAATTTACGTGCGATCACGCGGTTTGGGGGATTCTATAATGCCGCGTGTTTGGATTCCGTAAACTGCGCGGGCGGCGTGTGCCTTTCAAGCGCCACGCCATCACTCATGCAGAGCCGGTTCATGCGAATGGTTGAGGTCGCAAGCGAACGTAGCGTGCATTTGATTATCGTAGCCCAGCCGAGAGGGCTGAGAAATACCGCATTTGGCGCGTGCAATGTAGACGACGTTGCGTGTACTACAAACTCCGATTGCCCAGTTGGGGCGAGTTGCGGCGGTGATTCGCTATGCGAGGGTCAGTGTCAATATCCTATAGAAAAGCGGGATAAGACGTGCAGTAGTCATGCGAATTGTAATGAGAATAATGTGTTAGGTAGCGCGTTCGGGACTGCGTCGGATCATTTAGATACGTTCACCTCAAACATAATCAATTACGCTAAAACGAACTCTGAATATTCCTACGCCGACTACGATAGGGCGTTTCATGTTCGTTGTCCCGGAAGGAATCATGCTGATTGCTTAGCCGATACAATCCACTGGGACGAGGAAGGATTTGCGGTAGCTCAGCAGGTCATTCAGCAATGCTTACGCAATGACTTTGGGGCCTCGGACGGCGATTGCAATGTGCCCAACGCACATCATTGCACGACGAACGCGGATTGTGCGACCGGCACTCAGGAATATCCAATTTATTGTGACTCCAGTAATAAATGCACTGGAACGTGTACTCAAGGTGCTGACGGCGATAGCTGCCACCACGACAATGAGTGCTCGCTCTACAGTTGCACATTCGACTAACAGTCTAGGCGGTACGATATGGGAAACTCTTTATACGGCAAGGGCCGTGAGGCTTTTTTATCCGGCGACATTTCTTGGGACGGGGATAACATCAAGTGCCTGTTGGTTAACACCTCGGGCGGCGGGACTACATATGCGGTCGCCATCGACAGCGACCAGTTTCATAGCGACATACCGTCAGCGGCAATCGTAGCTACGTCGAGCAACCTGACAAACAAAACAGTGACGCTGGGTGTGGCCGATGCCGATAACGTGACGTTCCCGTCCGTTCCGGCTGGCGCATATAGCGAAATAGAGGCTATCATAATTTACAAGGACACCGGCAGTAGCGCGACGAGCCCATTGATCGCCTACATCGACGAAGCGACGGGATTGCCAGTATTGCCGAATGGTGGAGATATTGTCGTGCAGTGGGATAACGGGGCGAATAAAATCTACAAGCTGTAGCCACCGATACGAGATACTGATAGCGCCATGAAAATGTAACAGAGGTAATTACATATGCCCCTTTTAGGATGGGATTATCATGTAGACGTAATCTATCAGCCTACGTCAATCCCATCGGGCGAGGCGTTCGGCAGCGCGACGATACAGCGGACGGTTACGCCGTCTAGTATTCTTTCAGAAGAATCGGTAGGTACTGGCCTTTTCGTATTCAAGGCCGTAACAGTCCCCGGCATTACCTCGGCAGAGGTAGTCTCAACACAAGCCAAGCTCTCGATTGCGGTCGATCTGGTTGGCATACCTAGCGCTGAACAGTTTGGCGAACCGCCGCTTATAGGCAGCCGTCAATCCGTCAGTTTAACCAGAATACCGTCGGCTGAGGCGTTCGGAACACCGTCCCTCGGAATCACGATTGAGGTCGCGTTCGGGCGAGTCTGGGAGGAGTTGGCTAGAACGCCGACGACGAGCCGCGAGTCCACCGACTACCCAGCAACGGGATCTGAAAGACTAAGAAAGCCTCGCATTTTGAACGAGATAGCTGCCGCATCGTACATACAAAATGAGTCGGTGCGTCACCCTCAAGTCGCGGACGAGTCCTTCCTAGTTAGTAGGAGAGAGTGGATTTAATGGAAACTATAGAAGCACCAGAAAGCTCCACTGTTAGATATACGGCGGTGCTAAAAGATGTTGACGGGACAGTAATACCGTCAGCAATCGTATCAACGATTACCGCTACGTTATACCTAGAGGATACGGCGGGGAATACAATCATTTCGGGCTGGAACGCGAGAGATATTTTCAACGCGAACGATTGCACCTTCGGGATTAGCGACGGACTCATAACGATATTTCTAGGGCCGTCTGACACAGCGATGACAGATACAACAAAGCAACGAGAGCGTTTAATTTGCGAGTACGTGTTCGTCTACGGTAGTGGCCCACAGAAAACAGGCAGGCATCGGTTCCGAGTCATCCTCGAAAATTACGGGAGTGTGTGATGGCGGTATTACAACTTTGTCATTTGAACGATGTCCTGAACTATCCCGGCATGGCGAATGTTGGTGACGAGGATAAAAACTGGGTTGAAAGACTGATCGCTGGGTTCAGTAAACGAGCCGAGATGCTGACCAACCGCTTGTTCTACAGAGAATCTAGGACACAGGACTTCAGCCCGGACATTAATCAGACAATCATCCAACTACCGGCTTTCGGCAATACGTCAGACACGATAACAAGTGTGTACGAGGACTTAGACAGGGAATGGACCCCCGGCACACTCATCAACTCTGCCGATTATTTTTATGATACGGACACCGGCCTCTTAGTGCGTGACCATTCGTACTGGCAACATGGACGTAATGTAATCAGGGTTACGTGGACAGGTGGCTTCGGAACCACGGTCGATGACGTACCAGACGACTTACGCATGGCGGCAATCATGCAATGTGCTTTTTGGTATCAGCGGCGCAACGAGTTGGGCGTAACGCAGCGGACTTCATCTGGGGGCGCAGTGTCCCTGACGAGCCCGAGCAAGCTGTTGCCAGAGGTTGAGGACGTAGTGTCGTTATACACGCTTTATACGTTCGACGGCGGGATCAAGGGCGGTAGGCGGTACTGAACGTGGCAATACAGAACTCTGGCGTAGTGTTCAGCCTGACCCCGACACTGCGGAAGAAACTCAAGGAAATGAGGAAGGTGACGGCATACCGTCGCGCCGCCGCCGAGGCGCTGAGGCCAGTAGGTAAAGAGTACACAGAACGGATACGCCAAGACCTCTCGGAAGATTTCAGTAAGGGCACGGAGTCACAGAGGTTCCCGCGCCGTCGCAGTAAAGATTTATACAAAAGCATTGGCTACCGAACACTGACCGGAAAGCGCGAGACGTTAGGAACGCTACGAATCGGCGTGTTGAGCCGCCGCAAAAAAATCCTAATCACGGCCAACGTACAAGAGTTCGGGAAAGTGATTAAAAAACGGCCAGCGGGCCGGATGCTGACTGTGCCACTAGACGCGGCCTTGAACGCGCGTGGATTAAAGAAGTTTAGCGCGAAGGAGGCGGAAAAGAAGTTCGCTGGCGGCACATTTATCGCTAAGGGCATAATCTTCGGACGCCGCAAGACTAAGAAAAGAAAAGACGAACCAAGAAAAATCGTACCGCTTTTCGCGTTGCGTAAGTCCGTCAAAGTCCCCCCGCGTCCATTCATCAGGCCGCGTATACCGGAAATACGCAAGGCGGGTACAAGTGTGTTGCGCGAGATCGCAAAAAAAATACTCGCTAAATAGGCGCACCTAATGGCAATAACACTAAGCATACGCGAAAAAATCATGGTCAAGGTGAAAGAAAACCTTGAGCAAATATCACGCAACGATGACTACTCGTATGATGTTCGTCAAGTGATTCGGACGAACTCAGAGCTACCAGACCACCCCCCATTGCCGAGCATATTCGTCTACGAGGGCGAGGAGGACAAACAGCCTTTACGCAAAACACCTAATCAGGTGCAATGCACGCTGCCTGTCGCCGTTGTCTACGTTGCCGAGGATTATAACGAAACAGCAACTACGGCGAACGCTATGCTGACCGACGTAGTGCGAGCTATGGGAAGCTCGGTGCGTGTTGGCGATGCCGATGCGCCGACTCGTTATCAAGACGTAGAGGTCTACGAGATAAGCAACGAAATTGTGATCGACGACGTGAATAACCCGATTGTCTACGTGGTTGTAAACTTCGAGTTGTACTACTACCACTCACACGGGGATCTTACTAAAATACAAGTATGAGAAGCATAGACCTGATAAGCGAAAGATCAGATCCGCTTAGCACGAATCAGTTCGGTTATTCATACGCACGCAACACTATGCTTGAGGGCCTTGAGCGCGACGATTGGGACGTACTGGATACTGAGTCACCGTTTGCGTTTCATTTCACATCCCCACTTGGCTTCCGCCCTGCACGCGGCAAGTACAACGTATTGTACACAATGTGGGAATCTGACTCGATAGATGAGCAGTTTAAGTTACATTTGCATGAGGCGGATCTGATTATCGTGCCGACTAAGTATTGCGAGACGGTATTCTCTCAATACACCGATAGGCCGGTTCTGATTTCACCGCTCGGCGTCGATACGAAATCGTTTCAATACCGCAAGCGCGAGATGCCGAAAGGCAGGCCATTCAGGTTTTTTTGGTGCGGGGCGTGTAATCCGAGGAAAGGCTGGGAATCGCTAATAACGCTCTGGATGTCAACATTTATAAATACTCGTAGCTGCGAGCTTTACCTCAAGACAACATATGCTGGCTGCGAAATGATGACAGACCGCAACATGATCTTGGACAGTAGAGTTTTAGACCGAGAAGACTTACACAAGCTGTATTACGATGCAGACTGCTTCGTGTTCCCGCACTCAGGGGAGGGATTCGGGCTTACGCTGGCCGAGGCAATGGCGTCAGGGTTGCCGTGCATTACGACACGACACTCTGGGGTGCTCGATTTCACTAGCTCACACACTGTGCGTTACGTCGGATACGAGATGGCTGACAGGCAAGTCCGATCACGAGACGTGCCCAGTAGGGAAGTGACCATATCAGCGCCTCAGCCCGATTTACAAGAGTGTGTAGATGCAATGGAGTGGGTCATTAAGAACAATCAAGCCGCGACCAAGATGGCACGAGCCGGTTCGCGCACAATTCACCGCAACTTTTCGTGGGAATCGGCGGGCGCTAAGTTTTCAGAGCTACTGGAACATGAGCTACCGAAACTTACAAAACTGCCGCCACTGGCGGCTTAGCAACAGGACTGGAGGATAGTAGAAATGGCAATTAAAAGTAGAATTACTAGGGCCACCTGCGTAACGGGAAGCGGCACCGCGCCCGACCCAACCACCGATGGCTTTTTCCTTTACGACAATCTGGATATTGTCAGCTTGGACACAGCGACCACTGACATTAACCCCTTACGCGCTTCGTTCACAAAGACACCGAGCCTGATCGGGCGTCAGCTCTACAACTTTTCAGGTAAGGTATTTTGCGATCAGCACGATACGGGTGAGTCGATTCGGTACAGCCCGTTACTGGAGTGCTGCGCCTTGGATGTTAACTTAGATGGCGGCGGGGACTCGCTGGAGTACACGCCTCAATCGACGAGCTTAACTCAGTCCACTCTTTACATCGACCTGAATGGCGTTGAGTATCGGCTCGACCCGACTGTCGGTACTTTTACGATGGCGGGTACAGCGTCCGAGGGTGTCGAGATCAACTTCGACCTTCAGGGCGTTTACACCGCGCCCTTAGCAACGACCAGTTTTGGTAGTTTCGACGCGGGGCCGTCCTCGGTTGAAACCCTTAAAGGAATCACGGCTAGCATCATCCCTGACGGGGGAGGCACATACAACTGCGCTGCTGGCCTCGTACTCAAGAGCTTTTCATTTACCCGTGGTGTGGAAATCGGGGAACGTCCTTCGGCGTGCGCCGACAACGGTCTGGCTGGGCTGGACATTGTGGACAGCAACCCGACGCTCGAACTCGTCATGGAGATGCCAAACTTGGCATCAGCTCTCGGCAACTACTACACTCAACTGACCAACTCGACCACGCACGCCGTATCGTTACAGTGGGGGTCGAACGCTCGTGGGATCTGGAAGCTCGACGCGGACCACGCACAGGTCACGAACATCGACACGCCGGACGGCGACGCCGGAAACCGCAACTTGGTGCTTAGCTACAAGTTGACGGATGCGGCGACTGATGGCGGCGAGTTCAAGATCACCGTCGATCACACCCAGTAGCGGTTAGGCACACACAGACCTGTTGCCCAAAACAGTTTGTGGTATTACACTATGTTCCACAAACCAAGCACGGGGGCGTGTTTTATGCACGCCCCCGTGCAAGAGAGCAAGAGGTCATATGAGCATTATCGAAGTTGCGAACGAATCGCAGCGGTGTAGATTCCCGATTCCGGGATACCCTGATTTCATCGTCGAGGTGGAATATCTCGACCCACGTAAAATCAAGTCCTTAGCGAAAGCGGCTACAAAGCCGAAGTTCAACGAGGACACGAGGTCTTACGAGGACGAGGTAGACAACGAGGTACTGGCGAAGCTGATGACCGTCAACATGGTCAAAGGCTGGACTGGGCTCGATGTCGAGACGCTGAAAGACTTCGTTAATCTCTCAGAAGCGAGCGAACAGAAAATCAAGTCTGAGATGGACGGCATCGTACCGTTTTCTGAGGCGGATTTACATATGCTCGTGGATAACACGCCGACGAGGTTATTCATTGACCCCGTTACAAAAGTGGCGCTTGACCTCAAGCGCATCAGGGAGTTGAAGGAGGAATCCATGCTGGGAAACTCCGACGCCTCGCAGCCTACGTAAAAAACACTCGCTGGCCTCGTAATTGCGACGAGTGCCAAGAGTGGCGACGTATGGGTGTGAGGTTCGACCCCGATCCATGCAAACCTAGATGTATCTGGCTACGCTTTTCCAGAGAATCCCAAGAATGGTGGTCTATTTTCCAGACCGTTACTAAGCGTTGGGAAAACAAGGAAAAACACAAGACCTGCTACGAGCTTGACTGGCAAGCCGTTGACGTGGTGTTTGACTCTTATGATGTCAAGGACAAGCGTTTCGGTATTAACATTCTGTTTGTCATAATGAATCTATTGGATAATCCGACAGATTTGACGACCGAACAAGTGTTTGGCTGGGAGCCGTTAGACGGTGGCGACAGGTAGCGGAAAAGGCACAGACAACGAATTAGTATTAGGTATAAGCGTCGATGCTAAGGGCGCTATACAAGTCGTTGATTCATTCTCGAAAAAAGTCGAGAGTGCCGGTACAAGTGCATCTAAAGCATCCCGTAGCGTGGACAACCTGTCCACGTCTGGAAAAACACTCGGTCAGTCATACTTCAAGGCGGGCGCTACGCTTTTCGTCTTTAACCAAGCGATAGGCGCACTCGGCCCCCTATTTAGCAAGTTCGATCAAAACATCACGAACGTCACCAACAGCGGCTTGGCGTTCGAGAAGATGTTACAAAACTCGGCCACGTTACTAGGTGGTTTAGCGAGTGAGGCGACGCGCAATTTCTCTAACTCGCTAAAGGGATTAATCGGCAACCTGCCCGTTAAGCCTGATGAACTAGGGGCGGCGGCCTATCAGGTACTTTCGGCTGGTATAACAAATACTACGCAGGCAACGAACCTACTAATTCGCTCAAATCAACTGGCGAAAGTGGGACTTTCGACCTTAGCTGAGGCCATAGATGTTACGACATCCGTCCTCAATGCTTATGCCGAATCGACACTTAAAGTAAATCAAATAACTGAAACCCTGAACGCAACGGTTGCTCTGGGTAAAACTACGATTGGACAAATTGCCCCGGCAATCGGTCAGACGCTACCTATCGCTGTGGAGATGGGCGTGCGGTTTGAGGAGTTACAGGGGATAGTCGCGGGACTTACCGCCGCCGGTCTACCGACCGCTACGGTCTATGGCAATCTGCGCCAAGCGCTGAGTTCCCTCCAATCGCCAACGACCGCAATGGGTCAGGCCATAGCACAGTTAGGGTTCGAGAGCAGCGAGGCCGCAATCCAAAAGCTCGGATTACTTGGCGTGATGCAGGCATTACGCGATCAGACACAGGGCAACACGACGCTGTTCGCTGAATATTTCAGCAGAATACAAGCGTTGACCGTGGCTATGGCCGTGACTGGCGCTCAGTCCAATCGCTTCAAGGAGATTCAGGAGCAGCTAGGCGATGCCACAGGCAACCTGACGGCGCGGTACCTAGAATACGAAAGCCAGTTACAAGCGGTGCGTCAAACCTCAGAGAACCAAGGCTTCCTGAGCTTACTTCTCACGTTTGAGAACATGGCCCCGACAATCAATGCCGCGACCGCCGCGATGCGTGATTTACGTGCGGTTATTAACGACACTATAGCCGCGTCCCCAGAACTACAGACATTGTTCGGCACGATAAACTTTGGCGTTTCTGTTGTTGGCTCAAATATCGGACGGCTGTTTGACATCATCGCGCAGGTTGCCGTCATTACATTCTTGGCTAAAGACTTGAGCGGGCTGGGCAAAGAGTCCGCCAAGTTAGGGGCCGCTGTCGTCGGTGCGGGTAATGCTTTAGGCGTCTACGGGGCCAAAGCCAAAGTGGTTGCGGATTCGACAACGCGCACAGGCAAAGCGTTCGCGGGGCTTTTTGGCTTTATCACTAGAGCAATTCCGTTGATCTTGAGGCTAACGAAAGCGTTTAGTGTTGTCGGCGTTGGGCTCATTGCGGCTGAGGTCGCTATGAAGCTGTTCGGCTCCAGTCTAGTCAACCTGATCCCCAAATCAGACCGTGTGAAAGAAAAGTTACTCGAACTTCAAGAACAACAACAAGCGCTACGGGAGGAAGCCGAGCGCATGAAAAATCTGACCTCGGGCAATTTCGGGGGCATAGCTGAGGCGTTACTGACTTCAACGGAGGATGTGCCGTTTACGCTATCCGACGCGATCAGCCAAGGACTGATTGAAAGCAAGGCTGAGCTGGATGCGTTGTTCGAGGAGATAGAATCACGGTCAATCGGCATCGACCTCGGCATCGGGAAGGATGGCACGAGGAACACCCTAGAGGATGCCGAGGCACAGCTTAAAGCTCTCGAACGCGAGGTCAACAATCTTTCGTTGAACGTGAGGGTATTCGGTGATGAGTCTGGCGAGTACGCGCTCAAACAACGTCAACTTGGATTCTTACGTCAAGTTGTCGCAGATGCACAGGCCGCACAAGAAAGTGGGGAGGCTCGCTTAGCGGACCTTGCGAAGCAGAGGATTACCGCCGAGGCAAAATTACAAAAAATCTACGAGGCGCAAACAACTAAAGTCTCCACGCTGAACACACTGCTGGGCGCGGTCAAAAAGAACTTCGAGACTAGGATCAAGCTAGCGCGGGACGAGGCTAAGGCTCGCAAGCCGATACAGGACGCCCTCAAGTTTGAACTCGACAGGTTGAACGCCTCTGACGCTACTCAAGAACGTCGCCTGAAAAAGCAGCGGGAAATTGTACGAGAAGCACGAACGCAAACAGCACTCGATAACCAAGTGCTCAATGTGCAAATTGAACAAGCCTCAAAAGCTAGAGAAATAGCGGAACAAAAGACCCTCAACCTCGATAAGATCAAAGAGGAGGGGCTTGCGGTCGATGAGGTATTGCAGGCCCTAAGAGAACAGGGCGTAGCGGGGCTCAGCAATCTCAAAATCAAGGGCAAGGAATACGGCGCGAGCCTACTGAGTGCGGGCGTACAAAAATCCCTACTCGATACCTCGCTCAATGACGTTTCCGCACGCGAGCAAATAAGGAACGAACTACTCAGGCAGGTTGCAACAGAGCAAGAGCTACTGAACCGCAGGAATGAGGGGATCACGTTACTGGACAGGGAGCAGGCGAAGCTCGAAGATATGCGGCGTGCGATGGGCCAGCGTCCGCAATTTATGGAAACTCGTGACCAGATCGAGCGTGACCGTAAGATTGTTACGGACTTTTTCTCCGAACAGCTTGCCAACAACCAGACGCTTCAGTCACAAACCGAGGCACGGCTCGCTAAATCGCGTAACGAACTCACGATACTTGAGGCCATCAACGCGCCGATAAGTAAGCGGCTACAAGTCACCGACAGGATCATCAGGGACACTGAAAGGCTTGACCGCCTACAGGAGTCCGGGCTCCAGAAGCAGATAGAGGTAAATGCCGCCGAGCAAAAGCTAGGTGCTAGCCGCATATTCAATGCCAAGGCCGTTGAAATGTCGGGCAAGAGCCAAGAGGAGCTGAACGAGTTAATACGTCAAGCGGGCATAGAGGAGTTCCGCAATCTCGAAATCGTCGAGGGCGTCAATGGCGCAATGCTACTCCGTAACAAGTTCAACCGCAGTAGCAACGAAAATCAGCAACGCGCAAAACAAATCGAAATAGAGCAATTCATACTCTTACTCGAAAATGGCGAGCTGTTAAATCAGCAACAGAAAAACAGAGTGGCGTTAACCGACCAAGAGGTCTTGGCGCGGCAACGTGTTGTTGCTGCGGTGAACGCTCAAATCGAAGCGCAGTTTGCGTCGCGCCTCAAGGCCGATGAGGCCATATCCCAACAAGGGCAATCGGAACTTGAGCGCATGAAGTTCGAGCTGCAACTGATGCAGCAGCAAGGGCTTTCTCGTGCTAAACAAATTGCTAAACAAAACGAAATACTGCGGCTCGCTAAAGAAATCGACACGGCGACGGAACGAACTCTACGTACCGAGATCGAGGCGTCTCGGCTAAAAGAGAGAGCATCGGCGGCTAACGCTTTCGACCTGCGCGTAATCAAGCAGAACGGTTTAGCCGTCAAGGACGTACTCAACACAAGCGAGTCGCTGACACTCGAACAGTTTAAGCGTGCGACGTTCATCAATCAGTACAACGGGCAGTTGGTCACTGGCTCCGAGTTACTAAACAAACAGGTATTTAGTACAGGGCTAATCAATCAGAATCAGAGAGACACGTACAACGCGGCGCGTGAAACGAGTGCCGTGCTTGATGAGCAGGAGTCCGCGCTGCGAAATCGTGTCAGCCTAGCTGACCAAGAGGCGCAAGCAAGACAGCAAATCTTAAATCAGGCGAGAGTAGAGCTTGACCTTCTAGGTGCTTTCTCTGACGGCATCGGGCAGACGTTCGGGGACATACTGAGCGGCGAAGCATCTGTTAAATCCATATTCAAGAATATCGGTGATCTGTTTAAGGCCGAGTTCGTGCGTGGATTTACGGAAACCCTGAAAGCGAAACTGGACTTCGATAAAATCTGGGTTCAGAACATGACCGAGGACATACCCCAAGCGGCGGCAGAGGGCGCACAGGCAACAGCCGATGTATTCATTGAGCAACTTAGCCGTGTAGGCCAAGCCGGGGATGGCACGGTCATGGCGATAGAGGAATCTAGTGCCGGTGCTCTTGACTCGATCCTGTCGGCTGGGGAACAAGCGTCAGTGGCGGCGGCTGATGCGTCGGGAGAAGTTGTCGCGGGGACCGCTGAGAACGCGGCAAAGGCAACCGAGGTAGTCAAATCCGCCGGTACCTCGCTAGTCGAGGTCATGCTTAACAGTGCGTCTGCTATGCAGAACGCCTTTGCGAACGCCTTCGACCAAATCTTAGCGAAAATACCTTTCTTACAGAAAGCACTGAGCGGCCTTGAGGGCATCACCGGGGGCATCATCAGCGAGGGCACCGTCAAGGATTTCGCTATTGGCGCGGGCACGGGCGCGGCGATAGCACCTATCATTGGGGCGCAAAGCAAGCAGGAAAAACTAGGGGCTACGCTTGGTGCGGGCGTAGGAAAAGTCGTTGGCCCTCAAATCGAGAAAGCCATTGGTAAAGTAGGTAGCTTTATCGGCAAAATGGCGACCAAGATAGGCGATACAGTAGGCAAGGCGGTAGGGCAACTCGGCAAATTATTTAGCCCTTTCCTGCCGTTTTTGGGCGAACTAGCCGGTGCCCTACTCGGCAAGTTGTTAGGCAGCCTGCTAGCACCGAGCGACAGCGATATTGCGCGTGAAACCTTCGCCGGGTTATTCAGCGATGTTCTCGGCGTAGATGTCTCAAAGCGCGGGTTTGACAGACCGGCGGTCGCATTGCAGGCCCCGCTACAGTCGCTTTCCGAATCGGCACAAGACGCGGCATTAGCACTTGCCGTACTGGCAACTGGTGCCGTAGATGTGCCGACTAAATCAGATCGTTCATTCCAAATTGCATTGTCCCAGTTGTCGCTGTCTTTCTCGCAAAATGCGGGACTGCTCGACAAGAAGGGCAAGGATCTGGTCGAGAAACTAGGCGGCGGTATCGCCCCCGCAATCGACTTATTCGTAGCGACACTCGAAGAAATCAACGCGAGGGTGTTTAAGATCGGCGGTAAGGGCTTCCTAGAACCCCTGCCGCTTGAGCAGCAAATTGCTACAGGGCGTGCAACGGCACTCTCCACGAACCGCGACGAGGCTCGATTGCAGTTGATTGAGGCTGGTGTGTTGCCCGACATTATTACGGGCATCGCGCAGATCATCGCACTGTTCGATGACAAGATTCCTCGTGCTCTTGCGGACATTCCCGAACAGGCTGTGAGGCAAGCCGTAGCCGCCGCGCTACGCAACCTACAGGCCGAGGTTGATATTTTTGATTTGGTCACGCAGGCGCAGAGAGAAGCGGCCAGAGTGATTCGGAATGAGGAGGTTCGCGCCGGGCAAACAGGGCTGCTTGACGATGAGGGGCAAGTTACGGCGGCGAGCCGACTGTTCACTGAGATAGCGCGACGGCTGACTTCTACCGCTGACGACCGAGATAAGTTCAAGCTGACTACTGGCGAGGGTGAGACTCGCCTACTTGGCGGAAGTGCTCAAGACTTCCTGACTTTCACCCGTGAGTTCTCTAAACTACTGATAGTTTCGACGAATAAGGCGGGGACCAAACTCGACATTGAGGGCGAGTCGCAATTAGACGCTAAGCAGCTCAAGCGATTGCTCAATCAGTTTGAAATAACCGCCGTAGAGGCGCAGCGAGTTCAGCAAGCATTACGTCAAACGGCATCGAGCATATCGGTGAGAATAGCGAGTGAGGTCGATGTACCGGATGGGTTCGACCGACGCCTCGACGAGTTGATTAACGAGTTCTTAAACGGCTCGATAGCCACAGTCGAGGAAGTTGTTGCGATTATTAACCGCGAGTTCCAGCTAAATCTCACCCCAGAGGATCTGGGCATAAGCGGCGATCAAGTTCTACGATTCCTCGAATTACAGCAAGATGCGTTCAATGCCTTAGCAGAAGGTCTAGTTGAGGCATCTGATGTCATACTAAGTGGCGGTAACGTAGATGAGGCCGTAGAGACATTCGGTCTGAAGCTCCGAGAGATCACGACAAAGCGCTTCGGTGAGGGAATCACAGATGCGTTCTTGAGAGGGGTAGACCTAGATAATCTACTTGGACAAGTGTTCTCGAACTTCGATGTTCGCTTACAGGCTCTATTCGACGCCGCCGAGGATGATCCCGATTTCGACTTTGCCGGTGGGCTGGATCAGTTAATAAGTGACACCGGGGCGGACTTTGACAACGCCCTGCTCAGAATCGACGCATTAGGACCAGCAATCGAAAAGTTCGCTGAGATGCAAGAGCGTATCGTCTTAGCGATGACTACCTTCACTCAGGCGGCAAGTATAGCGGAAGACTTCATAGACGCGATAGACATTTTTATCGCCGGGTTTAGTGACAATGCGGAACTACTTGGGGCGCAACGTGCCGCCGACAAGTTATTCAAGGACTTAGCGGAGCAACAAGAACGGGTCAATGAGATTATTGCACCCGCCGTTGGTGCCGTAGCGGCTGACCCAAGCCGAGAGTTAACCCTGCCGACGGTGTTCGAGGAATTATCAGACGAGGATCTGAAAAGATTCATTAACGAGGCTGGCGAACTCGCCAGTCTGGTAAACGATGCGTTCAGCGCGCAGATCAAGGCCCTACAGATCGAACTCCGAGCGGCGCAACAACTGGCCGACGTTCTTTTTGATGCCGAATCAGCACTAGCCAAAGTACGTGGCTTCGGCGGCGACGATCAAGACATTGCATTACGCGAGTTCGAGTCAGAGCGTGCTCGTGTTGCTAATTTAATCAGGCAGTTCCAGACTGGCACCGAGTCTGAAAGAGCGGCTGCGGCGAGAGAGCTGGTCAATCTAGGACCGGCGTTACTTGAACTAGCCGAGGCCGCTGGCTTTGACCCCGGATCATCGACGTTTGAGGCGGTGCGGGCATCGCTCGAAACCGTGCTAGAGGATGTCATAAGCGAGTCGATTGCCGCCGAGGCGAGGGCTCAGCAGATTCAAGAAGAAATCCGTGACAAGCAAGCCGAGGCTGTCGCTAAACTTGAGGAAATCCGGTTACTGCAACAAGCCGCTAAAGAGGAAGCGGAGTCCAGAGCGGCGGAACAGGCGGCAAAAGACCAAGCGTATCAACAGGGCAACGGGCAAAACACAGCGGACACGGCGGACGCGGCGACAAAGACACTACAAAGACTCGAAGAAGGCATCAACGTATTCCAAGTTGGCTCAGGCAAAGGGCAGGACGACCCGTTCACTAAACTGTTTGGCGACAATAGCACTAGCGGCGGGACGGGTCAGGGTCAACAAAGCCGTTCCTCTCAAAGCAGAGTGGGCTTGCTGTTAGACGACAACCGTCAGAGCCAAGTACAATTCCGTGACCCAGAGACGATGCGTCAGTCGTCAACCAGCAGTACGATAAACGTGAACTTTGGCGCGGAAATACCGATCAATATTGACCGTAGTAGTGACGACCCAGAGGAAGTTGAAATGGAACGCCGTTTACTAGAGATGCTACCGCGCTTGTTACGACGACCAATCGTCCGACGCACGATCAAGTCTATCTTTGATTCAGAACTCAGGAACTCATGAGCGCTTTCAAATATGCAATAGGAAGGCCGTTCACGCCGGACTTAGCGACAGCACCCGTCACCTCCGGCACGGAGGGGGATTTCGTCATCGTCACTGGTGCGAGTTCTTCCGACACGGCCACTGGGTACAGTCCTTACGATGTCGTCCATGAACATCTAGATAGAGGCTGGCGCAGTACGACCGGCGGTGGCAATAAGACACTGACGCTGACCACGGCCAGCGTGCAGCCAGATGCGATACTCATAGAGGGCCTTACCGTATCCGGTATACTCATAAGTGGAGGCGTCGGCTTAAAGGCGGTGTCACAAAATGTACGGAATGGCAGAAGGCAAGTCGTCGTGGTTCCGACTTCCGCAACAAGCACTTGGACGTTTACCTCGTCAAGCGGCTATTACGTATCGCCTTACGACTATTTCGGAATTGGCCGCATATCATTCATAAAAAATGGCGCGTTGACCACTATGACGACAAACTGGGGGGAGCCGTACAACTGGTCAGTCAACTCACAAGGCGGCGAAAGAACATTCGCGGGTGGATACGTAGAATCGACCAACACCAGCCAGAACTTCATCAATTTCCAGTTACAAGGATTGTTCGACTTATCCATTGCGGCGTCCTATGCGGACCCGTTCCGATACTGCCGGATGGCGCGTGACGAGCGCGTGTTCCACTGGGAAGACCGGGACGACGACTCTGATAACACGTTAGGCTTTATGTGCCGCCGTGCCGGTGAGGGCGTCATCGTACAGCAGTACCCCTACTTTGATGTGGATGTGCCGATCAGCGAAGTGATTTGATGGGTAGCTTCACCTACAACTACCTAGTTCAAATCGACACGTCGAAGTTCGCGTTACTAAGACAAGACGCGGGGCCGCTGACGGGGCTGTCGGGCGTTTACGAGGAACGGCTCGTCTCCGTACCTAGCGTCAACATCTCGTGCGGGTTTCTCAGCGAGGGAATTGCCAGCCAAGACGACGTGCGTATAGAGCTACGTAACGATGACGGGGCCCTCAATAGCTGGCTCGGCGCGTCAGATAAACGCAACAAGCAGGTAATCATCCACGAGATTCCGACGGACTCGACGACACCCGTCGCCATATTCTCCGGCCTCGTCAAATCCGTTGCGGCAACCGTCAACACCGAGGGTATCAGCGTCATTACTGTCTCGGCTGAAAGTGGCGCGGAGGGACTGTTCGAGACTCTGCTCCCGAACAAGGTCTATGAAAAGGGTACGTTCACGGGCATCTCCGATGACAAGCTGATCGCTGACAACTTTGGTAGGCGGTTTCCGGTGTGCATCGGCGGCACCAGAGAGCACGTACCGATGGTTCAGATTTCAGCCGACCCGGCGGCGGAAACCTACAGGTTTATAGCGATGCACGACCCCGCCCATGAGGGCGTCAAGTGCCGGGGGCACGTCAACACGATCTATCGAGAATCGAGCGACGGTAAAATCCGCGTACTCGACCCGAGTTCGTTCACCCAGCAGATTGTAACAGACGCGGGTGGGTCTAAATATTTAGCGGTAGACTTCACCCGCGCCCAACGTAGCCGCATTTATGCTGACATCGAGGCGACCGAGTGCGATACGGGAATATCTACGTCCGTCAAAGGCCATTGGCTTTTCCGGCGTTCAACGGTTGACGAGAAAAACAACGTAGAGCTATATGCCGCCGATCAAGGAATCGGCGGTGTGCAGGCAGCCGCACTGTATGATTTCAGATCGGTTGATGATGCTGACGGCGAGTACGACGATGGCCCCAATTCGCTACCACTAGCCATACAATCTGGCGCTACCCCCGACTTCCAGAACGACAGATTCAACCAATCAGAGGGGGCGGTACGTAATCCCGTTATTGGCACACAAACCTACTACACTCTCGCTCATGCCTCAGACCTCAACTTCGGCGGGTTAGCTAGTCACTTTTATCAGGGTTACTTCAAATCGGACGCTGGCGGTGGCCTTATCGGTGATTTCAATTCACTGAGCGGAACCGTTTACCGAAAAGGCCCAGTCGATTCGAGTGCTGGCGCAGTCTTAGTCGGGTTCGGCCAGAATCAACCGTTCTTGGAGATGTGGTTCTACAATGGATCTACCGTCATACTCAAAAATGTATCGGCAACTGGGGGCGTAGTAAACGATGGCGATTGGCATAAAGTTACGTGGGAAATTGACCGCGCAGGCGGCACGGCAAACATATACATTGACGATGTACTACAGGGAACGACTTCACTGAGCGGCGTGTCGTCCTCATATACGCTAGACAACACTGACGATGCCTATGTACTTTCCCTTGATGCGACGCGGGAGAAGTTCACTGGCACAGTCGATAGCTTCAACATATATCGCGGTCGCCATCAAGACTTCGGTGCTAGTTTCACGACTGGACATTCCGGCCAGTCCACCTCAGCCTACTCGTTTCCAGATGACACATACCTGACCCTGAACGCGACATCTACGAACAACGCCTTATTCGATCCCGGCGCTGACGACTTTGTTGCAATGTTCTGGTTTATGCGGAACGGCGGAACTACCCAGTACATATTTCAAAAAAACGATGAGTCAGCTAATGGCTATGGCGTACAACTTACAAGTACCGGCACAATATCATTCGGCTACGGCAGTAGTAGCTTTACAACAACCGCGTCCGGATTAGATGATGGCAAATATCATCAGGTCTGGATTCGCGTAGACAAAAGCACCTCGCCAGATACGGTAAGCATTTTCGTAGACGGCGCAAAGCAAGAATGGTCGAGCAATGTGACGACGCCAGTTACGACCAATTTTGCGTTACAAGTCAGCTCTAGTGTCATCACCAAAGACTTTAGTGGCGACCTAGACGAGCTGTTGATTGCAATGGGTTCTGGCGCGGCGTCTGACTTCACCGACGATGTAATTCGCACGCAATATATGACCGCAACGGGAAATCCGGCGCGGGTTATACGTCGCGCACTGGAATCGAGCGACTGGGGTCTAGGCCAGAGCGTCGATGCGACCAACTTTAATGAGGCCGAGGACGACTTCAATACTTACGGAATCAGGCTGGACGGTGCGTTACATCTGGAGAAAACCGCCCGGTCCTACATCGAGGAGTGGCTGAGCACACTAGGCGCATTGATCCGAAACGACGGGATTAACTGGCAGATAAACTTTGGCTGGAAGAACTACGACAATCCGTCAGATACGGCTACTGAGTTTGGATTCCTCGACGGCAAGTACCAAAACGTCGGTGCGATAGAGCTAGCAAGAACAGACTCAGACGACATACCGCAAAACATCGTAGTGAGGTTTTTCCCCAACAACGACCCATCGGCGGAAAGAGAAAGCGACTACCTGTATCAGACTGAGGCACGAACAATAACTCCAAGCGGGGGCGTCGTGGGCAGTGGCGAGAAAACAAAGTTCATAGACATGGGCTTTGTTCGTAGGTGGGAGGTCGCGGATCGCATTGGCCGTTTCTATCAGTCATGGACCGAGGCCGACAAAAGATCGCGTCTAATCAATGTCACGACTGAGGCGCGGGGTCTAGTATGCGGTGATCCAATCAATCTGACCGCGCCATCGTTAGGCGAAAGTTCCGCATCTTATCGTGTCAATGAGGTTTCGAGGCAAGGCGAATCTGAGGTTTCCCTGAGTCTACAGGAGGATGCACGCACAGCATCTCTCGACTGGGCCAACAACAAGACGACTGAGGTAAGCATAGTCAACGCGGACTCTATCGGTGATTTTCGGTATACTGCGCCGCCAGCACCCACGGATCTCTTTGTGGAATCATACACGTCCTTTGAGGCGGGCGTCATAACAGTCATCGTATTCACTATGCCAACAGGGTACATAGCCGATGAGGTCGTTCAGCAGGGGATTGTAAAAGTACAGCGGCAAGATGATGATACAGATAGCCTTTTCGACTGGAGCGACGATATATTTTTCGCCACACCGGGAGAAACGGTGAGGTATATTCGCAGGGATCTAGTGCCGGGCGAGAGCTATAACGTCAAGGTACAGTCGTTATCGTCGTTCGGGCTGACCAGCGTCTCCGCTACAGTTATCGAAGACGGCATTACTGGCGCGGCGGGTTCCGACGACCCGGCTGGAGAGGCCGGGCAAACAGTGCTAGAACTCACGATACCCACTACAAATCCGCTAAACGGTGGGACGACTCGGAGCCGTGGCGAATATCAGTTCGATCAACGGATTTCGTCGCTCGAAAGCGGCGGTGGCTCAGGGTCAGTGACTATCGAAGAACTGAGCGCGTCAAGCAACACCGTCACACTGTCTAGCTCAGCCGTATCAACAAGCAATATGATGATGGTCAATGGCGTGCCTTACACTCGCGTGGGTGCGCTCACGGGCGCAAGAAGGGAGTATACAATCAGTGGCACAACAGTTACTTTCAACAGCGGGCAAGTACCTGACGGTACTGTTGTTCACGCTGTGTACACTAACGCTTAATGCGGCGGACGCACAGATTGGGCCACTGTGGACCGTAGACGGTGGAACAGAGTGCGAATCGCCCGTCAGCGCTGTCGGCTCATTACCGAGTTCGCCCAGCGTCGGAACGATATGCACCGTTCAAAACTCGACGGTATGCGCCCCAACCACAACTGGTTCTGACACGATCAATGCGTACTGGAATGGCTCGTCGTGGGTAGATTTAGAGTGTTTGGATGTACGGCGCGATGGAAATGCGACCTTTCAGCGCAAAAGCATCGCTGGTTTTGCCGATGGGGTCGGCATCAGCACAAGCAATGACGGTGTTTACGATGTGTTCTTGGGCTTCTATTCAGTTCTTGGGTTTGGCGGCAACCTTCTTGATTTCAACAAGAACGTCATCGACAGCGAATGTACAAGCGGAACGTGTGATTCCAATTCTTACGATCCCGGCTCATCATGCGCTACTAATTCGGATTGCCAGCAAGCCTTCGGCACGCGCATATTCTCCTTTTGCTCTAATTTGCGGAATGGCACGGCGGCGAATGGCTTATGTGATTTCGCCCTGTTGAATTATGAAGGCGGGGCGTCCAAGACGCACATTTTCTTAGATGCGGTAGACAACTACACGGCACAATGCGTGGCCTCGGCGTGTGACTCCAATTCCTACACACCGAGTAAATCCTGCTCGACAAACGCCGATTGTCAGTACACTGCTCTCAAATTGGCTGATGGGACGCAAAGAGTTGAAATAGGTGGAACCCTAGTGTCGGTTGATTTCAACGACAACCCGCTGGTCGATGTGGAGGCTGTACAAATCAACTCTGCGGCGGCACCAGCCGACCCGACAGGCGACGGCAATATCACCTATGACACCGATCTTTGGGACGGCGGCAAGATGGCGACTATAGGCGATGGGACAGACGCACTTCCGCTAGGTGCGTGTTCGATAAACTCGACGCCGGGCGTAGCGCAGATCAATCTCGACACGACAAATGTATTCGCCAATGGCGAGGCTTTGGGCAGAGTGTCTACGTGGAATGGCGCGGGGCGTGTCGCCCCATTTGAGTACGTTATCAGTGATTTTCGTTGCTACAACAGCCATGACCTGACGACGAGCGAAAGCCTGACTTTTGACCTAGAGTACGTAGACGTTAGCTCGCACTACGCGAGTCTCACATATTCATCTACGGGTCACGGATGTACAATCACTGGAGGAACTGCGGATACATTAGATGAGGTTCGGTGCGTTGAAGCGGGTTCGTATACTGTAGCGAAAGACCGGATGATACGGTTGAAAATTACCAACTCGGGCGTGCCAAACGCGGAATCTCGGCCAAATTGCTCATGGCTTGAGTGCATCACGTCGCTGGAATGATACAAAACGCCCTAGAGTAATGGTAAAATATATACACTAGATATGCGTCACGCATTACTAACGGCGTTAAAATGCCAGTTGTCAAAGGTACAAGACATCCTGTAAGGACACGTTCCAGCTCAATTCTAGGCGGTATTTTTGCGATCTTCCGCCAAGCAAAAGAACACACGGATGCGACGAGCAACGCGAAGGCCGTGTTTTCTAACGGCGGAACTCTACAGGACGTTATAAGCGCGTTTTCGGACACGACAAACCAGAAAGCTGACGACGCGGCATGGAGTCAGATACAAGAGGGATTAGCGCGGTTACGTAGTATCTCACACAACGCCGCAACGACTTGCGAGGAACTGAGTTCCTTCTTCTATGACATCGCATCGCTCGTCGATGACCTCGCGTACAAGCCATTAAAACAGGTGCTAGATGAAAAATCAGACAGATCAAATTGACCTCGAACTCGCGGAACCACTCTGGATGCCACGCGGGAGCGTGCACGCCCTCATAACTATCTTACTCGTCGTATTCTGGTGTGCCGTAGTATTTCAAGGTGGCGAATTGCCGGAGGACTTGAAGGCGCTAGCGTCGCTATTCATTGGCCTCTACGCCGGTAAGCGTAGCTCTGGCAACACAGTCATCAGCCAAGGAATGGTTGGGGTAAAGAAATGAAATACGTTTTAGTGTTCCTCGCGTCAATGATCGTAGCCGCGTGCTCAGGACTCGACATTGACGATTTAATCGCCATCGAGAACTCCAAAGGGTGCTACGAGAACAAAGAGCCGGCTTGTTCGAGCACCGCCGATTGCACGGGCAAGTGTGACCCAGCAAGTGATAAGAAATGCGTTTGCCTACGCTGTCAATGCGTTGAGGCGATCTGGGAATAGGCTATGTGGACACAACTGTTAGTTTTCGTAAAGACTCTCTGGACCAGCCAACTCGGCAAGCTCGTGTTCGATGCGTTGGAAAACCTGTTACAGAACAATGCACGTAAAGAACTCGACAAACTGTCAGTGCTCGCAAAGCTCAAAGCAATCGAGGTCGAGCAGGAATACGGGCACCTCACCGGCGACGAAAAGCGGCAAGTAGTCCTAGAATACCTCAAGGACATCGCTGCCGCCGAGGGACTAGAGGTCGCCACGGCTACCCTCAACTTCCTGATTGAGAGCGCGGTCCAGTTACTTGACACGGCGAAAAAGTTGAGCTGACCGATGGCGTCCGTAGTTGACCCATCTGGCGTGCCGTTCAAGTCACGCGATGAACTGACACTACTTGCGACGTTGATTGCGGGTGAGGCGCGTGGGGAAAGCGAGGTTGGACAAGTCGCGTGCGGCTGGGTCGTTCGCAACCGGGTCCACAGCGGCGAACCAAAATGGTTCGGAACGTGGTGGCATGGCGTCATGCTCAAGCCCTACCAATTTTCGTGCTTCAACAAAGATGACCCAAATCGCCGCAGACTACTCGACCCATATAAGTATTTTGGTGATCTTGTGTGGACTGCTTGTTATCGCAGTGCAGCACAGGTGTATTTCGATCTATCAAAAGACCCTACATTCGGCGCGGACCATTATCACACAAGCGCGATCAATCCGAAATGGGCGGACACAAGCAAAATAACAGCACGCATCGGAAATCACATTTTCTACAAACTCAGTTAACATGAATTGGTTTAGCAAGAAACAAGATGATGTCGATGGCCTGCTCAAGACAGCCGAGGCCGCAATCGTTCGGCTTGAAGGTGACTATGAATCCGCAAAACGCGCACACAGGCGCAGTAGTGCGGTACTGCGGAACGTCGTTGAATACTTAGCTGACGGGCTACTCGTTTGTGAGCTGGATGGCGAGATCGTACTAGCCAACAGTAGGGCCAACGCTACCTTGGGCTACCCAAGCCTAGAGGGCATGAACATTAACGAAATCGTGAGTGGTGAGTACCGTGAGATCAACGAGCGGTTGGTAAGTGATTATGCCGGGCATCCGGTGAATCGGCTTGAGGACACACGCTCGTATGCGCTTTTACTTACCGATAAGAATGGTCAATTCGTACACGCTTCGGCCAACGTATCCTCGTGCCCGTTTAACGGCCACAGCCTGATTATCTACACGCTACGCTTCACTGATTAGAGAGAGCACACCGTGGCGGACTCAACACACGAGCGCGACCTGCTCGAAATCACGAAGACCCTGCACGCCGCGCTGCAACAGCACTCTCAAGCGCCTAAGACGAATCCATATCTCGCCGGGGGCATATCGCTCGTCGTTGCATTAATAATGGGTGCGATAAGCGGTGTTTACACGGCGGGGCAAGCGGCGAACGGGCTACAGACACTCGACAAACTACTACATCGGCACGAGGCTTCCGCGAGTCATGCTGGACAAGCCCTCATGAACAGGGAGCTTTGGAAGGCTATCAATACCTGCGAGTCCCAGTGGGCTATCGTCCGAGACGACATCGACGACCTCGAAAACGACGTGAAGCAGTTGCAAAGCGGAAATAGACGCTAGCGGTTATAGGAACCGCTATTTTTATTTTTGCAAGATGGGCAACCAGCTAAAAAATCTCCTATCATTACTTAGTCACCGCCGCGTTCCTCGCAGGTGGGGTAAGCAACGAAAAAGAGGTTGAAAGAGCGTGGGGCAACTATCTCGGTCGAGAGAGTACGAAACTTTTCTTGAGCCATTCTGGAACGGCTCAGCGAAGGATGGCATTTGCGTCTCAGTCGGTGACGGGCACCGAACGTGCGATGCTATCAAAAACTTGATTGCGGACAACAACTGGCTCGGTCTTTTCATACAGGCTGACCACAACGAGGCGCAAAACCTCGCAACATGGTCACATCCCTACCATTTGCACGCTATCGTCGAGTGTATCGACTGGCGGGAGGGCTTGACGCGCATACTTCGAGCCAAAAACATGATGCGTCAATTCGATATGTTACATATCGACGTAGGCCCCCACACGCTCACGGCGTTCCAAGAGATGATTCAGGACGCATGGTTCACGCCTCGTGTAGTATTATGCGCGTGCGATCCTCAGAGCGCACCAGACATAATCATTTTTGCTAATGAGAACAATTACAAAACCTACTGGGAGGGACCGGGCGCACTCGCGTTCGTATTAGGCGAATGACTTCCGTGGGGTCGGATAGTAAATCGCTGGCGTTCGAGCGCTTTTTCGAGAGGTTTCGTGGACGGCTGGGGAAGCGGGCACCGACATTTGCTTTTGCGCTAGAGCACATTGCTGCTCGGGGCCCAGTCAATATCGTCGAAACTGGTTGCTTACGGACGCCGGGTAACTGGGCTGGGGATGGGTGCAGCTCCGCCCTATTTGCGTCCTTCATCGGCAATTTTGGCGGCACACTGACCTCTATCGACATTGACCCGGCGGCTTGCGCGGAGTGCAGGCGACAAACCGAGCGATACTCGGTCGATAATCACGTCATCGAGGGTGATTCAATTATCGCGCTGGCCGAGATAGCCAGTAGCGGTCGTAAGATCGGCTTGCTCTATCTTGATAGTTACGACTTTGATGCGTCATCACCACGGGGATCTCAAATGCACTCGCTGGCCGAGGCGCAAGCGGCACAAGATGCGGTAGTTGACGATGGGATAATACTCATCGACGACGTTGGCCTAACGCACCGGGGAAAAGGCGGTATGTCCATACCGTGGTTGGAAAGTGTCGGATGGGAACAAGTAGCGGAAGGCTATCAAGTCGTTCTAATGCGTAAGGGCTAGAAACCAGCCTGCACCTCATGGCGAAACGAGCGGTAAGTTGGTATAATAACTATCATCGCCCTTGATGGCGAAACTTTTTTTCAGGGGACAAGCGATGAGCGCATACAGCGAGTTATTTAACGCCGTTAGTAGCGGATTGACACCTCAGCAGGCGATTGACGAGTTAGGCTTAGACAGAAAGCAGGTTAAGCGCGAGGTACGAGAGTGGATTGCGGCGGGTATTTACGTCAAAGGCCGTACATTCCTCGGCGGGCACATTGTTGAATCCGCCGCGAAGCCAGTGAAGAAAACGAAAAAGGCGGCAACAAAGAAAGTCGTCGAATCCGTTAAGACCGAGGACGACGAATAATATCCAATGTCTAAGCCCGGCGATTGGGGCAACACCATCGAGGTCGGCGCGGCTAACATTCCCGCGTCAGTGCAACCCAAAATAAGTCACATAGTGGCACTGTTCCTGAGCGGACAAGCGTGTTCTCTTGAGCAGAGAACGTACACCTCGGACGATGATCTAGCGGTGAGAGTATTTTCAGCGCTAGACGCACATGGCCGCGTCATTTGTTGTCTACGCTGGACGCACGAGTAACATAGTTATGAACAAATTAGTGACCATTGTGGCGTTACTGACGGCTTTTTCTAGTCTAGCCGCTAAGCCGGTGCCGGGCACTTGCACCGCGCCGGTCAAGTCCCATCGGGACATCGGTGGGCCTAGTCTGGGGCAAGATGCCTGTAAAGACGGAACACTGACACCCGTCAGGACAGCCGCTCGCATACATTGCGATTGCGTACATACGTGCGACTGGGACGACGGCACACGCCGGACGACGTGCGCGAGGTGTCCAGAAAATGCGTGGTACTACGAGGATGAGCTGACGGATGTGCTTTGCGCCGAGCATGGGGGCGTTCGGGATAGTAAGTGGTATGTCCCGAGCTTCTTCACCTCAAGGGGGATGCTCGACGGGGAGAGTTCAACGATCACCGCTGGGACTTTACAGGGCCAAGACTTGTTAACGTGCGATTGCCTATCCGGCGACGAGACGGGGTGCGTAGATGCGGTGACTGGCCCCACAATTGGGGGGCTGGGAAAGGCCACGATGTGCCATGATGTTTGCGCGTGGGCTAAGGGCACACTATCGGCCTCGCAATTCCACAGCATAGACTATAACTCGCCCGCCTGTGCAGAGTTTGCGGGGGATCGCGGCCCAGAGGTCCATTGCACTTGTAACGGCATCCCATTGGCTGAGACTTGGTGCTCGAATGATCCAAGCGTCTGCGGGGACGCGGGCTGCACAGTACATCACACGGCACCGGCTAGCACCCGTTGCATCCCAGTTCCGTCGTCAACGCCGACAACGACAACCACGCTACCGCAGCCCACGGGTTGCGCGGGTCGGTCAAACGCGGTAACAGGGGCACTCAACTGGCTGTTGTTTGCGACAGGGCAGAACTATGGGTGCGTCGATGCACTCGAATAAGGGAATCTAATGAAAAACACACATCCCGCGAAGGCGAGCTGATGGAACACTTCGCGGTTATCCTCGATAAATCCGAGGTAGATGGTTTCGTATCCGAGTTTAAGGCGAACTTTTGCGAAGACCCAGATGCGGGTGGTGCGGCGGAGGGACGTTTAGTCAGAGTAATCACCGACAGCACCGGAATGTGTGTACTGCTGGCGGTCCCACCCAACAAGGCACAGCTCATGCCGCGAATGTGTGCAATGCTCGGCGTGTCCTGTTACAGAAAATAAGAGGATACGGTATTCAGCATGATCGAAAAAGACGGAATCAAGACGTACAGAGTATTGAGTCTTGGGGCGGGTGTTCAATCAACTGCACTGGCACTAATGATTGAACAAGGCGAGCTTGCCCCTGTAGATGTCGCTATTTTTGCTGACACTGGATGGGAGCCTACTGCTGTTTACAAGCACTTGGAATGGCTCCGAAGTGAGGTTAAGTCGTTCCCGATTGAAGTGCTGAAAACTACATCTCTAAGAGACGACACGATCAGGAGAAAAGAAAAAAGCGATAAATCCAAGAATAAGTTTCGGCGTGCGGCATCTCTGCCGTTCTATACCCGGAATCCGCAAACAGGCAGTCGTGGAATCCTTCGCCGGCAGTGTACTGAGTCTTACAAGATAACCCCCATTGAGAGGTACATTCGTTCTGAGATGATGGGGCTGAGTAAGGGGCAGAGATTCCCTAAAAATGTAGTCATCAAGACGCTGATTGGCATTTCCTCAGACGAAGCTAGTCGAATGAAACCGTCGAAGAATCACTGGCAGGAAATGATTTATCCACTTTGCGATACGCCTGTTGGTTCGGGGCGAGTAACCTCAAGGCAAGACTGTCTTTCATGGTTAAAGGCTAATTACCCGAATATCAACCCAGTGAAATCTGCTTGTATTGGATGCCCCTATCACTCCGACAACGAATGGAGAGATATGAAACTCAATCGGCCTGACGAGTTCGCTGATGCGGTAGATTTCGATAAGAGGATTCGTCAGATACCGGGGGTAAATGACCAAGCCTATCTACATCGCTCAGGGCGGCCACTTGATGAAGTTGACCTTGAAAGCCTTGAGGACAAAGGTCAGATGACGTTCTTCGACGAACAAGGGAACATTTGCGATGGGGGCACCTGTTTCCTCTGATTCCTACGTGTTACTAATTAAAAAGATGAATCAGCACGCTTCAAACTTGATAAAGGCACAGCTCATGCCGCGAATGTGCGCAATGCTCGGCGTAGGCTGTTACAAGAGACGCTAACGGGAACGGGGGAGAATCCGGCGCGTTTCCACATGAGGAGGTTCGTACACAAATGACCGCTGAAATAGATCGGAGAACCCCGGAAAGGCCCTTGAATGTCTTGTCTCTCGGTGCTGGTATTGAGTCAACTTACGTTCTCTTGCGCTATCAAGATGAACTTGACTACGCGGTATTTGCTGACACTGGGTGGGAGCCGCAATCGGTTTATGAAACCCTAGAGCAGTTGAAAGTAACATCAAAAGTGCCTGTGGTTGTAATCAAGCACAACGATTTACGTGAAGCGAGTTGGGGCGCTACGTTAGGTGATGGAAAGGCTTTTCATGATTTGCCACTATTTGTATTGAACTCAGGAAAA
>Ga0181577_10000464_pt1 | contig 32853 bp, 36 predicted proteins | sample 101ome_21_FD_132468 | JGI IMG/M metagenome (GOLD analysis project Ga0181577, IMG submission 132468) | Coastal salt marsh microbial communities from the Groves Creek Marsh, Skidaway Island, Georgia - 101413BT metaG (megahit assembly) | ecosystem: Environmental > Aquatic > Marine > Intertidal...
AGATGCAGTTACAGCGTGCGCAGCTCCTGATCGATGCAGGAGGATTGGATGTGAGCGAGGGGCAGGCTGTCGCCACAACCAACTACGGTCTGACGTCGATGTTGCGCAATGCAGGGCAGGGGGACGTTGTGACATTCTCCCGCGACGTTTACGGCCGAAATGATGACCTGTTCGTGGAATTTGACGCTTTTGCCGGCAGGGATTTCCTCATCATCCCGACGGGTGCGATCGGGTTGGATGAGATTGCGCCGATGTTCGCCGCAGTCGCATTGCGTGAGGTGCAGACGCGATGGGGCGTCCTGACAGTGTATGAAGGAAAAGGCTTCAAGCCGGAGGCCTATTACCGCGATTGGCTCGCGCCGTTCGTGGCGGAAACCTACGCAAAATCACCATTTCCTTATGGTGGCTGCTATCTGGACCGCCCGTTGTTCCCGCGAGGGTGATTAGGCAGCGAGTCCCTTTGCGCCGAGGCCAAGATACTTCTGGCGGCGGTCTTTGCGCAGGTCTTCACCGGAGAGCTTGTTCAACTCGATCAGCATCTGCTTGACCGCAGTGCCGACCGATTTGATCGCCTCATCCTTGTTGCGATGTGCGCCGCCAAGGGGCTCTTTGATGATCAGGTCGCAAACGCCCAGTTCCTTGAGGTTTTGAGCAGTCAGGCGCAGAGCCTCTGCTGCTTCGCGCATCTTTTCGGCGTCTTTCCAAAGGATCGACGCGCAGCCTTCGGGCGAGATAACGGAATAGATCGAGTGTTCGAGCATGGCTACGCGGTTGGCGGTGGCGAAGGCCACAGCGCCGCCGGAGCCGCCTTCGCCGATGATCATTGAAACCAGCGGCACGCGGACTTGCAGGCATTTTTCTGTGGAGCGAGCGATGGCCTCGGATTGGCCGCGCTCTTCGGCGCCCTTGCCCGGATATGCGCCGGGGGTATCAACAAGGGTCACGATTGGCAGGCCGAACTTGTCGGCCATTTCCATCAGGCGAATAGCTTTGCGGTAGCCTTCTGGACGGGCCATGCCGAAATTGCGCTCGATCCGGCTCTTTGTGTCGTTGCCCTTTTCATGGCCGATCACCATAACAGGCATGCCGTCGAGACGGGCGAGCCCGCCCATGACCGAATGGTCATCCGCAAAGTTCCGATCACCAGCGAGCGGGGTGTATTCGGTGAAAAGTGCGTCGATGTAATCTTTGGTATGCGGCCGGTCAGGGTGGCGCGCCACCTGGCATTTCCGCCAAGGTGTGAGATCGGCGTAGAGGGTCTTGAGGAGGTCAGCAGCCTTCTTATCCAGCGCGGCGGCTTCTTTCTCGACGTCCATTTCCTCGTTTGTGCGCGCCAAGGCCCGCAGTTCTTCGGCTTTGCCTTCAATCTCGGCAAGCGACTTTTCGAATTCGAGGTAATTGGTCATGCGTGCCTCCGGACCCGTTTCTGCCGATATAAGGCGGGACCGGAGGGTATTGCAACTCGGGAAGCGTTTATCCGGTAATCATCTCTGCCTGACGGACGATGACTTCGGCCTGTTTGATCGACGCGATATCAACGAGGCGACCCTTGTAAACCGTGGCGCCTTCGCCTCGGGCTTTGGCATCCTCCATCGCTTGCAAAATCTCGCGGGCTTCGGTGACCGCCTCTTCAGAAGGGGTGAAAACTTCGTTCGACAGCGCGACCTGCTTGGGGTGGATGGCCCACTTTCCCACCATGCCCAAAGTGGCGGAGCGGCGGGCTTGAGCGCGGAAGCCCTCGTCATCGGAAAAGTCGCCAAATGGGCCGTCTACAGGGAGCACGCCATGCGTGCGGCAGGCGGCGACGATGGCAGCTTGCGCCCAATGCCAAGGGTCGGAATAGTGGCGGTTTTCACCGTGCTGCATGTAGTAATTTTCTTGCGTACCACCGATACCTGTGGTTTGCATTCCCATCGACGCGGCGAAATCGGCAGCGCCGAGGCTCATCGCTTGCAGGCGGGGCGAAGCGGCGGCGATTTCTTCGACATGGGCGATGCCCGCGGCGGACTCGATGATCACTTCGAAGGCGATGGGTTTTGTGCGGCCTTTGGCGCGTTCGACAGCCGTGACAAGCGCATCGACCGCGTAGAGATCGGCAGCGCAGCCAACCTTGGGGATCATGATCTGATCGAGGCGGTCGCTCGCGTTCTCCAGCAGATCGACAACATCGCGATACCAATACGGGGTATCAAGCCCGTTGATGCGAACGGAAAGGGTCTTCGTGCCCCAATCGATGCTGCCGATAGCGTCGATCACGTTTTGACGCGCCTGATCCTTGTCGCTCGGGGCGACCGAATCTTCGAGGTCCAGATTGATCACATCTGCGGCGCTGGCGGCCATTTTCTCGAAGATCGCAGGGCGAGAGCCGGGGCCGAACAGCTGGCAACGGTTCGGGCGAGCAGGCGGCGTAGGCTGGATACGGAAGGACATGGATGCTCCGGCAATGAAGTTTCAATCTTGGTCCCAGTTTGGGTAGATTATTGCGCCGCAGCATTCAAGGATCATTTCGCAGGTGCAGAAATTTATCGCGCTGCAAGGCGAAAAGATTCGCGGTGCGGAGATTTTACGACAGAAAATTGTGCAAAAGGGTTCATCAATCGAATGATTGCCCGAAAAAAATTGATTTTTTGCTGATTTAGGGATGCCATCCCGCAGGTTCGCTGCGATTTATCGGATTGTACGGACATGGAGGCCACGATGATCAAGACGCCCTACTTGCTGTTTCTCGGTGATGCGCCGGACGACCTCGCGGCGAAAGTTGCGCAAGGTATCAAAGACTGGCGACCGGAATATGCGGTCGGTCAGTTCCGCATGGCGGGTTGTGGCGCGGATGTCGGTGTGCCGGACATGACGTTGCAGGAAGCGCGCGATGCCGGTGCGCAGACGCTGGTGGTTGGCGTGGCCAATCGCGGCGGGGTGATTAGCGCCGCTTGGAAAGAAGTCTTGATTGAAGCGTTGCGCATGGGCTTTGACCTTGCCAGCGGTCTGCACAACCTTCTGGGCGACGAGCCAGAGCTGGTGGCGGTGGCCGAAGCGGAGGGGCGCCAGATGTTCGACGTCCGCATCCCGACGATCCAGTACCCGATTGCCAATGGCAAGAAGCGTACAGGCAAGCGGGTGTTGGCGGTTGGCACTGATTGCTCGGTTGGAAAGATGTATACCGCTCTGGCCATTGATGCCGAGATGCGGGCGCGTGGGATGAAATCCTCCTTCCGTGCCACAGGGCAGACAGGCATTCTGATCACAGGTGAGGGTGTGCCGCTCGATGCGGTTGTAGCCGATTTCATGGCCGGAGCCGTTGAATGGCTGACGCCCGACAATGACGCGGATCATTGGGACATCATCGAAGGACAGGGGAGCCTGTTCCATGTGTCGTACTCCGGTGTGACGATGGCGCTCATTCATGGCGGGCAACCGGATGCGCTCATCCTCAGCCATGAACCATCGCGCAAGCACATGCGGGGTTTGCCGGATTATCAGCTGCCATCGCTTGAGGCGCTGCGGGATATGGCTCTGCCGTTGGCGCGAATCGCGAACCCCGATTGCAAGGTCGTGGGGATTTCGGTCAATACCAAGGCGATGAGCGACGACGAAGCTACGGCCTATCTGGCCAAGGTTGAGGCGCGTATGGGCCTGCCTGCCGTTGATCCGTTCCGCCATGGGGCGGGGCGTTTGGTGGATGCGCTTGCGGCACTGTAAGCTGGGAACCTGAAGATCGGAGGATAGACCTGTGCGGATCAGTGTGCGTGCCGAGACTTTTCGTTTGGCGGAAGTATTTACGATCTCGCGCGGGTCACGGACGGCGGCTGAAGTGCTGACCGTAACTGTGAATGATGGCAAGGCAACGGGGCGTGGCGAATGTGTGCCTTACGCCCGCTACGATGAAACGCTTGAAAGCGTGATCGCGCAGATCGAAGGCTTTGACGGAGCGTGGGCAGATTTGCAGGATGCGCTTCCCGCTGGGGCTGCCCGCAATGCGCTGGATTGTGCTTTTTGGGACCGTGCGGCAAAGCGTGAAGGCAAGCGGGTTTGGGAGCTGGCTGGTTTGCCCGCCCCAGCGCCGGAGCAGACGGCCTTTACGCTGTCGCTTGACACGCCAGAGGCGATGGAAGCCAAGGCGCGGCAGCATGCGCATCGTCCGCTGTTGAAGATCAAACTGGGCACCGCAGATGATATGGCGCGGCTCGAAGCTGTGCGGCGCGGCGCACCGCAGGCGCGGATCATCGTGGATGCAAATGAGGGCTGGACCGCTGACATTTATGCCGATCTCGCGCCGCATCTTGTTCGGCTCGGGGTGGCATTGGTGGAGCAGCCTTTACCGGCGGACGCGGATGATATTCTGGCCGAGATTGCGCGGCCGCTGCCGGTGTGCGCCGACGAAAGCTGCCATGATCGCGCCAGCCTACCAGCGCTCAGAGGCAAATATGACGTGATCAACATCAAGCTCGACAAGACAGGTGGCCTTACCGAAGCACTTGCATTGAAAACTGAGGCGCAGGCCGCTGGCTATGGCATCATGGTGGGCTGTATGGTTGGCAGTTCGCTGGCAATGGCCCCTGCGACGCTGGTGGCGCAAGGCGTCATGTTCACCGATCTGGATGGGCCGCTGTTGCTGGCGGAGGACCGTGATCCGGCGCTGGTTTTCGACGCGAAAGGTGTGCATCCGCCTGTTGCCGCTCTCTGGGGCTGATACGCCATTGGCTTGACCTTCGCGCCGCCGCGCGGCAATGCAGAGAAAACCTGAAAGGATCGATGCAATGTCCCGCACAGTTTACGTCAATGGCGCTTACCTCCCTGAAGAAGAGGCTACGGTTTCAATCTTTGACCGTTCGTTCCTGATGGCTGACGGTGTGTATGAGGTGACTTCGGTTCTGGGTGGAAAGCTGATCGATTTTGACGGGCATTTGGCGCGTCTTGAGCGGTCGCTGAGCGAACTGGACATCCCTAAGCCGGAGGCATTCGATTCCCTGTTGGAAATCCATCGAGAGCTGGTGGTGCGCAATGCGATCACGGACGGGATGATCTATCTGCAAGTCAGCCGTGGATCGGCAGGTGATCGTGATTTCGTGTTCCCTGATCCCGAGGTGGTGAAGCCGACATTGGTGCTGTTCACCCAGTCCAAACCCGGATTGGCGGAAAGCCCCGTTGCGCAGAAAGGCATCAAGGTCATCTCTATCGAGGATGTCCGGTGGGGCCGGCGGGACATTAAGACAGTGCAGCTTTTGTACCCGTCGATGGGTAAGATGATGGCGAAGAAAGCCGGTGCCGACGATGCGTGGATGATCGAAGATGGCTTCGTCACTGAAGGCACCTCGAACAACGCCTATATCGTGCAGGGTAACAAGATCATCACGCGCGCCCTTTCGAACGACATTCTGCACGGAATCACCCGTGCGGCGGTGCTGCGCTTTGCGCGTGAGGCGCAGATGGAGGTGGAGGAACGCTCGTTCACCATCGACGAGGCGAAGGCGGCTGATGAGGCTTTCATTACCTCTGCATCGACCTTTGTGATGCCGGTGGTTGAAATCGACGGCGTGACGTTGGGCGATGGGACGCCGGGCTTGGTGGCTCCGCGCCTACGGGAGATCTATCTGGAGGAAAGCCGTAAGGCTGCCACCTGATTTTGGTTATTTGACGGTGCTGTGATATGCTGGCGGGTGTTCACAGGAGACTGCCATGCCAGACCCAACGCGCCGTTTGTCCAACGATTCTGACCCGCTTTTCCTGACGGAAGCGGGAATCGAGACCACTCTGATGTACAAGAAAGGGTGGGAGCTTCGGCCTTTCCGGCAGTTCAGAGGGGATTTCTGAGAGGCTTTGCTCGAGTGGCGCAAGCTCGGACCGCATGGAGGGAATCCAAGGCCACGGCCCACCGCCATGCGAGATGAAGTAGGTTGGCATTCGTGTCATGGATCAATCCTCTTGCTGAATTGATCCCAAGATACTCCCTGTTGAAATGCGCGAATACTTTTGGTTTCGAACAGAGTTGGTGCGTCAGGGCGCTGATATACTCAGCCGTTATCCTTCAGAACGTTATCTTTGAAAGCTACTTCAAACGCGGCCTGCTTCTCTGACGACGCATCCGTCTGATATTTGGTTTTCCATTCCGACATCGGCATGCCGTAGAAAATCTCTCGCCCTTCTTCCTTACTCATTTCGATGCCGCGTTCATTGGCGGCTTCCTGATACCAGCGGGATAGGCAGTTCCGGCAGAAACCGGCGAGGTTCATCAGGTCGATATTCTGCACGTCGGTGCGATCTTCCATCAAATGCTGACGCAGGCGGCGGAAAGCGGCGGCTTCGAGTTCGATGCGGGTCTGGTCGTCCATCGGTCGGGATCCTTTTCGTTGAGGGGTCAGAGGCCGCTGTCGGCGAGCGCGGCTTCCAACAAAGGCGCTAGGCGGGTGGCCCATGCCTTTTGGCCGGTTTCATCTGATATGAGATCGTTGCGCAGTTCGATCAAGACGTTTGGGCGCCCGTGCTGCAAGGAGTGACGGTCAACCGCGTCGCCGGGCAGATGGCCGCTATATGGCTCATTGTCACCAACGCAAAGGTCTGCCTCGGCGTTCAGCCGCGCGAGCGTGGTAAGGGCCAGCCGCTCGTCGCGGTGGGAATAGAGTACGCCCACCTGCCAGGGGCGCGGCGGGCGGCCGCGCAGTTGCGGCGTGAAGCTGTGGATTGAGAGGATCACCGTATCGCTGCGCCGCGCGGCGATTTCACCGAGGGCGTTATGGTAGGGCGTGTAGAGACGATCCATGCGCCGTTGTAACTCTTCCGCTCCGGCGTGACGGTTGGCGGGGATGATCGAGCCGTCATAGAGCTTCATCAGGAGGGTCGGGTCGTCCGCGCCGCGATTGGGGTCGATCACCAGACGGGAGAAATCGGAGAGGATCGCGGGGCTGTCTAGGGCATCTGCCAAAGCTTTGGCCACGCCTGCCGCACCGACATCATAGGCGATATGGCGCTGCATATCCTCGGGCGGGAGGCCTAGATCGCCACCATTGATCCAATCGGGCACAAAGTTGCTAGCGTGGTCACATGTGACGAGCCAACGGCCGTTGCGCTCTGCACCAAAAACATGGAAGGGCGGGTGTGCCATAAATGCGGTCCGATGTCTGTCATCAATCCTTGATGTATTTAGGGCAGTTGTGACTGGAATGGAAATGCGTATAAGGGCAGCAAACGAGCGTTACCGCTAACGCCGCCTGAAAATATTGAGAAAGAGGAACGTCGCATGAGACGGCATCGCAATGTGAAAATCGTGGCCACGCTTGGTCCGGCATCGTCAGATTACGAGATGATCAGGGCGCTGGTTGAGGCGGGCGCGGATGTTTTCCGGCTGAATATGAGCCACGGCGAGCATTCTGAGATTGCCGAACGGCATGCGATCATTCGCAAAGTTGAGAAGGACGTCGGATCTCCGATTGCTATTCTGGCAGACCTTCAAGGGCCGAAGCTGCGTGTTGGCGCGTTTGCTAACGGTGAAGAAGAGCTGGAAATTGGCGCATCGTTCCGCCTCGATCTGAGCGATGAACCGGGTGATGCGCGGCGTGTTCAGCTTCCGCATAAAGAGATTTTTGATGCGTTGGAGCCGGGTGCGACACTTCTGGTGAACGACGGCAAGATCCGCCTGAAGGTTAAGGATTGCGGGCGCGATTTTGCTGATTGTGAAGTCGTGGTCGGTGGTACCATCTCTAACCGGAAGGGCGTGAACGTGCCGGATGTGGTGCTTCCCCTTGCTGCTCTGTCGGAGAAGGATCGTAAAGACCTCGAGTTTGTTTGTGATCTTGGCATTGATTGGCTGGCGCTTTCATTCGTGCAGCGCCCTGCTGACGTGGACGAGGCCCGCAAACTGGCCAAAGGCCGCGCAGCGGTGCTTTCGAAAATCGAGAAACCGGCGGCGGTGAAGGCATTTGACGATATTCTGGCAGTATCCGACGGCATCATGGTTGCGCGTGGTGATCTTGGTGTCGAACTGCCGGTGCAGAACGTGCCGCCGATCCAGAAGCAGCTTGTGCGCAAGTGCCGTGCCGCGGCCAAGCCAGTGATCGTCGCGACGCAGATGCTAGAGTCAATGATCGAAAGCCCGATGCCGACCCGCGCCGAAGTCTCTGACGTGGCGACAGCGATCTATGAAGGTGCAGATGCGATCATGTTGTCTGCCGAGTCCGCTGCGGGGCAGTACCCTGTCGAGGCTGTGACGACGATGAACAATGTTGCCTGCGAAGTGGAGGCAGATCCGACCTATCGTGACATTATCGAATCGAGCCGTCGCGCGGAGCGCAACAGCGTGGCTGATGGTATTGTTGCTGCTGCGCGTGAAATCGCGGAGACGACGCAGGTCAAAGCAATTTGTTGCTTCTCGCAATCGGGAACGACTGCGCTTCTTGTGTCGCGCGAGCGCCCGCGTGTGCCGATCATTGCTTTGACATCCGTTAAGGCGACTGCGCGCCGCTTGTGCCTGTCATGGGGGACAAACTGCGTGATTACGGGCAATGTGGACCGCTTTAAATCCGCAGTTATTGCCGCTGTTCATGCTGCGAAGGATGAGGGGCTGGCGACTGAAAGCGATATGATCGTGGTGACAGCGGGTGTGCCATTCAACACGCCGGGTTCGACGAATATCGTGCGGGTGGCGCCTTGTTCGGAAAGGCTGCTCTACGCATCACAGGCAGACTAAAGCCCCTTGCCATTTCGCGGGCCGCCGCTTATACGGCCCGCTCTAACCGCGCGTCCGGCCAATGTGGCATGCCGAGTCGCGCATAACGACCGTTCGACAATAGGAGACGGAAATGCCCAAGATGAAGACCAAGTCGAGCTGCAAAAAGCGGTTCAAGGTGACGGCCTCTGGCCGCATCAAAGCAGGCCAGGCGGGTAAGCGCCACGGCATGATCAAGCGTACCACAAAGTTCATTCGTGATGCCCGTGGCACCACGACACTGAGCAAGGCTGATGAAGGTATCATCAAGCCGATGATGCCCTATTCGCGTTAAGGAGGCCTGATCAATGTCCCGTACCAAAGGTGGAACCGTCGCCCATCGCCGTCACAAGAAGGTTCTTGACGCGGCAAAAGGTTACTACAGCCGTCGCAGCCGGACCTTTAAGGTCGCTCGTCAGGCCGTAGATAAGGCCAATCAGTACGCAACCCGCGACCGCAAGGTGCGTAAGCGTAATTTCCGTTCGCTTTGGATCCAGCGTATCAACGCCGGTGTTCGCGCGATCGATGCTGAGTTGACATATTCCCGCTTCATCAACGGCCTTGCAAAGGCTGGGATCGAAGTGGACCGTAAAGTTCTGGCCGATCTGGCCGTGAACGAACCGGAAGCATTTGGCACAATCGTTGCCAAGGCGAAGGCAGCGCTGGCCTAAGACGCCACGCACCGGAGAATAAGTGCCGCGGCCCATCACTGGGCCGCGGTTTTTCTTTGTGGGCGGGGCAGAGCCTTGCAAGCGTAGCTTCCCCGCGTTACTTGCGCTGAGACGAAGGAAACGAGGCGTGGCATGGACGACCTGAAAAGCAAATACCTTGGCCTGATCGGAAATGCAGCTGACGAAGCTGCGCTGGAAGACATCCGCCTGCAAGCGGTTGGAAAGAAGGGCGAGGTCGCGCTGAAGATGCGCGAGCTGGGTAAGATGACGCCGGAAGAACGGCAGGTCATGGGGCCGGCCCTGAATGCGCTGAAAGACGAGATCAACAGCGCATTGGCTGCCAAGAAGGTCGCGCTGGAAGATGCCGCCCTTGACGAGCGCCTGCGGGGCGAGTGGCTAGATGTGACGCTACCTGCGCGGCACCGGCGGCAGGGAACGATCCACCCGATCAGCCAGGTGAGCGAAGAACTGTCGGCGATTTTTGCCGATATGGGTTTTGCCGTGGCGGAGGGGCCGCAGATCGACAGCGATTGGTACAGTTTCGACGCGCTTAATATCCCGGGCCATCACCCTGCCCGCGCCGAGATGGACACGTTCTATATGCACCGCGCCGAGGGCGACGACCGCCCGCCGCATGTGCTGCGCCCGCATACGAGCCCCGTCCAGATCCGTGCGATGGAAAAGATCCGCGCCCCCATTCGGGTGATCGCGCCTGGTCGCGTGTACCGTGCGGATTATGACCAGACCCATACGCCAATGTTCCATCAGGTCGAGGGCTTGGCAATCGACAAAGACATCTCGATGGCGAACTTGAAATGGGTGCTTGAGGAATTCCTGTCGGCCTTCTTTGGCAAGCGGGTGAAGACACGTTTCCGTGCCTCGCATTTCCCGTTCACCGAGCCTTCGGCGGAAGTGGATGTGCAGTGCCGCTGGGAGAATGGCTCGGTTACTGTTGGCGAAGGCGATGACTGGCTTGAGGTTCTGGGCTCTGGCATGGTGCACCCGAAGGTGTTGCAGAATGCAGGCATTGACCCGCAGGAATGGCAGGGATTTGCATTCGGTATCGGGATCGACCGTATTGCAATGCTGAAATACGGCATCCCCGATCTGCGTGCCTTCTTCGACGCTGACTTGCGCTGGCTGCGCCACTACGGCTTTGCGAGCCTTGACCAGCCGAATCTCCATGCTGGATTGAACCGCTAACGGCCGTTCGGTCGCAGAACGGATGATCAGATGCCGCAAATGATGCGGCGCTGACGCATTGTTCGCCCGAATAACGGGCCATTCTGCTGGAGTGACCTATATGACATCGCTTTTGATTATTGAAGGTAATACGCCCGATCTCGTGGCGCAGGGCTATGCGTGGGCGGAGCCATTTGTACAGACCTTTGCCGCTATCGCGCCGGAAGTGCGGTGCGAACGGGTGAACCCTTACGATGGACCGCTTGCAGCAGAACTGTTTGCTGCGGCAGATGGCGTCGTTTTCACAGGCGCTGGCGTGGCTTGGGCGGTTGATGCTCCCGAGGGCGCATCTGCCCGCGTGGCCTTTACGCAAGCGCTTGAAGCAGGGAAGCCGATCTGGGGTTCGTGCAACGGCATGCAGCTCGCGGCGGTGATGTTGGGTGGTTCGGTGCGGGCCTCTCCGAATGGACTTGAAACCGGATTTGCTCTGGGATTGATGCCCGCTGTACCGGAGCACCCGATGGTGCGAGGGCGGCGTGCAGGTGACGCGGCGCTTTGCATTCATCGGGATGAAGTGGCGGACCTGCCGGAAGGTGCGCAGCTGATCGTCAGAAACGCGCATAGCCCCGTTCAGGGCTTTGTCTATGAGCGGCAGGGAGCGTGTTTTTGGGGAACGCAGTATCATCCAGAACTGACGCCGCACGATCTTGCGCGTTTGCTCAAGGTTGATGGAGTTTTCGTCGGGTGCGAAGCTTTGATCAGCGATTTGGAAACCGGCTTGGAGGATGCGGAAGTGCTTGCGCGGTTGGGGGTGGAAACGTCTCATTTGCAGCTTGAACGCCGCGCAGCCGAATTGATCGCATGGTTGGCGCTGGTGGAAGGGCGCACACCCTTTCCCACCGCCTCGTAATCCGATAAAGCCCGACGAGACAGTCTATTACCGCGGGGCGGAAGCGATGAAGTTCACACTTTCTTGGCTCAAGGAGCATCTTGAAACGGAGGCCTCTTTGGAGGAGATCCTCGATACTTTGACCGATCTCGGTCTTGAGGTAGAGGGAGTTGAAAATCGGGCGCAGAAGCTGGCCAGCTTTACGCTTGCCAAGGTCAAATCTGCTGAGCAGCACCCCGATGCAGATCGCTTGCGCGTTTGCACGGTCGAAACGGACGAAGGCGACAAGCAGATCGTTTGTGGCGCACCTAATGCGCGGGCGGGGATTACCGTCGTTCTCGCCAAGCCGGGGGACTATGTGCCCGGGATTGATGTTACACTTTCGGTCGGGAAAATTCGCGGCGTCGAGAGCCACGGGATGATGGCCTCTGAGCGCGAGCTTGAACTGTCGGACGAGCATACGGGGATCATTGAGCTGCCGTCTGGTGAGGTTGGTCAGAAATTCATTGATTGGCTTACGGCGAACGATCCTACCAAGGTTGATCCGGTTATCGAAATCGCGATTACACCCAACCGGCAGGATGCACTAGGCGTCGAGGGCATTGCGCGTGATCTCGCTGCGCGTGGTTTGGGCAAGCGGAAGCCTGTTTCAATCGAGCCTGTTCCAGCAAGTTTTGAAAGTGATCTAAAAGTATCTATTGATGATGATTGCCTGGAAAAAGCACCCTTTTTCAGTGGCCGTTTGATCAAAGGCGTCAAGAATGGACCCTCGCCGCAATGGCTTCAGGACCGGCTTAAGGCGATTGGGTTGCGGCCGATCTCGTTCCTAGTCGATGTGACCAACTTCTTCACCTATGACTGCAACCGCCCGCTTCACGTCTTTGATGCGGATAAGGTGAAGGGTGATCTGCGGGTGCATGCGGCGCAGGGTGGCGAGAGTTTCCTCGCGCTGGATGAAAAGACCTACACTTTGCAGGAAGGCATGATTGCCATTTCGGACGATAATGGCGTCGAGAGCCTCGCCGGTATCATGGGTGGTGAGCATTCCGGCTGCACAGATGAGACGGTGAATGTGTTTGTCGAGAGCGCCTACTGGGAGCCGGTGAATATCGCTCTTACAGGACGGGCGCTGAAGATTCATTCGGATGCACGTTATCGCTTCGAGCGGGGCGTTGACCCCGAGTTCACTCTTGAGGGATTGGAGCGTGCTGTCCGGATGATTGTTGATCATGCGGGTGGCGAGGCATCCGAAGTGGTGATGGCTGGCGCCGTTCCGGATCATTCCCGCGCCTATAAGCTGGACCCGAAGCGGGTTGTCAGCCTTGTTGGGATGGAAATCTCAGAAGCCGAGCAGCGGCAGACGCTCTCCGCACTTGGCTTCCACATGGAAGGGAATATGGCGCACGTCCCGAGTTGGCGGCCTGACGTGCAAGGCGAGGCTGATTTGGTTGAGGAAGTGGCGCGCATTGCCTCGCTGACCAAGCTGGAAGGCAAGCCGCTGCCGCGTGTAACGGCGGGCGTTCCCAAGCCGATCCTGACGCCTGCGCAGGTTCGGGCGACGGCGGCGCGGCGGACGGCTGCGGCGCTGGGTTATAATGAATGCGTGACCTACAGCTTTATCGACCGTGAAGCGGCCGCGCTGTTTGGCGGTGGCGATGACGCGACCAAGCTGGAAAATCCGATTGCCAGCGACAAGAGCCATATGCGCCCTGATCTGCTGCCTGGTCTATTGCGCGCGGCGGCGCGAAATCAGGCGCGGGGCTTCATGGATTTGGCACTGTTTGAATGCGGCCACGCGTTCCACGGTGGCGAGCCGGGAGAGGAGCAGTTACAAATCTCGGGCCTACTGGTGGGGCGGACTGCATCGAAGGATGTACACGGCGCATCGCGCACCGTCGACGTATTCGATGCGAAGGCCGATGCCGAGGCAGTGCTCGCGGCTATCGGTGCGCCTGCCAAGGTTCAAATCATGCGCAACGGCGCTGAGTGGTGGCACCCCGGGCGGCATGGACAAATCTGCCTTGGCCCGAAGAAGGTTCTGGGCGTGTTCGGCGAACTGCATCCGAAAGTGTTGAAGGCGTTGGACATTAAAGGCGCGGCAGTAGCCTTCACCATTTGGCCGGAAGAAGTCCCGATGCCGAAGAATAAATCGGCTGCGCGGCCTGCATTGGGCGCCTCCGATCTTCAGGCAATCGAGCGCGACTTTGCGTTTGTCGTCGATGCCGGTGTTGAGGCGCTGACGCTGGTGAATGCGGCTGCGGGTGCGGATAAAGCGCTGATCGAAGATGTGCGCGTCTTTGATGAATTTATCGGTGGGAGCCTTGGCGAAGGAAAGAAATCGCTCGCCATCACCGTGCGCTTACAGCCGCGTGACGCGACGCTGAAAGAGGCCGATATCGAAGCAGTCAGTGCGAAGATCATCGAGAAAGTCGCAAAGGCAACGGGCGGCTCATTGCGCGCATAGCGTGTATCTGAAAATGTGCTAACCTCCCTGAAAAGGGAGGTCAGCATGGCACTTCAAGTCATCGGAACGGGTTTTGGACGGACGGGGACGGACTCAATGCGCGAAGCATTGGGGATACTCGGATTTGGGCCATGCCATCACATGTTCGAGATTTTTGCCAGCGACCATCAACGCGCACTATGGCGGGCGTTGGCTGGAGGTGCGGCTCCGGATTGGGATGCACTCTTCGAGGGCTTCCAGTCTTGTGTGGACTGGCCGAGCGCCTTTTACTGGTCTGAGTTGATTGACGTTTATCCCGAGGCAAAGGTGATCCTGACATGGCGGGACGCGGAAAGTTGGTGGAACAGTTTTTCCAAGACCATTTTGCCGAACATTCAAGACCCCGAGGACAAAGCCTCACTTGGGTGGGCGCTGATCCACGAACAGGTTTTTTCGGGCCGACCGTATGACAAAGAACACGCCATCGCCGTTTATGAAGCGAATGTCGCCAAGGTGAAGGCGGAAGTACCTCCAGAGCGATTGCTGGTTTACGAAATTGGCAGTGGCTGGGGGCCGCTCGGTGCGCATCTTGGTGTGCCTGTTCCAGAGACACCCTATCCGCAACGCAATTCGACGCGGGAATTCAAAGACAATGAAAGCACGTTTCATAGTTAGCGGATGGGTGGACCTCGGAGCGAGAATGCTTAGGGTGCGCGGCGTCACAAACAATGGAGGCACCCATGACGCTGAAGGTCTATTTATCTGGCGAGATCCACACCGATTGGCGCGAACAGATCATTGAAGGCTCTGAGGGGCTGGATGTGACGTTCAACAGCCCCGTGACTGATCACGATGCGAGCGATGATTGTGGTGTGCGTATTCTTGGTGCGGAACCAAACAAGTTTTGGCACGACCACAAAGGAGCAAAGTTGAATGCCATTCGGACCCGCAAGGGCATTGAGGATGCGGATGTCGTGGTTGTTCGTTTTGGTGAGAAATACAAACAATGGAATGCCGCTTTTGATGCTGGGTACGCGGCAGCATTGGGCAAGTCGCTGATCGTGTTGCACGGGGCCGATCATCAGCATGCATTGAAAGAGGTTGATGCTGCTGCGCTTGCGGTGGCGGAGGAACCGCAGCAAGTTGTTGAAATGTTGCGCTATGTTTTGACTGGTGCGTTGCCAGCCTGACAAAGAAAAAGACCCGGCCAGTGACCGGGTCTTTTGATGCCCAACCGATGTGCTTGGGCAAGGAGGAAGGCTTTAGGCGGCGCGGGGCGCTGCTTCGGCGACCAAGGAGGCCGGATCGACCGTGGCAATGCCCAGTGCCTCGCCTACTGCGGCGTAGGTCAGCTGACCAGCGTGCACATTGAGGCCGTTCAGCAGGTGCTTGTCCTCGGCGCAGGCGCGTTTCCAACCCTTGTTCGCAAGTGCGAGCATAAATGGCATGGTGGCGTTGCCGAGGGCGATGGTCGAGGTGCGGGCTACTGCGCCGGGCATGTTCGCCACGCAATAGTGCATGATGCCGTCGACCTCGTAGACCGGATCCTGATGGGTGGTTGCTTTGGAGGTTTCAAAGCAGCCGCCTTGGTCGATAGCGACATCTATAAGCGCGGCGCCAGGCTTCATCAGCGCCAGTTGTGCGCGGCTGACGAGCTTTGGTGCGGCGGCGCCCGGGATCAGGACAGCGCCGATGACCATGTCAGCCTGCGGGAGCAGCTCTTCGAGCAAACCGGCCGAAGAATAGCCTGTCTTGAAAGTGCCTGCGAAAACATCATCAAGGTAGCGCAGACGCGGCAGCGAGCGGTCGAGGACGGTGACATCTGCGCCCATGCCGGCAGCGATCTTTGCTGCGTGGGTGCCAACGACACCGCCGCCGATCACGATCACCTTTGCGGGGCCAACACCCGGCACGCCACCGAGCAGAACGCCACGGCCGCCGTTGGCCTTTTGCAGCGTCCAAGAGCCGACCTGCGGCGCGAGGCGTCCAGCGACTTCGGACATCGGAGCCAGTAGGGGCAGGCCGCCACGGTCATCCGTGACAGTCTCGTAAGCGATGGCGGTGCAGCCGGAGGCGATCAGGTCATGCGTCTGCTCCGGATCGGGCGCGAGGTGCAGGTAGGTGAACAGCAGTTGGCCTTCGCGCAGCATTTTGCGCTCCACGGCCTGCGGTTCTTTCACCTTCACGATCATGTCAGCGGTTGCGAAGATTTCTTCTGCGGTTTCGGCAATGACAGCGCCAGCAGCGATGTAGTCGTCGTCGCTGAAATCAGCGCCGAGGCCAGCGCCAGACTGGATTGTGACCTTATGGCCGTGGGCAACCGCTTCCTGAGCGGCGTTCGGCGTCATGCCAACGCGGAATTCTTGGGGTTTGATCTCAGTGGGGCAACCGATGTGCATTGCTTACTCCTCCAAAGCGGTGCGGTATTGGCACGAGGATCGGAGCAATGGGACGCAATTGCATAGTTTTCTTTGCGATCAAAAAGGATATTATTAGAATAATATTGTGAAAATTCAGGACTGGACGCGATGAAATTGCAGGAAGTGGAGCTTGATCACATTGATCGACGAATCCTTGAGGTTTTGCAAAAGGACGGCCGGATGTCCAATGCAGACCTTTCTGAGCGGGTGAACCTTTCTGCATCGGCCTGTCACAGGCGTGTCCAGCGGCTGGAGAAAGATGGCGTCATCAGTGGCTATGTAGCGTTGGTCAACCCGCGGCGCTTGGGACAGACGACCACTGTTTTTGTCGAAATCACTCTGAGCGGGCAGGCGGACGAGATCCTTGATGCGTTCGAGAAACGGGTGGCGCGAATCCCTGAAGTTCTGGAATGCCATTTGATGGCGGGTACGGCAGACTACCTTCTGAAAGTCGTGGTGCGCGATACCGAGGATTTTGCGCGGTTGCATCGGCGGCATCTGGCGACGCTGCCCGGCGTACAGACCATGCAGTCCTCTTTCGGGTTGCGCACGGTGCGGCAGACGACTGCGCTCCCCGTCTAAAAACAAACCCCCGAGGCGGGGCCACGGGGGTCGTTTTAGAAGCGTTCGAAAGGTTCCTTAGAGGAGACCCTCGCGCTGTGCCTTTTTACGAGCGAGCTTGCGCTGACGGCGGATGGCCTCGGCCTTCTCACGCGCCTTTTTGACGGACGGCTTCTCGAAATGTTGCCGAAGCTTCATCTCACGGAAGACACCCTCACGCTGGAGCTTTTTCTTCAGGGCACGGAGCGCCTGATCGACGTTGTTATCGCGAACGTTAACCTGCATGTGGTTTTCACCACCTTTCTAAGTTGGATTTGCAAGAATTTGCAGGAGGACGCCGTATAGCAAAGGGCCTCTCGCTTGTCTAGAGTGGCAGAAAGCTGAGGAGTCGATGATGCAGATCAGTCAAATCTCGCCGGAAAAGAAACGCTTGTTAGAGGCGGTCCTGCCGCATGTCCCATTTGATGGTTGGTCGGACGCGGCAGTGCGCGCTGGCATCGACGAGATCGGTGTGAGCGAGGCCGATTTTCGTGCCATTTGCCCGCGCGGGGCTGTGGATCTGGCGGTCGCGGCGCATCAGGAAGGTGATGCGCAGATGGTGGCACGGTTGCAGCAGCTCGATATGGCAGACATGCGCTTTCGTGATCGTGTTGCGACATCTATCCGCCTCCGGCTTGAGGTGGCGGGCGACAAGGAAGTGGTGCGCCGTGCGGCGACACTGTTTGCAACACCGCATATGGCAGCGGAAGGCGCCAAGCTGATGTGGAATACCGCTGACGCGATCTGGAACGCGCTCGGTGACACGTCCCGCGACGCAAATTGGTATTCCAAGCGCGCGACATTGTCGGCGGTTTACAGTGCTTGTGTTCTGTTCTGGCTCGGGGATGAAAGCGCCAACGCTGAGGAGACGAATGCGTTTATCGACCGCCGAATCGAAAATGTGATGAGCTTTGAAAAGTTTAAGGCCAAGGTGCGCGGGTCAGCTACGTTGAAGCCGCTTGTAGCACCACTGGAGAGCCTGCTTTCACGGGTGCGCGCGCCAGAGGCGGCGGCGCGGGATTCGGACCTCCCCGGATACTGGGATCCGAAAACAGGGACAACTGATCAATGACAACAATGCGAGCGGTTGAGATTGTAGAGGCGGGAGGGCCGGAGGTCTTGCACCTCACAACACGGCCGCGCCCCGTTCCACGTTATGACGAGGTGGTCATCCGCGTGGGCTGGGCGGGCGTGAACCGGCCCGATGCCCTCCAGCGTGCCGGTCTATACGCGCCGCCGAAAGGGGCAAGCGACTTGCCGGGGCTCGAGGCTGCGGGTGAGATCGTGGATATTGGCGCGGGCGTGACGCAGTGGGCAGTCGGTGACCGTGTATGCGGGCTCTTGCCCGGTGGTGGCTATGCGGAATTCGTGGCAACTCCAGCGGCGCATTGTTTGCCGGTTCCCGAAGGGGTGTCGCTCAAAGAGGCAGCATGCCTGCCAGAGACGTTTTTCACGGTTTGGTCAAATGTGTTCATGCGTGGCGGGCTGACGGCCGGTGAGCGTTTTCTGGTGCATGGCGGCACCTCGGGCATTGGTACGACGGCGATCCAGTTGGCCAGTTTCTTTGGCGCACGGGTGTTTGTGACCGCCGGCAGCGACGCGAAATGCGCGGCGTGCGAAACTCTTGGCGCGGAGCGGGCCATTAATTATCGGGATGAGGATTTTGTTGCCATCATGCGCGATGCAGGTGGTGCGAACCTGATTCTCGACATGGTTGGTGGCGCGTATCTGCCGCGCAACGTAAAGGCGCTGGCGGATGATGGTCGCCTTGTGCAGATCGCTTTTTTGCAAGGCGCAAAGGTTGAGATGAATTTTGCACAAGTCATGATGCGGCGGCTGACCCTGACCGGGAGCACATTGCGCCCGCAATCTGATGCGGCGAAAGCAGCAATCGCAAGTGAACTTATACAAAATGTCTGGCCGCAGATTTCCAGCGGGCGGATCAGGCCGGTGATGGACAGTTCGTTCCCCTTGGCTGAGGCCCATGCTGCCCACGCGCGGATGGAGAGCAGCGCCCACATCGGCAAGATCGTTCTTGAGGTCGCAGGCGGCTAGCGCACGGGGGCCAATAAGGCATCAGGTAGAACACAATCCTGTGCGACGCTGCCTGTGCAGCGCCTTGGGGAGAGTGTCTCTCGATTTAGGCAAATGCGCACCTCCTGAATTGCGCCCCTTCGGCAGGTTACGGTGAGTGCCTCTGGGAAAAGTGTTTGATTTTCCTTTAAGAAGGCGGCCTCAATTTCGAGCGCGGAGATCATAATCGTCGCGCCATGTTGTCTCAGCGAGGGTGGCTTTGCGATGCCTTCAAACGCCTCTCTTGCCGCCGCAAAATAATCAGTAGGCGGACGGCCATCACAGGTGCCGTGTTTTTGCCATTGGTGCCGCGCGAGTGCCTGCGAAGGCATGATATCTGTGATGGAGGACAGGACCGAGCCTGAAGGCGCGGGAAAGTCGCTGTCGCAGTCTTGAGGCCAGCCGTGGGTGTATTGTGGCCATAGACCGTGCAGAATCCATCCGTAGCCCGTGTCTTCGTCGCATTGTGGCGAGCGGCGCGCGTCTCCCTCAAGGGCGCACCAATTTGGGGACCAGCTCAGCGAAAGTGCATAGTAATCGAAACGGCCAGCAATGTCGTCGCCGCGCGCAGGGATGGACGCTGCCAGCATCATCAGCACTGAAATCAAAGTCCGCATTTTGATCTTTCCACTGCGCATCGGAAAGACTATACAGCGCCCGAGTTCCCTGACAACGAGAACGGGCCAGCAAGTGGCCGCCCCCTGATCCGGGGCATGGGGAAGGCATGGTTTAAGGAGACGACCGATGGCTGACAAACCGATTATGGCGAGAGCGACCGCTGTGTGGCTTGTGGATAACACAACACTTACCTTCAAGCAGGTTGCGGATTTTGTGGGGATGCACGAGTTGGAAGTTCAGGGCATCGCGGATGGCGACGTTGCCGCTGGCATGCGGGGCTTTGACCCCGTGGCAAACAACCAACTTGATGCCGAAGAAATCAAAAATGGCGAAGCTGACCCGCTCTATAAGCTCAAGTTGAAGAGCAACCCCGCTGCTGCGGGCGAAGAAAAGCGCCGTGGCCCGCGCTATACGCCGCTTTCGAAGCGTCAGGACCGCCCTGCTTCGATCTTGTGGCTCGTCAAATTCCACCCTGAGCTATCGGACGGGCAGATATCGAAGCTCGTTGGAACGACCAAGCCGACCATTCAGTCGATCCGCGAGCGGACCCACTGGAATATCTCCAACATCCAGCCGATTGATCCGGTGGCACTGGGGCTTTGCAAGCAATCCGAACTGGATGCCGCTGTACAGAAGGCCAATGCCAAGCGGGCCAAAGAAGGCACTGTGATGAGCGACGACGAACGCCGCAAGCTGGTATCGACCGAGCAGAGCCTCGAGATGGATGCGGAGCCGAGGATGCCGACGGCGATCTCCGGATTGGAAACGTTTACACTTTCGGACGATGAAGATCAGGACGACGATGGCAGCGATGGCGATTTCAGCGATGCGGATAGCTTCTTCAACCTGCCTGACAGCGACGACGAAGACGACGGTAAGTAAGCACTGCACTGAACTCTTATGAGGAAAGCCCGGTCGCTCAGCGGCCGGGCTTTTTCGTGGTTAAGTGCTCGGCAAGTAGGTCGAAAGCTGTCGGTATCCGGTTGGAGGCACCACGCAATTTGTCGTCGCGCGTCGTCCGGGCTGAAGGTCACAGGCTGCGACGGGCTTTCAGTGCGGCGGTGATTGTGCCGTCATCGAGATAATCCAGCTCTCCACCAACAGGCACACCTTGCGCCAGCGACGTTACCGTCACATCAGGCAGTTGGTCCGCAATGTAATGAGCGGTGGTTTGGCCGTCGATCGTTGCACCGAGAGCAAGGATCACCTCGGAAATGGCTTCGCTGCGGACGCGGTCCAGTAGCTTGGGAATGCGCAGTTCCTCCGGTCCGATAGCGTCGAGCGCGGAAAGAGTACCGCCGAGGACATGATAACGGCCTTTGAAGACACCCGCGCGCTCCATTGCCCAGAGATCGGCGACATCTTCCACGATGCACAACTCTCCCGTTGCGCGCTTTTCGCTGTTGCAGATATCACAAATATCAGTCGTGCCGATATTTCCGCAGTTGAGGCATTCGCGCGCGGAGGTGCCGACCCTGTGCAAAGCATCGGCAAGCGGGATCAGGTGCAGGGAGCGCTTCTTGATCAGGTGCAGTACCGCGCGCCGTGCCGAGCGGGGGCCAAGCCCCGGAAGCTTCGCCAGAAGTTCGATGAGGTGCTCGATATCCTTGGTTGCATCGCTCATGCCGCAGCGGACCCAGACTCCGGCCTAGAACGGCAGGTTCATGCCCGGCGGAAGGCCAAGGCTTTCGGTGAGTTTGCGCATTTCGTCCTGCATGCGGGTTTGCGCCCGGCTTTGGGCATCCTTGATCGCCGCCAAGATCAGATCTTCGACCATTTCCTTTTCGTCTGGGTGGAAAATGGAAGGGTCGATATCGAGCGCTGTCAGGGTGCCTTTCGCTGTTGCGGTGGCCTTGACCAGACCAGCGCCGCTTTCGCCTGTGACGGTGACATTGCTCATCTCTTCCTGCATGTCAGCGATTTTCTGCTGCATTTCCTGCGCGCTTTTCATCATCTTGGCCATGTCGCCAAGACCGCCCATTCCCTTGAACATATCGATCTCCTCTGATCGGCTGAAAGGCCGGATTGTGGCTTTTGCTAGTCTTCGTCGAATGGATCCCATTCGTCTTCAACCTCGGGGAGCGCTTCGGCCTCCGCTGCGCTGGCGAGGTCTTCTTCGGTGCGGATATCGGTGATCCGTGCCTTTGGAAAGGCGCGAAAGATGGATTGAACCAGCGGGTGGGTTTCGGCCTCTTCCCGCAAGGTGCGTGCGGCGGCGTCTCGCACGTCGGCAATGGTCGGCGCACCACCCTCGTTGACAAGAATGACCGCCCAACGAGCCCCTGTCCACGCTTGCAACCGCGCACCAAGCCTTTGCGCGAGATCGGAAGGCGTGGAGTCCGAGGGTTGGAATTCAATGCGGCCCGGCTGATAGCGGGCCAGTCGGACGCCCGTTTCGACCTCGACCAGAAGTTTGACATCGCGGTGGGCGCGGATCAGCTCCACAACTTGCTCAAAGGTGACAAAGCGGGAAAGCGCGTCAGGGGCGTCTTGCACGGCCAGCTGTGCTGATGGTCCTGATGGGCCTGAATGGGTTGGGGTTGGCGATGAGGCGTAGGCCGACGTGGTGCCTCCACCTGTTTGCGGCGCTGAAGGGGGCCGTCCGCTCCCGCCTCCATTCGGAGGAGGTGGGCTTTGTGATTTCAAGCTGCGGATCAATTCATCAGGCGTGGGGAGATCTGCTACATGGGTGAGCCGGATGATGGCCATTTCGGCTGCCATCATTGCATTGGGCGCATGGCCAACCTCTTCGAGCGCTTTGAGCAGCATTTGCCATAGGCGGGATAGAACCCGCATCGGCAGCGCGGCCGCCATCGCTTGCCCCCGCGCGCGCTCGTCGGGGTTTACGGTGGGGTCATCAGCGGCTTCGGGCGTGATCTTTATGACCGACACCCAATGCGCAATTTCGGCCAAATCCTTGAGAATGGCCATAGGATCTGCACCATCTGCATATTGTGCAGAAAGCTCGGAGAGCGCGCCCGCGGCATCACCCCGTAAAACCATATCGAAGAGGTCGAGCACCCGCCCGCGATCGGCAAGACCGAGCATGGCGCGGACCTGATCCGCTGTCGTTTCGCCCGCCCCGTGGGAAATCGCCTGATCCAGTAGTGACGTGGCATCGCGGACAGAGCCCTCTGCCGCGCGAGTAATCAGTGCAAGCGCATCATCTGAAATATCGGCCTGTTCAGCAGTCGCGATTTTTCGCATTAGCGCGATCATGTCTTCAGGCTCGATCCGCCGAAGGTCAAAGCGCTGGCAGCGCGACAGGACTGTGACGGGCACTTTGCGGATCTCGGTGGTCGCAAAGATGAACTTTACATGCGCAGGTGGCTCCTCGAGCGTTTTGAGCAATGCATTGAATGCATTGTTCGAGAGCATGTGCACTTCGTCGATGATGTAGATTTTGTAGCGGCCCGAGGCAGCGCGGTAATGGACGCTATCGATAATCTCCCGAATATCACCCACGCCGGTGCGTGAGGCGGCGTCCATTTCCATTACATCGACATGGCGGCCTTCCATAATGGCGACGCATTGATCGCAGGTGCCGCATGGATCCGTCGTCGGGCCCCCATTGCCATCGGGGCCGACGCAATTCATGCCTTTTGCGATGATCCGTGCGGTGGTTGTCTTGCCCGTTCCGCGAATGCCGGTCATGATAAATGCTTGGGCGATACGATCCGCCTCGAAAGCATTGCGCAAGGTGCGCACCATGGCATCCTGACCGATGAGATCGGCAAAGGTTTCAGGCCGGTATTTCCGCGCCAAAACCTGATAAGCGGGTTTCGCAGGATCTGTCATGGGGCTCCCAGATTCGAATGCTTCACCAAACTAGGCGGGTGTGGACGTGAGGTCCACCACAGAGGAAGCATATGTCACCGTTTGCAATCCACAAGGTGAAGTTTGGCGCAGGTTGGCTTGCCCTTTCGCCCCTGCCCGGGCGGAACGGCAACTTGGCCCACGACGTTGGGGTTGTTGCGGAATGGCGCGCGGAGTTGGTGCTTTCGATGACAACCTTGCCCGAGATGGAGGTTGCCGGGACGGCGGAGCTTGCGGAACAGTTAAGGAAGGCAGGTATTGCTTGGCGTCATCTGCCTGTCGATGATTTTGGCACACCGGGGGAGGTGGTCGAACAGCGTTGGCCGGAGGTCGCATCGGAAATACGCACCATTTGTGCCCGAGGCGGAAGTGTTTTGATCCACTGTATGGGCGGGTGTGGGCGCTCGGGGATGGCCATTCTGCGGTTGCTGGTTGAGTCTGGCGAGGACGCCCCCAAAGCGCTTGCGCGGTTGCGCATGGTTCGGCCGTGCGCGGTCGAAACAGACAGCCAGATGGAATGGGCTCTTACTGGTGTCAGAAATGTGGATTGGGGAGGAGAGTGAGAGGCTGGACAACGACCCAAGCGGGACTCGTTACGGCTGCTTCCTTCCGGATCTGACCGGGTTGGCGAGGCGCTCGCCCGCGCCAACCTCTCGCCAGCGCATATAGGGGGTTCGTTCCGGTGGCGCAAGGGTGTGCCGCGTGGTCAGATCAGTCAAAGATCAGCCGATATCTCCAGAAGCCGTCGCTCTCAAGCGACAGAGGATCGATACGGACACCGTCCAGCTTGGCAGGGCCGATTTTGGCCGGTGTGGCCGAGCGAAATACCCGTTTATGGCCAGGCGGAGCGATGAGACGCCAAGTCGCTCGCGGCAATTGCCCAGGGGTAACGCGGCCTGACCTCAGGGCCTGTTCAATAATCGTGCGGATCAAGTTTTTGTCGTGAAGATACGCTTTCATGCCTGCGCGGATCAATGCGCCTGCGCGGGAACTGTTGGTGACGACCAAGAAGCGCTGCACTTCGTCTACTGCCCGACCATTAAAATTGATCTGGGCGAGTTTTGCTCCGACCAGATCAATTTCATACTCCAACCCATCGATCACGTCGAAATGATAGCTTGGGACACTGTCATCGTGCAGAGGGAAGTCGTCACCCGAGGCGGGTGCAGCGCAAAAATACAGGCGGATCGCGCGAGGCATGCTTTGATTTGATCGGCTGTTGCTTCCAGAATACTCAAGCTTTTTGGATATTGGTACAGTTCCCAAATATTGCTTCGGGTTAGCTGCCCTGATGGGAAGTCGATATAATTTTCGGCCCCACCCAAGCCCCCTGCGCGATAGGGTGTGACCATTGATAAAAGTGGAAGTTCCCGAAGGTCAGGGCGGCTTTGAAGGAGGCTTCTGGCGTGATCCCGCTGAGCGTCGGCCACGATTTGAAGTGGGATATCAAGGGCGACCAGCGATAGGTAGCTGTGCATCCGAAAACGGGTTTGAGTGACAATTTCATCCAGTGCGGAAAGCGTTTTTTCATGAGCTTTTTGCGTGGTGTCGAGAATTTTCTGGGCTGTGCGCGAACGTGTCGGAGAGCTGGTTTGGTTAATCAGACAGGCATTGCCGCTCACGATGCGCCACGTTCCATCGGCGCCACGGTCCAGCTCAAGTGTGATGACACCCAGATGCTTACCGAGATGCCCGGGCATGGCTGCCGGCTTGCCGAGGATTGTTCCGTTGGTTGAATCTACGCCGTTTGCGCTGCGGTTCCCAATTGGGAAGAGTTGGTGAACATGGCCTGCAAAAATTGCATCTATGCCGTCTATGGCGGCCAGTTTCATCGGGGTGGAAGGGGTTTCGGGGGAGGCGAAGGCTTCTTCAAGACCCTCATGGCAGAGCACAATAATTATATCTGCGCCAGCTGATTTCATGCGCGGGATTTCGGCAGTTGCCGCGGATATCACGGTTCTTAGCGAGGTCTGTTCGGGTAGGCGCGTTGTTTCCCAACTTTCCAAATTTTCAGGTGCAAATCCGATGACGCCGATTTGGATCGGGTGGCTAAGACCAGACGCGGTGACAATATCTCTCTCAAGAATGACCCAAGGCTGAATTAGGGGCGTCACGCCATCAGGACCGCAGAGGTTGGCGCAGAGAAGGGGTGCCTTGAGCACGTTAGAGACGCTGGACGGAGCGTCATCCCTGAGCAAAAAGTCGTGGTTGCCAAGCGCCACGGCATCATAGTTGAGCAGGTTGAGTGCCTGGATTACGGGGTTTTCTGCGAGGGGCTGTCGCGGATCCTCCAGCGCCAATTCTGAAAGGGGCGTGCCTTGCAGGAAGTCTCCATTGTCAAAGAGCAGCACGTTGTCTCGTTTTGTGCGGATGTCGTCGATGATTTCAGCGGTATGCACTATTCCCAAAGAGGCGTTTGTGGTTTTCGTGATGTAATCGAACGGCATGACATGGCCGTGCACGTCTGTTGTTCCGAGGATGGTCAGTGTCGCATGAGGCGCTATTGTCAGTGGTGCTTGTTTGTTAACGGGTGTCATGGACTGCCTCCAACGGGGACGCTAGCGACAGTCTTTTCTATATGCAACCTTCGGTTGTCTTGCTTGAAGGATTTTCAGGATATGCGGATTTCCGAGACAGTGGTTTTTGGTGGCGGCGGGCTGGAACGAGCGGCGCATCTGCGTGGTGAGCCGTCCGTTCTCAAAGGCTTTGCCGATGATGGTACCGCACGCGCGGTTGTTCTTTGGCGCGGCAAACCGCTGGTGAAGCGCGATGGCGGGGCTGTCAACGTTGCCCGCTTGCAGTGTAACCATCCTGTTCTGAGCGAAGCTCGCGCCGCCGCGGTGTTTCTCGGCATGGCAGAAAGTGTACCGATCTTTGCCTATGACATCTCAGATTGGGAACCGGAGGACGTTGATTACAGCACGCTTGGTGCATTCCTTGATCCAACCGAACAGCGTCATCCCGACTTACCCCCTAACGAAACTTTCGCCGAGTTACGGGCTGTGATGGTGGACATGTCACCACTAGATGCGGAGCTGGCCGCAACCGCGAAAGCAGTTTTATCATGGCACAAAAGCCACCGCTTCTGTGCGCAATGCGGTGCTCAATCAGAGATGGCGATGGCGGGATGGCAACGGGACTGCGCGAGCTGTGGTGGGCGTCATTTCCCTCGCACCGATCCAGTTGTCATTATGCTGATCACTCATGGTAACAAGGTTTTGCTGGGCCGCTCACCAGGTTGGCCGGAGGGCATGTATTCCCTGCTGGCTGGATTTGTAGAACCTGGAGAAACCATTGAGGCAGCGGTTAGGCGGGAGGTTCTTGAGGAATCCAGCATTCAGGTTGGGCGCGTTTCCTACCTTGCAAGCCAGCCTTGGCCGTTTCCGGCTTCTTTGATGATCGGATGCGCTGGTGAGGCTTTGTCTAAAGAGATCAACGTGGATCCCGAAGAACTCGAGGATGCAATTTGGGTATCAAAAGAGGAGCTGGCGCGCGCATTTGCGGGTGAAAACCCCAAGCTGTTACCGGCTAGGAAAGGCGCTATTGCGCATTTCATCCTGTGGAACTGGCTTGCGGATCGACTCGATTAAGGTGATTCTAGAAGCTGGGGCTAAGAGCAGGGGAAAGTTATGAAATTCAGCAGTCGTGAAGATATTGAAGCGCCGATTTCATATGTGTTCACAAGACTGAGCGACGTGCCTGCGTTCGAACGTTTGGCAATGCGCCGCGGCGTGCAGCTCCGCCGTGTTGACCGGATGAGCGATATTGCCGTCGGTGCTGCTTGGGAGTTCGATTCACATTTCGCGGCAAGCTCAGGAAGGGGCGCGCGCAGCTCACTGACTTTCAACCACCGGAACGGCTCAAGGCAGAGGTGATGTCGAATGGAATGGACGGTGCGACCACAATTGAGCTGATTTCGCTTTCGCCGGGGCGCACGCGGGTCATGGTCGGGCTTGAAATGCAGCCAAAAAGCATTGCTGCGCGGGTGTTGGTGCAGTCTTTACGCTTGTCGAAAAACAGTCTTACGAAGAAATTCAAAGCGCGGATTGCGGATTTTGCCGAGCAGATCGAAGAGCGCTATCGCGCGGGAAACTAGCAGCCGCGTCGGTATCTTCATGTCTTGAGATGGCGCCGAGGTGAGGCTGGAAAGACACCCATCAGCCGGATCGAGTCGGTGAAATAATCAAGCTCTTCCATCGCCAATTGCACATTGCGGTCGTCAGGATGCCCTTCGATTTCGGCGTAAAATTGAGTCGCGCTGAAGCTACCACCGACCATGTAGCTCTCCAGCTTCGTCATATTGACACCGTTGGTCGCAAATCCGCCCATCGCTTTATAGAGTGCCGCTGGAATATTGCGGACGCGGAAGATGAAGCTGGTGATCATTCCGTGGTTGCCGCGACGCGTCAGGTTTGGCTGGCGCGACATTACGAAAAACCGAGTAGTGTTATTGCTCTCGTCTTCGATGTGGCGGGCGAGAACATCGAGGCCGTAGGTTTCGGCAGCCAGTTCACTGGCCAATGCACCTTCGGTCGGATCGCCCAATTGTGCGATGTCGCGTGCGGCGCGGGCGTTATCCGCCCAGTTCATGGTATCAAGCCCGTGCTCTCGCAAGAAGCTCCGGCATTGCCCAAGCAGAATGGACATGCTGCGGACGCGCTTCATTTCCGCGATGGAGGAACCAGGCACTCCAAGCAGGTTGATATGCACGCGGACGAAAGCCTCATCGACGATTCGCAAGCCACTTTCCGGCAGCAAATGATGAACATCGGCGACGCGACCGTAGGTGGTGTTCTCCACCGCGATCATTCCCAGCTCGGCATCCCCTTTGCGGACAGATTCGATGGCGTCTTCGAAAGTGGGGCAGGGCAGGGGCTCGAAATCGGGACGCGCCTCGACACAGGCCTGATGACCGTAGGCGCCAAGCTCTCCTTGGAATGCAATTTTGGCTTTCATGACACTCTCCCCCGAACAATAAGTACAATATGGGCAATAAGTCGCGGTAGTACTGCTTGCAAGACCTGACCGGAACCGGATACATAGCCGCGAAACTTCGAACGGAATGGAACGCGACATGTTCGACACAATGACCATGACAAAGATCATCGGCGGCTTTTGCGGCGCTTTCCTGATCTTTCTTTTGGGCGGCTGGGCCGCTGAAACGATTTATCACTCCGGTGGCGGTGGCCATGGGGACGCTGAGCAGGCCTATGTAATCCCAGTCGAGGATGACGGCGCTGCGGGCGAAGTGGTTGAAGAAGGCCCAGAATTTGCAGAACTATATGCGATGGCGACAGCTGCTGACGGTGAGAAACTGTGGCGCAACTGCCGTTCCTGCCATTCTAATGAAGCCGGCAAGAATGGAACCGGCCCCTACCTCCATGGTGTGGTCGATCGCGCAGTAGGTTCGGTTGATGGCTTCAACTACTCCGGCGCACTAGTTGCTGTCGCTGAGACATGGACGCCTGAAAACCTCAATGGTTTCCTCGAGAACCCGAAGGGCTACGCACCGGGAACAGCGATGGGCTACAGCGGCATGCGCAGTGCCGAAGATCGCGCAGCGTTGATCGCATATCTGGCTAGCCTAGACGGCTAAGTTATCGAAAATTACCCACCAAGAGCCGTCCAACTGGGCGGCTCTTTTGTTTTTTGCACCCAAAATGCTGAATAACAGTTTGTTTACAGTCCGAGATGCTAATCTCGGCTTGCCTCTTTATCTGTCCCGTCTTTAGCTTACATCCAACGCTAAACGCACAAAACCGACGGGAGTATTCAACGATGGCACAGAATCGAGGGCCTCGCAGTCAGGCAAAAGCCAAAGCCGCCGAAACAAACAAGTTAGGATACTGGGTGCTCGGTGCGGGCGTCCTTGCTGCAGGTGCGCTCTGGGCATCGTCTCTTTTGGCAGAGAGCCATGTGCCGATCGTCGAAAGCCACGGCTACTCCAGCTACGGCGAGTTGAAGTACGGGCCTGATTTCACCCACCTGGATTATGTGAACCCCGTTGCCCCGAAGGGAGGCGAGATTTCGATCTGGGCGCAGGGCACCTTTGACACAATGAATCCATATGTGACCAAAGGGACGGCAGGATCGCTTGCGTCAATCGGCTATGAACGCTTGATGACTGGTGTTGCTGACGAGGTAGGCTCCTCCTACTGCCTGCTTTGTTCGACCATCGAATACCCTGAGGATGAAAGCTGGGTCATTTTCAACTTGCGGCCTGAAGCGGCGTTCTCGGATGGCTCACCGCTCACTGCGCATGATGTGGTTTTCACCCATAACCTGTTCATGGAGCAGGGGCTTCCGTCGTTCAAGGATGGTGTGAGCCAGATTATTGCCGGCGTGGAAGCGCTGGATGATCACCGCGTGAAGTTCACCTTCCAAGAAGATGCCGCCGAGTCGGGCCGTATTGATCAGGCGGGTGCCAGCATCGTTTTCCCGCAAGCATGGTATGAAGAAACGGGCGCGCGGCTGGATGAGGCGCGGTTTGAGATCGCCCCCGGTTCGGGCGCTTATATGTTGGACAGCTATGAGGTGAACCGTCGGATCCTATATACCCGCAATTCCGACTACTGGGGCAAGGATTTGCCGATCAATCGCGGGCGTGAAAACTTCGATACGATCAGGGTCGAATATTTCGCCGATACCACGGCAGCATTCGAGGCGTTCAAAGCTGGTGAGTTTACTTTCCGTCAGGAAAATTCCTCGCTCAATTGGGCAACGGGCTATGAGTTCCCCGCCTTGGAAAACGGCTGGGTTGTACAGGAAACTCTGGAAGACGGCAGCTTGCCGTCGGCGACGGGGTTCATCTTCAACCTGCGCCGCGAATACCTGCAAGACCGGCGTGTACGTCAGGCGTTGGCGCTGATGTACAACTTCACATGGACGAACGAGACGCTTCAGTATGGGCTCTTCCAGCAGCGGGAAAGCTTCTGGCAAGGCAGCAAGCTTGCGGCGGAAGGGCTGCCCGAAGCGCGCGAACTTGAGCTGCTGGAAACCGTTCGGGATTTGGTGGAGCCGGAGGTTTTCACAGAACCCGCCGTGATGCCGCATAGCTCTGGCGAGCGGCAGTTGGATCGGGGCAATCTGCGCTTGGCGTCGGAACTGCTGGATGAGGCTGGTTGGATCGCGGGCGATGACGGTATTCGCCGTAAGGACGGGCAAGCGCTCGAGGTGGAATTCATCATGTATTCCCCTACCTTTGACCGCATCCTCAACCCTTATGTTGATAACCTTAAGCGACTCGGCGTTGAGGCGACCTATAACCGGATTGACCCTGCACAATATACTGAGCGCTACTACCAGTTCGATTTCGATATGATCTTTGGCGGCTACAGCGTCGGGCTTGAAGAGGGCAGCGGTTTGCATCAGCGCTTTGGATCAAGCGGGCTTGGCGACGTATTCAATCCGGCGGGGTATTCATCCGAAGCGGTTGATGCGTTGATCGAATATGTGACCAATGCTGAAACTTATGACGAAATGGCAGCAGCGGTCCGCGCGATTGACCGGATCATGCGGCGCGAGGTGTTCGTGGTGCCTGTCTGGTATCTTGGCAAGCATTGGGTCGCCTACTACGACATGTTCGAACATCCTGCCGAACTTCCGCCCTATGCGCTGGGCCACTTGGATTTCTGGTGGTTCAATGCCGACAAGGCCGAGGCGCTGCGTGCGGAAGGTGCACTACGGTAAACAAGGGAGAGCGACGCCGCGATGGGCGCCTATATCCTCCGTAGATTGCTGCTCGTGATCCCCACATTGCTGGGGATCATGATCCTCAATTTTTCGCTGACCCAATTCGTCCCGGGCGGACCAATCGAGCAAATGATCGCCCGAATGGAAGGCCGTGGTGACGTCTTCGAGACGATCGCCGGCGGGCGGGAAGATATAGAGCTGGAAGAGCCGCGCAGCGAGAGTTCTTCATCGCGCTATGTTGGAGCGCGGGGGTTGCCGGAGGAGTTCATCGAGGAACTGGAGCGGGAGTTCGGCTTTGACAAGCCGCCGGTCGAACGGTTCCTGTTGATGATGTGGGACTACATCCGCTTCGATTTTGGGGAGAGTTGGTTCCAGTCGAAATCCGTGGTGGAGCTGGTGTTCGAAAAAATGCCCGTTTCGATCACGTTGGGGCTTTGGTCTACATTGATTGCGTATCTTGTTTCGATTCCCTTAGGGATACGCAAAGCGGTGCGTGATGGTAGCCGGTTCGATACATGGACCAGCGGCGCGATTATCGTGGGGTATGCAATCCCGGGCTTTCTCTTCGCAATTTTGCTGATCGTACTGTTCGCAGGAGGTTCATACTGGCGGATTTTCCCACTGCGAGGGCTGACCAGCGATGACTGGGAAACGCTGTCGCTCGTCGGCAAGGTGCTCGATTATTTCTGGCATATTGCGCTGCCTGTTTTCGCCTCGTCGATTTCCGGCTTCGCAACGCTGACCCTGCTGACGAAGAACTCCTTCCTCGACGAGATCAAGAAGCAGTATGTGATGACCGCACGGGCCAAGGGCTTGATCGAGCGGCGTGTGCTCTACGGGCATGTATTCCGCAACGCGATGCTTATCGTGATTTCCGGCTTTCCGGCGCTCTTCATCGGAGTGTTCTTCGGTGGTAGCGTGATCATTGAGACGCTCTTCAGCCTCGATGGGCTTGGGCGGCTGGGGTACGAGGCGGCGCTGGCGCGGGATTATCCGGTGGTTTTCGGGACGCTCTTTGCTTTCTCGCTTATCGGGTTGCTGATCTCGATAGTGACCGATCTCACCTATATGTTCATTGACCCGCGCATAGATTTTGAGGCCCGTGGATGAAACGGCCGCTACTTTCCCCACTGAATCAAAGGCGCTGGCGGAATTTCCGCCGCAACCAGCGGGCGTTCTGGTCGCTGTGCATCTTTTCGGCGCTGTTTTTCGTCAGTCTATTTGCCGAGTTCATTGCAAATGACCGGCCGCTGCTCGTCAACTATCGAGGTGAATTGCGCAGCCCCATTGTTTCCTTTTATTCGGAGGCCGACTTTGGTGGCGATTTCCGGACGGAGGCCATTTATAAGGACGCAGAGGTCCAGTGCCTGATCGTGACGGGTGGTTTGGAGGACTGTTTCTACGAACCGGAAGATCTGATGGCTGCATCAGAAGCGGATGAACTGGTTGCTGACGGGTACCAGAAAGGCTGGATCATTTGGCCGCCGATACCCTATTCCTACAACACGATTGTCGACCGCCCCGGCGTCGCGCCATCTGCGCCGGATCAGTACAATCTCCTCGGCACAGATGATACAAAGCGCGATGTTCTCGCGCGGGTGATTTATGGGTTCCGGCTTTCGGTCTTCTTCGCTTTGCTTGTTGTCAGCCTTTCGTCACTCGTTGGTATTATTGCTGGCGCTGTTCAGGGCTATTTTGGCGGCTGGACCGACCTCACGTTCCAACGATTTATCGAGATATGGACTGGGATA
>Ga0181577_10000466_pt1 | contig 32840 bp, 26 predicted proteins | sample 101ome_21_FD_132468 | JGI IMG/M metagenome (GOLD analysis project Ga0181577, IMG submission 132468) | Coastal salt marsh microbial communities from the Groves Creek Marsh, Skidaway Island, Georgia - 101413BT metaG (megahit assembly) | ecosystem: Environmental > Aquatic > Marine > Intertidal...
ATGGGCCAAAAGCTCACCATCTAATACACAGCTGACGGGTAACTGATCTTCAAGCGCCTCAATCTCTGGAAATTGGTGATTGACCAATTCTTCTCCGCGAGACCATAGATAAACAGCTCCACCTCTATACACTAGTTGAACCCTGATTCCGTCCCATTTGTGTTCTATGGCCCATTGGTCTACCTCTCCGAGCGCTTCGAACGATTCTTCGAGTGGGTAGGCAAGAAAGAACGGATAAGGCTTCGCTTCTTGAGCTGCTGTGTCTTTAGCAAGCACAAGTTCGTCGAAACTTATGGTGCGTGGGTCCCAATCGCCCATAAGCTTCATAGCGAGTTCATCAGCCGGAATACCTGTGCTCTTCTCTAACGCTTTGGTCATGAGTCGTTGGCTGACCCCAAGCCTGAAGCCTCCGGTAAAGAATTTTGTAAAGGCGAAGCAGCTCAAGTAGTCGTTTTGTTTCCAATAGCTGAGCACATAGGCTTTCTTTTCACTATCCTCTTCAGTCTTTAAAGAATACAGTCTATTGAGAATATCATGTAATGGGGTAGAAGTTGACACTTTGGATTGAGCGTTGTGCACAAGCAGAGCGATGGTTTCGGCAAGATCTCCAACGATGTGATAGGTCTCTTCAAAAAGCCAAGGTTCTATTTGAGCTAGCTCTGCGGCCCATTCGCGTAGCAAGCGTGTATTGATTGCTCTAGGAGGTCTTCTTCCTGACAGCAATGCAATAACCCATACTTTATCTCGATCAACCGCCATATCGAAGTAGACCGCAAGTGCCGCGATCTTCTCACTGGTCTTGGTGGTCTGGTCTAGTGAAGCGATGAGTTGAGCAAAGGTATTCATGCTGTTTCTTCTTCTGTGGTGGCGGGTTCATCCTCAAAAGGGGTGTCAGCGGTAGTCGCGTAAATTCCTTTTGAATTCAAAAAACGCGAATAGATATCGGTGTAGCCATGCGTGCAAATTACATGTTGGGCCTCTGTAGCTTGAACAGCCTGAGTGAGTTCGTAAAAATCTGCATGATCACTGAGGACAAATCCTGTATCGTACCCCCTTCTGCGCCGTGCACCTCGTGTGGCCATCCATCCGCTTGCGGCAGCCGTTCTGTAGGGCAGCCATTTTTTCAACCAACTTGCATCCTGTGCGTTTGGAGGAGCAAGAATTAAAGCGGTCTTTAATTTTTTTGGATCGATATTCTTATCAAGTTTTTGATGGCTAGGTAACGATTTGACAGACCCCACCACTTCGTTGTGTGCGTGAATTACGGGATGCAATAAGATAGGACCCACCTCTTCACGAAGATGAAAACTCAGTCTTTGCGCTTTTCCTAAGGAGTATCCGAAGAGCACAGATGTGATTCCCAGGGCGGCATTTTCTCTCCACCACCGTTGGATCTGATCAAAAACAAGCTCTTGACTAGGCCATTTGAATGCCGGTATTCCGAAGGTGCACTCGGTAATGAATACATCACATTTTTGGGGTTCGAATGGAGTGGTGAATCCGTCGTCATAGGTTTTGTAGTCTCCTGAAAAGACCCAAGTCTCGCCTTTGTGCTCTACCTTGATTTGAGAAGAACCTACGATGTGTCCGGCCGGATGAAACGAAAATTGAACACCTTGAATAGAGAAACGCTCTCCCCATTTCTTAGAGGCGATATCTACTGATCCCAATCGATGTTTGATGATAGGAGTACTGAATTTGTGTGAAATATAGTGTTGGTGCCCCCATCGACTGTGGTCTGCATGCGCGTGCGAAATAAGTGCCTTGGATACGGGTCTCCACGGATCTAAATACACGTCTGCTTTCGGACAATAAATGCCTGAATCGGTAAATTCGAGTAATGTTTTTTTCATAGCTGCTGACTGGAGGTCAAGCACTCTAAACTACAACATTTTACCGCCCTTTTGTGATCATGAGTGTTCCGATTTTGATCGAGATAGGCTTTTATGATACCTTCGCGCCCATGGAATATACGATCCGACCTGCTGAGCTTTCAGATGCTCCTAAAATCATAGAGCTCATTAACGACCTTGCAGTTTTTGAAAAGGCCGCGGATGAAATGGTGCTTACACTCGAAGAACTTGTTGAAGACGGATTCGGGCCTAACCCGCTGTTTCATTGTTTCGTTGCCGAGATGAGATCAAACGCTGAGGTGGTCGGAATTGCATTGACCTATTTGCGCTATTCAACCTGGAAAGGAAAAGCCCTTCATCTTGAAGATTTAATTGTCAAGGATTCCCATAGAGGCCAGGGAATTGGCAGTGCACTGTTAGACCATGTTATTCATTACGGAGCTTCTCTCGGAGTTCGGCGGATCGGGTGGGAAGTGCTCGATTGGAATACTTCGGCCATAGCACTCTATGAAAGTAAAGGGGCCAAAGTGCTCAAGGAGTGGTATGTGGTTCAACTTGATGAGAAGGGAATCGCCTTCAACACAGCAAAAAAATGATTAAAAGACTCTTTAAGTTTGGAGGAGCTTCTGTTAAAGATGCAGAAGGTGTTCGCAACGTGCTGCGTGTACTTCAGCACCAAGGAGCTCAAGATGTGTGTATGGTAGTTTCTGCCATGGGTAAGACTACCAATGCCATGGAAGAGGTAGTTTCTAGTTATTACAAGGCTAAGAAATCGAACTCGGATCAAATAATTTCAATAGTAAATGAAGCTTTAGCTCCGGTAAAAGCCTACCATGCCCAAATCATTGATGATCTATTCGGAACTTCAGCCGATGAGGTAAAGGCGAGCGTTGACATACTCTTCGAAGAGATGTTCGGATTTTTAGCCTGGAACAAGTCGCTGAATCATTCTTTTATATACGATCAGATCGTCGGATACGGTGAATTGTTATCTACCATTATTGTCAGTGGCTATCTCGCTCATCAGGGTGTTGCAAATCGATTCGTAGATATCCGTCAATACATCAAAACAGACAGCTCTTACCGGGATGCCTCGGTGCAGTGGGAGGAGACCAATGAACGTTTAAAAGCGCTTTCTTCATCTAAAGAATTGCTCGTTACTCAAGGCTTTTTAGGTAGCGACTCAAACAATTTCACGACTACCCTTGGGCGCGAAGGATCTGATTATACGGCAGCTATCTTGGCCTATGGTTTTGATGCAGAATCGGTGAGTATCTGGAAGGATGTTCCTGGTGTACTGAATGCCGATCCGCGTGCCTTTGAAGATGCTATACAGCTGCATCAAGTTTCATACACTGAAGCTATAGAGTTGGCATTTTACGGAGCTTCTGTGATCCACCCGAAAACTCTTCAACCCCTTCAACGCAAGGGAATACCTCTCTATGTGCGAAGTTTTCTTGACCTCGAAAATGAAGGTACCTGTGTTACCGCTGGATCACCGCTTGTTCCTGAGGTGCCCTGTTATATTGTCAAGAAGAATCAAGTGTTACTCGAACTGGCAACACAAGACTTCTCTTTTATGGCGGAACACCACTTGAGCTCTGTGTTTGAGCTTTTTTCTAAGTACAGGCTTAAGGTCGATTTGATACAGAACTCGGCGATTAGCTTTAGGGTGTGCTTAGACAATCGTTTTGATCAATTTGATGCCCTAGCCGAAGAATTAGAAGGTCAATACGCCATGAAATTTCAAAAAGGAGTTTCGCTTTACACCATTCGTCACTTCGACCAAAAAGCCTACGAAGCGTTGCCCAAAGGTTCGCAAATTGTTTTAGAACAACGAACGGGTGAAACACTGCAATTAGTGGTATCGTAAAAAAGAGGAAACGGGTTTGGAGTAGTTCTTAAAAAGAGCAGAAGGCCAACAAATATCATAGAAATGATACCAAACAAACCCAATTTAAAGCTGACCTTCTGATGCCCTTTTTTAGTATTCTAGCGGTAAACCCAAAAAATCCACTAGGCTAAAAAATCGTTAACAAAGGTAGTGATATAATCACGAATTTCTTCTCGTGTTTTTAAAAATGCTTGGTGTATTTCGCGATCAGTTCCGCGCACCTTTGAGGGATCACTGAAGTTGTGATGTAATCTTTTGGCATGAGGTGCTGGAATGAATGGACAATTCTCGTTGGCATGGTCACAAACCGTAATAATAAAGTCCCATGGAACTCCCATGTATTCGTCTACATGATTTGAGCTGTGATGGCTAATATCAATACCGGCTTCTTTCATGATGGCAACGGCCCCTGGATTTAACCCGTGTGTTTCAATCCCAGCACTGTAGATGTGTGCTTTATCAGAAGCAAGAGCAGATAAGAACCCGTGAGCCATTTGACTCCTGCACGAATTTCCTGTACACAATACGAGGATGTTTTTCATAATTCAGCAATTTTATCAAGCACCGTTTTTGCTAAAAGATAGTTGCTGTCGTGAGTCCATCCAGCGATGTGGGGGCTCAGCAGCACGTCGTTTCTGTTGAGAAGCTCTTTCAGTGCTGCGGGTTGGTTTCGTTCGAAAAGGCCGGTGAAGGCCTTGTTTTCGTGTTCTAACACATCGAGTCCTGCACCTTTTATCTTACCGCCTTTTAATCCTTCGAGCAGAGCAGCCGTATCAACCGCGCTTCCCCTAGCAGTATTGATCAGCCAAAAAGGTTTGTGCATTTCAGCAATGAATGAACGGTTTACAAGATGGATGGTTTCAGGAGTCTGAGGCGTGTGCAGACTCACCACATCGACTTCTCTTTTAAACACATCGAGTGGTACCTGCCGCGCATGTTCATTATCGATGCCGTCGAGAATATCGTAACAGAGTACTTCACAGTCGAATCCTGAGAGGCGTTTGGCGAACTGCTTACCCATGTGGCCGTATCCGATGATTCCAACGGTGAGGTTCGAAAGTTCAATACCGCGATTTTCAGCCCGTTTCCAGATGCCCTTGCGTACTTCTTGGTCAGCTCTTCTGAGGTGGTTTAGCAAACTCAAAAGCATGCCTATGGCGTGTTCGGCTACAGCGTTGCGATTGCCTTCTGGCGCTGAAACCACCGATATTCCCTGTTTCTTAGCAGCCTCTACATCTATATTCTCTAAGCCTGCTCCCACACGTCCAATAAATTGAAGTTGCTTTGCGTTTTCAAGTAAAATGCGGTCTAAAGGAATTCGCGATCGAATGACTAGCCCTTCGTAGTCGGCGATCTTTTCAAGGAGGCTTTCATGAGAAGAGCTGTAATCTGCTTCGTTGTGGTATCCATGAGCTGTGAGACCGTTCCAAAGCACCTCGTGATTTTCATCGAGATGCAATACCTTTTTCATAAACCTAGTATCAGTTTTGCGATCCAGAAATAAATGAGAATTCCAAAGATGTCATTGCTTGTCGTAATGAAGGGTCCGGTGGCGACTGCCGGATCAATTCCGCGCTTGTCTAAAAACAGCGGAATAAACGTCCCAACTAGGCCTGCAATGATGATAACGGCAATTAAAGAGAGTGACACTGCTGACGCGGTCAACAATTCTCCTTTCCAGATCCACGTACTGAGGAACAGTAAAACAGCTAAAATAAGCCCATTGAGCAGGGAGAGGAACAATTCTTTCGAGAGTCTAGCTCCTATACTTCCTTTGATGTCGTCATTAGCGATTCCTTGAACGATGATAGCGCTAGACTGAACTCCAACGTTTCCGGCCATCGCTGCAATTAAGGGGGTGAAGAAGAACAAGATCGCATGGTCGCTGATAATGGATTCGAAGGTGCCCATGATAAAGGCGGCCCCCAGTCCACCAACTAAACCTACAATGAGCCATGGAAGGCGCGCACGTGTAAGATCTAAGATGCTGTCATCAGCATACACATCCTGTGTGATACCTGCCATCTGTTGATAATCCTTGTCGGCCTCTTCTTTGATTACGTCTACAATGTCATCAATCGTAATGCGCCCGACTAAGCGTTTCATTTCGTCGACCACAGGAATAGCTTCGAGGTCGTATTTTGCCATGATTTTTGCTACTTCTTCTGGATCTTCGTTGACGCTGACATAATCTACCTTAGGGATGTATACATCTTTGATGTGGGCGTTATTTGGGCTGATCAAAAGATCCTTAAGGGAGAGTCTCCCTTTCAGTACATTTTCGTTGTCGACCACATAAATAGAATGCACCCGCGTCACGTACTCCGCTTGAGCTCTCATTTCTCGAACGCAAGTCGTCACCGTCCAGTTTTCATTGACCTTAATGAGCTCTTTGGCCATGAGCCCTCCTGCCGAGTTCTCGTCATAGCGAAGCAATTCAATGATTTCAGCGGCATGTTCGCGGTCTTCGATTTCTGAGATAACCTCTTGAGCAAGCTCAGTAGGAAGCTCTGTGATGATATCTGCGGCATCGTCAGTGTCCAATTCAGCAAGCTCTGAAGCAATCTCGACAGCACTTAATTCGCTGAGTATTTCTTCTCGAAGGTCTTCGTCCAGTTCAGTGAGCACATCACCTGTGCGTTCAGAATCGAGAGTTCGAATTAAAAATAACGCTTCCTCGAGCTGGAGTTCATTAGCGATCTCGGCAATGTCGGCGTAGTGAAAATCGTTGAAGTATTCTTGTAGTGCTACCGTATTTTGAGCCCCAATCAACGATTTGATCTCGTCTAGTGTTTCTTGGGTGAGTTTAAAGGGCTCCATGTTCGATGCGTGTACTTAGTTCTACAAACGCGTCCACAGCAAGCTGTTCGGGTCGCAGATCAAAGATAGCATCTTCTGTTATACTTAATGGAATGTTTAGACCTTTTAGACTATTTCTCAGCGTCTTGCGCCTTTGATTGAAGGCAGTCTTTACCACGAGTTTTAAGGTAGAATAGCTACAGGATAACTGGGTCTCGGTTTTTCTTTTCAGTATGAGTACACCGGATTGCACTTTTGGAGGCGGATTAAATACCTCGGGATGAACGGTAAAGGCATAAGAAGCCTCATAATAAGCTTGAACCAATACGCTCAATATACCGTAGGTTTTAGATCCCGGTTTTTCGCATATCCGTTGAGCTACCTCTTTTTGAAACATCCCGGTAAATTCAACCACCCGATCTCTATGGTCTAACATCTTGAAAACAATTTGCGAAGAGATATTGTAAGGATAGTTTCCGGTGATAGCGATAGGATGCCCTGAAAAAATCGTATTGAGGTCTAGTTTTAGAATGTCAGCATATCTCACTGCGAGATTGGTGGGTTGATGCCGTTCTTTAAATGTAGTGTTAAGGTATTCTACCGATTCTTGATCAAGGTCAATAGCCTCGAGCTCAATCGGTTTTTGAATCAGAAACTTAGTTAAGACCCCAGTTCCGGGACCTATTTCGACGACATGGCTATACCCTTCAAGACTCAAGGTGTCTGCAATGCGCTCTGCAATTGCTTCACTGGTTAAAAAATGTTGACCAAGCTGTTTTTTTGCCCGTACCCCGTCCGAAGATGCATGCCGACCGCTCACGATGGAGTGTTTAGTTGGGCGCGTCCAATGAGCTCAAGTTCTGTGGTGAAGGAGAGGGCTTTAGTACCAAAAAGATCGTGAAGCTGGCGCTCAAAGCGCGGATGCTCTTCTGTCATAAAATGATCTAAAGTCGCCTTGTTTGGACAGAGGTATTGGACTGAAAAGTTAAGACCGTCCTCAGCTTGTTCCGATAAGATTTTGGTGAAAGTTGCTTCTCTGAATTTTCCGGTCGAAAGCATCAGTGGGATATGAGTTTCACGCATGTGCGCAACCCATTCTTTTTCAATATCCTTTTCTATGTGCGTGGTGACGTTGTAGATAATCATCCTTAATCAATGCGCTCAAAACGAGTGTAAGGCACTAGTGCCTTTGGAATGCGAATGCCTTCGCTAGTTTGATGGTTCTCAAGTAAAGCCGCGAGTACTCTAGGAAGGGCAAGGGCACTACCATTGAGCGTGTGCGCTAGCGTCTTCTTTCCGTGATTGTCTTTAATCCTCAATTTAAGGCGGTTGGCTTGAAAGGTCTCAAAATTAGATACCGAGCTGATTTCTAACCATCTTTTTTGAGCCGCTGAATACACTTCAAAATCGTACGTCAGGGCTGAGGTAAATCCTAGGTCACCTCCACATAACTGAAGTATACGGTAGGGTAATTCTAACGCCTCAAGAATGGTTTTAACATGCTCCACCATTCCTTCTAAGGCTTGGTATGAGTTTTCTGGTTTTTCAACACGGACAATTTCTACTTTGTCAAATTGATGCAAACGGTTCAATCCGCGTACATCAGAACCGTAGCTTCCGGCTTCTCGACGAAAACATGGCGTGTAGGCCGTCATCGCAATCGGAAGTTCAGCTTCATTGAGCATGACATCTCTTAAAATATTCGTAACAGGAACTTCAGCCGTCGGAATGAGATAGAGGTCGTCGTTGGTAATGTGGTACATCTGGCCTTCTTTGTCTGGCAATTGTCCAGTACCGTATCCTGATGCGGCGTTTACCACATGAGGGGGTTGAATCTCTTGATAACCCGCTTCGATGTTTTGATCTAAGAAAAAACTGATGAGCGCACGTTGCAGACGTGCCCCTTTTCCTTTGTACACCGGAAATCCTGCACCGGCAATTTTAACCCCTAACTCAAAATCAATAAGGTCGTATTTCTTTGCAAGTTCCCAGTGCGGGAGTGCATCCTGGCTCAATTCAGGGAGACTTTTTACGCTGAATATTTCTTTATTGTCGCTTTCACTTTTTCCTGACGGAACCGATTCGTGCGGAGCATTTGGAAGGTGATATAGTGCCTCAGTCAATGCTTCTGCCTTTTCATTGAGCTCTTCTTGAAGCACTTTAGAGCGCTCTTTAAGATCCGCTGTTTTTGCCTTAAGGGTTTCTGCTTCATTGGCTTTGCCCGATTTAAAGAGCATGCCTATCTCTTTCGCAAGATGATTCGATTCGGCCAATACAGTATCTAATTCTGCTTGAAGTGATCGACGCGATTCATCTAATGCTAATAGGGCATCGATGGATGCAGCGGCATCAAGCCCTCTTTTTTTTAGAGCAGCCACCACTGTTTCTTTAGACTCGCGTAGGGTGTGAAGTTCAAGCATGAATGTAAATTTGCAGCAAAAGTAGAAAAACCTAAGAAAGAAGCCCCTCTTTGAAGTACTTAAGCGTCATGGATTTGTCTTCGTTCAATTGGGTTTGCAGTGCTTCTAATGATTCGAAGCGCTTTTCACTGCGCAGTCGCTTGTGAAACTCAACCCGCATGTTTTGATCGTAGAGGTTGGATTCAAAGTCCAATAGGTGTACTTCAGCGTGTAAACCTCCTTGATTGACCGTCGGATTGATACCGATATTCATCATTCCTTTTACGGTTTGTCCATGCAGGTTAGCGCTGATGATATAAACACCATTGGCCGGAAGCAGTTTTTTCGGATCAATCGACGTTAGGTTGGCCGTAGGAAATCCCAATGTCTTCCCCAAGCCCTTGCCTTTTGATACGATTCCGCTTATCCCGTATCGGTACCCTAGGTATTGGTTGGCCTTATGAACGGCTCCTTCAGAAAGGGCCGTTCTAATTTTCGTCGAACTCACGGCCACATCGTCAATGTCTTGAGCTTCAATTTCGGTCACTTTGAAATCAAAGCGCTTTGCAAAATAATGTAGATCTACAATGTCTGCCTCGCGATTGCGGCCAAATCGGTGATCGTATCCGACAATAAGGTGCTTGACCTTTAAGCGTTTTACCAAGATATCTTCTACATATTCACGAGCGGTTAGTCGCGAAAATTCTTTAGAAAAAGGATGTACAACCATACTATGTAATCCCAACGACTGCAATCGATTTGCCTTCTCTTCTAGGGTGGTAAGCATCTTGATATTGGTGTCTTTTTGTAACACCTCTCTCGGGTGTGGCGAGAACGTGAGTAAGGTAGCCGTTAAGTCTTCTTGAACGGCCTCAGAGACCAGTCTCTCAATGATTTTTTGATGACCAATGTGAACCCCGTCAAAGGTACCAATGGTTAGAACCGTGCCCTTGGTACTTTTAAAATCTTCGATACTATTGAACCTATCCATTGATTTAGAGCGAGTACTAGGTATTGTTAAAAGCGTTCATGGAGGCCTTTAATCCATTAAAAGTGAAAGTCTTGATCGCTTCGCTTGACTTCGATAGTCGTTCGCTCAGCTGCTTTGCCTCCTCTGAATCCCAGGTTCCAAGTACATAGTCTACTTGTTGTCCTTTTGAAAAATCGGCTCCGATTCCAAATCTAAAGCGCGGATAGTTAGGTGTTCCTAAACGCGCCTGAATATCTTTCAAACCGTTATGACCTCCATCGCTGCCTTTTGCTTTAATGCGGATGGTTCCGAATGGAAGATTTAAGTCATCGGTAACAATAAGCAATCCGTCTAAACCTATCTTTTCTTGCTGCATCCAATAGCTCACTGCTTTGCCGCTTAGGTTCATATAGGTGTTAGGTTTAAGGATGAAAAGTTCTCTTCCTTTAAAGCGAACGTTAGATAACATACCGTGCTTCACCTCTTGAAAGTCACCCTTCAATTCTTCGTTAAGCGCGTCAACGATCTTAAAACCTATATTATGTCGTGTCTCTAGGTACTCTGAACCGATATTTCCTAAACCTACAATGAGAAACTTTTTCATGAGCTAAATGCTACACCCAGAGGGCAGCGCAAAGTTAGAAAAAAGACTAGCCCCCTCAGAAAGGGGGCTAGTCCTGCGTTATTCAAATATGAAGTGTGGCTGTTATTCAGCAGCTTCAGAGCTTTCTTCTGCAGCAGCTCCCTCTTCAGCCCCTTCTTCAGTTTCTTCCTCTTCTTCCGCAACTACGTTTCTAGAAGTTTTCACTTGAACGATTGAGGTGTTGTCTGGATGCATGAAGGTGTATTCTTCTGAAAGTACGTCACCAACAGAAATAGTTCCTCCAATACGAAGTTTCGAGATGTCTACGTTGATGACATCCGGAAGATTGGCTGGAAGTGCTTTTACGGTTAGCTTTCTGTTTCTAAACATCAAGCGTCCTCCGTTCATTACCCCAGGAGCATTACCGTTCAACTTAACAGGAATGTTCATGGTTACAGGCTTGTCTTCGAACAGTTGATAGAAATCAATGTGAAGAATTCTGTCGGTAACTGGATGGAACTGAATGTCTTGAAGCACCGCCTCAAAACGTCCACCGTCGTTAAGCTCAATTACCACTGTGTGTGCATTTGCAGTATACACGAGAGGCTTGAAGCTTTTTTCTTCTGCCATAAAATGAACTGGCGCATCCCCCCCGTAAAGCACGCAAGGGACCATTTCAGCATTACGTAGGGCCTTACTAGCTTTCTTGCCCACGCTTTCTCTTTTAGATCCTTTGATTGTAATTGATTGCATGTATAAAAATTAAAGTATAAACTTTGATGAGATCGAGGTGTTGTTATGTACGCGATGCATCACATCCGCAAATAAATCGGCACAACCTAAAACCTTAATCTTTTCTGATTCGTGTTTCTTGTCAATCGAGTCGGTGATGATCAATTCACTCAATTTCGATTGTTCTATTTTCTTGTAAGCATCGCCAGATAAAATACCATGGGTGGTTATGGCTCTAACGCTCAACGCTCCGCGTTCGATCATAAGATCGGCTGCACGAGTTAAGGTGCCTGCGGTGTCAACCATATCGTCAACAAGGACAACATTCTTTCCTTGAACCTCTCCAATAAGCTCCATATGGGTAACCACATTGGCTTTTTCGCGCTGTTTGTAGCAAATAACCACATCAGATTCTAAGGCTTTTGAATACATATACGCACGCTTAGAACCCCCCATGTCAGGTGAGGCCATGCACAGATTTGGCAGGTTTAAATTCTTTATGTAAGGAAGAAAAATAGTCGAAGCAAACAGATGATCTACGGGTTTTTCAAAGAACCCTTGAATTTGATCCGCATGAAGGTCCATGGTAATGATACGCGTTGCTCCCGCAGTCTCTAGCATTTTGGCGACAAGCTTTGCCGCGATGGGCACTCTTGGTTTGTCTTTGCGGTCTTGACGGGCCCAACCAAAGTAGGGCATCACTGCGGTGATATGTCTTGCAGATGCGCGTTTAGCGGCATCAAGCATGAGCAACATCTCCATTAAATTCTCTGAACTCGGATTGGTGGATCCGATGATGAAGACACGTGTTCCTCGAACTGACTCTTCAAAACTTGGCTGAAACTCACCGTCTGAATACCTCGAGAAATTTACTTGCCCCAGTGGCATACCGTAGGCATCTGCAATGCGCTGAGCGAGTGCAGTACTTTGCGTACAGGCAAAAATCTTTGGAGTTAGTATAGTGCTAGACATGCGAAACGCCTCATTTTAAGAGAGGTGCAAATTTAAATAAATAATTCACCTACCCATCATTCCCACTCAAAAAACCAGTCGCTAAAGACAAAATATTTACTAATTTTGCCGTCCACTTGCCTTGGTGGCGGAATTGGTAGACGCGCTGGATTCAAAATCCAGTTTCTTCGGAAGTGTGGGTTCGATTCCCACCCAAGGTACAGATAAGCAGATTCAAGACAGTCCGAAGGGCTGCCTTGATAAAAATTAAAGCCCATCAAGCGTTGCTTGTTTGGGCTTTTGTTTTTTATCAAACGCACAGGCGAAGCCTGTGCTCTTGAAGCTATTTTCAACATGTTCGCAGTGGGAAGATTGACCGTCAGGTCAATGATCTCCCACCCGAGTCCAGGTTTGATCTGCATCTAAACGATACGATCCTTCAAACTCAAAGTTGCATTCATCAGGGCTTAGAATAGACAAGAAAAGTCCTTTACCGGGTTTAGAGTACAAATGATAGGTTTTGCCTACCACCGGTTCAAAACTAAAAGTGGCCTGATACACCTTACGGTTATCTTCAACCTCTTTCATCATGGTTTCATAGGCCTGTTTTAGCTCGTCAATCCGCGCCTGAAAGCGCGCATTTACTTGGTGTGCACCGCGTTGTTTCCATCCCGTAAGATCAGTGGGTTTGATCACCGGTCCGGTGACGCTGGTAGAATACGGCTTTAAGAAAGCGTCAAACTGTTCGCTTTCTTCGTTAAAGACAACCGAATCGGGCTTTTTATCCTTCAAAGTGCTTCGTGATTTTCGATGAAGTCGGATCTGTAGTGGAAAGATACGAATCGATCAAAACACGCTCTGGACTAATCAAGTATTTCTGGAAGTTCCATTTCACGCTGCTTGACTTCACTCCGTTTTTTTCTTTTGAGGTCAGCCACTGATACAACGGATGTGCTTGTGGCCCCTTTACTTTCACCTTTTCGGTCATCGTAAAGCTTACCCCAAAATTGAGTTCACAAAAAGACTGGATATCCTCGGCCGAACCAGGTTCCTGTGCTCCGAATTGATTGCAAGGCACTCCAATGATCTCTAGTCGTTCTTTATGCTTTTCATAAAGAGCTTGTAATTTCTTGTACTGAGGAGTGAATCCGCAGTTAGAAGCTACGTTGACAATGAGTAAAAACTTTCCGTCAAATTCTTCCCACGAAAGAACCTCTCCATCAAGTTTTTTAATCTCCATAGCGGGCATTGTTCGTGGGGTACTGGAGGTATTCATTTTGAGGAGTGAATTTTTAATTGAATTTACCAATTTCATTATCCGTAGATATAGCGGTGTAACTCAGCCAATTTTTCAGTACGTTCAAATTGCCCTCCGTAGAAAGAAGTCACTGTTGCTGAGGTGTCGTCTTTGATGCCGCGAGAAGAAACACAGAGGTGTTTTGCATCTATAATTACAGCCACGTCTTCTGTCTCTAAAATAGATTGCAACTCGGCCCCTATTTGATTGGTAAGGCGTTCTTGAACTTGCGGACGTTTCGCATAGTATTGAACAATGCGATTGAGTTTTGAAAGGCCGATCACTTTGCCCGATGAAATGTAGGCAACATGCGCTTGCCCGATAATAGGTACAAAGTGGTGCTCGCAGTTCGAGTAGAAGGTAATGTTCTTTTCTACGAGCATTTGACCGTACTCGTACTTGTTATCGAAGAGGGCTACCTTAGGCTTGTTGGCTGGATTGAGTCCAGAAAAAATCTCGTCAATGTACATCTTGGCGACGCGCATCGGGGTACCTCTTAAAGAATCGTCGGATAGGTCAAGCCCCATGACATGCATGATTTGCTCGAAGAGCTCTGCGATTTGTTCTTTTTTTTCAGCGTCACTCTGTTCAAAAGCGTCAGCCCGTAGAGGGGTCTCTAGACCTGTATAGAGGTGGTCGTCGCCGACCTCGTCAATATCTAGGCCTGCAAAGGCCTTTGATGCAAGCGCCTTGTCAATAAGTGTCTTAGGATTGTTCATAGCAGTGTATCGTTTTATTAACGCAACACTACCAAAGATACTAATTCTGTTTAACTAATTTATTTAAAAATTAAACAAATTAATGAGGCAGCTTCGGTCTGAGCATTCCATACACAAAGGTTCCTGCTATGGCAGAGACCAAAACAACGATTAAAGGTAAAAATCCGGCACCAATTAAGGTAAAGATAGGTCCAGGACATGCACCAGCGAGTCCCCACCCAAGCCCAAATATCGTTCCGCCAAAAAGATAGTTCTTCCATCCTTTTGCCTTTGGTGGAATAATAATCTCTTCTCCAGAGAAGGATTTCACTTTATTGCGTTTAATCAATTGAATTCCAAGAACTCCCACCGCTAGAGATGATCCAATGATGCCGTACATATGAAAAGAGTCGAACTGAAACATCTCAACGATTCTAAACCATGAGGCGGCCTCTGATTTAAACATGATGATTCCAAAGGCGATACCGGTAAGTAAGTATTTTATAGTGTTTATCATGACTTATACGAATAGAAGTGGGTAAATAAAGTGAACCATCAAAAGGCCTCCTGCAAAGAAACCGATCACTGCAATCAGAGAGGGTAGTTGTAGGTCGCTAAGACCAGAAATGGCATGTCCAGAGGTGCATCCGCCGGCGTAACGCGATCCGAAACCAACCAAAAAGCCTCCAACCGAAATCAGGATCAAACTTTTTGGATTTGAAAGCGCTTCCATCGAAAAGAGCTGCTCAGGTAAATAGGCAGATCCTCCGTCATTGAATCCGTATTGCTGAAGCCACTGAATGGTATTCTCAGAGATATCCACTGAAATATCAGTACTTAAAAAGGTGATTGCGATATACCCTCCAAGGATCGCTCCAATACTGAAAACCAAATTCCAGCGCTGTGCTTTCCAGTCAAACTTAAAAAAGTCACACGCTTTGTTTCCGCCGATGGCCGCGCAAAGGGTTCTGAGGTTTCCGGACATCCCAAAATTGCGTCCTGAAAGGATAAGAAAGAACATGACCGCTGCAATCAGCGGGCCCGAAACGTACCAGGGCCATGGGTTGAGTAGTGCTTCTAACATAGTTTTCTGAATTTGTTTGGTTCAAAAATAAAAGGAATTGAGAGGAAAGAATGGTAACCTAGGTTACCTAAAAAAGAAAGAAATAAAAAAACCTCCACCTGGAGGTTTTTTTATTTAAACGTCTTCTCCTTTGAGCATCTTGTTCCAATAGAGATAAGGTAGGCCGAATTTCTTCAGCATCCAAAGTCTCCAGTGCTCTTTAGAACTATCAAATACAAGCATTTGCTTGAGTTTTGGATCTGGCGTAAAGTTGTTGTCGTAATCGAATTCTGCAAGCACCATCTTTCCATATCCAGTTACAAGTGGGCATGAAGAATACCCATTGTAGCTCTTGTCTCCAATTTGATTTTGCTTCTTGAGTTTAAGAATATTATCGATGACGATTGGTACTTGTTTACGTATAGCAGCTCCAGTCTTTGCGGTAGGAACGCCAACCACATCACCGACACCAAATACATTTGCAAATTTCTGGTGCTGAAGCGAGTGTTTGTGTACGTCAAGCCACCCGCCTTCGTTTGCTAAAGCAGATTCACGGACGAATTTTGGAGCGGCCTGAGGAGGGGCGAGGTGCAGAAAATCAAATTTAACTGCGATGCGTCCGTCTTCTGTTTTGGTTGCACCAAAGGCGTTCTGTGGTTCCCAAGAGCAGCCCTCTTTTTGGCTAAAGCAGGCGTGATCTTCTGGTGTTTTGTCAATAAAGTAAGCCACCTTATTTTTTCCGTCAATTTCAACTGGGGTGTGGTACGGATGAAAGTGAATTCCGTAGTTGCGGATAACCTTCATGAGCGTCTCCCGTATAACGGGTACACCAAAAATCACAGTCCCCGGGGTGGCAAACATCATATTAGTCTTTTTGGCGAGCCCTTTCTTTTTCAAGTAGTCAGCTGCCAGATACGCTATTTTTTGAGGAGCCCCTCCACATTTTATGGGTGTTGCAGGTTGCGTGAAAATAGCATTTCCACCTTTGAACTCTTGAAGTAATTTCCAGGTGTGTTCAGGGTCTGTATAGTTGCTACAGACCGCTCCTGATTTCATGGCTTCTTCTAATCCTTTGATCATGCTTGGTTGCATCACCAGTCCTGGAGAAACAACGAGGTAGTCGTATGAAACACTCCCATTGCTTGCTGTGCTCACTGCGTTATTCTCAGGATCGAAACTCGTTACGGCATCTTTGATCCATTCAACCCCATTAGGGATAAGGTCTGCCATGGGTCTTGCTGTTTTTTTATAGTCAAAGGTACCCGCTCCAACTAAGGTCCAGGCAGGTTGATAGTAGTGGATATCTGCTGGATCGATGATTCCAATAGACAAAGACTTGTCTAGTTTGCGCAGTCGGGCGGCAGTCATAAGGCCACCGGTCCCTGCTCCAACGATGAGGATTTCAAATGATTTAGACATCTGTTTAGGTATTGGTTAAATGTTTAGGTCTAAGTAATGTACAAAAAAACAACCCTTCACTTATGTGACCGAAGTTACACAGGTGAAGGGTTGTCTTTAAAAACGAAAACTATAGTCTTATGCCGATGGCATAGTCGACGGACAAACGTAATCTGTCAATTTAATTTCAGCGGCTTCCATTGCTTTGAAACCTCCGTCTACGTTAATCATGTTGTGAATTCCTCGGCTTTTCAAGATTGAGGCTGCAATTACTGAGCGGTATCCTCCGGCACAGTGAATGTAGAACGATCCGTTTTCAGGGAATTCTTCTAGATAGTTGTTTAAGAAATCAAGAGGGGTATTGTGAGAATCCGGAACGCGATGGGCATAGTGCTCCGATTCTTTGCGCACGTCAAAGATTTCTACTTCGCTCGAAGCCATCTCTTTTTTGAGTTCTTCTGCCGTAACAGTACTGACATTATCGTATTCTTTGCCAGATTTTTTCCAATGCTCGAAACCTCCTTCTAGATAGCCTAATGTGTTATCGAATCCTACGCGTGCAAGACGGGTAATGGCTTCTTCTTCACGGCCTTCAGGAGTCACTAAAAGAATAGGTTGCTCTGTGTCTGCTACAAGGGCACCAACCCATGGCGCGAAACTTCCATCGAGCCCAATAAAAATTGAACGAGGCACATGACCCTGCGTAAAGTCGTTTTGGTTACGAACGTCTAGTACGATAGCACCTGTTTGATTTGCAACGTCCTCGAAGGCTTCAGGGCTCAGCGGACGAGATCCACGCTCAAGTACTTCATCAAAATCGTCGTATCCTTCCTTATTCATCTTCACATTGAGTGGGAAGTATTGAGGAGGAGGTAACAATCCATCTGTTACTTCTTTGACAAACTCTTCTTTGGTCATGTCAGTCCGAAGTGCATAGTTCATCTTTTTCTGGTTCCCCAAAGAGTCGACCGTTTCTTTCATCATGTTTTTACCACATGCAGAACCTGCTCCGTGACCTGGATATACTGTGACATCATCGGCTAATGGCATGATCTTATTGCGAAGGCTGTCAAAGAGGGTTTCAGCCAACTGCTCTTGGGTCATGTGTGCGGCTTTTTGCGCCAAATCAGGTCTTCCGACATCGCCTAAGAATAGGGTGTCACCACTAAAGATGGCGTGATCCTTTCCGTTGGCATCTCTTAGAAGATAGGTGGTTGATTCCATCGTATGACCTGGAGTGTGTAGAACAACGATAGTAACATCTCCTAGCTTAAACTCTTGGCCGTCTTGAGCGATAATGGCGTCAAAACTTGGGTTTGCATTTGGTCCGTAAATAATAGGAGCGCCTGACTCTTTTGCTAAAGTAACATGACCACTCACGAAGTCGGCGTGAAAGTGCGTTTCGAAGATATATTTGATCGAAGCATTGGATTCCTTTGCTTTATCGAGATAAGGCTGAACCTCGCGCAGAGGGTCGATGATGGCCACCTCTCCTTTGCTCTCAATGTAGTAAGCGCCTTGTGCGAGGCATCCGGTGTATATCTGTTCTATTTTCATTTGTTTGGTATTTTATGTTTTGCTTGGTAAAAATAGTATAGTGTTTATTTTCAAAATGTTACTAAAGTTACATATTCTAAGATTTTGACTCGAGGGCGATCTTTTTGCCTAAATCTTCGGAGGTGCTTTCGCCTGAAGCTACTTGGTATGCGCTGTGGGTGTTTTCGAAAAACGCCTCTTCACCAAGCAGTGAAACGATACCGCTTCGTTTCAGGATATCACGAATAGGACCGATGGGTCCGGCTATAGAGATGGAGATGCCTTTTGATTTTAAGTCCTCAAAGAGTTGACGCAACATAAAGGCTGCAGAGCTATCAATATAGTTCATGGGTTCTACATTGAGGACGAGGTGTTTTAACGAAGCTCCTCGTTCTTCCATGGCTTCTAAAAGACTGCTTTTAAAGTAGTCCTTGTTGCCGAAATATAACTGTCCGTCAAAACGAAAGAGGAGTATGGCTGGATCGATCGTCACCTCACTAGAGAAGCGTCTCACGTTTCTGTAATAGGGACTGTTATTTACCCTTGCCAACACAGCGAAGTGTGGACTCGAACTGCGGTATACAAGAAGTAAAAGAGAAAGAAGCACTCCAAAAAGGATCCCCTCCTTGATGCCTACAGTCAAAGTGATGATAAAGGTGAAAATTAATAACGCAAACTCATCTTTACGGTTTTTCCAAAGGGTACGCGGATAGTGAAAATCAATCAATCCGAATACAGCGACCATAATGATGGCCGCTAACACGGTATTCGGAAGGTAATAGAATAGAGGGGTTAGAAATAATAAGGTGAGTCCAACAATGGCCGCACTGATGAATGAGGCTAGGGTCGAGTTAGCCCCTGCTTGGTCGTTCACTGCGGTTCTTGAGAATCCTCCTGTAGTAGGATAGGATTGAAAGAGGGCACCCACCACATTAGAAAGTCCAAGGGCGATCAATTCTTGATTTGGTTTCACCTCGTTGAGTTTTTGTTTTTCTTCAATCGCTTTTGCTACAGAAATGGCCTCCATGAAGGCAATCAGGGCCAATGTCATGGCAATGGGAAATAGCTCACCGATTCGATCTTGGGCTACCGTTGGCACGCCAAAAGAAGGCAGTCCAGAAGGCACCTCTTGCACAATTGAAAGTCCTAGCTGATCGAGTCTAAACACGTAGGTGATCACAATTCCTGAAACAGTCACGATGAGGGCCCCTGGAATACGGTTGTGAAGACGTTTTAGAGCTTTTATAACTACTATAGCAGCTATACCTAATCCCAGGGCTACAAGATTGGTCTGATCAATGGTTTTTAGTGCGTTCAGAAGAAGTATATGAATTTGATTGCTTCGCTCTATTTGAGTTCCCAATAGGTGTTTCAGTTGGCTTAGTCCAATAATGAGTGCCGCCGCTGAGGTAAATCCGCTTATTACAGGCTTTGAGAGAAAGTTTACCAAAAACCCCATGCGTACCACGCCTAAAATAAATTGAATGGCTCCCATAAAAAGAGCGAGAAAAATCGCCATGCTGATGTATTCATCAATACCTGATAGCGACAAAGCTCCAAGCCCTGAGGCTACCAGTAACGAATCCATAGCTACAGGACCAACACTCAACTGGCGCGAAGTTCCGAGAATGCCGTAGATCACTTGTGGAATCAACGCTGCGTAAAGCCCAAAAACTGGAGGTAAGCCTGCAATCATCGCATAGGCCATTCCCTGAGGAATGAGCATAATTCCAACAGTGAGACCTGCAGAGAGGTCACCGCTGAGGTATTCTTTTTTGTATTTAGGTAGCCATTCCAGTAGCGGGATGAACGATTTGAGCTTCATGAGTAATTTTTACAGGTCGATGATTTGTATGTGGTTGCGGTGCAGTTTTATGCTGCCCACTTGTTCTAATTTTTTGAGTAGACGTGAGATGACCACACGAGAGCTGTGAAGTTCTTCGGCAATCTCCTTGTGTGTCTGATACACAGAGTTTTCGTTGTTGATACGCGCTTTTTCTCTGAGGTAATCTTCGAGTCGTTCGTCAAGTCGTTCGAAGGCAACCTTTTCAAGACTTTCAAGTACCTCTTCGATACGGTTTTGATAATTGGCGAAAACGAAGGTGCGCCAGCTTTGATAGCGTCCTAGCCACTCTTCCATCTTTTGAACTGGAATCATGATGAGTAAGGTATCCAATTCAGCAACGGCCCGGATATGACTCTTTCGTTGTTCTACGCAACAGCTCATGGACATAGAGCAAGTATTTCCTTCTTCAACATAATAAAGTAGTAGCTCGTCTCCATTATCGTATTCCCGAAGCACCTTAATGGCGCCCTTTAGAAGTAAGGGAATGTTTTTTATGTATTCTCCGCTTCTAATAATCTCCGTTCCGGCCTCTATTTCGCGAAAGGTTCCAACCTGGTTGATTTCTTGGAGCAGGGCTGATTCAAATAGGCCCCCGTAGGTCGTAGTGAGTTCTTTGATCATGGTTAGGTGAAAAAAGTGCTTTTTCGAAAGTTAATGAAGAATTGGTTGCGAGCATAAAACTAAGTGCTTGCAGGGGCTCTAAACGTAACTTTAGTTACACATAGGAGGGTATAAAATAAAAAAAGCGCCAACAAGGGGCGCTTTTCGTTAGGGTAAAAAGAAGTCTTAGAGGTTTACGCGAAGCGTAGCATTCCAAGTTCTTCCGAATCCGAACCACACTGAGTTACGAACGTCCACACCGTTCCAAGTCTGAGAACCTGAAGTAGCGTGAATATTAGTATTCGATTCAGCGATGTATACGGTATCAAATAAGTTGTTGATGTTGACTCTAAAGCTCGCGTTGTTTCCGAATAAATCGAAACGTGCCATCGCTCCAAAATCAACTAATCCGTAAGATGGAAGTTTAACTGCTCCATCGTTGTCAGCGCTTAAGAAGGCTGAGTCTACGATGCTGTAGTCTGCGTAAAGACCATCAACGAAGCGGTATCCTAAGTCGAAAGAAATGTCTCCAACACGGTACATTGCCTCTGTGTAGGCTACAAACTGTGCAGCATCACCCACTTTAGCGTCTTTAATGTAGATGGTTCCTTCACCCACCTTTTGGTTGGTGTCATCAAATACTTCTGAAGTAAAGTCTTTGGTGTACTTCCAGTCACCTGCAGAAAGCATTCCTTTCAATCTGAAATCAGGAGAAGCGTAGTAAGTTGCCTCTAACTCAATCCCTTGGTGTAATACGTCTACATCCTTGAATTGTGCAGTACCTGAAGTACCTCCATCAAGAGTAAATCCTCTTGAAATGAAACGGTTACCCCAAACAGTTGAGTATACGTTTGCATTCAACTTGAAGGTAGAAGAAGCGTATCCATAACCTGCCTCAACAGAAGTGATCTCTTCATTCTGAAGATCTGGATTGATATTATTAGCAAATCCTGGGAATACAGCGTCAAATAATGGCTGACGTGAGATGTAACCTGCGTTAAAGAAAACGTTGTTGTTTGCGTTCAAGTTAAGGTTGGCCCCTCCTTTAAGGTATCCACCTGGCGAATTTTGAACTTCAGAAACAGGGTTTCCTACTTGATCAAAGTAGTCAACGCGCTGGTAGCTTTGGCTAGAAAGACCCGCTTGAAGTACTGAAGTAAACTTATCGTCGTTGTTGTATTCAACCAATCCGTTGAATCCAGCCCATTTTACAATACCTAAGTTATAGTAATCGATTTTTGGACCGCGAATCCCTGTTTTTCTAAAAGGATCAGCAGCAACGGTAGTTTCGATAATCGTACCTGCATTGTTCTTGTTTCCTACAGATAGGTAACCGTCAAGACCTAATAAGTCATTGAGTACACGGTAGTGGTATCCTGTGTAAGAGCGCAAATCAACTCCTAAAGAGTAACGGAATTTATCGGCACGAATATCTAAAGATGAAATAGCGCCCACCCAGTCATGAGAGTTCATTGAAGCTCTACGAACCATGATCGCTCTATTGGCACCGTAATCGTTTCCGCTATTTGCTCCGATAAGCTTGCCGTTGTAACGACTTAGGTTTTGAGCATCTGTATTAAAAGGTGATGTGGTTGATCTGTTGTGCGCAACAATCGCGTCGAAATTGATTGATCCGTCAGGAAAACGCGAAGCTACACCTTTACCTTCTTCGAATTGCTCGGTAAGGTCTTGATTGAAAGGATACATGTCGATATCTCTCGCGTAATAATTACTACCTCTTGGACCTGTTCCTCCTCCGCGTCCAGCAGAAGCATAAACTGAGGTGTTTAACTGAACATTATCAGATATATCCCAATCCCAGTTAAAGGTAGCCAATGGCTTGTTGTAGAAGTTTCTTCTAATGTTGTACTCTTCACCGTTTAATGTTCCTCCATTGGTATTCCAACGGCGATCGATTCCGTCCTTATGATCGGTACCGAAGTTTTGGTAGTCGCGGATAGAAACCCAAACATCACGCTGGTGGTGCCATTGACCTGCTCCAAGCATGGTAAGGTTGAAGTTGTGGTTTGATCCTTCTGGGCTGTATCCTACAGAAGCGAAATACGTCCATCCTTCTCCTTTGGTAGAATTGATGTAACCGTCACCTTGCCAGTAAGTAAGTAGGAGAGAAGTTGCCCATCCTTTTTCGTTTACACCTGAGTTGTGTACAGCGGTTGTTTTGGTGTATCCGTCGTTACCCAACATCTGAGCGAAAGTTCCACCCGCTTGGCGATCCGCAGCCTTGGTAAAGATGGATACAGTACCTCCAACAGAAGGGACAGCCAATCTTGAGGCTCCAAGACCTCTCTGAATCTGAATGCTAGAAGTAACATCGGTAAGTCCTTGCCAGTTTGACCAGTACACCCATCCATTCTCCATATCGTTTACGGGTTGACCGTTGATAAGAAAAGCGGTGTTGCTCTGAGAAAATCCGCGAAGGCTGATACGGCTATCTCCGTATCCTCCACCTTGTTTGGTGGCGTACACCCCAGGGGTGTTGTTCATAATTTCAGGAAACTCGAGGTTACCTACTCTTAATGTCACATCTGAAGCCGTAATGGTTGAAACAGCAACTGGAGTAACACGTTCTTTAGCAACGTCAATCACACGTGAAGAAACAACTACTTCTTCTAATTCTTGTGTCAACATTGAATCACTTTCTTGTTGTGCCTGAGCTGAAGCTACTAACATAGCTGAAAAAGCCAACAGTGAAAAGATTTTTTTCATGTTAAATGAGGTTTAGAATTACGTATACGGCACAAAAATAAGGCTATAGATGAGTTAAAATGTAAACTTCATATTAATTCATACATTTTTTATTAACCGTCTTTTGTTTAAGCTTTTAACTAATAGATTTAACATTTTCTCCACTGAAAAAGTTAATTATTCTTTAAAAACAAGTTAATTTTGCACGATAAATACTTAATGAGATGAAAAAACTTTTATTAACAATGCTGCTCTTCGCAGCGTCCCTCTCTGTACTGCTTGCTCAGAGCAGAGTATCGGGAACAGTTTATGATGAGACTGGAGAGCCCTTACCGGGAGCTACAGTTGTGGTTAAAGGGACGTCATTCGGTGTAGCCACCGATTTCGATGGAAACTTTACCATTAATGCAGAAGCTACTCAAACATTGGTAGTCAGCTACATTGGCTACAAAAGTCAAGAAGTTGCTATTGGCTCGCAATCGAGCCTTGAGATATACCTGGAACTAGGTAATCAACTCGATGAGGTGGTTGTGACCGGTTTTGGACGTGAATCTAAAAAATCGTTCGCGGGTGCAGCAAAAGTGGTGACTGGTGAAAACATCAGTCAAAAATCGTTTACCAACGTTTCTCAAGCGCTTGCTGGAGAAGCTGCTGGTGTAAACGTAATTAGAACATCTGGTCTTCCAGGTTCAAGTTCTTCTGTCCGTATTCGTGGTTTTGGTTCTATCAATGGTAATGCAGATCCTCTATACATTGTAGATGATGCCCCTTTCCAAGGTTCGTTGAACGATATTAACCCGAACGACATTGCCTCTGTCACCGTTCTTAAAGACGCATCTGCGACAGCGCTTTACGGTTCTCAAGGTGCGAGCGGGGTAATCGTTATCACCACTAAAAAAGGTTCAGACTTAGGAGATAAGATCGATGTTACGATTAAATCAGGTACCAACTATGAAGGTATGCCCCGCTACGATCGTATCAACTCTCCAGAAGAATACATGAATGTTACTTGGGACGGGTTATACCAAAGAGGTCGTCAATTGATTGAATCAGGAGATGTCAGTACTGATGATTATGCCAATGCGACTGTGTACGCGAACGAACGCATATTTGGTCCGGCTGGAATCGATCCGATGTACAATATGTGGTCAAATGGACCAGCAGGAACCACGACACGTCCTGATTGGTTTAATTATTCAAGACGCTACACTCCAGAAGACTGGAATGAGTATGCCTTTCAAGACGCAAATCGTCAAGAGGTTTTTGTAGGTATTTCAAATTCTTCTGACCGTTCTTCAGTATATACTTCTTTTGGTTATGTAGACGACCAATCTTACGCGATCAATTCTGATTACAAGCGTATCAATGCACGCCTTCGTTCAAATCAGAAGTTTGGTGAATCTATCGAGATTTCAAATACTTTGGCTTATAACTACGATATCACGAATAATGCGGGTAACGTAAGCAACTCAAGTAGCCAATTCTGGTGGGTAAACAACTTGCCTCCGATCTATCCGCTTTTCCTGCGCGATGAAGACGGTCAAAAGATTGAAGATCCGATTTACGGAGGATTCCTTTACGATTATGGTCTTCAAAGAGGATTCGGCCCGCTTACCAATGGGGTGGCCGACTCGTTCCTAGATGTGAATAGAACAAAAGGGCACGCTATTAATTTCAACCAAGACCTTCGTATTGATTTGTTTAGTGGCTTGACTTTTGAAAACAATACAGCGGTTCAGTATACGATGTCGAACTACGACAATCTAAATGAGCCTTTCTACAGTCCATCAAAGGGTGCGGGGGGAAGTATTTACAAGTCGAAATCTCAAACGGTGAACTATTCCGTTCGTACAGGTTTGCGCTATGAAAAGGACTGGGATGATTTCACCATGGACTTATTCGTAAATCACCTTTCACAGAAATATGAGAATAACTTCATGTCTGCTCAAATGAATAATCTTGTCCGACCTGATGGTTTAGAGCTAGATAATGCTGTAGTACTTCCATATAATCCGGGATCAAACACAACGGCCTACTCTTTAGAAAGCTATGTGGGTAATCTAAACCTTGGATTGAAAGATCGTTACTTCTTAACTGCCAGCTTCAACCGCGATGGATCTTCACGATTCGTTAACGAGAAGTGGGGTAATTTCTACGCGGTAGGTCTTTCTTATGTGATCAGTGACGAAGCCTTCTTTAATGTAAATGGTATTGATTACCTGAAATTAAGAGGAAGTTACGGTAGCATTGGTGAGGCACGTGGAAACGGATTCTATCCTGGATTCGACTTGTTTTCTATCCAAAACCTAGACGATAAGGTTTCACTTTCTTTTGATACTAAAGGAAACAAGGATCTTACATGGGAGCGTTCAGACATGCTTGACTTGGGTCTTGAATTCGGATTGTTCTCAGGAGTGATTGATGGTGAAATTGGATATTACCAGAAAACGATCAACGACATGTTCTTTTCTAGACGTGTTGGTCCTTCTGCCGGATATGCACTACTTGATGTGAATGACGGTAGTATTATGACCTCTGGAGTGGAATTTGATATTGACTTCAATATCGTGAATACCAGAGACGCTTCGCTTTCTATCGGAATCATCGGAGAGTCATTTGCTGAAGAGTTTAAAGCGCTTCCGCTTGATCCTTCAACTGGTTTAGAGCAGAAATTCCAAGTGGACGGTCTTTACGGATGGGAAACTGGACGTTCGCGTTACGAATACTACATTCGTGAGTACGCTGGCGTAGATCCACAAACCGGAAAGGCGCAATGGTATATGAACTTCGTTGATAATGATTTTGACGGAGAGTATACTGACGGAGATGAAATCGTTCAGTCACTTACTCAATATCTTTTAGATAATCCAGGGGCCACGATCGCTGAGACCACTACGGACGTTTACAACGATGCTTCGCGTCGCTGTGTAGACAAGACGTTTATCCCAGACGTAAGAGGTGCCTTTAGAGTGAATGCTAGCGTGAAGAATTTCAGCCTTAGCGTATTATTCAACTACTCTTTAGGAGGGTATATCTTCGACAGTGGGTACCAATTGTTAATGGATAACGAAAATCCAGGAAATAACGCGTTTCACGTAGATATGCGTGACAGATGGCAGAATGTAGGTGACATCACCGATGTTCCGATTTATGATGCCAACCTTCAGGTGAACCAGAACGGTTCTTCAACACGCTTCTTGACTAAGGGAGATTATATCGCATTGAACAACGTTCGATTTGGATATACACTTCCATCTGATTTTATCAATAAGGTAGGATTCAAGAGAGCAGACTTATTTGTAACTGGAGATAACTTGTTTGTGACTTCTGCAAGAAGAGGTTTGAACCCTACAACGTCTCAGACCGGTGGATCAAATTACTACAAATACAACCCATTATCAACACTCACCTTGGGTATTAACTTAAATCTATAACACAATGAAAGCATTTAAAGCACTTTTACTTACAGCTACCTCTGTTTTCCTTTTTTCGTGTTCTGAGGAGTTTTTGGAAGAAATTCCAAGAGGTTCTTTGATCTCTTCCGACGAACTCGGGGAGGTGAGCAAAGTGAATGCCGAAATCGGTAACGCCACAGTAGGTGGTATTTACACAACCTTTTATTCTTCAGGAGTAGGAGGAACTTCTCGTCACTCAGACTTTGGGGTGAAGAGTAACGATATAAATATGGATATGCTCTCAGGAGACATGGTCTTAGGTGCGAAACGCTATGGATGGTGGAGATGGAATTCTGAACTTACAGTAGGGGCAGATTTCGTTTCTACGGAGAATTATATTCCATGGAGATTCTTGTACCGTGTTGTAAATCTTGCCAATCTCGTTATCGATGGTCAAGGCGGAACTGATGCTGTACCTGAAACCGATGCTGCAAAGGCTTTAATGGGTCAAGCTAAAGCGGCTAGAGCATGGGCTTATTTTAACCTCGTTCACCTTTATGTGGATGACATTCACCAACGCGACAAATTAGTATTGCCAATTTATACTTCATCGACAGAAAACGTTGGCAAGAGCTCTTTGGCAGAGATTTATTCTTTAATGGAGAGTGATCTTACTGAAGCGGTTTCGCTTTTAGGTAACTTCCAACGTACTGCGAAGTTTGAGATTAATCAGGATGTTGCTCGTGGAGTTTTGGCGTATGTATATGCTGCTCAAAATAAATGGCAACAAGTGAAGGAGACTACCGAAGCAATTGTTCTTGCTGGTACCTATCCAATCATGGATCGTGATGAAATCTTAGCAGGTTTCAACGCGGTAAATAACCACCCAGGAATTATGTGGGGTACCGATATCACCACAGATAATGGTATGAATTTGCTTTCGTTCTGGGGTCATGTTGATTACTACAGCTATAGTTATGCTGGTGTAGGTGATCCAAAGATCATTAACTCAGACTTGTACGACGCTATGGACGAAAGTGATGTTCGTAGAAATCAATTTGGAACGACTTTATTTACTCAAAATGGACCTTACGCTCCAATTCGTAAGTTCTACCGTGAAGGAGCGGCTCCTGATTTCAGAAGATTTGGTGGACCTTCTAGTGGTTTCACTTCGGACTTACACTACATGCGTATCGCTGAGTTCTGGTTGTTGCATGCAGAAGCTTCGGCAGAACTTGGAGCTTTAGACGCGGCTAAAACTTCACTTAAGAAGGTATTAGATTTGCGTGTTGACAATGCTTCTTATGTAGATGCTCTTTCTCAAGGAGAACTCTTAGATGAGGTTTATCTTCAGACCCGTATTGAGTTATGGGGAGAAGGAAAGTCTTACTTCGCTCTTAAGCGTCGCAAGGGTACGGTTACGCTTCCTGCTAACCACTTGGACTTCCCAGGTAGACAGATCTCTCACAATGATAATTTGATCACCTTAGAGATTCCTGAGGCAGAGATTCTATACAATCCGTTATTGAACGAGCAGAACTAAGTTTCTGTTTCAGATATAGAAAAAGCCCGAACCAAAAGGTTCGGGCTTTTTTATTTAGTGCTCATAGAACGGGATTGCTTCACCGTTGGTGAAGCGGCCCAAGGGGGTGACCAACACATCATAAAAGAAAACCTACCGCAGCCCCATGCGCTGCGATTGTTTTTTTGTGCCTAAATACTCGATTAAAACCTTCGGCTTTATCTCGCTACTAAGCACAAAAAAACCGGCTCACTCAAGTGAGCCGGTTTTCTTTTTTAATGCGGTCTGGACGGGACTCGAACCCGCGACCCCCTGCGTGACAGGCAGGTATTCTAACCAACTGAACTACCAGACCTTAGCTTTGTAGCCAACGAAGAGGCTTAAGCGGGGGCAAATATAAACTATTATGGTTCCTATAACCAAAAAAAGTTGAAAAAGATCGCCGCTTAAATAAGGTGTTTACAGTGCAGCGTCAATCGCCTCTGCGTAAACGTTTTTAGGAGCTACTCCTACCTGACGGTTAACAATCTCTCCTCCTTTAAAAACCAAAACGGTTGGGATATTGCGAACGCCATATTTCGCTGCAAACTGTTGGTGATTGTCAACGTCTACTTTGCCTACTACAGCCTTGCCTTCATAGTCTTGTGCAAGTTCTTCGATGATTGGACCTACCATGCGGCAAGGACCACACCAAGCAGCCCAGAAATCTACTACTACAGGTTTGTCTGATTTTAGTACGACTTCTTCAAATGTTGCGTCAGTTATTTCTAATGCCATAATACTAAAATTGTTTATCGTGCAAAGTTATGTAATTATGCTCCTTAAATGCTAGGCATTCACCGTGTAATGAATGTTTTCATGGTCAAGTTGCTCTAGCAACTCGTTGCAGATGGTGATCTGGTTTTTTCTGCTCTTCAATTGGAGGTTCAAGTCTTCATCGTGCAAGGCAAAGCTAATCGGCTTTTTACCCTTAAATGCTTTTAAAACTTTATCGATTTTTTCGATTTGGTTTTGATTAATGTCAGCCGCCTTTAAATGCAGCGTAAGGCGCTTAGACTGCTGCTCCATAATGTCTTGGAGCAATTTGACCTCATTGAATTGAAGACGGGGCTCAGAGGTAGTGCCTGTGTCTCGATTCAGATAGCCTTCACGTATCGATAGACGGATGAATAAGAAGTTGCCCGGTCTAAAGAAGTGCTCGAATTTGAGGTATTCTTCACCGAACACCCTGAAAGTGTGTGCTCCGCTGTAGTCTTCTAGGGTGAAGGTACCCCATCGTTTGCCATTGCGCGAAAGGCGATCCTCATTTTCAGTAACCACCCCACCTAGGGTGATTTCGCGCCCGATGTACGGTTCAAGTTCTGAAGATAGGGCCGCAACTTCAGCTTTGGTAAAGAGTTGAAGTTCGCGTTTAAAATCATCTAGAGGATGACCGCTAAGGTAGATGCCGACTACCTCCTTTTCTTTACGAAGTAATTCCATGGTCGGCCAGGGTTCGCAAGGAGGTATTTCAGGTTCACTTACCTGAGCAGAGGGGTCATCTTCAAACAGACTCACTTGCGCTGCTTGTTCGCTTTCTTTTAGACGTGCTGCCGAGCGTAAAATCTTTTCGAGATAATTCGTTTCGTCTGACCCGAGTTGAAAGTATTGACTGCGCATGGCCCCGAACGAGTCGAAGGCCCCTGCAATCGCAAGATTCTCGAATGCTTTCTTATTGGCTGCCCTGAGGTCGACGCGTTTGGCACATTCAAAGACAGAGGAGTAAGATCCGTTTTCTTTGCGTTCTTCTACGATAGCCTCCACAGCGCTTCGTCCGACTCCCTTAATGGCGCCCATCCCAAAGCGAATGGCACGTTCTTTATTTACCGAAAACTTGTAATACGATTCGTTTATGTCTGGGCCAAGGACGGAAATACCCATCCGTTTAGCCTCTTCCATGAACAAGGTTACCTGATCGAGGTTATTCATATTATTCGACAGTACCGCGGCCATGTATTCGGCAGGGTAGTGCGTTTTGAGGTAGGCCGTCTGATAGGCGATATAAGCGTAACAAGTCGAGTGACTTTTATTGAACGCGTAGCTGGCAAAGGCCTCCCAGTCGGTATAGATTTTTTCGAGGGTCTCTTTCGGATGTCCCTTTTCGATTCCGCCATTAATAAACTTGGGTTTGAGCTGATCGATGAGGTCCTTTTTCTTTTTACCCATCGCCTTCCGCAATACGTCTGCCTCACCTTTGGTGAATCCAGCGAGTTTTTGTGACAAGAGCATTACCTGTTCTTGGTAAACAGTGATGCCGTAAGTCGACTCGAGATATTCTTGCATCTCGGGCAAATCATAGGTGATCTCTTCTTTGCCGTGTTTTCGGTTGACAAAACTCGGAATGTATTCAAGTGGCCCCGGACGATAGAGGGCATTCATGGCAATCAGATCGTCAAAACTGGTGGGTTTTAAATCCTTGAGGTACTTCTGCATACCCCGAGATTCGTATTGGAAGATTCCAATCGTTTCACCGCGCTGGAATAGCTCATAGGTAGGCGCATCATCGAGCGGAAACTGGTCGGGATCTAGAACTTCTCCTGAGCGTGCCTTTACTATTTTTACCGTGTCTTTAATAAGAGTCAGGGTCTTCAGGCCTAAAAAGTCCATTTTAAGAAGTCCCGCGCTTTCAACCACCGAGTTATCGAATTGAGTAACCCACATCTCTGCATCCTTTGCAGTGCTTACCGGAACAAAATTGGTGATGTCGTCAGGGGTGATGATGACACCACAGGCATGTATACCGGTATTTCGGACGGTTCCTTCGAGACGCTTTGCGATTTTTAAGGTCTTCCCTAAATCGTCATTTGACTTTGAGAGTTCTTGAAGCTCTGCAATTTTTTTGGCATCGTCACTGCGGTACTGTTGATTTAATGCTTTAGCGTCAAGATCCCAGATCTTAGCGAGCTTGGTCATATCCGGCAAGAGCTTGGCTAGGCGATCTGCCTCGGGCAGAGGTAAATCAAGTACTCTAGCGGTATCTCTGATGGCCGATTTTCCGGCCATAGTTCCGTAGGTGATAATTTGGGCGACTTGATTCGATCCGTACTTATTGATGACGTAATCGATTACGCGCTGGCGTCCTTCGTCATCAAAATCAATATCAATATCAGGGAGTGAAACGCGATCTGGATTTAAAAAACGCTCGAAAAGCAGATCGTATTTGATCGGATCAATGTTCGTGATACCCAGGCAATAGGCTACGGCTGATCCTGCGGCCGACCCTCTTCCGGGCCCTACTGAGACCCCCATTTTTCGGGCCTCTCTGATGAAATCCTCTACAATCAAGAAATACCCAGGATAGCCTGAATTTTGAATGGTTTGAAGCTCAAAATCAATCCGCTCTTTGAGCTCCTCATCGATAGTCTCATAGCGATGTTTTGCTCCCTCGTAAGTTAAATGCCTCAAATAGGCATTTTCACCTCGTTTTTCGGAGTCGAATTGATCCTGAGGGTCGATGAATTCCTCAGGGATGTCAAATTGTGGCAAGAGAACGTCTCTGGCAAGTTCGTAGTTCTCGACCTTATCAATGACTTCTTCGATGTTCAACAACGCCTCAGGGAGGTCGGCAAACAAGCTTCGCATCTCTTCAGAAGATTTGAAGTGGTAGGCGTCACTGGGTAGTCCGTTTCTGAATCCGCGACCTCTTCCAACAGGGGTTTCTTTTAATTCTCCTTCTTTGACGCAAAGCAGTAAATCTTGTAACTCGTGATCGTCAGCCGTCTCGAAAAAGCAATCGTTAGTGGCGACCAATTTTACTTGATGTTTTTTGGCTAGTCGCACTAAAACTTCATTTACGACCTGCTCTTCTTCAAGTCCATGCCTCATGATCTCGAGGTAAAAGTCTTCTTTAAAATGCTCTTTGAACCAGATAAGGGCTTCTTCTGCCTGTTGTTCTCCCTGACTGAAGATTTTATTGGCTACCTCTCCAGACAATCCGCCGGATAAAACAATGAGTCCTTCAGCATGGTTTAGAAGCAAGGCTTTATCTATGCGAGGCACATAATAGAACCCTTCGGTGTACGCTTTTGAGGTAAGCTTCGATAGGTTTTGGTATCCCTTTTTGTTCTTGGCGAGCAATACGACTTGGTAGCCGTTGTCTTTTACATTTTTGTTTAATCGGTCTTCTGCTATTTGAAGCTCACATCCAACAATCCCTTTAATCGTTTCTTCAGGATGCACTTTATTGTGCTGTTGCACTGCATTTACAAAACTGAATGCGCCCATCATATTGCCACTATCAGTGAGCGAGACTGCCGGCATTTTTTCTTGAACCGCCTTGCGCACAAGTGCCTCTGGTCGCATCGTTGCCTGAAGTACTGAGAATTGAGAGTGCGCATGCAGGTGGGCAAAGGTGATCTCAGCTACGGCTTGTTGTTGCTCACTAGTAGGCGCAGCAGGTTCTAGTGGAGCTTCTTGTTGTTTAAGTGCCTCTGAAACTTCTTTTAGGTTACGGTGTGTAAAGCCATAGGGTGGCACGGGGCCAGGATGAAGTTCAAGAAAGGATTCCTTTTGCTCTGGGGTAAACCTCAGCGCTTCAAGGGTAAACGATCCTAATCGAA
>Ga0181577_10000472_pt1 | contig 32545 bp, 40 predicted proteins | sample 101ome_21_FD_132468 | JGI IMG/M metagenome (GOLD analysis project Ga0181577, IMG submission 132468) | Coastal salt marsh microbial communities from the Groves Creek Marsh, Skidaway Island, Georgia - 101413BT metaG (megahit assembly) | ecosystem: Environmental > Aquatic > Marine > Intertidal...
CTGGCTCTCCGTGCCCTCCATGAACTACGACGCAACCAACGGCTGGTTCCCTGTTGGGTCGGCGCAGTCGCTCAACGGCCACGAGGACTTCACCCACACGAACCCTCAATTGAGGTATCAGCGACATTGGGGCTTTGACGCTGGCGAACTTGACCTGCGATGGGAGACGAATGAAATGTCGTGGATGAACACGCCGCACGGCGGCTCACGGGTATATTTCCCCTATGCTGGCGGCTCGTTCATGACGGTCGGTGAAGGCGAGACCGAGGGCGACGGCATCGCTGGCTGGCCTATTTGATGCAATCACCGCAACCCTGTTTCTTTGACCGTTGGGTCCGATTTTTTGCGTTCTTTATATACACTCATGTGTTTCCTTTGTCCCGACACCTTAATATAGGAGTGTCCCCTACGGTTAAACATGCAGAACCAAGAAGCATACACCCAAGCCCGACGCTACGCCGCCCGCCCCGACACCCACCCATTCTTCGGTCGGATTGAGTCCCCCGAGTGGATTCACCAAGAACTCATTCGCTCCGCCTACGGGCGAGCCTACACCGAGGTCGGCCGTGGAAAGTCCAAGCGGTTCCTCAAGAACACCGTTTCCCTTGAGTCCGTCCTCGCCAGCCAGCGCCGCCAACACCGCTATTGGGCCATGGGTGGCTACAATGTCTCCGACGAGCAAAGCCAAGCCCTTGACGACTTGGTGGAGGCTGGGATTTTCACCATTGACACGAACTGTCATTCTCGCTACCCATTGGGCGTCGTCCGTTTGCACGATTGAAATAGGTGGGGACACCTACACGGTCCATGAGCGTGGTCCGCATCAACATCCCAAGCAAGGGCAACCTGCCCGACCTTCGGGAGAAGGTGCGGCCCGACTTCCCCATGCCGTCGTTTCGCAAGTTCCAAGCGGAGGCACTCAGCGTCGCCTATTGGGCGCTTGAGAACGACGACTTTCACAACATCGTGATTCAAGCCCCCACGGGCATTGGGAAGTCCGCCATCGCCATGACGATTCAGTCGCAGTTCAAGTCGGCCTACCTGCTCACACCGTCTTTGGGCCTCACGGAGCAATATAAGGCGGACTACGGCCACCGATTGGAGGAGGTGCGGGGTCGGTCCAATTTTGACTGCTGGGTGCGCTCGGGGACCGCCAAGGGCGCGCCCTGTTGGACGAGAACCAACGGGTCATGCAAGCATTCCAAGCGCAAGGAGGACGGCGGGGAACCCTGCCCGTATTATGAGCAACGCTTCGCCGCCGAGGACGCTCGCTTGACGCTCTCAAACCCAGCCTACCTGTTCCGAGCCGTTCGCGGCTACACGAACTTTGACCAGCGTGAGTTCGCCATCGTGGACGAGGCTCACGACATGGAGGCGTTCATTCACGACCTGTTGGAGGTTCGTCTGAGCGCCAAGGAGTGGACCACCGTGTTCGGCAAGGGTCGCTTCCCCAACCACCTCACGCCGAAGGATTGGCGAGAGGAAATCAAGGAGCGCATTGAGGTGGCTCGCAAGGTGCTCAACGAGGCCGAGTCGGACCTCAACATCACCAAGTCTGAGAAGGAGGTGGAGAGCATTCGGGATGCCGTGTCCAAGATGGAGACTGCGCTTGAGGTGCTCGTCCAACCCAACAATGTGCACATATCGTTTGAGAACAACCGATGGGGCGAGTTCCTCATCATCAAGCCCATTCGGGTGCGGAACTACGCCGCTGAAATCCTTGAGAGCGTCGCCGAGCGTCGCATTTTCCTCTCGGCCACCGTGCTTGACATTGACACCTTCCTCCACGGGTTGGGCCTTGAGGACCAACGCACGCTATACATCAACATCACTCAGTCGCCGTTCCCGAAGGAGAACTTCAATGTGCACTATGTCCCATGCGGCTCAATGTCGTGGGGCAAGCGCAAGCACACCATCCCGAAGCAGGTCAAGGCGCTGGACGCCATTCTGAAGCAATACCCGAACAAGCGTGGGGTTATCCTGCCGCATAGCCACGCCATACGCAAGGAGGTGGTGGACGGACTGATTGCCGCTGGACACGGAGACCGAATCCGAACTCACGACTCCAACGCTCGTGCTCGGGACGAGGTGCTCAACGAGTTCTTCACCAGCGACCGAGACGACCTCGTTCTCATCAGCACCTATGTGGGGCAGGGCTTTGACTTCAAAGGCAAATTGGCCGAGTTCCTGTGCATTCTCAAGGTGCCCTACCTGCCGACGAACGACCCCGTTATCGGCGAGCGCATGATGCAGGACGAGGAGGCTTGGCGGAGGGTCCACGAAGGCACTCCCTCGTGCCCGTATGAGCCTCCAAGCAAATATAGCGGCGAACTGTGCGGGGCTGGCTTCACATGCCCTGCACCGTGTCAAAAGTGGTATCAATTGCAGACGGCGCTTCAAATCGTGCAAGGCGCAGGGCGCGTCGTGCGTAGCCCCGACGATGTGGGGCACCTGTTCATCCTTGACGGGGCTTGGCCGCGATTCGCTCGGACCAGCGGGCACCTGCTCCCGTCTTGGTTCAAGGACAATGTGCAAGAGGCTCCACGCTGGCTCAAGCGACAGTTATAGGCCGACAGGTTAATATAGGGGCGCTCCCTACGGTATAACATGAGCGCAAATGTGAGCAACCCTGCGAGGACGGTTTGGTGGCGTTATACCGACGCCGCCAAAGGACAAATGAGCCGTGCTCATGACGGCTGGGACACGGAGCGCCATGTCGGCCAACACGGTGCCCACCGTGCCTACATGGACGAGTGCATCAGCGGTTCCCGCACGGCTGGGAACTCGGGCTATTGCCGTGCCGTTGCTCCTTATTGGAACGCTCGGGACACGGCCTATTATGTCCAAGGCATGAGCGGTATGGACGCCGCCGCTGAGGGCTACAAAGCCATGATGGAGCGCTACAACATGCCCGCTCCCGAGTGGGCTTGGTGGGTTTGAACTTTGACCGCACGCTTAATATAGGTGTGGTTCCAATTGGGGGACATGAACAACCCCCAACCCGACGAACCCCTTGGAGTCGTGGCCTTCCATGTCCCGACCGAAGCCCGCTACATCATGAAAACCGTGTCCCTCATGGTGATGATGAACGCAACCATCCCGATGCAACACAACGCCTTGGCGCTTGCCTGCGGCGAGACTGAACACGCTCCCGTGATTGACCAGCGACGGGGGTTGTTGGAGTGAACATTTTCTTCACCGACGAACACCCAACCATCGCCGCTCGGAACCTGTGCGACGACCATGTGGTCTCGCAGTTCAAAGAGACGATTCAAATGCTCGTGGCCGCCGCTTTGCTCCGTGGGGCTGACCCCAACGCCATGCCCCTCACACTCTCGGGCCGCCCGCACCGTGGGGGCTACAAACACCACCCATGCACACGCTGGGCGTCTGAGAACCCAGCGAATTGGAATTGGCTCTGCGACCATGGCCTCGCCATCGGCGAGCAGTTCCGTATGCGCTTTGACAACCACACCAGCATTCTCCACGACCAAATCCGACTGCTGGCCGTGTCCCGAGACACCATCCTCCGCCACTTTGACGAGGAGTGGGGCATGACAGAGCCAGCCCGTGCGCTGAACCAAAGCATCGGCGAGAACCTTGACCTTCTCGGCGACGACATCACCACGGTAGAGGCATACCGCCTCTATTATCAGCGGGACAAGCGGGCCTTCGCCGAGTGGAAATATACGCCTGCTCCCGATTGGTTTTGAGCGGTAGGTTAATATAGGAGTGTATGCTACGACTATACATGGACAACCAAACCGACCTGCAAGAACTGATGCAAGCCAACGCCGTTATCGTGCTGAACGAGTGGACCAAGCGCAAATATGAAGCGAGTGGACTGCGAGACGGCAGGGTCAAGACTTTCAACGACATGAAGGAAGCGAACGCCATGTTTGCTGGAATCAAAGGCCAAGGCATTCCCGCCGCCCTCGTCAAGTTCCCCGAAGGCTGGGGCTACAACGCAGACCTCTTCATGGCTAAGTGTCCCCTGTGCACCGACTCCGACGCTCCCGTGTGCAACGAGACCGTCTGCGACGAGTGCAAGCACGACGCCACGAACTCGTGAAGGCTCAATAACCCGTGCCCCCATCGTTGAGGCATGGGCGACGAGACCGAACGCTTCCAGCGCATCGTGAGAGCGCCTGCGGACGACCCGTTCATCATCAGCCCACCCAAGGTCCTGTTGGACGAGGTGGAGCGGCTGGGACAGGACCCACGGCGCCCAAGGACGGCCGTTGCTCGCTGGGCCTCACGGATATGGGCCGAGACGGAGCGAGAGCGAATCCGCCGAGCGCCAGCACCAGCGATGAACTCCGTGCCCTCTGAGAAGGAACTCATGGAGCGCCCCGCTCACTATCCAACCGACTTCGGCCTTGGCCTCATCCCGTTCCCAAACGAGGTGGGCGGCTGGGTGCTGGACAAAACCACGACGACCTGCTACACCAGCCTCTCCGTTCCACGACCGTTTGACCCTCACCTGCACGGCGACATGACGGCGACCACGGTGGGCTTCGGGTATGGCTATCACGGCACCTCTCCGTTCCCCGACCGCTATGATATTGTGAACCGTAGGGGTGGAGGACCCCGAGGCGGTTTCGCCTTCACCAGCGGCCCTACGGAAGGCAATTATCCGTCCACCATCCTACCGTCCCCAACCTTCAACCTCGGAGACCTCGGGTTTAGCGACGGCGGCTGGAACCCCGAGGGCCTGCAATATACGAACCGACCTCGGCAAATGCGGCTGGGCGGGCTTCGCAACGGCTGGCCTCATCAAGTGTTCTTTGTCCGCTCTCGGCAGGTATTCTTTCGCAACCTATACGGCCCAATAGCCTCGGACGAGGCAACCCCCCGAGCACCCACGGTCGTTCTGAACGGGAGCAAGCCGATTCACGGAGTCCTCTCGGTTTCATCCCGCCACGAACTCAACGCGCCCCGTCGGCTCACCGTTCGGATTTCATCGGTCGTCGGTCGGAGAGCGGGCGTCGCCCAAATCGGAGACACCATCCAAGTCTATGCCGCCCCACGCCGCTGGGCGAACCCGCCGCTGATTTTCACGGGCTTCGTGTCCGACCTTGAGGAGACGACGAACGAGGTCGTCTTGACCTGCCTTGACCCGCTGGGCTTCCTCACCAACGAGACCATCCTCAACGACGAACTGCTCGTCCGAGGGGACGCCGCCTCGGTGATAAAGGGCATCGTGGCTCAGTCGTCCTACGCCCCGCCCATCGGCCGCATTAGCACCGAGAGCCTCGTCTCCGTGCCGTCGGGCCTCGTGCTCAAGGGCAAAACCCTGCTGGACGCCGTTCAGACGGTGCTGGGCTTCATCAACATAGCACCGACGCCCATGACGATTTATGCCGACGCCAAGGGCTACATTCACCTGCGCTCTCTGGCCGAGGTGGACGACTCAAGCCTCACGCCGCTCGTGGCTGGGCGTATGCCCCGCACGGCCGTCCCGCAGGACTTTTACCCCACCAGCGTGGAACGAGTCAAGGGCGACCTTGACATTTTCAATGTCATAACGGTGGAGAACAAATCGGCTGGCGTCTCGTTCACCTTCCCTCCCGAGGACGACCCGTCCTATCCACGCCGCCCCGTCCATCGGGTCGTGAACGAATCCACCGTGAGCGACGAGAGGCAGGCCGAGCAGTTCGCCCGACTGATGCTGGCCAATAACGGTCGGACCCAAGAGCAGTTCATCGTGGAGGGCCTGCCCGAGAGATTTGACATTCGGGCGGGCGATGTGATGGAGTTCGCATCAGCGGCGGGCATCGCTGGCCGCCACCGAGTCTATTCGGTTGGCTGGGAATTGACGCCCGAAGGGGCGCGTATGACGCTCTCCGTGGGCCGCCAATCGGCGAACCTCGTGGCCACCTTGCGATTCGCAAACGGCCTGTCGTTGTGAAGAGGTGCAAGAGGGCATAGAGCCTATGTTTCAGTCGGTTATGCCCCCTTGCGGGGTGTCCGTCATTGACGCAGGGAGCGAGAACTTTGCCCTCTCGGGATTCTCGGTATGCGTCTCGGGACAAATTGTCCTATGAACCACTCCTATATGAAGGTGTCGCTCAAAGGAGATGAAGCGGCACCCGCCTATGGCGTCGTTCTCCGACCCTCCCTCACACGACCTTCTCCGAGGCACCCCGTCCCAGCGAAGAGAAGCGGAGTGCGACGAAGGAACTTCGTGGACTCGTGGTCGGCGACCCATAGGCGGGCACCTTTGTCCCCCCGACTCGCATCGGGAGGTGCTTCGGTCGGGGTTGTTGCCCCAACAATCTATCGTAGCGGTCTCCCCTATATCAATGTGTCGGTCTCAAAGGTTTAATTCAAGGGGCTTTTGGAAAAAATCCGACATGAAGAAAGGCTCGGCCGATAGGTTCTGAGCGTTCTCACCAGCAAAAATCGGAAAAAGCCCCCATCATTAGCACCCCCCGTAGGGGGGTGCTACCCCTAATGATTGAAACAGACTTACACACTAACACACACACACATAACACAACATGTATGTATGAAAGGATAGGGGGGTGGGTCTGCATCATTGTTAAGAGGGTGGGGTTGGGCTTGAGGGGAGCATGGCCCCCGATGTTGTCGTTCACCAATCCACCGAGTCGTCGTCCGACTTCCTCTTTGACGCCGCCGACCTGCCCGTCCGCTTGACCTTCCTGTCGTCCACCAAGGGACGCATGGAGTTCAGCGCCGAGGTGGATGGCGAACCCAAGGGCAAGGTGAATGTCCTGTCTCAGCACTCCATCGCTCGGCTCGCCAAGTCGTCGCTCAAGGACGATTCGCTCAAGGATGAGTTCGTGGGGACCCTTCTGAAGGCTGGCGTGATTCTCCGAGAAGGCACCTATGTGGTCGCCACCATGGAGGACAAAACGACCGCCGAGGTCATGTCGCTTGAGGGCGAATCCTCATCCTACGGGGACATTGACCCAACGACCATTAGCAAGTTCCTCGGAGAGCGATTCCTGCTGGACCGCATCAACGAGATTCTCCACGAGAGCCGTGAGACGCCGTTCGTCGGCGACGACGCCAACCTCCTGCTCACCTTCCTCGTGTTCCTGTCCTGCAAGACGGACAACCCGCTCAACCTTGAGATGATTGGGCAGTCGGCCAGCGGCAAGACCTACATGACCTTGACCGCTCGCAACGGGTTCCCCAAGTCCATGATTATGGTTCTCGCTGGCGCCTCCAAGGAGGCTCTGAAATACGACTACGACGAGGTGGACGAGGACGGGAACTTCATCGTCAATGTGGACGGCCGTTGCATCGTCGTCTTGGAGAAGGACGAGTCGTTTGCCTTCATCAAGAAAATGAAGCCCATCATGTCGGGCGACGACACGGAACTCGTGTGGAAAACGCCCATCAAGAACGAACTATCGGGTGAAATAGAGACACGGGACTTCATCATCCGTGGCCGACCATCGTTCATCACGCTCACCACTCGCAACCCCAGCGAGCAGGAGCAAATCACCCGCCAATTGATAATGACTCCCGACACCACCGTGGAGAAGGTGAATGAGGTGGTTAAGAACGCCTTGCTGGCCAAGGCTCGCCCCGAGACCTTCAAGGTGCACCCCGACCTCAAAATGCTCCAAGCGTCTATGCTCTCGCTCAACCGATACCGTGTGCGGAACATTTTCGCCCCGCTCATGGTGGACTTCTTCCCCGCTCGCAACGCCCAGCACCAGCGAGACATTGGGAAGGTGCTCTCCATCATTGACGCCGTGGCCTTGCTCCACCAGCACCAGCGACCCGTGCAAAAGGACGAGCACGGGGACGAATACCTGCTCGCCTCCGTGGAGGATAATGTCATTGGACTCATGCTCTGCGACCTCGTTCTCCGAGCCAGCCTGTCGGGCGTCCCCGACGACACTTGGTCCGTGTATCAGCAAATGACGGCCATGGACGAGGCCAAACGCCCGCTCACCGAGGATAACATTCTCCAATGGCTCGGCATCCACGCTTTCACCATCAGCAAAAACGCTCTGAAAGAGAAGCACCTCCCCACCCTTGAGGATGCTGGCCTTATTGAGGTCGGTAGGCGTGGCGGAGGGCGCGGTGGCGGCAAGAAGTCATTCCGCCTCGTCAAATCGCGAGTCGGACTCATGGACGACTACGCACTTTCACCTCTGTTCGTGGAAGCGGCGGCGGCGAACCTACGCGCCCTCGCCGAGGAATATAGCGATGTTCTCGCCAGCACCGAGCCAGCCGCTCACCGATTCCCGTTGAAGGCGCAAGACCAAACCCTTCTCCGCTCCATCGGGTGCCCCAGCAAGGAGGCGTCCGAGGTTTGGCGGTCTCTGTTCCTCCCATCCTACCTGCGCCCTGCTGGACGCTCAACGCTCCTGTGGGACATTGTAGGCAAGGACTCCAAGCACCGAGACAACCTGTTCGCTGGGGACGCTTGGTTCAACGCCACGAGCGACGCCACGGCGGCATTGAGCAAGCGCCGAGAGGTCAAGGAAGCCATCAAGACTGCCTCGCAGTCCAGCGGTTTGGACAACGACGACCTGTGGGAAGCGATGATGGATGCACACCTCGCTGGACTTGAGGATGAGGATTGACCTTCATATAGGTGGGGTGAGAAGTGGGGGTCATGTCAGCAAAAAACCTGCCTGCCTCCGTCCAAAGCCGCCTGCAACCCTTCATTGACAAAGGGATTCAGAACGGTATCTTCCAAGACGCCCAGCCTGTTGTGAGCCTTTACCGCAAGAAGGCCGCCGAACTCAAAGACACCGTGAACGAACTCGGTGGGATGAAGTCCAAGAACGCTCAAATGTTCGTGGCGAACTGCGTCATGACCGACCTCTCCGCCATGCTCCGTCAGAAGTCCTTCATGGTCCACCTTGATGTTTGGACCGTGGACTCCCGAATGACCCGCACGGGCCGAGCCATGGCCAATGTGTTCGGCCAAGCCATCGTTGAGGATGGCGACTCCGTGATGGACGCCGCCCTCTTCAAAATGTCCCTGTGGGACGAGGACGCCGCTCTCGCCGACGACCTCGTGGCTGGGTGTGCCTACAACGCCTCCGTCTCCTGTCGCAACCTTGACGCCGAAGTGCTGGACCTCCGCCCACTCTCGGGCATGACCACCTTCACCGAGGAGGAATACACCCACGGCGCTCCTGCCGATGTGCTCCAAGCCACCTTTGACACCACCCCGATTGCCGAATTGGAGAACGACATTTCACGCAACCGCAACGACTACCGCATGGTGCAAGCCACGGTCTCCTACGCTGGGGTTCAGACCTCCAAGACGGGCAACACCTTCGGCAAAATGCTCCTCAAGGACGAGTCCACCATGACCATTGAGGCCATTGAGTCGGGCGAGGGGCTGATGCTCAACGCTCTGTGCGACACCGCCACCGCTAACCGCTTCGGCAAATATAGCGAGGTGCTCGCCCTCATCACCACTTCCATGTCCGAGCAATACGGACTCTCCGCCACCATTGAGTGCGCCGTGGGTCTCGTCGTGATTGCTCCGCCCAAGGTGGAGGCTCCCAAGTCGGGAGACGACGCCGAGGACAACGCCTCGGACTATTTCAGCAACGCTCCAACCATTGACCTTGACGACGACGAGGACGCATCGGAAGAGACCACGGACGACACCGAGGAAGAAGCCACGGAGGCCGCTGAGGCCCCCAAGGCAGAAGCCAAGGCAAACGACGAGGGCTGGACCGAAGGCTCCGACGACGACGAATGGGACGATGATTGGGATTGAGGCAGGCGGTTTCAACCTCGCCGTCTGAAAAGCCAAGTGTCGGCCAACCGTGAGGCGCCGTGGGTTTGGTAGTGCTTCCCTTTCAGCGCTTGGAGTTCCTCTCTCCCTGTCATGCTCACTCGGGGGCTGGGGGTCTCGGGGGTTTCCCCCAGCCCCCAACCTGTGGGGCATCACTCAAGAACCACGACTCCGCTCTCTGAGCCATGGGAACCTCATCACGCATGACGGTGGCCGTGGACGACATAGGCACGACCGTGCTATACACCAACCACACCTTTGTGTCTCGGGTCGTCGGGTATTTTGACAAACCGACGAACGCCGCCACGCTCCCACTCATCCAAGTCTATGACCACAATTCGGCGTCGGACCTCCCAGCCGCGCCCCTATTGGAGTTCATACCCGACCACGATAAGGACAAAGAGTCGTCGTCCGTGTTTGAACTCAACCTCGGCTCGGTTCTGTTCACGAAGGGCATCGTCGTGGTGGTTGGAGCGTTCGTTGGCTCAACGGGAGCACTCTATGTCGTTCATGATTAGATAGGCGATGGTTTAATATAGGGGAACCTGCTACGGTATAACATGGCGAACCACCTAAGCACGACCAACCCAGCCCTCAGCATCACCCCGTTGAAGGAGCAAGCACGAAACATGAAAGTCCCTTGCTGGGGCAATATGTCGTGGGAGACCCGCGACTGCTCCAACGCCTTCTTGGACACCGAGAACTTGACTGTGAACACCCGATACCGATTCAACATGACCATGGTGGACATTTCAGCCCGTTGCCCTGTGTGCGGAGAGGACCAAGAGGTTTTGACCGCTGATGCCCGAGACGGCGACACGGTTTGGACGATTGACACCGACCTGTGAGTGGCTTAAATAGGTGGGGGAGCAACCCTTCACCATGACTCGCTCAAAGAAGAAGGCTCAGAACTACGCAGACCTCATCGCATCGTGCGACACGGGCGAGGACATGATTCGCAACCGCCCACGGCACATGAAAGTGCAGGGGTTCAGCGGCTCGGGCAAGTCCACCTTCGCCCTCTCCTTCTTTGCTCACCACGCATCCGAAGTCGCTCCCGACGCTTCCCTCATGTGCATCATTGACTGCGACCTTGAGGGCCAAGCGGACCTCGTGGCTCGGGATGAAATCGTCCCGCCCAACCTGCGCTCTCGCATCCTCCGCAAGGTGTGCCGCACGCCCGACGAGGTGAACGACATGAGCCTCGCTTTCATTGACCTCATGCGCCAACACAAAGAGGACCACCCCGACGGCGTTCGTGTCATGGTCATGGAGAACGAGGGAGCGTTTTACCTCGCCTGCCGTGAGCACTACGCTTCCAGCGTCCACGGCATGACCGAGGGCGAACTCCTCCTCTCCCGCCAGCAGGAGGCCATCAGTCAAGGCAAAAAGACGCTCCCTGCCTACGCAGAGGGGCAGATGCACGCCTATAAGGTCATTAACAAATTGTTCTATTCGCCCTACGAGCGTCTGAAAATCGGCGGCGAGATGTATGGGTATCACTTCCTCTCCACGGTCCTTCTCAAGACCAAGACGGAGAACTACGGCACGCCCAACGAGAGCCGTGTGGTGCTGGCCGCTGGCCGCCCCGACATGACCGACCCCCTATTTGATTGGATAGTGGAAATGACCCAGCAACAACGCACCGTCAAGGGCGATGTTGAGTCTCGCCACTTCGCCCACATCAAGAAGTCCCGAGCGTGCAAGCCGTTCCGCCTTGAGAACCCGTCGCAGGAACGATTTTGGAAGGCCGTGGATAAGGCGTCTCAATGAGGTGCCTCGCATGAGAGTCCCCTACATTTCAGCCTCTCGCCTCAAGACGGCGCAGGACTGCTCGCTGAAATATCACTTTCACTATGAGGAACCCAATGCTGACGCCGTGGCTCTGAAAGAGATGAGCAACCACCGAGACGCAAGCCAAGCAGGCCGTCTTGGGAACAATGTGCACGACGCCTTGGAGGAGTGGCGCCGACCCGACGAGGACGGCAACACCCCGAAGCCATCGTTCGGCCGCCTCATGACGCTCTATAAGGAGGTCTCAGCAACCCGTGAGGTGGACTTTGACGCCTATGAGGACGGCAAGAAAATGCTCAAGCGCTGGTTTGACCGCCGTGGGCGCGACCCTGTGCGTGTTCTCGCCGTTGAACAACAGTTCGGCACCTCAAGTGCCCCCCATATCCTCCAACGGACAGGGACCCCCGTTTATGGGTTCATTGACCTCGTGATTGAGCATAAGGACGGAACCATTGAACTCATTGACTACAAAACGCAACGGCTGGACATAACGCAAGCCGAGGCTGACAACAATGTGCAGGCGGCCATTTACCTCTCGGTCGCCCGTGAACTGTGGCCCGACCGCCCTCTCGTGTTCACCTTTGACCTTCAACGCCACGGCACCGTCTCAACGGTGTGGACCGACGAGCGCTTGGAGACCTTCAAGGATTGGCTTCACGGCCAATATGAGGCCATCCTCGCCGTGGACTCATCGGACACCATGAAGGTGCCTGCAACCATCGGGAAGGGGTGTCAATGGTGTGGCTACACCGACATTTGCCCGAAGGCTCAGAGCCTCATGCAGAACGGCGCATGGGACATGATTAACCCGACCATGAGCGCCGACCTTGACGACCTGCTCAACGAACTCGCCGTTATCAAGGCCAGCAACGCCATGCTCACCAAGCGCAAGAAGGCTATTGACGACCATATCAAGAACGAGGTGTTTGACCGACAGATGAAGGTTGAGGACTGCGTGGCCGAGACGGACAATTGGTCCGTTGAATGGCGAGAGCAAACCCGCCGCTCCTACATACCCACCGAGGTTCAGCGCCTCGTGCCGCCGACCGTATTCGGAACCATGGTGTCGTTGTCCAACGCCGCCGTGGACCGAGTGCTCCCTATCCTACCCGATGATGTGGCCGAGGCCATCAAGCGAACCCAAATCGCCAAGCCTCAGCGAATGCTCATCATCAAGCCAAAGGAGAGCGGAGATGAAGGAGAGAACTGACGACGAAGTGCCCTCCTCCAAATACGGAACCCGTCGCAAGGGCCGTCTCGGCAAATCCGATGGGAGGAATGTTCGCCGTCTGTGGGCCGCCATGATTGAGGCGGGAGCCGTGTTCCCCGAGGGAACCCCAATCGCCACGGGCGAGATTCTCACGCTCCCAAATCAGCCATTTGAGATGAACCGTCTCAGCAACCACCTCGCCAAGAAGCCGCACCTGTTCTTCAACGCTGGCTCGGTCCGAATCGCGTCGCTGGACGGGCGCACCAAATATCCTCAGAAGGTGTGGCTCGCCTACCCCGACGCCTACGATGATGAATAGTGAGCGATGGGTATATATAGGAGTGTTGCCTACCCTTAATCATGGCGAACATCACCGACCAAATGACCCCCGAGAATGTGAACACCTACCGCTTCATGACCTCATCCCGAAAGACGACCAAGTGTGCGAACTGCACCCGTGGACCGATGACTTTCCGATTTGCACCCGAAGGCCGCTTCAAGGTAGGCTCTTGGGTCCGTGTTGTTCTCGCTCCTTCACCATCAACGACGCGCACCGTTTGCCCCCATTGTGCTCAAACCCTCTTGGCCTTGCCGCCCTCCCGCTGGGTTGCTCCCCACGACGACTACCGCTTGATTCGGTGAACTTTCAGCGACAGGTATATATAGGACTGACACATACCATTGAACAGAGGCGAACCAACATGACCCGACGACCCGAGACCCAAGAGCAGGCAACGAAGGTGATTGATGCACTCACCGCTAAGGCAGAAGCCATTGAAGCCGAGCGCATGAAATTGGTGGGCGACTTCAGCCCCGAGGCCATGGCTCAGTTCAACGCTTTGGGGGAAGAGTCCCACCGTCTCATTGACGAGCGCCACGACCTCGTGATTCTCCGCCGTTCCCTCCCAACCCAAGCCCAATGGGAATACGAGGCTGACATGCGACTCCAAGAGCAAATCGCCAACGACCCCTACGGTGGCGACGACTTCATGGCCTACAACATGACGGGCGACTGCTGGTGATTGAAATAGGTGGGGTGGCCCTCTGAGGGTATGCTCACCCCGAACTCCAAGGTGTCCCGCACCGCCCGCATTGAGGCGGACGGAGCGTCGCTGGCGGCGTTCTTCTCCCGCCTCGCTTTGGACAACCCTGCGGTTCCCGTCAAAGTCCTCTTTGAATCCGATGGGGCCACCTGCTGGACGATGAACGCAGGCAAGACCCTCATGGTGTTGCTGACCCGCTGGGTTATCAAGGACCTCAAGGTCAAGGAGCCATGCGTCATTGTGTGCAACCCCAAGGAACTATCCGACCTCATCCGAGCCAAGTCCCGTGGGGGCGCGGTTCGTCTGACGACTGCGGCCAACGAGCCAATCGCCATCACGACCAAGGACCACGGTGGAGCCGAAGTCATGCCTGCCGACGAGGACGACTGCCTTACAATTCCCGATAGGAATGTGCTTCCCTACGGCCCGAGCGGCGAACGCCTGTTCCCGATGTTTGACAACGAGCCTCCGACCTACACGGCCACGCTGGCGCTCCGCGAACTCACCAAGGCGAGCATGGAGATGCAAACGGCGGGAGCGCCCTATGTCTCCGTGTCGTTTGACGAGAAGTCTGAGGCTCGGGCTGGCCATTGGAACGGCAAGACGACCCGCTCGTGGACGCCGCTGGATATTATCAAGCGCACGGGTGGTCCGTTCACGGTCTCCTTCACCGATACCCTCAAATCGCTCATAAGCGTGCTCAACGGAGCAGGCGATGTGTTCAAGGTGTCCAAGCACCACAAAGGCCACTTCGTCGTCATAGAGTGCACGACAGGCTCAACAACCATAATCGCCACCGAGGCAATCAAGGAGACATAGACATGACGGCAAACGAACGATTCATTGAGACGGCGGAGCAAGCGCTGGGGCTAACAGACGACGACAGGGGCCACCTGCGGGTGCTGGTCTGCATTGACCTCCTCATCGCCCAAGCGGGCATCACGGACGAGCAGGTTCGCATGGCCTATGAGAACCGTCTCCGAACTGAAATCAAGGCATCGGCCGAGACTCTCAAGGGTTTGCTGGATTGATAGGCGACACTTTAATATAGGTGTGGTGCCTACGGTTAAACATGACCAACCTAACCCTGACCACCATGCCCGAGATTAGCCGAACCAACACCCGCCGAGGAAACCTCGTGTGGACCAAGTTCACGGCCGAAAACCGACAATACGGAAGCGATGGAGGCACCGTCTATGTCGCTGAACTCGGAGACACCGCCTTCTCCACCACGGGCCTTCACCGAGGCCAAACCACCGTTTGCATTTTCAAGCGAAGCGCCGCTTCGGGTGCCCCCAAGTCTGAGGCTTGGAAAATGGCCATTCGCCACCCCGTTCACACGAACGGTATGTGGCTCCCCATCTATTTCGGCTTCAACGAGCACGAGGAGACCCACTATGTCAAGGCGTTCCAAGGGGGCCGTGTGCCCATGACGGGCGTTGCCTCCACTCTCAAGGAATTGAAGGCCGCCGCTTCTCGGTTGTCCTCCTACACCGCCGTGTTCCCCGTCTCCATGTCCTGCGAGGTGCTTTGTTGAAGTCGGTCCACATTCGCCTCTTTGTCAAGCCCGACCGTTCGGCCATGGAGACATGGCTTGAGAACAGGTTCGGCGGGTCTCGTCGGCGCGACTTCCAAGTCTATGTCAAGTCCAACGGGGACACGAGGGTGTTTCTGAATCGGTCCAGCGAGCGAGCCATGACGCTCATGTCGTTCAACGGACGCTACGCCAAGACCGTGCCCTCGTCGTTTGACCGCGTGCTCGGTGAGTTCTGCGATGAGTTCGGTTTCCTTTTCATCGTCGGAGGACGCTCGGGCTGGCTTTGTTCAAAGCAATAGGCCGATAGGTATATATAGGGGTGGCTACCACCTCTATTCATGCAAGAGCCAACCCGCCGATTCGTGAACCGCATCCGACTCAACCCGACCACGCTGGTGGCGTGGGACCAAGAGGGCGAGTGCATCGCCGTTTATCGCAGTCGTTAAGAACCACCTTGACGAACCAATGGACATGACTGTCCACGAGTTCACAGGCATAACGGCCGTTATCACCGTCTCGTCAAGCCTCGTCGGCTTCGTGTCGGGCGACTTCACCTTGACCCAAGCAACGGGGAAATACATCACGCTGAATAGCAACACCGCCACCTCCCACACCCGTGGGTTGAAGTCGGCTTCGGGCACGCTCAAGAAGGCGTGGGGGATTGACGACGCCACCCTGTTCACCTATTTTGACGACTCATCCCTCTTTGACATCACCTTTGACAACGACGGCGGCACGGGCGCTCACACCTACACCCTATCGGGTTGCGTCTTGACCGACCTCTCGGTTGAGGGCATTGAGGCAGGCTCGGAGGGCGCGTTGATGATTAACGCCACCTTTGAGGCCCTTTCATTCTCCCGAGACGAATGATAGCGTCTCACCACAGGAGGCACACACATGACATGGCTGGATAACGCGATTGAGAAAGCAGGCGGCGAAGTCGCCGTTGATGTATCACACCTTGACCTTGACACGGACACCATCATGGTGAAACCGCTAACGGCGAACGAATATCAAGTGCTCAAGAGCCACCCCGAGATGGCCAACATCACCGACCCCGACGACCGAGCCGAGCGGCTGGGTTTGCTCATGGTCGCTCAGATGATGAACAAATGCGACTCGGCTATCACATGGAATCGCCTCAAGCACCTGCCTCTCACGATGCTCGCTGAGTTATCCAAGGCAATAACCGCCGCCATCGGCAACGCTGACGGTGGTGGGGTGCTGGGGGAATAATCGCCCTCGCCGAATCGGACGAGGGGCAGTTCCTCTTTTCTTTGATGAAGGACCTCGGCATCACGCCCGACGAGTGGCGGTCCATGGACCTACGGGACACGACCTTCCTGCTCGCCGCCAAGTCCGAGAAGAACCGAAGAGTCAATAACGAGCAACGCAAAGCACAGTCCCAAGCACGAGCGAGGAGGGGACGATAATGGCGGACACCACGGCAGTCATTGACATTCGTGCGAACACGACGCAGTTCCGCAAGGCCATGACGGGCGTTTCGGCGTCCATGTATGCGGCTGGCGGAGCGGCCTCTCGGTTCGGAACCATCGCCCGTGGGGTATTGACGCCACTAAGCGCAGGGCTGACCGCCACGGCGATTTCAGCCAAGACCATGGCTACGGTGATTCATAGGTCGTCGGTCTTGTTCATTGAGTTCAACGACACGCTGGCCCGAACGGGCGCGATTCTCGGCGAGAGCGGAGCGGGAATGACGGCGCTTGAGGGCAAGATTCGTGAGGTCGGTGCGACGACCCGATTCACCGCCAGCCAAGTCGGTGAAGCCGCCAACGCACTCGCCATCGCTGGTGTGAGCGCCGACGAGATGATTTCAGAGGGCGCGTTGGAGAACCTCGTCAAGTTCGCCATCGCTGGTGGCGTGGACATTCAAACGGCAACCAACATCGGTATCGCTGGCGTCAAGGCGTTCGGCATGGAGATGAGCCAATTGGGCCATGTCTCCGATGTGCTCACCCGAACATTCACTCGGTCAAATGTGGACATTGTGAGTCTTGGAGAGGGCATGAAGTTCCTCGCGCCCGTAGCGCACGCCTCGGGCGTCGCCATTGAAGAAGCGGCGGCCGCCATCGGTGCTCTCGGCAACGCTGGCCTGCGTGGGACGATTGCGGGCACAGGTATGCGTATGGCCATCAACAAATTGCTCAAGCCGACCTTTGACTCTCAGAAGGCCATCAACGACCTCGGCCTCACTATCCAAGTCCTTAGCCCAGCGGGCGAGCAAGCCAAGCGAGCGCTCTCGGGCGTGGCCAGCCAATTGGACCGAACCAAGATGGAGTCGTCGGCTTTGACGGACGAACTCAAGATGCTCAACGGGCAGATGAACGACCTCAGCATTGACCAAAAGGCCAACACGCTGGCTATTGAGCAAATTAGGGCACGGGCGGCACGGAGCAACCGAGAACTCACCGACATGGAAGTGGCGCAGATTGAGCGCTTGACGACGACCAACGACTCACTCCGATTGAGCGAGATGGCGCTTGATGTGGAGCGCATGAAGAAGCAACGGTCGCTGAACATCGTCTCAGAGCAAGAACGGGCACTTGAGGAGCAGTCCAAGACGCTCACGAAAACGATTGAGCAACAGGCAACGGGCATCACGAGCCTTGGCGATGTGCTGGACCAATTGGCTGGTGCGGGTGCGACCACGACGCAGATTTTGGAGATTTTCGGCGTGCGTGGTGGAACTGCCGTATCGGCCTTGCTCTCCCAGCGTGAGGCGTTTCACGAACTCGTCAAGGAGAACGAGAACGCCGCTGGCGCCACCAAGAAATATACCGACTCCCTGCAACAAATCGTGGAGGACGGCGGTTCGGCGAAGGAGACCCTGCTTCTGTTCGTCTCGGCCATCCAAGAAGGGATGCTTGATGTGGGCCGCCCGTTCGTTATCATGCTCACCGAATTGGCTCTCCTGTTCAAGGACGACATTCAGCAGGCACTCAAGGCCAATATGCCCTTGTTCAAGGAACTCGGAGTCTCGCTCATGTCGGCTATGAAAATCATCGTGCCGATGGCGCTTGACGCCCTCCCATCTATGATTCAAGCCTTGAAGGCAATCGTTCCCATCATCGTCGTGCTGGCGGCGGCGTTCCGTATTCTAATGGCCATTCTCCAACCCGTGTTCCAATTATTGAGCGGCATAGGGAACATCATCATGGGGATTATCCAAATGGTGAGCGGGGACCTCAAGACGGGCTTCGCCACTTTCGCGACGGGTGTTAAGGACACCGTGATTGGTGGAGCAATAACCGCCGCCTCATTTGCTACGGGTGGAGCCGTCTCATTGGGCCGTGGCCTCGCTGGGAGAGCCATGTCTAAAATGGGAGAGCGAGCCATGACGGGTGGCCTCATGGCTCTCGGCGGGATGGCCACCGAGGACCGTGTGAACAACAACCTCTCGGTCTTTGCCGACGGCGGCTTCGTTAATGGCCCTACGGTGGGGCTGGTGGGCGAAGCAGGCCCCGAGGTAGTCATACCCCTTGGCGCAGGAAAGGAAGCCCGTAGGGACGCCTTAGCGGCCTCTGCTGGGCTTGGGGGCATGGAGGTCTCCATTGGCGATATTGTCATTAACGGCGGTTCCAACCTTTCAATTGCCGAGGTGCGTGCGCTCATGTCCAATGAAATGCCTCGCATCATTCGCCAAGAATTGCTCCGTGGCTCAAGGGGTGTGATTTGATGGCGTCGTTCAAGAAGGCACCCACCAAGAAGTTCAGTCGGGTCAAGAACGACCTCGCCGAACTCCAACGCTGGTGGCCAGCCTACATCAAGGACGACGGCGTTCTCGGTATATCGGTGGACCCCGTTCTGTTCCGAACGAACTTCGGGACCTATGCGGACGACGATGGCGACGAGTCTCGTGTGGCGGGCATCCGTGTGGAAGCCATCACCGACGCTGGTGGCGATGTGAGCGGCACCGAGCCAACCATCGTGATTAGCGGCTCGGGGACCTTTGAGCCGAAGTGCACCATCAACCACGCCGACGGCACGAGCACCGACATTATGCTGATTGCCCCCGATAGGTCGGTGTTCACAGGCACGGTGAACATGAACTACACCGATAGCGCGGGACGCTCTCAAAACGGCGACATTGACATAACCACCGACATGGGACACGAAGGGATGAATGGCCTACGCCATGGGCCATATCCCGTGTTCATGACCGTGCAAGAACTCGCCGAGGTCATTGACACCTACCGCCATGTTGGGGCGGCGGACACGGAGAAGAAGGCGTTCTTGCCCCATGGAGTTCGTGCCCCTCAAACCTCGGCATTCCCCGACATTGAGACCGACCCACGAATCACGAACACAGACCCGTTGCCCACGACCTCGCCGTATCGGGCCACGGTGTTCATGCCTATGATGCTGGATAACAACCAATTGAGCAAGGACATAGCAGGCTCAATGACGCTTTGGGGCGGGCACGCTGGCCGATGGGACAAGAACGGCATCAGCCGATATGACACCGACCCCGAAGGTGAGGACTCGGCGACTATTGACTACAAAAAATACGGGACGAGCGGAGACCATCAACGGAACTCCAACAAAGCCACCAATTCAGATAACACACGGACGGCCGTGTGGACGAGTCAAGACTCCTCGGACTGCCCTGCACCAAAATACCGCATGGCCATGGCGCTGGCGTGTTTCCTCAAGGACGGCACCTATTCGCTCAACGACGGCGTTATCATCCCTTATTCCTACGACGCCAGCCGAACGCTCGGTGGCGTGAACACGGACACCATGTATTTGACATGGAACGGCTGGGATGGATATAAGCAAGACGACCCCTCGGGCGGTGTATTGGATAACTCCGAAACATACCCAGCGGGCATATACCCCCTCTTTGACTTCGTGCAAGGACCCATCACTCCACGAGCACAGGGAAGCAATTGGACTCACGCCGTCTTGGCCGACCACGAAGGGACAGGCTACCCCTTGCGCTATGAGGTGCCCCCAAACTCCAAACCATTGGACATTATCGCCGTGGAGGTTGCGGATTTAGCCGCCTTTGACACCCCTCCCCACTACGGCAAGCAATTTTGTGTCCGAGTCCCCGATGTGGTCTCATCATCTGAAAACGGTCATACCTACCCCGTCAATGTAGGCCAAGCCGTCTATATCCAAGGATTGGATGGCGTGCTGGGAACAGGCACGGACATGAGGAAGGCCACAGGGAACATTTGGCCCACTCGCTATGATAAGCGACGAAAGACAGGGAGCGATGAATTGGACTGCAACGGCTGGTGGGTCGTTTCTGAGGTGAACACGACCGAGTTCACGGGCGAGATTGAATACCGATTCAATGTGCACCCTGACCTATTGCCCGTTGTAGCGTCCTACACCCCATCGGCAGGGGCAACGATTTGCGCTGGACGAGCGGGCGGACCCGAGATTGCATTCAACACCTATTTTGCCGATGTTGGCGGCTCACCACACGACGACTCAATGGAGACAGGTATGACGGGTCAAAACGCTTCTGAGGCCAAGAACCCCAATGTCCCCAAGACGGACTTCCAAACCTCCGACGGACGACCTGCTTCCGCCACGATTGGGACGGGCTATCAAGCAGGGATGGGTCAAGGCGACCTCAATGTCCCACCCGCTTCGTCTCGCAACGACACGGCGCCAGCACGAATCACCATCGCTGAAACGGCCATCGTGGACAACCTCGGAGAGTTCACGGGCAACCGACCCGTGCCTCGTTCCATCCACATTCAAACGCTTGGAATAACGCCGAATGAGAACATTCCATCAGCCCCGCCCGTTATCACCTCGGGCAACGGTTCCCTGCGTATTCCTGCACCGCTGGGACACGACCTATGCACCCGCTACAATTCAACGAGCGAGAATGGGAAAACGACCCTTTACCCCACCAACATAGCGGATTCAATGTGGCGCCTGCGCTCCGACCTTGACCGAGGCGACGACGGCTCGGGACGGCGTGCGGACCTTGGTGGACCCGACCGTTGGGCACACAGGGGTGTTTCAACACCGCTTTGGTCCTACATTGACGGCAACACAGGCCGCCACGCTTGGGACTACATCAAGCCCTCGGGCTGGACCTTTGGACGCAACCGACCATGGCCCGCTCACGAGCGCATGGGGACTCGTCTCTCTATGTCGCCAAGCCTGTTCCCCGTCTCTGCTGGCGACCCATTCACAGGATTTGACAACGGCGTGGGCCTCTCAAACCGTGTTCCGCAGAGCACGGAGACAACCAAAATCGGCCTCTCGGAGATTGGTTGCTCCCCCGTGTTCCTTGACATTGAGTTCACGGCGTTCATCCCGAATCAAGACAACCGCATGGTCATTGTTGATTTTGACATGAACGACGCCGACTCAATGCTTGGTCGCCATCACATGATTCACGGAACCACGAATCGGGACATGGGCTTTGGGTTCCGACCACGCTGGGACGCCACCACGGCCGCTGGTGTTTATCGCAAGGACGGGTTCGTGGACTACGAAGGAGGAGACCTCACAATCACTCCAACACCCGACCCCGCCTTGTTATATCGCGATTGGGTGAAGGCCGCAGGTGCGGCAAACGCCGTGGCGGGCGACAACCCGAATTGGGCTGGGTTCCCAATCGCCCACAAAGAGGCTCTCCTCCCCATATCGGGTGGCTACGCTGATTCATCAGAACCACCATACCCTCTTCAAACAACCAACAACCGCCCGTCCATTTGGTTCCTTGGAGGAGCCAGCCATTGGGTGAGCGAGGATTGGGTCGGCAACCGAGAGTTCACTTTGCCCTCGGCGGCTGGCTTTGGTCGCATGGGGACAGGCTTCGGCCAAGGTCCATCCTTCGCCTTCTCGGAGGGAACCAACAAAGTGCGCTCGGTGTTCACTTCGGGCGGCATGACGCTGGTGTTCAACGGCACGACAATTGGAACGGACATAAGCGCCGACGAACCCGTGTGGGGGTTGCAGTTCAAGGCGTGCAACGCCTTCGCATTCACCGACCGCCGCCCGTATTGGCTCACGAACGGAACGAGTGCGACGCTGGTTCCTTCTGAATATGACCACCTCAGCGGCGAGGAGCCACTCATCCACGGCGAACGAGACGACACTTCATTCACCAGCGCCCGCCACCCAGCAGACCGCACTTTTGAAATTGATGGAACAGCACCCACCGCTTGGTCCACGCTCACGGACCATTATCCCACGGAGTTCCCAGCGGCCATGGCGTCTTTGAAAACGAGCGACAACCGCTTGACCCGAGCCGACTACCCAGCGCTCCAAACCTCCAATGTTGATTTTAGCATTGATGAGGTCGTTATGCGACAAATCCCAACGCCCGCCATGCTCCCGTTCACGGTTGATACGCTGACCCAACAGGCGTCGGGAATAACGCCCGCTCGCTATTCCTCGCTGATTATTGAGGCCGATAACATTAGCGTGGACGACAAGAAGCGCATCACCATCACGCTCCTTGAACCACCTACCTCAAGCACCATCGCCGAGGAGGCATCAACGGTTATCACGGGCTTTGAGAACCTTGACCCCGACTTCCTCGGTGGCGTGGGTTCAATTGACCTCTCGGGACTCCCAGCCTCGGCCGTGTCCAACGGCTTCGTGATTCGGTTCAATTTCTTCATCCCATCGTCTGAGGACACGAGCCTGCACCCGCTGGATTGGTCGGCCTTGCCCATCGTGCGCTCCTATTCCATCTATTATGACCATAAGCCAACGAGTGAGGGAACCATCCTCGGCAACACCTACGACGGCTCCACGGCAACCACGATTGGGACCTCGGGCACGCAGACCTTCACGACCAAGGTGGGCCACATCGTCTCCCTACGGATGCAGGGCGACACGACCGACCCCGACCGTCAAATCACCCACCTCAAGGCGGACTTTGGCGATGGGTCAATCACCGATTGGCTGGCGGTCGCTACGCCTGCGGCAAGCGCCACCTATGACATATCCCATGTGTTCTCAACGCGCCCCGCTGGCGGCACCTACGACATAGTGGTCTATGCGAAGGACGACAACGGCAACGAGACCGTGGCCAGCGATATTCTCCGAGCCACCATCGTGGCCGCCGAACCCGTGGCCATTGTGCGAGCCGTCCCCTCTATGGTGCGTGCTGGCCAAGCGATTCGCTTTGACGGCTCGGACTCCTATTCCATTGACACCGCCGCATCCATCGCAACCTACACATGGACCTTCGGGGACGGTTCGTCCAGCGTGAGCGGAGCGGCCGTGTATCAAGACCACACCTATGCCGAGGCTGGTGAGTTCATGGCCACGCTGGTGGTCAATGACGGGACCTCCGACAGTCCCACGGCGAAGGCCGTCGTGAAGGTGCTTCCTGCGACGCTGGTGGTCCCTCTGACGCTCTCCACCAAGCCATCGTCGTTCCGCCGAACACGGTCCGCTACGCTCACGAGAACGCCCATTTTGGACGCCGTATATCCCGAGGTCTCGGACATGGGCCAGCGTGGCGACGAGTTCACGCTCTCAGGCATGTTCCTCAAGGGCACGCAGGACACCGATATTGCCTTCATGGAGGAACTCCTGTTCTCGGGGTCGCTGGTGGAGTTCGCCTACCAAGATGTGAACTATGACGGCGTGGCCGACTCCAAGGTGTTCACGGGTCGCATGGTTTCGTTTGACTACAACCGAGAGGGTGGGAATGTGGACCGCACGCCCTACACGGCCGTGTTCGTTCGGGAGGCTGGCCTCGGTGCTTGATTGGGTCGGCTGGCTCATCGCATCCGAGGTGGTGTGGTGGCTCGCAGTCGGCGTGTTTCTTCATCAAGTCCGAGCGCTATGGAAGGGTATTGAATCCATCCCCGTTGAACTCCTTTGACCGACACATTGATATAGGGGTGGTGCATAGGGTGAAACATGACCCGAACAACCATACCCCCAACCAACCTGCAAATCAAAGCCGCTATGCGAGAAGCATTCCACTTGACCGAAGAGGACTTGGATGCGTCATGCACCGTCATTGTCCGAGAAGGAACCCGCACAACCGTGCATTGGTTTGGCGGTCTCGTGCGAGACTTCTGCGAAGTGGACGGCGACCTCGCCTTGGCCGCTCCGTCGGTCTATTGGGAGAACCGCCGCAAGTTCGCTAACATTCTCGGCATGGTCGTTGAGGACCGCTTTCACGGCTACGACCTGTTCCTGCGTGAGGATTATTGAGAGGTGAGCAAGGATGGACCTACGACCCTTCAAGCGTGAGTTCCAAGGCTTCATCATGGGCACCGACATTATGGCCTTCGTCCGCCACGACGAGGTTCCGCTTGGGACGCCGCTCGGCGAGGCCATGCGCCACATCGCTCGGGACGCCGTGAAGCACGGTGCGACTCAGAGCATGTTGAACATCAACCTCATGTGGTTTGAACGAGCATACCGCCTGTTCGGCATTCGCATCACTCCATGGCGCCTCGTCTATGACTTTGACACCGAGGACGAGGAAACGAACGACCTCCACCCCATGCTCCTCGTTGATGCTTGAAATAGGTGGGTGCACCCCTACGGGGTATGCTGACGCCCGCCTTGGTTGATGAATTGACCGAGGCTCTCGGTTTCAATCATTGGCCACGGGCGGTCGGCAACCCTCGCCAGCAGTTCATCTATGCGAGCGAGCAAGCCTACACGGCCTTCAAGGAGTGGTGGGGCGACTCATCCTGCTTCATCAGCACCGCTGGCTATGAGAACCTCGTGTTTGACAACGGCAAGCAGATTCCCCGCTCCATCATCTATGGCCTCACCTTCTTTGACTTTGACCACGACACCAAGCCCGAGAACGCCTTCGCCGACGCCCAGCGGCTCTCACAATACCTCACCGAACTCAATGTGGCCCATTGGGTGCAATATAGCGGCGCCAAGGGCTATCACCTGTTCATCGTGCACCTTTCTTTCCGCTGCCGAGGTGACCACCGAGACGGGAGCGCTGAGGCACTCAAGACGCTGGTGAACCAAACGCAGACCCACCTCAAGAAAACGCTGGGCCTCAACACGCTGGACGAGCAGACCACGGGCGACCCGAAGCGGCTATGCCGATTCCCGTTCACCCCGCACATCAACCGCCACGGCGAGAGGTCGGGTCGGCACGCCATGCCCGTGGAGACCGATGTGCTGGCTGATGCAAACCACGCCACGATTGAGGCCGTGTCCTATCGGCCTCAATATGCCGTCCCCCATGTCAAGGGGGACAGGCTCACGCTCCCCGAACTCATCGCTCTCCTTGAAGTCAAATTGCACAAACCCGAGACCGAGATTCGCCCTGTGATTCACACCGACTTCGGGTTCACCGACATGGCGAGCGCTACGGCGGCCTTCACGGCCTCGTTGGACGATAGGTGCATGGGAGTGGTCAATGAACTCAAACGACGCAACCCAAGCCATTCCAGCCGTGTTTATTCGGCACTCTTCGCCAAGACCATAGGCATGAGCATGGAGGCGTTTGAGGAGGTGTGGGTGGAACTCGGCACGAGGATGGGCTATGTGGACCTACACAACACCGAGCACCGCCACTATCAGATGAGGACCCTCTTTGACGACCCCCGCTTCGTCTCCTTCCCGAACTGCTCCACGCTCAAGGCGAAGGGTTGTTGTGTCGGGGAGGTGTGCCCTCGCTACATTGACATGGGCGAGGCGAAGCCCCAGCGAATCATCAAGCGACGATGGAGGAAACGGACATGAGAATCAAGAGGATGGACCAAATCAAGGACGACCCCGAGAAGGTGGCTCACTTGCTCAAGACGGGCACGCTGGGGAATAAATTGGGGCTTCTGAGAGCCATGGGTCCCGACCACGCAGGGCGCGTTGAGGTCGGCGAGGCCATCCTCAAGGAACTGCTCGGGCGGCATCGTCGGATTGACCACCGAGAGCACCCGCTCATGATAGGGTATTTCAGCAACCTCGGCTTTGAGGTCGCTCACCTCAACACGGGGGACGGCGACATGAAGGGCGGCACCACGAGCGTGGAGCGCAAGGAGGACGACTTCATGGACTCGCTCTTTGACGACCGCTGGCTACGCCAATTGGGCGCGATGCGTGAGGAGGCAGAGCACTCCTACCTCATCATCACCAAGTCCTATGAGGACATCAAGAACGAGGTCCACGAGCGTGGTGTGAGCGAGCAGGTCTTGACGGGCTTCGTGGCCGCCCTGTGCGCCGTAGGCTACACGCCCCTGTTCGTCCCCGATAAGTGGGACGCCGCCGTCATTGTCCGCAAAATCATGGACAAAATAGACGACGACACCGCTCGCCTCTATGTCCCCCGACCCCGCTCACCCAAGGCGACCGAATATCGGAACGCCATCATTGAGGCCCTGCCGAAGGTCGGCATCAAGACCCGTAGGAAAATCGTGGAGGCGTTCCCGTCGCTGGCGGCTCTGACGAGTGCGTCGGTGGAGGACCTCGTGGCGATTGAGGGCATCGGGCAGAAAACCGCTGAACGGATTCATGAAATCCTTCATGCGGAATGACTATATAGGTGGGGCACTTAGGGGTATAACATGAACAACGACACGAGGGCGGTGGTCTGATGGCCAAAGGCAATTCCAAAGGCGTTCTCCGAGACCGCTTGGTCCGACAGGCCATCAAAGACATGAACGGCGCTCCGTTCGTTGCTGGCGACCTGCTGGACAAAATGACCTATTCACGCAACATGCCGACCGTCCGAGAGGTGGGCGGCGTGCTCTCCCAATTGAAGCGGAGCGGTGAAGTCATATACATGGGCGAGGTCGGTAGCCGTGTCGGTCGTGAACTGCTGGAAGCCGCAGGCTTGACGCAACATGGCGTCCGCAAGACGGGCCTTTACATCGCCGCCGACTCACCCAACGCTCCGAGGAATGACAATGACGACGCAACCGCAGACCTACCTTCAAACGATGAGGAATGAGACCACATGGACCGTGCGCCTCGGCATACGCTTCGTCTATGACACTTGGACGCCGTTCCAATGGGAGGGTGAGAACCTCGCCACGGGCATTCATGCCGTGTGCAAGGCCGCTCTGAAAGTCTCCGACGACGACTCGCTGGACGACCTGTATATGCTGGGGCTTGACCTTGACACCTTCGTCTCCAAGAACGAGGAGTGCGCCGTCAATTGGGGCCTCACCGTGTTCAAGACGCAGGGGTATTGGTTCGGCCTGCTGGGCTATCGGGAGCAATACGCAGACGGCGAGTGGGCTACGGCCTGCGCCGACGAGAGCATTCACGCCGCCGTCGGGCAATTGGAACCGACCAAGACCTGCTCCGCCGTGCCGTGGCGAAAGGACATGGTGCACCGAGTTCAGCCACGCAACGAGAACGGGGACTTCATGTCTCGGACGCCCGAGGACTATGAGAACCGACGCAGGCGAGCGCAGGCGGCCAACAAAGCGATTCGGGAGGCATTCCATGGATGGTCGGGCAAGGGCCGCTGGGACGAACTCATCGCCAAGGCAAACGCCAATCGGTCATGACTATCGGCCGATGGTTTAATATAGGAGTGCCCTCATGGGTGTATCATGGGCGCAACACAAAACCCCAACCATCCGACCTGCGAACAACGGACCCCATCGCGCATTAAGCGAGAGTTCCCCACTTGCGTTGTCCGTGGATGCGCTATTCCCGCCACTCACTCCGTCAAGTCTCGGGACATTTACATGGGCGGCGCCCGACTCGGCAAGTGTTGCTATCATGCAAATTGTCGGCAACACCAGCGAGAGCCTCTTAATTGAAATAGGTGGGAGTCGTGGTTCAACCATGCAATACCTCATCACGATTCGCTTTGAGCACGAGACCATTGAACTCACTCACGACGGCTCTCTGAGCGAGGCTCTCAAGGCCGCTTGGGCTGAGTGTAGGGAGCGCAAGGCGCAACCCGCTCACATCACCTGCTTGCGGCAAGACGCCACCGTTGAGGTGGACGAGGACGGCTGGGAAACGGTCTCCCCGATTGCACGAGCGTCATGAACCCTCAAGAACCCCGACTGCAAACACTACACCAATGCACGACGAGGACGAGAGCAACATGGCTATGAATTGGGTCGTCGCAGGCAAGCAGTCCATGGAGATGCACGGCTACCTGCCGAGCAACCAAGACGAACCCGTTATCATGGTCAAGACCTCGGGGTCGGGCATGTGGACCTTCAAGTTCACCGACCGCAAGGGCACGGGGCGCATTCAAGTCTCCAAGGGAGCGGACTACAACCCGCTGGACCTCATAGAAACCCTCTATCATCACATCACCAACATGCCGAGAGAAACGGCCAATAACCCCAAGGCGCAGACGATTGACTACGACGATGCAGTCGTGCAATTTGATGCGGACTTCGTGGGTGAATGGGCATGATGGCTTGGACGGTTGAGACAGACGACGGAGCGGTTCTCACCTCCGTGTTCACCGTGGACTCATGGGGCGACCTTTGTTGCGTCGCCGACCTCGTGGAGGAGAACGGTGAGTGGACGATTGAGACGGAGAAGGAGTCGTTCTCCCTGCTCCAACCCAAGGGTGATTCACACCAATACCTCGCCGCCCTGTTCGGGGCTGGGAACCCGCCCACCATTGACACGACCAAGCCCTTCATGAACTACCGTTCGGGCCTGCTCTCGTTTGATGTGTGGGAGGTTAAGTGAGTGGCCGAGACACCCGAGGAACTACGCGCCCTCCTGCGAGCGGCAGGTTTGCCCGTCTTTGAGTCCGAGACCTCCAAGGAACTCCGATACCGTGCACGACAGGCTGGTTTAGTGGCCTCCACGGCCACAGGAACGGGCGCTACGGGACCGCAAGGCCCTCGGGGTCTCCAAGGCCCAGCGGGACCAACGGGGGCCACAGGAGCGACAGGAGCGACAGGAGCGACAGGACCCGCAGGTGCTACGGGCGCCACGGGCGCGACAGGCCCCGCTGGGGCAGACGGTGCTGATGGGCTGGACGGTGCTACGGGCGCAACAGGCCCCGCAGGCCCCGCAGGAGCGGACGGAGCCGATGGCTTGGATGGAGCCACGGGACCCGCTGGCCCAATCGGACCGCAAGGACCCGCTGGTGCTGATGGTGCCGATGGGCTGGATGGCGCAACGGGGCCACAGGGGCCGCAAGGCATTCAAGGCCCAGCAGGTGCAGATGGGGCCGATGGTTTGGACGGTGCGACAGGCCCGCAGGGACCCGCAGGCCCGCAGGGACCCGCAGGCCCCCAAGGACCTGCTGGCGCTGATGGAGCGGACGGATTGGATGGTGCGACAGGTCCCCAAGGGCCGATTGGCCCTGAAGGACCCGCTGGACCCGCTGGTGCCGATGGGAACACGATTGACATTTCAGCGCTCACGGCGAATACGCAGATTGCCGACGCCGACCTGCTCCTCTTGGACGACGGGGCTAATGGGACCAATAGGAAAATCACCTTCACCGAGGTCAAGGAGTGGATTCGGGGCGACGGCGTGATGGTCGGTCGGGATGGCGGAGTCCATGAATTGAGAATTAGGGACTCTCGCGATGATGGCGAATTGTTGCCCGATTCCGTGGGCGATAAGCAGGTTCGGTTTGACTTCACCGACGACCTTAACACCTACACCCCGAGCGCCTATTGGACGGGGGTTATAACAATGAAGGGATGGGGTGGCTCATACCGAGCCTTCCAATTGCTATCGTCGGCATCCAGCGAGGGGACCTCGGCGGTTGATACCGAGCCGCTCTATTTCAGAAGCGGAGAGGATAATGTGTGGGGCGCCATGCGTGAAGTCTTAACCTTCCCCGTGGGGCCTACGGGGAGCACTCCGAACGCCGATGGGCTGGCTGGTCAAGTCCTACAAACGGACGGAGCGGGGACGCTTTCGTGGGCGAGCCTCAATTTTGTGGATTTGGGGCTTGGTGGTCAAGAGCCGTTCAATGTCGCTCCGCCCGCCACGGGGACAGAATGGCTGGGTGCTCCCCCCATCACAATTGAAGAAGCCCTCAACCGCCTCGCCGTCATCGTATCGGCCATGAATGGCGGGCCAATCCCTTGAGGTGATTCCTATGACGGGGCATAGACCACATGAGTGTGCGAACTTGGACTGCTGGTCTCGTCTCGGGGACGGCAACCGCCATGAGTGGTGCCTCCAATGTTGCATCAAGTTCGCCGTTTGGTGGGGGCGGGAGACATGACTTGGCGGCACGCTATGGAGTTCTATGCGGTCATGCTGGCCCTCATCATCGTCTTGGCGCCAGCGGCTCTCGTTCAGAGGGTCGTGGATTGGTTCAACCGTCGTTGATTTCATATAGGTGTGGCCGCCACGCTTGGGCATGAGTTCCGAGGAAATCCTTGCAGTTCTTGGCTTGCTGGGCATCGTGGGTGCAGTCGCATACCGTGCCTATATCAAACACAAATCCGCCATTGACGAGATTCTTGAGGACGGGTTGTCGCTTGACGACTTGGATGAAATCAAGGACCTCGTGGAGGACGCCAAGGAGGACATTGAGGAGGTCGTGAACCTCGTCTCGTCGCTCCCCAAGACCAAGACGGAACTGCGTGCCCTCAAGAAGGCCGAACTCGTGGCGCTGGCCGACGAGCATGACCTTGAACTCACGGGGACCAAAGCAGACCTCGTGGAACGCCTTCTCCCGTTGCTTTGACTTAATATAGGTGGGGCAACCACTTGACCTCATGAAGAATGTGTTGGGTCTTTTTGACGGCATATCGTGTGGCCAAATCGCCTTGGAGCGTGCGGGCATCACCTATGACACCTATTATGCTTCTGAGATTGAGGAGCAGTCAATCGCCATCACCCAACACCACTTCCCAAAAACGGTTCAATTGGGCGACATAACCAAATGGCGAGAATGGAACCTCCCATCACTTGACTTGATTATCGGGGGAAGTCCGTGTCAAGGCTTCTCATCGGCTGGGAAACGGTTGAACTTTGACGACCCACGGAGCCGCCTGTTCTTTGAGTTCGTCGCCATCATCAAGCACTACAAACCAACCTATTGGCTTCTTGAGAATGTGGTCATGCAACCTCACATCAGAGACGCCATTTCAGCCACGCTTGGGGTGGAACCCGTGTTCATCAATTCCAACCTCGTGTCCGCTCAGAACAGAAAGCGGTATTATTGGACCAACATACCCAATGTGTCGGAGCCTGCCGACGCCAACATATCCCTTGCGTCCATCCTTGAGGATTCTGAATACACCAATGGAGCGGGTATATGCGGGCGTAGGTTAAATGAGCACGGGCATAGGAACGACTATGACAAATCGTTGCCCATCGTTCAATGCCTTCAAGTCGCACGACACGATAAGGCGCCATGTTTGACCACCGTGAGCAAGGATTCAGTCGTGAGCAAGCGGGCGAGTGGCCGATACCCACACGCCTATGAATCACCCGTCTTGGACGATTGGCGGGACCTAACCCTCTTGGAGTGCGAGCGGCTACAAACCTTGCCCGACGGCTATACCGATGTTGCAGGTGTGCCTCCAAGCAAGCGCCGACGAATCATTGGAAACGGTTGGACGGTTGATGTAATCGCTCACATCATGAGACACATCTGAGCGTTGAATATATATAGGTGAACAGGCTGGACAAACCATGCCCCGCCATATCCGTGTCGTCGGTCTTGACCTCTTCTGCGGGTGTGGCGGAGCGACGCAAGGACTGTTGAACGCTGGCGTTAAGGTCGTTGGTTCATTTGACGGCTGGGAGGTCGCCAAGGCCATGCACGAGCATAACTTCCCCGATGTGCCCTTTGAACTGCGCTGGCTTGGGAAGGACCCTGCCGACGACCTGCGACGGATGGTTGAAATCCTTGCTCCATACCGAGCGCAAGGCGCTCATATCCATGTCCATGGCTCACCTCCATGTCAAGCGTTTTCCACCGCAAGCGGGAACCAATCAAAAACGACTCTTGAGGAAGGGTTGGCGAATGTGAACCACTACCTATGGCTCGTGGAGGAACTCAAAGCGCTGGACCTGTGCGACTCGTGGAGCATGGAGAATGTCATTCAAGTCCGAGCGCACTTCCCCCACTTGCCCCATCAAATCCTGTGGTCTCACGAGTTCGGAGTGCCTCAGAAGAGAAAGCGATGGTTCGCTGGTGAGGGTTGGTTGGCGAAGCCCACCTTTGAGGGCGCGGCATGGGACGAGGTTCTCAACGACCACACGCTCCCACTTGATGCGGTCCTAAACACCGTTGGGGCGGGGATTAGTGGCTCCAATAGGTTGCGTGCTTCCGACACCCCCCGAGGAAATCCCTCACGGACTCTCACACGCCA
>Ga0181577_10000473_pt1 | contig 32545 bp, 30 predicted proteins | sample 101ome_21_FD_132468 | JGI IMG/M metagenome (GOLD analysis project Ga0181577, IMG submission 132468) | Coastal salt marsh microbial communities from the Groves Creek Marsh, Skidaway Island, Georgia - 101413BT metaG (megahit assembly) | ecosystem: Environmental > Aquatic > Marine > Intertidal...
AGAAATGGGAGTCTGAGGAGGATTATAGTTCAATCCCACCAGCTTTTCCATTGCGGGTTGAGGGTGTTGCTTCAAATATTTTAGCTGATACAAAAAGCGACTCATTTCTCCTGAGTTCAATCCATCACTTTGGGTATTGTAAAGTAAATATACCCTTTTGGCCCTTTGCACCAAGCGGTAAAAATGATAGGTGTAGATGGCATCATTTTCCAAAAAGGTAGGCAACTTAAATTTTTTCTTTAAATCAAAAGGGAGGAAGGAGTCATTGTTTTTCCCTGCTGGTAAAATCCCCTCATTGAGATTGGTGATGATCACATTATCAAAATCCAATAGACGGGTTTCGAGTAAGCCCATGAACTGTATGCCCTCTAATGGCTCTCCAAGGAAATCAATTTTTTCTTCTTTAACAAGTGCTCTGAACACCAAGATCAGAAGGGAAAGCTGATCGATAAAAGGTTGTTTTTGATTCAATCCCTGAATACGGTTGAAAAGGGATTTAAATTTATGGAAATAATTTAAATGCAAAACCGCCCCTTTGTCTTTTGAATTTTCCAAAAACAAAATGAAATGGTTACAAATTTGAGTAAGCCGCTTTAGAAAAATATCAATGTCCCCTACTGGAGCAAAAAAACAAGCATCAATACTTGCAAGGTCTTTCGTATGATACAACTTTTCTTGCGGAATGAAATTTAGATTTTTTGAGACCATATCATTTAAATTTTCCTCCAAATCGAATTGATGAAATTGGAACAACTCACGGCAGAAAGATGTGAAAAGCAGTTTTTTTAGATGCTTAAAAAAGAAAGCTCCCTTTCTTACTTGGTGGTGTAAATGAAAAAAAACTTCAAAAAAGTTGGTTGCGGTTGTATCTTTTAGGGGATATCCCATGGTTACATTCCAAGTCACTTCGGGGTCTTCAATGGAGGAGATGGCAGGAACCAGTAGGGACTCCTCACCCAAAACAACAGCTGTTTTCTCATTTGGGTATTTTTGGTGTAAATCGATAGCCAGTTGGCTGGCATATTTAGCTTGGGCAATGTTTTTGGTCACTCCAATGATCTCAATGAGCTTGGGCTTAGAAAAATGTTCCTCAAATGATACTTTTTGGGAACGCAAAGATTTCCAATCCTTGTGATACTGTCGAATAAACTTCCCCGCTGCATGAAAGGGGTCTTTGTAGAATTGACTGTCGATATCCCAGTAAACGAATCCCTTATTCCTCGACAAAAACTCCTGAATAATTTGAGATTCTGCTGTATTTAGCGCATTGAATCCTACAAAGAAATGTTGTTTTGAGGTTTGGTTCATGTAAAACTCCAAATTGGCAACCGCCTCCCTAAACATATAACCCAGTGTGGCTTGTTGTTTTTCCATCAAGCGTTGGTTCAAGCCCTTGTAAAGTTTGGGCATGATGCGCCAAAACTGCAGGTGGTTTTGGACGATTTGGGTCTGATTTTCATCTTTGGTCCACTGAGTCATCTCCTGTAATGAAAACTGAAAATCAAAAAAACTTTTGGTCGCTACCAAATGAGCGTCCATCTCATTAAAATCAGAGAGAATGACGTTGGCCCAACCCAAAAATTGATCAAATGAATCCGATTGTTTCTCCTTATTAACGGAACGATAAACATCATAAAACTCAAAGATCAGATCCACTTGAGGGACTTTTTTTAATCCAGATAATTCCTCTATAAAATCTTCAATACTTTGAATTTCTGGAGCAAAAGTGGGTTTTTGAATTTGACGGGCCAAAGCATTTTTTAAAAATAGGGTTGCCCTGCGACTGGGTACAATTATTTTGATGAACTCTAGAGGGGTTTTCGTATTAAAAATTTGTTCGGCTATTTCGTCCAAAAAAGTTCTCATAGGCTGATCTTGGTCTGATAGACGCTCATGCGACTTTTTTTACAATGGTTTCATGGCCGATATAAACCAAATAACATTTTGATTTCTCTTGAGTCATTTCTTCAATTAGCTCGGCATATTGTTTGATTTGTTTGTGGTCACGTTCACGTTCCTTTCCCGTTTTATAATCAATAATAACCCACCCCTCTTCATTTTTTACAATCCGATCCGGACGGACAAAAGACTGCCCGGGAATTAAAATATCTTTTTCGTTCAAAACTTTTGATTCCGCTGCGAAGAAAGGAGACAAGAGCGGGTGCTCCACAATATTTTTCATCAACTGTTGATAATGTTGGTATTCCTCTTCGGCGATGGTCCCATTGTTCAGTGCCTCATTGATTACATTGGGGACGTCATTGGAATGATAAACGTCTGCCATCAAAGCATGAACCAACCTACCCTCGTGACGGGCAGCAATGGAGGCCTCATCGTTTTTGGGGCTGATCTGAACCCATAGTCTTTGTTGCCAATGAGGACAGATGACGAAATTCGGTTCAATGGTTTTAATACTTGACCGAGGACGAGTAATTTGAATACTTTCCGATCCAGCCCACAAAAAAGGACTTTCGATTTGAGGTTCTTGGTTTTTATTCCAAACAAAATGGTTCAGCAAGGTCGCATAGCTTTTATCCACCTGGCTCTTTTTGGCTTCGAGGGTACATATGACATACATTTGAGAAATGGCACGGGTCATGGCTACATAAAGTGTGTTTAGAGAATCGCCTTGGGCTGCTAGCACCTCTCGGTGATAAAACTCAGAGCCCTCATCCCCCAGATAATTTAACTTGCTGGAAAAATGAACCCTTCCCCATTCAAAGGAAGTGTCAAAGTGATTTTTAATGGGATACCAAACTTTTCGAATGCGAGAAGAAACCAAATCCTCTGATGCAAAAGGAAAAACTACCACAGGAAATTCAAGCCCCTTGGCCTTGTGGATCGTCATGATTTTTACTGCATTGGTCCCTTCAGGAATAATAATTTTTTGATGATTTCCCTTTACTTCCCAATGGTGTAGATAACTTAAAAAACTTCCGTCTTCCCTGGTGCTAAATTCATAAACATCATCCAAAAAGGCGTTTAAATGGGCTTCCATTTTTTGATTCAATCCAAAGGCATGAATGGCATACTCGATAGCATTATAAATGGATTTTTTTGAAAAAAGTTCAAAGTCAAAGGAAACCTTAAATCGCTGATTTAGTTCTTTTTGGAATAGCGGAATTGGAAGAAAGACCATATCACTCAATAGGGAATGAAAATCAGCGGAAGGTTGATTTTGAATCCATAAAAATTCGATGATGTTTTTTCTTTGCTCTTGATCATCAGGATTTGTGGCCAGATGGATCAGATGAACAAGAAAACTCACTTTGGTGGAACTTGCCAGCGATAGCGACTCGGAGGAGATAAAAGGAATATTTTCCGATTGAAGGGCTGCTGCCACAAAAACAGCATGTTCTTTTTTTCTGACCAATACGGCCATATCCTCCCACAAAAACCCATTCGATCTCGCTTTTTCAAGTGCATGGATCGTTTGCTGTTGATACTCAGGAAAGGTACTTTCTTTATGATTGCCTTTTTCAATGAATTGAATGGTCACCTGTCCTCCATTTTTGTCATTGAATTGCTGTTGGGTCTGTTGCTCAAAAATTGCTTTTTGCTCGGGATCTTCTAAAACAGAGGCTACCCATGCAAAAAACTGATTGTTGAAATCGATAATGGCCTTACGGCTGCGATGATTTTTGGACAGAAGCTTAATATCGGGCAACAATTGAAAAGGGCTTTCTTTATTTAAAAGACGTAAAAACTGTTCATTGTCCCCCCCTCTCCAGCGATAAATGGCTTGTTTGGGATCACCCACCAAAAGCAGAGATCCCGATTGATGATCCTCGTCCAAACTCTGAAGGCCATTGGAGATGAGAGGAATCAGGTTTTTCCATTGTAACCTTGAAGTATCCTGAAATTCATCAATAAAATAATAACGGTATTTTTCGCCCAGTCGCTCATAGAGGTAAGGAGCATCAAGTCCAGATATTTCTTTATCTATCATCTCGTTGAACCTACTGAGCAGGAGGCGATTTTCTGGAAGCTGTAGTTCCGATAGGCCCTTCTCCATCCAACCGATCAAAGACAAAGGCGTCCATTGACTGATGATGCTCTTGAGCAAAAGCATTTGGCCAACTTTTCGTTTGATTTGTAAAAAATCCTCCAGCAATTGGGGAATTAAACCATCAATCTTGTTTTTTTTATCGTCCTCAAGAGATTGGGTGTAAATGCGTTCCCCTGCTTTTAAATTGTCTTCGAGTTGGTTCCCATAAAGTCCGTCAATCGTTCCGTTGGCCACTTTCTCAAAATGAGTATAAAGGGTCTTGCGAGAAAAGTCTTCAGCACTTATCCCTTGATCCCTGATGCGCTCTAATGTTTCTCGACCCATGGCCTGAAGTTCATTTACCAGCTTGGACTGTAATACAATAAAATCCTTTTTTTGTGATTCAAAAACTCGGGGGTCAATATTTTTAAGTTGAGACAGGGGCAAACGATCGTTCTCGTTGAGCAATAATTTTGAAAATTCAAACAGGTCTTGGCCAATGTTCCAGCTCTTGAGCTCCTCCGTTTTACTCAAACTAAATGCGACCAATATTTTGGTTAAGCTGGGATCGATTCCAGCTTGATCCAAAAGATTTTCTGTCATTTCCTCCAACAGCAAATCGCCATCTAAGGTAACCTCAAAACTGGCAGGGATTCTTAGGTCTTTGGCGAAACTCTTAATAATTTTATGGGTAAAACTATCCAATGTAATGACTTCAAAAGCGGCATATTCATGAAGGATTTTATTCAACATTCTCTCCGCCTTGATTTGAAGTGTGGAGATATCAATCTCCAGGTCACTGGTCAGACTTGAGCAAATGTGTTTGATTTTTTTATCATCGATTTTATGGGCCAAAAGATAAAGGCTGTTCAAAATCCTAAACTTCATCTCGTTTACCGCCTTGTTGGTAAAGGTCAAGGCCAACATATTTTTGTAGCCGTCGTCTCGGTTGGTGGATAGTAATTTTTGCAGGTAGGCATAAACCAAAGAGTAAGTCTTCCCAGAGCCAGCCGCAGCATTTATGATTTGAAAAGCACTCGATTTCATGACCTTATATAAACATTAAATTTAGTTTTTTTCGTTGTCATCCCTTACGGAAACCATAAAAGAAATTCTACTTTTGTTGAAAACAAAAAAACATTATGGCTTTTGAATTACCACAATTACCGTACGCAAACGATGCGTTAGAACCGCATATCGATGCAAAAACCATGGAGATCCACCATGGAAAACACCACAATGGTTACACGACCAACCTCAATGCAGCTTTGGAAGGATCAGCTATGGCATCCGACAGTATTGAAAGCATTTTGGAAAAGATGGACATGAACAATGCAGCCTTACGAAACAATGGGGGAGGTTACTACAATCACTGCTTGTTTTGGGAAGTAATGAGCCCCAATGGAGGAGGAACTCCTTCAGGAGCCTTGGCCGAGGCCATCGATGCCGCTTATGGAACATTTGACGATTTTAAAACGGCTTTTTCAAATGCAGCTGCTACCCGGTTTGGCTCAGGATGGGCATGGCTTTGTGTTCACAAAGGAGGTAAAGTAGAAGTTTGTTCCTCTGCTAACCAGGACAATCCGTTGATGCCAGGTATCGGATGTGGAGGAACTCCTATCCTTGGACTTGATGTGTGGGAGCATGCCTACTATTTAAATTACCAAAACAGACGACCAGATTACATCAGTGCATTTTTTAATGTAATCAACTGGGAAAAAGTGGGTGAATTGTATGGGCAAAACAAGTAAGAGATTTTACTGGGTGAACTTACTAAAAATAAAAAGGGAGGATAAATCCTCCCTTTTTGCCCCAAATCTTACCATGAACTTAACCTACTTATGTTCTGGTGATGTAAAAGTATATGAATGGGTCAGGCATTGAATAATAAAACGTTTAAATACACTTTTTTCTGATAAAGGTAATTTGCTCAAAAACCATTTATATAGATAAATAATTTTTGATTTAATTAAAAAAAAATTATCTGTCTCATTAGTAAGCTCTTACGGATTTTCCTTCATAAAAATTCATAAATGCTCGATTAACGACTCTATTCCCACCTGGGGTAGGATAATTTCCAGAGAAATACCAATCCCCCAAATTTTTGGGGCAAGCTTCATGCAAATCTTCTATGGTTTGGAAAATAACCTCAACCGCTGCATTGATATTCTCCCCTTTCAGAATCTGAGCAATTTTGGTGGATACCTGCTCATCAGTAAAAGGTTCGTATAAGGCTTTAACACAATTCTCTACTTCTTCAATGGCAAGTTCCTGATTTTGTTTGCAATTCTTGTATACAGCTTCCAAGGTGGCGTCCAAGGTTTTTTGATCTTCATGGAGTGCTATGGCTGCTTTGAAAGCAATAAAATTATCAATTCTGGCCATATCAATTCCATAACAGTCAGGATATCGAATCTGAGGAGCGCTGGAAACAATGATGATTTTTTTTGGGTTCAATCGATCCAACATTCTCAAGATACTTTTTTGCAAAGTTGTTCCCCGGACGATACTATCGTCAATAATAACCAATTGGTCTGTGGGTTTGATCACACCATAGGTTACATCATAGACATGGGCAACCAAATCGTCTCTGCTAACATCCTCAGTAATAAACGTTCTAAGTTTAGCATCCTTAATGGCGATTTTTTCAATTCTTGGCCGAAGGGAGAACAGCTTTTCCAATTCTTCATTACTGTGCTTTTTTTCACTGAGAATGGTGTTCTTTAGGGATTGAACGATATTGTCCTGCACGGCTCCCAACAATCCGTAAAAAGAAGTTTCTGCTGTATTAGGAATAAAAGAAAAAACCGTATTCTCCAAATCGTTTTGGATGGCCTCTTGGATTTGAGGAAAAAGCAGGCTCCCCAATTTTTTTCTTTCTTTATAAATTTCAGCATCTCCACCTCTTGAAAAATAAATCCTCTCAAATGAGCAAGACTTTCGTTCGACAGGCTGTTGTATTTCACTGAGCTTAACCGCCCCTGATTTTTTTGTCAACAAAGCATATCCAGGAGGCAATTCTTGTATATCATCAAAGGGTACGTTGAAAACTGTTTGAATGGCAGGTCGTTCCGAAGCCACCACCAATATTTCCTCGTCATCATAGTAATAGGCAGGTCTTATTCCAGCTGGGTCACGGAACACAAAAGACTCACCATGGCCTAATAATCCAGCTATGGTGTACCCTCCATCCCATTTTTTTGAAGCTTTACGCAAAACCTTTTTCATACTCAATCGCTCGGCGATTTGTGGGGAGGCATCGGCTTTATTGAAACCCTCTTTTTTTAATTTTTTATAAATTTTTGATACAGCATCATCGAGGAAGTGACCTATCTTTTCCATTACCGTAATGGTATCGGCTTTTTCTTTTGGATGTTGCCCCAGTTCAACCAAGGTGTCAAAAAGCTCATTTACGTTGGTAAGGTTAAAGTTTCCCGCTACGATCAAATTACGATGCATCCAATTGTTTTGTCTCAAAAAAGGATGAACACTTTCGATACTGTTCTTTCCAAAAGTTCCGTAGCGCAAATGTCCGAGCATCAACTCTCCTGCATAGGGAACCTCTTGCTTAAATTGATCTACATTGTTTAACAAGTCAGGATCTTTTTCTGAAGCCTGTTGCACACTTTTGTTAACCTTTTTAAAAATTTCCCGAATGGGCTGTTGTCCGTTGGAGCGTGCCCTTGCAATGTATCGCTGACCCGGTTTCATGTTCAATTTAACACAAGCCAAACCTGCACCATCTTGACCACGATTGTGCTGTTTTTCCATCATCAGATACATCTTATTAATGGCAAACATTGCCGTTCCATATTTTTCTTTAAAATACTGGAGATCCTTTTTCAAGTGGATCATTGCAATTCCACATTCATGTTTGATGGCGTCACTCATTGTGATATTTTTTATTCAATCTCGATCTCAAATGTAGTTAATTCTTTGAAAGCTCTTAAACGAGCCATCATCATGGACGGGGTATAATTGACAAGTTTTTCCATACCGAACTTTTCCACGGTAAAAGAGGCCATGGCGGAGCCGTAAATGATGGCCAATTTCATGTTGTTAAAGGAAATGTTCCCGGTTTCAGTAAGGTATCCTGTGAATCCTCCTGCAAAACTGTCTCCAGCACCCGTAGGATCAAAAACTTCCTCCAAAGGGAGGGCAGGTGCACAAAAAATTTCTTTATCATGAAAAAGCAATGCCCCGTGTTCACCCTTTTTGATGATCACATACTTTGGCCCCATCTTTTGAATTTCACCCGCTGCTTTGACCAAAGAATACTCACCGGTCAATTGACGGGCTTCCTCATCATTTATTGATATGACATCCACCTTTGTGATCACTTCATCCAATGCAGGCCTAAAGTGCTCCATCCAAAAATTCATGGTATCCAATACAATTAACTTTGGCTTAGACTCCAACTGATCTAGGGCTTTTAGCTGAACATCGGGAGACAAATTTCCCAACATGACAATGTCTGGCGTTTTGAGGTGGTCTGGTATTTTGGGGTTAAAGTTTTCCAGCACATTCAATTGGGTATCCAGTGTGGTTCTGGTGTTGAGATCATTGTGGTACTTTCCACTCCAAAAGAAGGTTGCGCCTCCTTTTACGATTTCAACGCCCGACAAATCCACTCCCCTGTCTCTCAATAGGGACAGATGTTCCTCTTCGAAATCTTCTCCTACTACCGATACGATTGCACAATCTAGGGAGAATCGTGAAGCAGAAAGGCCAATGTAAGTGGCGGCTCCACCCAAAATTTTATCCACTTTTCCAAAGGGGGTTTCAATGGCGTCGTAAGCCATGGTCCCCACAACAAGCAGTTTACGGTTCATAAGACAAAAATAATAAACTTCAAATGGCTCAAATGCAATTTGATAAAAGATTTATGATCGTATTTTTTATCAATCAAGAAGGGTTTTTTTATGGTGATCTTGTTCAAAAACTCGATCGATTTTTAAATCTTGTTGTTTGGCGGCGCCAACAGCCAAATGGTCACACCTCTCGTTTTGGAGGTGATTGTTGTGCCCCTTGATCCATATGAAATTAACCTTGTGTTTTCGATGGACCTTAAGATAGCGTTGCCATAAATCTGGATTCTTTTTGTCTTTAAAGCCCTTTTTCTCCCACTGGAATACCCATTTTTTTTCAACGGCATCGACTACATATTTGGAGTCACAATAAATCGTAACCTCCATCGGGTGCCTTTTTAAGGTCTCCAACCCAACAATAACTGCCAATAATTCCATTCTGTTGTTTGTCGTCAAACGAAATCCTTCAGAAAATTCTTTCATGTGATCCATTCCCTCCCATTCCATAATAATTCCATAACCTCCTGGCCCCGGATTTCCCAAAGAGGAACCATCAGTATATATATTGATCCTTTCCGACATTTATGAATTCAAAAGATTTTGTATGACTTTAGGATAATATTGGTATTCCAATTCATGGACTTTTTTGGCAATTTCCTGTGGACTATCTCGCTCGTCAACGGGAACTTTGGATTGAAAAATTATTGATCCTTCGTCATAGTGTTCGTTGACAAAGTGAATGGTGATTCCAGTCTCTTTGTCTCCTGCAGCTTTGACAGACTGATGAACATGTGCTCCATACATTCCTTTTCCTCCATGTTTGGGTAACAGGGAAGGATGGATATTGATGATCTTCCCACTGAACGTATGGACAAATTCGGGGGGAATTTTTAATAAAAACCCAGCCAAAACAATTAAATCAGGCATCGATGATTTGAGTTGAGCCAATAATTGTCCGTTGGTCAATTCGGTCTTATCGAATACAATGGCAGGGACATTCAAGGATTGTACCCTTTGAATGACCCCTGCATTGGGGTTGTTGGTAAAAACCATAGAGACCTTAATCAATGGGTCAGGCATGAAAAAGCGAATGATATTTTCCACATTGGTTCCTGAACCAGAAGCAAACAGCACAATTTTTCTTACCAAATTTTTCCCCATAAATTTCACTAGATATAAAGAATAACGGGTTATTTGGATTGATTTATAATCAACCCCTTCACAAAGAAAAGTTATATTTTAAAAGTGCAATAGTGTTTTGACTTAAAGTTTTATATTTTTGTCCACAGTAATTTATAAACAAAATTGATTATGTCTGATATTTCATCAAGAGTAAAAGCAATTATCGTTGACAAATTAGGTGTAGACGAGAACGAAGTTGTTACCGATGCCAATTTCACCAACGATTTAGGTGCCGATTCTTTGGACACCGTGGAACTTATCATGGAGTTCGAGAAAGAATTTGACATTCAGATTCCAGATGACCAAGCTGAAAATATTTCAACAGTAGGTCAAGCCATTCAATTTATTGAGCAAGCGAAGTAAAATCAGGCTTACATGAAACCAAGACGCGTAGTAATTACCGGATTGGGGGCCTTAACTCCTATAGGAAACACCCTCCCTACTTATTGGGAGGGTTTATTGTCTGGCACCAGTGGTGCCGCCCCAATCACCCATTTTGATGCCTCCAGGTTCAAAACACAGTTTGCTTGTGAAGTCAAAGATTTTGACCCCTTGGACTTCATGGATCGTAAAGAAGTCAGAAAATGTGATCGTTTCACCCAGTATGCTCTGGTTACTTCAGAAGAGGCTGTAAAAGATTCAGGGTTGGATTTTGAAAAAGAGGATCTCGACCGAATTGGTGTCATTTGGGGAGCAGGCATAGGAGGGCTGGAAACCTTTCAGAACGAAGTGCTCAATTTTGCAAGTGGAGACGGAACCCCTCGTTTCAATCCCTTTTTTATTCCCAAAATGATCTCCGACATCGCGCCGGGTATCATTTCGATGAAATACGGCTTGAGGGGGCCAAACTTTGCTACCGTTTCAGCATGTGCCTCTTCTTCAAACGCCATGATTGATTCGTTGAATTACATCAGAATGGGCTATGCCGATATCATTATATCCGGCGGTTCTGAAGCTGCGGTTACCATCGCTGGAATAGGAGGATTTAATGCTATGCATGCATTATCCACCAGAAACGATGATCCCAAAACCGCTTCTCGACCTTTCGACAAAGACAGGGATGGATTTGTCTTGGGAGAAGGAGCAGGTGCCTTGATTCTCGAAGAATATGAGCACGCAAAGGCCAGAGGCGCCAAAATCTATGCAGAACTGGCAGGAGGGGGACTCTCCGCAGATGCCCATCATATGACCGCGCCCCACCCCGAAGGTTTGGGAGCGAAGAGAGTAATGATCAATTGTCTCAATGATGCTGGACTAAAACCAGAAGATGTTGATGCCATCAACATGCATGGAACCTCAACCCCCTTAGGAGATATCGCCGAAACCAATGCTGTGAAAAGCGTTTTTGGTGAACACGCCTACAACATCAATATCAATTCAACCAAATCCATGACAGGACACCTGTTGGGTGCTGCTGGAGCGATTGAGGCCATCGCCTCCATCATGGCGATTCATCACAGCAAAGTTCCTCCAACGATTAACCACCACACTGCCGATGAAAAACTGGATCCTAAAATTAACTTTACTTTTGGCCAAGCCCAAGAAAGAGTCGTTGATGTAGCCTTGTCCAATACCTTTGGTTTTGGAGGCCATAACGCCTGCGTTATTTTCAAAAAAATTACTTAAGCCAAAATGTGAACTTTTTAAGCCACTTCCTGAAGCCTAGGGCAAAAAAAGATAAGGTGTTTTTTAAAAAATTAAAGAAAATTACCTCGCTTAGAGTTTTCAATAAAAACATTTACCAAACTGCATTTACCCATCGATCACTGAATTTAAAAGATGGCGAGGGCCATTTGATTAATTTCGAAAGACTTGAGTTTCTAGGAGACGCCATGCTCAGCATAGTCATTTCTTCTTATTTATATGAAAAATTTCCCTATGCAAGAGAAGGGACATTAACCAAGTACCGAGCCAAAATTGTAAGCCGTGAAAGCCTCAATCAAATTGGAGAGAAAATGGGGCTTTTAGAATTCCTAGAACTTGAAAACAAAGTAAATTTTGGGAAAAACATACACGGTAATCTATTGGAAGCATTGATTGGAGCCGTTCTTATCGATAGAGGGTATAAAATTTGTAGTTATTTTATATTGAACAAGATTTTAAAGGCGTTTGTCGATGTGGATCAAATTCAACACACCATTCTCAGCTACAAAGGTTCACTGGTGGAATGGGGACAAAAAACCAAGAAGAATATCCGTTTTAAAACAGATGTTGACCAAGGACTTGACCCCGATTTTAACTACACCACACAAATCTACCTAGACGAAAAACAGCTGGTAAAGGCCAGAGGCATTTCGAAGAAAAAATCGGAGGAAAAGGCGGCCCGTAGGGCTTTCCACATCATGAATATAAAAAACAAGTTGTAGTGAATAAAATTAAGCATTACCTGCTTGACGAAATTCCCGCAGAGGACTATTCGCTGATTGCAATCCACAGCAGTTGTGAAAGTTACCTGATGGCCTACCTACTCAATCTTCATTGCGGTTGTGGCTTTATTCGATCAAATAAAAGTGAAACGGTGAAAATTGAAAATCATCCATTTGACCGTTATGAGTGGATCGACAAGGCCAATGGTATAGAAGTTTGGCTGTTTTCCAATCGCTGTTTGGTTTTACAAAATGATAACAAAATGGAAAGCAGCTTATTCGAGATACCTGAAACAAAAGAATTATCTTTGGTTAAGGATTTAAAAGATACAGACTATATCGTAAGAATTGATTCGGGGGTTGAAACTCAGATTTTATTGGAAAAAATGGGATCTATTGAACAAATTAATTACCGTTTTCTTGCGGATACAAGTCAATCAAATCTTGACTTTGGTCTAAATTTAGATGGATGAGTAAAAGAAAAAAAACCAAAATTGTAGCTACCCTTGGTCCTGCAACAGAAAAAGTTGAGGTGATGGAGGAGATGATACTTTGTGGCGTGGATGTATTCCGAATCAATTTTTCACATGCTGAGCTTGGGGAGGTTGAAAAAAGAATCAAAATGATTCGTCAACTTAATAAAAAACTCAATGCCAACACCTCCATACTTGCCGACCTGCAAGGTCCAAAACTGAGGGTTGGAAAAGTTGAGGAGGAGACCGTCGTCGAACCGGGCGATCACATATTTTTTCTCAATGGCCCCCCCTTTGTTGGCAACAAGGAAAAGGTGCACATGAATTACGACAATTTTTCCAAAGATGTTGAACCGGGGGAGCTAATTTTGCTGGACGACGGCAAGCTGATTTTTGAGGTAGTATCCACAGACAAAAAAGCCAAAGTGGAAGCGAAAGTCATTCAAGGGGGAAAGTTGAAATCTAAAAAAGGGGTGAACTTACCCAATACTAATATTTCTCTTCCTGCTCTTACTGCCAAAGATATTGTTGATGCAGAATTTGCCATCAAACAAGATGTGGATTGGATCGCACTGTCTTTTGTTAGAAATAGTGAAGATATTATAGACCTAAGGAATTTGATTGAAAAAAATTCCGATCACAAAATACCGATCATTGCAAAAATCGAAAAACCAGAGGGAATAGAAAATATTGATAAAATTATTTCCTATTGTGATGGTTTGATGGTTGCCCGAGGAGACTTAGGAGTTGAAATCCCTCCTGCCGAGGTACCACTGGTTCAGAAAGAAATGGTCAAACTTGCAAAAAAGGCAAGGATCCCTGTTATCATCGCCACCCAAATGATGGAAAGCATGATTGATAGCCTTACATCCACAAGGGCTGAGGTAAACGATGTTGCCAATTCGGTAATGGATGGTGCTGACGCTGTGATGCTATCGGGCGAGACCTCCGTTGGAAAATATCCCGTTCAGGTCATACAAACCATGAGTTCGATCATTCGAAGTGTGGAAGATTCGGAACTCATTTCTGTCCCCCAAAAACCACCCAACATCAAAACCAAGCGGTTCATTACAAAATCGGTATGTTACCACGCCGTTCAGATTGCCAATGATGTTCAAGCCAAAGCCGTTTGTACCTTGACCAATAGTGGATATACTGCTTTCCAAGTTTCAGCTTGGCGACCCAACTCCCATATTTTGGTATTTACTTCCAACAGAAGAATTCTCACTCAACTCAACTTGATCTGGGGGGTTACAGCATTTTATTATGACAGTTTTGAAAGCACGGATAAAACCGTTGAAGAAATCAATGAAATCGCCAAAAGATCGGGCTTTGTAAACACGGGTGACCTATTGGTGAACCTGACCGCAATGCCCATCATCAAAAAAGGAATGGTAAACACCTTGAGGGTATCCACAATCTAAAAAACCCTTATTAAAGGTTTTCAAAGCTCATTTCAAGCATCGGTATCTTATATAACCCATGAAAACTGAAATAGAAAGAAAATTTTTGGTCAAAAACGAAACCTTCAAGGACGAAGCCACCCAAAGTCATCGCATCATTCAGGGCTATCTCAACAAGGACCCCGAACGAACCGTAAGGGTGAGAATCATCGATAATCAGGGTTGGTTAACGATCAAAGGAAAAAGCAATAGCGAAGGAACCCGTCGGTTGGAATGGGAAAAAGCCATTCCGCTAGAGGACGCCAAACAGTTGATGGCGTTGACCTTAAACCAACCCATCGAAAAAATTAGACATATCGTCCCTTTTGAAAATTTCACTTTTGAAGTCGATGAATTTTTGACCCATGACAAAAATTTAATTTTAGCTGAAATTGAGCTCCCCTCTGAGGACACTTCATTTCCACGTCCCGATTGGCTGGGAGAGGAAGTAACAGGGAATCCCTCTTATTACAATGCCATGATGTGATCTCATTCTTGAAATCGGAACATCAAATGATGATAAGAATATCGTATATTTCAGAAAAAATTAAGGCATGTATTCGCTATTAAAAAATATTCACTCCTATTGGGCCTATTTGGTTTTACTGGTTTTAATTCTCGGTATCCTTAATGCTATTGGTGGAAAAATTAAGGGAAGAGATTTTGAGTCTAAAGATTTAAGATTGTCCCTTTTTGGTTTGATCTTCTCCCATATTCAACTTTTGATTGGATTGATTTTATATTTCGTTTCCCCTTGGTTCGACCAGTGGTCTGACATGGGTGTGGGAAGCGTTATGAAAGACGCTCAAGCACGTTTGTATTTGGTAGAACACCCTATCACCAATATATTAGCCATTATTCTAATAACCATGGGATGGTCGCTTCACAAACGTCAGAGTGATCCCGGGAAGAAGTTTCTCAGAATTGCTTTATTTTATGGGTTTGGACTCCTATTGCTGTTGAGCAGAATCCCTTGGGACACTTGGTTATGATAGGGAATACCCCATGAAAATACCTTCCAAAAAGCCTACCCTTTCCCATTTGATCCTAAAAAACAAGCTTAAAGTAGCCGTCTTGGGAGGGGGAAGTTGGGGCACTGCACTCGTCAAGATTCTAACCGAAAACAAGAGAAAGGTAGGCTGGTTTGTCAGAAACCCACTGCATGTGGAATTTATCAACAAATACCACCACAATCCCAACTATCTCCGCTCTGCACATTTGAATGTCAAGCGACTTAGGATCAGTTCGGACATTAATGAAATAGTTTCCACAGCAGAGCTGTTGATCATTGCCATCCCTTCTGCATTTTTACACCAAGAATTTGAAAAATTAAACCAACCCATTGATAACAAACTCATTTTTTCGGCTGTCAAGGGGGTGGTCCCAGAAAGTATGATGATCGTTGGGGAATATTTTAACCACCAATTTAAGGTGCCTTTAGAGCGCATTGGTGTGATTTCTGGTCCTTCTCATGCGGAGGAGGTGGCGATGGAACGGCTGTCCTATTTGACCATCGCTTGTATGGAAAATAAATGGGCCAAAGCCACAGCCGCCATGCTAAAAACGGAATACATCCGCATCAAGACCTCCAACGACATTATCGGTACGGAATACGCCAGCATGCTCAAAAACATCTATGCCGTTGCTGCCGGTATTGCTCACGGACTGGGTTATGGTGATAACTTTCAAAGCGTACTGATGAGCAATGCCATTCGAGAAATGAAACGCTTTATCAAAGATGTCTACAAAATGAAACGCAACATCAACAATTCCGCCTATCTCGGTGATCTTCTGGTTACGGGCTATTCTGTTTTTAGTCGGAATCGAACTTTTGGTAATATGATTGGAAAGGGCTATACCGTGAGAGCGGCTCAAATGGAAATGAGTATGGTGGCTGAGGGATTTTATGCCACCAAGTCAGCCAAAATGATCAACCTAAAATACAAAACCAGAGTCCCCATTCTTGACGCCGTTCACCAAATCCTTTACCAAAACAAAAACCCAGAGAGGGTTTTTAAAAAATTGACCAAACAATTAGACTAGTACTCAGACTGAAACTGAGACAAAAAACGGACGTCATTTTCAAAAAATAAGCGAATGTCACCAATTTGATATAATAACATGGCAATTCTCTCAATCCCCATCCCAAAGGCATAGCCTGAATATTCCTCGGGATCAATATTACAGTTTTTTAAAACATTCGGATCCACCATTCCACAACCCATGATTTCTAGCCAACCTGTTCCTTTGGTGATGCGATAATCGGTCTCCGTTTCCAATCCCCAATATATATCAACCTCAGCACTGGGCTCTGTAAAAGGAAAATAAGAGGGTCGCAATCGGATCTTTGACTTTCCAAAAAGGGCTTTGGTAAAATAGAGTAAAATTTGTTTAAGGTCTACAAAAGACACATTTTTTTCAATATACAAACCCTCTACTTGATGGAATATGCAGTGTGCCCTTGCTGAGATGGCTTCATTTCTGAATACCCTCCCAGGCGAAATGGTTCGTATTGGAGGCTGATTTTTTTCCATGTATCGAACTTGAACCGATGAAGTATGGGTACGGAGTAAAATATCGGGATCGGTTTGTATGAAAAAAGTATCCTGCATGTCACGTGCGGGATGATACTCTGGGAGATTGAGTGCTGTAAAATTGTGCCAATCGTCTTCGATCTCTGGGCCTTCAGAAATATTAAACCCAACTTGAGAAAAGATCTCCACAATTCTGTTTTTGACCAGCGAAAGGGGATGTCTTGAACCCAATGCTAAGGGATAAGCCGGTCTCGATAAATCAGCGTAGTTTCCTTTTGAAGGGTTGTCAACAGCATTAAGTTGAAGCGATTTCACTTTTTCGGTGACTGCATTTTTGAGCTTATTCAAGGCTTGTCCGTATTCTTTTTTGTCTTGTGGAGACACTTCTTTAAACGCAGCAAAAAAGTCGTTCATCATCCCCTTTTTTCCGAGATACTGAAGTCTAAAAGCTTCTATTTCTTCTTTGGACTTCGCCTCAAAAGCATTCACTAAGGCAAGATTTTCGTTTATCTTATCAATCATGTGTCAAAAGTAAAAATTTATTGAATTAACTCGCGGCTTAAAAAATATGTTACCAAGGCTTCTTTCATCAATAGGGATTGCTCCCCTGGCTTAAGTGGTGGCAATGCTTCTATCAATTCAAAATGAGGCCATCCCTCCTCGTCAAAATAATCGAAGCGGTAGTAACCAAAAGGTTCAAGAACAGTACATATGCCGATGTGAATCAGGTTGACATTGTCGTCTTTTTTCATTTTACGATGCACCTGCCCCAGTTCCTGTAAACCTACCAAATACAATACCCCTTCAACGTCCAATGCTTCCCCGTCGGAGAATCGATCACTCAGTAGGCTGATTAGATGATCCCAACGTTCTTTTAACTTTTGATCTCTGCTTTGACTTTTTTGCACCCCCAAAGATACTGGCTTTAAAATAAATTATGGTGCATGCTTCCCAAAAAAGGGAGCTCCCAAATCACAGCCATTGGGTCTTTCAAGCTTCTCTATTTATTAACTATATTTATTAATGTTTATCCATTTAAAAACAATCTTTCAAAGCCCCTCTTCGCCACTCCCTTTTCAATGAATCCTAGCAAACGATTCACAAAAAAAAAGTAATTTCGTGAGCATGAATGCATTGGATATTGTGCTGGCCATTGCCTTGGGTTTCGGATTTTTAAAAGGTTTTTCCAAAGGTTTAATTATCGAAGTCGCCAGCTTGGGGGCTTTGTTTCTGGGTTTGATTGGTGCCCTGCGTTTTTCCGATTTTGTTGCCGATTTGGTCAAAGGCTTTGTCGATTGGAATCCCTTAGCAGTGCAAACCGTATCCTATCTGTTGGTGTTCATTGTGATTGTCTATGCCATTTCACTGCTCGCAAAGGGGCTGACCAAGGTCATCCGACAAGCTTCATTGGGTTTGTTCAATAAATTTTTAGGGGCTTTTTTTGGGGTTATAAAATGGGCGGTATTGATGAGTGTTGCTCTTTTCTTTTTCGATCAACTCAACGCATGGGTTCCCCTAGTCGATGTAGAAACCATGGAAAATTCCCTCCTCTACGAGCCCATTACAGCAATCGGTGAATACCTTTTTAGCTGGGGAAGCGAATGGTCAGAAGACCTCCCAAAAGGCCTTATTTAATTGTTTTTTAAACTTCTAATGGTCCCCTCTTTTATCCAGCCCTCTGAACCGTTGGCAATTCTGATTTTTTGCCATTCTTGGAGTTGATCCAATAACTCTACTTTGGTGCCCTCATGTAACAAAAACAATGCTTCTGACCGGGAATTGGGCTCAGCTGAGACTTCAATTTTTTTGTTGAAAAGGATGCCATAGTTAAGCTCGTTATTTCTGGAAAACTTGACCACAGCAATAGACAAAGTACCCAAAAACACCAATGCCACAGTAAGGGCAGCAACAAAAAAGGATCTCTTTAAGAGTGGAATTCTATTTTTCAAATAGAGGGCCCAAAACAATGCCAGCATCCAAGCCAAAAAAACAGTAAAATACGCCCAGCCTTCTTGAGAAAAAAGACCGATGGCCTTTTCCTCCCATTGGGTGATTTGAGAGTTGGGTAAAACTTCAATCGCATCGATAGCCATATTCTGTGCAAAAGCCCCATTGATGATGATGTCCTCATCGGTTGGGTTCAGTTGCTTTGCCTTTTCAAAATAAAAAATACTTTCCGCTACCTGATTGAGACGGTAGTAGGCATTAGCCAAATTAAAATAGAGTGCTGCGCTATGTTGACCACTTTCCAATATCTCCTTGTAAAGCATCACCGCCTGTTCAAACTGACCGGCATTGTAGGCGGTATTTGCATTTTCAAAAACCGTTTTATTTTCCTGTCCCAAAACCGATGTTTGAAACAGTAGGACCATGACCGAAAACAATACCAACTTTCTCATATTTTTTTATCGATATTAGATATTACAGCAAGAGCTTGATCAAAATCTTGTTGCATCTTGGCATCCGTGGCTGGAGAGTAGCGGGCTAACTCACAGTTTTCCAAAAGGTCAAGGAATGATTTTATTTCCTCTTGTGTAAGGTTTCTTTTTACCAGAATCTCGGCGATTCGAGATTTACTGAAGTCGTCGGTTTTTATCCTGAGCTTTGATTTGAGGTAATTGTACAAGGCCCTTTCCAGTGCATCATAGAAAAGCGCTTTATTTTTTAAATTCTTTTTGGCTTCCCCCAAATATTTTTTGGACAATCGATTGGCCAAACGCAGTCGGGAGCCTTCCACATCGTTGGAAATACGCTGATTGCGCTTTAAGAATAGTACAAAGCCAAGCAATAAAAAGAACGGAGCCGTGATTAGGCCATAAAACAGTTTGCTGTTCCAAAATGCTTTTTTAACGATGGGTTCAAGATTGGGATTGAGTTTGATGAATCGGAAGGACTCATCGGTATTGGACAAGAGTTGCTTGATCGCAATAGGGGTTGAATTATCATCAGAATTATTGGCCAAAGGCCCACCGTACACGTCGACTATTTGTTCACTGGACCGAAGGGTAAAATACTGCTCTTTCTTCGGGTCAAAATAGGAAAAGGCCACTGGCGATATGGGGTATTTCCCCTGAAAACGGGGGACGATGGTATAATTGTCCTCAATGCTTCCCTGCATTCCCGATAGGGTCGTTACGACATTTTCGGTATGCTCTGGCTCAAAAATTTCCAAGGTATTGGGCAGCACCAATTGTGGTAAATTAAAAAGTTTGAGGTTCCCCTTGCCGCTTACCTTGAGTTTGATCTCGAAGGACTCGGTGGCTTTAAGGGCATTTTTGTTGATCAGCGCATCAAAATCAAACTGTCCCACTGCCCCAAAGAAATTGGCGGGTTTTCCCTTTTCGGGTAAGGCTTTGACATTGATGGTTCTTCTTCCTGCGGTGACCGTTCTGGAGGATTGTTGTAGGATTCTATTGCCAAAAAAATCTCTGCGGTTGGAGGGTAAATCAATGATCAAGTTCAGGCTTAGCGGTTCGATGGACAGCTTTCCGGTTTTCTGAGGATACAATACGCTTTTTTTCCAAACCACCATCTTATAGGGCTCTCCCTCATAGGTTCCGTCCTCAACCTTAAGCTGAGGAATGTCGATATTATGGCTCCAAAAATCGGCAAACTTAGGATTCTCCACTGCCCGTGCGTCCGAAATCCTCAATGGATTCCTGAAATACAATTTATAGACGATGGTAATGGCCTCGTTGACATAAGGTCGAGGGTTGGAGATTTCGGCAACCAGATGAAGGTTGTCATCGATCAAATACTCAGGGCTATTGGGATCCCTGGGAATGTCAACGGCTTCTGTTACAGTAATTTTTTGTGGTGTGGTTTTATAAATCTCCCCATCGATTTTGATGGTGGCCTGATCGATCGATAAAGCTCCTTTTTGGGTAGGGGTCAAAAAATAGGTGTAGGTTTTGGAAAAACTACGCTTTCCATTGACCCACGAATTACTGATGGACTGATTGGGTCCTCCTACCACGCGAAATCCAGAAAAACTGGGGGGAGTAAAATTATCTCCATTTTCATTCATCACAAAATCCACACGCAAACGCTCGTTCAGCCCCAGTGTTCTTTTGCTGAGCTTGGCATCAAAACTCACCCCTTGGGCCATCGACAGTGTGAGGCTCAGCACAAAAAAAATAAAGGGAAGAATTCTGTTTTTCATCAATAATACTTACCAATCTTTTTGACCTCTGACGGGGGTTCCCTGAACCTTTTCGGCATTGACCTTGTCTTGAACCTTCTTTTCCTGATTGCTCATGGCTTCCAGTAAACTTTGAACCTGCTCTGGAGAAAGCTCTGTTTGTCGGGGTTGTGAAGGCTGTTCTTTTTCTTGATCTCCTTCTTGAGGTTGACTCTCTTTTTCTTGATCGCCTTCATCTTTTTTATCTTCCTCGTCCTCTCCTTCGTCTCCCTCTTGATTCTCGTCCTCTTTGCCAGAATCTTTGTCTTGATCTCCCTCTTTGTTGTCGTCTTGGTTGTCCTGATCTTTTTGATCATCTTGATCCTGCTGATCGTTTTGATCGTTTTGATCTTGATTTTGTTGTTGCTCCTGCTCTTTTTCTAAGAGCTCTTTGGCAAGGGCATAATTGTATCGGGTTTCTTCATCCTCTGGATTATTTCTTAAAGCATCCTTGTAGGTTTCCACAGCTTTGGCGTAATCCTTTTGCTTCATAAAGACATTCCCCAAATTGTGGAGGGCATGATGCCTGCTGGATTTGTTTTCCGCAATTTTTTGGGTTTGAAAAAAGCGTTGCTTGGCCTCTTCATAATCTTGTTCTTTGAAATGTGTGTTTCCCAAATTGTAGAGGGCCTCTGGCTTTTCGGGGGCTTTGGAGAGTGCTTTTCTGTAGGACATTTCAGCCTCGACAAAAAGCTCAGCCGATGCCTGTTCGTTTCCATCAAAAATATGATTGGTAACCTCGGCTTCCTGAGCAACCATTGGCAAAGCCATCAACAGAAAAAACAGACAATATAAAGTTGGCTTGACACTCATTTTTCGTTGAATAAATTTAGACGTTCTATCCATTTGGTTTTGGTTTCGAAAAGAAACATCTCCAACAAAATTAACAGGAATCCTGCAAAAAGAAAAGCCTGAAACTGATCTTTATAACTGACAAATTTTTTGGCTTCAAATTCTTTTTTGTCCATATTCTTAAGGGTTTCAGCTACAAAATCTACCACCACTTGGGTGTCATTTCCGTCGATATATTCACCATCCGCTGCCTCGGCAATTTCTTGTAAGATAAGGGCATTTCTTTTGGTGATGACGGTGACTCCTTCCATATCTTTTTTGTAGGATTCTATCACTCCTTTCCTTTTGATGGGAATGGGAGCTCCCTCATCTGTCCCAACGCCAAATGTAAAAATTCGAATGCCCATGTCCGATGCCCTTTGGGCAGCAGCACTTCCCTCCTCGGAGTGATCTTCACCATCCGAAATCAAAAACACCACACGGTTGGTTTGATCCTCATCATCAAAATAGGTTCCCGATAAATCCAAGGCAGCATCCAGTGCAGTCCCTTGAGAGGATAGCATATTGGTATTGAGGGCTTGCAGAAACATTTTGGCAGCACCATAGTCGGTGGTGATGGGCAATTGGGGAATGGCTTGTGCAGCATAAGCGATAATGCCAATACGGTCACTCGCCAATTGATTGATGATGGCCGAGACCAAACGCTTGGACTTTTCCAATCGATTGGGAGCGATGTCCTCTGCCAGCATACTTTTGGATACGTCAATGGCAAAAACAATGTCCACGCCCTCTCGTTTTACAGTTTCCAATTGGGTTCCAATTTTTGGATTGACCAAGCCCAAAATCAATAAGGCAAATCCAAGACTTAAAAGGATTAGTTTAAAAGCCGGTTTAAACCTTGACCGGTTGGGACTTAGTTTTTCCATCAAGCCCACCTGGGCAAATTGTTTTTGAGTAAGTCGCTTCCACCTTGCTACCAAAAGGTATGCCCCCCAAAAGAGGGGGACGATTCCCAACAGATAAAAATAAAATGGTGCGTCTAACTGATACATATCAAATAAAACTTCTAAAAAGGGTGTTTCTCAACAGCCACTCTATAAACAGCAAAGTCAATGCCAACAGAATCAATGGCCTGAATTTTTCCTGGTAATTGTAATACTTAAACTCCTCAATCTCGGTCTTTTCCAGCTTATTGATTTCATCATAAATCTCCTCCAACTTTTTGTTATCGGTGGCTCGGAAATACAATCCCCCAGTATTTTTGGCAATGGTTTGGAGTAATTCCTCATCAATTTCCACCTTGGTCATCCCATACTGAAATTTGCCATTGGGCAACAGCCCCACGGGTGCCCTTGCGGTGCCGTTACTCCCCAAGCCAATGGTATAGGTTTTGATTTCGTATTCCACGGCCAACTCACTCGCAATTTTTGGGTCGATAAAGCCAGAGTTGTTCACTCCATCGGTGAGCAATATGATGACCTTGCTTTTGGCACGGCTGTCTTTTAAACGATTGACAGCAGTGGCCAATCCCATGCCGATAGCGGTTCCGTCCTCGATCAATCCCTCAAATTGGATTCCTCCCAATGCATTTTTAACGATGGCACGATCACTGGTAATGGGCGTTTTGGTGTAACTCTCTCCAGCATAGATGACCAACCCGATCCGATCACTCACCCGATCGTCAATAAAAGAAGCTGCTACACGTTTCAATGCGCTCAAGCGGTTGGGTTTGAGGTCTTCTGCCAACATACTAGACGAGATATCAATGGCCATAATGATGTCAATTCCCTTGTTGGTTTTGGTACGGGTAGAAACGTCCATGGTTTGAGGCCGAGCCAAAGCCAAGATGACCAGGGCCAAGGATAACATTCGCATTACAAACAACAAGGGTTGCAATCGGCTCAGAAAACCAGAATTGGCCTGAAAACCTTTAAGAGAAGAGATTTTCAATACCGGCTGGGTTTTTCTTCTGGTCATCACATACCAACCCACCAAAATGGGAAGGCTGATGAACAACCACAAATAATCCGGATTTGCAAAATAAATGCCCTCAAACATGGTCTATAATTCTTTTATCAGTTCAAAGCTATCGATCACCCTTTTTTCAATTTCCCCCCCATATCGATCCTCTTTTTCGTAGAGTAAGGTAAGATGGATGCCTCCCTGTTCAAAATCAAATACATGGGCTATGTAATTGCAACGCACCCTTTTGTCCTTTCCTTTTTTGGGATAATCGAGCGTTCCGAAAATCTTAAGGGCAGGCAAGCCCGAAAGGGTGGTAATTTCCTCCTCCTTGATCAAGATATTGACGGCCCCTCGGGACTGAAAATCGTTAATGATCTCATTAACGAGTTCTTGAATTTTTTGTTTTTGTTGCGCTTCCTGTTCCTCTTGGGAGGGGGCCTTTTCTCCTTCTTGCTTCGGAGGCTTTTGGGTAAAAACCAAATCAATATAAAACGGTGCATCGTAGTTGCCAGATGAAAAGCGCAAGGCACCTCCTTTTTCAGATTTCACCCTTCTCAAGACTTCTGGAGTACTGATTTTAACCGGTGGTGTTCCGTATTGACTGTTCACCCAAGTTCCATTTTTTAGTTTGATGGTGGGGTAACCCAATAAAGTGTCTTGAACGGGATAATAGCCGTAGCGTAAAATGGCAATGCTTATACTGAGAAGGGTCAAGATCCCTAGGGATGCCAAGCTCCATTGTAATTGTTTTTTTCTTCTCTTTTTGGCAAGCAATTGGCGGTACTCCTCCCGCTCTTTGATCTCCTCTGGGGTGGGTTCTGGCAGGGCTTCTTTGGTTTCAATGACCACCTCTTCAACCAATACCCTATCTTGGGAAGTCGTCCCCAACTCGGGAATAGATCGGGCAAACTTTACCAAGTCGGCCGTTTGTAAAACTGATTTGAGATTCTTTATGGTTTCCCGCCCCAATTCCAACTTACCCACCTGTTTGAGGGCCTCTAATTTCAATAACAGTTCATCGGTGGTACTTTCCAAAGCTGATATTTTCGCCTCTTCTTCCAAATAACGCCGCACCACATCGGTCAATCGAGAATAGTATTGTTTGAACTCCTCTTGAACTGTTGGGGTAATGGTTTCCAAAGCCTTTAATTCCTCGATGGCACGCTCAAAAGGGGGGAGTTTTTTTTGGCGTTCTTCCCTTCTTTTTTTGGCAAAGAAAAAAGCATAAATCAGCCCTACGACCAACAGCACGGCCAATGTGCCGAAGATTAAACTCCTTTTGAGGTTATCGAAGTTTTGCACTACTTCAGCAACAGGCTTGATATCAAAGAGTTTTTGTTTGAGGGTATCTACTGGGACGGTAGCTACTTGAATCAAAAGGGAATCTGAAATTTTGGAAAAGCCATTGACCATTACTTTTTGGGGAGGCAACCAGTAGGCTCCGGAGTCGAACTGGATCAGGGCATACTTTTTGGTAAACAAATAATGGCTTTGGGCTCTGAGGGTATCGATAGGACTTTCCTCCAAAATCTCAAAAGGGGCAAAAAACGGTTGTTCGGAAAAGGTGACTTGTGCAGTTGAATCGGCCTTGAGTTGAAGGGTGTATTCTATTTTCTCACCGATCCGCATTTTGGTGGTGTCCACCGCCACCCGCAAGTCGAAATCCAATTGGGCAAAGAGGAGGGGGGTAGAGAAAAGACAAGCCCATAGCAACAAAATCCTTTTGTTCATTCAGCCACGGGATTTAAAATAGTTCAACAATTTTTTCACATAACTTTCGTCCAAACGACTGTGCAATGTTCCAGCACCATTTTTATGAAACAGGTTTTCGAACTCACTTACGGATTTACGGTAGTGTTCCGTATAGGATTTACGAACCCCTGCGGATTGGGTATTGATCCAGGCCATTTGACCTGTTTCGTTGTCCAACATGGGAACCAATCCGATATTGGGCATTTCCTCCTCATATCGGTCGTAGATTCTGATGCCCGTCAGGTCGTGTTTTTTGGCAACAATACGGAGTGTTTTTTCATAACCACCGTCCAAAAAATCAGACATCATAAAGACAATGGCCTTCTTTTTCATTACGCCTGACAAAAATTCCAAAGCATTACTGATGCTGGTTTTGTTGCTCTGGGGTTGGTATTCCAATAGCTCACGGATGATCCGCAGCACATGTGATCGTCCTTTTTTGGGAGGAATAAACAATTCCACTTGATCTGAGAAAAGGATCAAGCCTACTTTGTCGTTGTTTTGCATGGCAGAAAAGGAGAGGGTCGCCGCAATTTCGGTCAATTCCTCTCTTTTGAACTGCCCCTGTGTACCAAAGGATTCAGAGCCACTGATGTCAATCATCAACATCAGGGTGAGCTCTCTTTCTTCTTCGAACACTTTTACAAAAGGTTCATTGTATCGGGCCGTCACATTCCAGTCAATACTTCTCACATCGTCTCCATATTGGTATTGTCTTACCTCACTAAAAGTCATTCCCCTTCCCTTGAAGGTACTGTGGTATTCCCCTCCAAAGATGTTATCGCTCAAGCGACGGGTTTTGATTTCAATCTTACGGACTTTTTTTAGGAGTTCCTTGGTATCCATGAATGCTTGACTTTAGGGAAAAAAATAAGGATGTTCCTATGGAACCTCTACCTCATTGATGATTTGACTGATCAAGTCTTCTGACGTTACGTTTTCGGCTTCAGCTTCATATGTAAGCCCAATACGGTGTCTGAGGATGTCGTAAATCACAGCCCGCACATCCTCGGGAATGACATAACCTCTGTGTTTGAGGAAAGCATGACATTTAGCGGCGGTGGCCAAATTGATACTTCCTCTGGGGGAGGCGCCAAATCCTATCAATGGTTTGATGGAAGACAGATTGTATCTTTCGGGATATCGGGTGGCAAAGACCAAATCGAGTATGTATTTTTCAATTTTTTCATCCATGTAGATTTCTCTGACCGTGGACTGGGCTGTCAAAATTTGCTTGGGGGTTACCACCGCATTAACTTTTTCATGTGTATTGGCTAGGTTGGCACGAACAATGAGCTGTTCTTCATCCAGCTTGGGATAATCGATGATGGTTTTGAGCATGAATCGATCTACCTGTGCTTCAGGCAGAGGGTAGGTTCCTTCTTGCTCCACGGGGTTTTGGGTGGCCATGACCAAAAAAGGGGCATTGAGTTTAAAAGTAGTATCACCAATGGTGACTTGCTTTTCCTGCATGGCTTCCAACAGGGCCGACTGAACTTTGGCGGGCGCCCTATTGATCTCATCAGCCAAAACAAAATTGGCAAAAATAGGCCCTTTCTTGATGGTGAAGTCGTTTTCTTTGATGTTGTAGATCATGGTACCCACCACATCGGCAGGAAGTAAATCGGGAGTAAACTGTATACGGCTGAATACCCCTTTCACGGCTTGACTAAGGGTGTTGATCGCCAAAGTCTTTGCCAATCCAGGAACCCCCTCCAATAAGATATGTCCTCTACCTAATAGGCCTATGAGCAGGCGTTCTACCATCTCCTTTTGACCGATGATAACCTTGTTGATCTCCATGGTTAAAAGGTCGACAAAGGCACTCTCTTTCTCAATCTTTTCATTGATTGCTTTAATGTCTACGGTCTTATTCATCATTTCTTCCATCTTGTATCTATTAAAACATTAAACGGGGGAGCAAAATTGAAAAATATTTTTTTCATGTCTTGTTAATAATTGGTTAAAAATAAGAACTGCAGTGGTTTCATTACCCCCTTATTCATTACTAATTTGGGAGGGCTAATTTAATAGAAATTCAAAAGTTCTCAAAAGAGAAGCCGAGCTTAAATTAAATCTGCTTCACAAAAAGACATGAGAGGAAAAATTGCTTTAATCACAGGAGCCAGCAGTGGAATTGGTTGGGCGACAGCCGAAGCGTTTGCAGCAGAAGGAGTACAATTGATTTTGTGTGGTCGCAGAGAAAGTCGGCTAAAGGCCTTGCAAAACCTTTTGAAGGTTCCCTCCCATGTATTGGTTTTTGATGTGGCAGACAAAAAAGCGGTTTTTGATCAGATCCATTCCCTGCCCAAAGCTTTTTCATCCATTGACATTTTAATCAACAATGCGGGAAATGCCCACGGCTTGAGCCCTGTACATGAAGCCGACCTCAGAGACTGGGAAGCCATGATCGATAGCAATGTCAAGGGGCTAATGTATGTCACCAAAGCCGTACTTCCATCCATGGTTGAACGAAAATCGGGACATATTATCAACTTGGGTTCGATTGCCGCAAAAGAGGTCTATCCCAATGGAAGTGTTTATTGCAGTAGCAAATATGCCGTAGATGCTTTTTCACAAGGGTTGCGAATCGACTTGAACCCCATCGGCATTAAAGTAAGTGCCATTCACCCTGGTTTGGTCGATACTGAATTTTCGGTGGTGAGGTTTAAAGGAGATCAGCAAAAAGCCAAGCGGGTGTATGAGGGGTTAAAACCTTTAAGTGCCCAAGATGTTGCGGATGTCATTTGTTATATGGCCAAAGCGCCAGAGCATGTCAACATCGCCGATCTGCTCCTGTTGCCCAATGCCCAGGCCAATACCTATGTGAATTACCGTAAGCCATGATCAACAAACGGCTGCTGATCAAAAACTTATTGTCTCAGAATGATGAAAACAGCTTTTACGATAAAAAGCTGCAAATCAATTTGAGTTCCAAAGAGGGAAAAGCCAAATTCCTCAAGCACATCTGCGCCTTGTCCAACAGCAACCCTAAAAACAATTCCTACATTGTGATAGGAGTGGAAGACCAGCAAAATGAAATTGTGGGTGTCGATTTTTTTGATGATAGCAAACTTCAAAACCTCATCAATGCTTATTTGGAAAACCCTCCTCGGGTGTCCTATGAAAACATTCATTTCCCCAACTTAGCTGTAGGAAAAGTGGTAGGACTGGTTACGATTATGCCCAATGCAGCATTGACCTCCATCAGAAAAAATATTTGGAAGTATTACGGGGGGACCGTTTTTGTGAGAGAAGGCAGTATCTCCCTCCCCAAAACCTTTGACATCAAGATCGAGGACAACAACAGTCTATTGGTTTCCAAAATTGAAAAGCACGCAGAAAACAATATTCAACTTACACTGGACGGGGTGATTGATTTTCTGGGAGGCCACGTGACTTTTGACCGAAAGTCTCAAGTGGCTGAATTTTTAAAAAAACAAGCTTTTGACTACCATCATATTTCAGGCAAGGAAGGGGGACAGAAAATGATTCAAGACAACAAAATCATGGGATTTCCCACCCATATGATCATTGACAAAAAGGGCACCATCGCCCTGAAAGGCGACACTGGACTTATGATCCAAGAGATGGAGGCCTATCTCCAAAAACTATAGTGTCCCGTCCAATCCCTCAGGGTATAAAAAATGGTTGAAGGGAAAACGGGTGATGTGGATCTTTCGGATTTCAGAATATACCCTTTCGCGAAAAGCCTGCAGGTTTTCTTTGTTGATGGCCGAGATAAAAAGGGCTCGGTCGTTGATGCGATGCATCCAAGTGGATTGCCATTCCTCGAGGCTGTTGTGCTTTGAAGTCCGCTCGGCAATCAAGTCGGTATCGTCCCAGGGTTCGGCTTGGTAGGCGTCAATTTTGTTAAAGACCATCAAGGTCGGTTTGTCCTGACTTTGGATTTCTCCCAAGATTTGATTGACGGACTCAATATGTTCTTCAAAATTGGGATGGGAAATGTCCACCACATGCAACAACAAATCGGCTTCATGTACCTCGTCCAAGGTGCTTTTAAAAGACTCCACCAATTGGGTAGGCAGCTTGCGGATAAACCCTACCGTATCGCTCAGTAAAAAAGGCAAATTGCCAATCACCACTTTTCTGACGGTGGTATCGAGTGTGGCAAAAAGTTTGTTTTCGGCAAAGACCTTGCTTTTGGCAATGACATTCATCAGGGTAGATTTACCCACATTGGTATAACCCACCAAAGCAACCCTTACCAAGGCACCGCGATTGCCCCTTTGGGTGGCCATTTGTTTGTCGATGGTGGTGAGTTTTTTCTTGAGTAACGAAATTTTATCCCTCACGATCCGCCGGTCGGTTTCGATTTCCGTTTCCCCTGGTCCTCGCATTCCGATCCCACCACGTTGGCGTTCCAAGTGGGTCCAAAGTCCCTTTAATCGAGGGAGTAAATATTCGTATTGTGCCAATTCTACCTGGGTACGGGCATAACTGGTTTGGGCGCGTTGGGCGAAAATATCCAAGATCAAACCCGTACGATCCAAGATTTTACAACGCAAAATCTTTTCGATATTTCCCTGTTGGGCGGGGGTCAGTTCATCGTCAAATACAACGGTGGTGACCTCATTTTCTGAGACAAAATTCTCAACCTCAGCCATTTTACCCGAGCCGATAAAGGTCTTGGGGTTGGGGGTTTGCATTTTCTGAACAAAGCGTTGGAGCACCTGACCTCCAGCGGTAAGGGCCAAAAAAGCCAATTCCTCTAGGTATTCTTTGGACTGCAGTTCATCTTGATGACTATTGATGATGCCTACAATCACCGTTTTCTCGAGTGTCAGCGATTTGGCTTCGATCATGGGTCTACTTTTTCCATGTTTTTAGAACCAATTGCTTACCGTCAAATTCGGCATAGGTATTGTGGGTAATCCAATCCCCCAAATTGATGTACTTAGATTTTTCGGTCAATTTGATTTCCAAGGGCAGGTGGCGATGACCAAAAACAAAATAATCGAAATGTTCTTTTTGGAGTTTTCTTTTGGAATAGGTTACCAACCATTCTTTGTCCTCCCCCAAAAATTGGACGTCATCCTCCCCAGAAATCAGTTTGTTTTTTTGGGAAAGGTATTGCCCCAATCGGACGCCCCAATCGGGGTGCAACCAGCGAAAAAGCCACTTTGAAAGGGGGTTTGTAAACAACTTTTTCATCCGTTTGTAGCCTTTGTCCCCCGGGCCCAATCCATCGCCATGTCCGATCAAAAAACGGGCAGTGCCGATGGTCAAAGTGATGGGGTGGTGGTGGACGGTAACCCCCAGTTCTTTTTGGAAATAATCCCGCATCCATAGGTCGTGGTTGCCGACAAAAAAAGTGATGGGAATGCCGGTATCGGACAGCTCGGCCAATTTGCCCAGTACCCTTACAAAGCCTTTTGGAACCACGGTCTTGTATTCAAACCAAAAATCAAAAAGATCACCCAAGAGGTAAATCGCTGCAGCGTCCTTTCGTACGTTCTCCAGCCAGGAGACAAAATGCTTTTCTCGTTCCCGGCTCGCATCTGCATTGGGCAAACCCAAGTGGTTGTCGGAGGCAAAATAAATTTTTTTGTTTTTTGGGAGTTTCATAGACGGGACAATTAGACACCGATGGCCTGATCCAAATCTTCGATCAGATCTTGTACGTCTTCAATCCCCACACTGAGGCGGATCAATCCATCGACTACCCCATTTTTTTCGCGAACTGCTTTGGGGATAGCGGCATGGGTCATGGAAGCCGGATGGCCAGCCAAACTTTCAACGCCCCCGAGGGATTCTGCCAGGGTGAAGATCTTTAGGTTATTAACTATATTTATGGCTCTTTGCAAAGCGCCTCCCTGAGGGACAAAGGAGAGCATGCCCCCAAAGGCCTTCATTTGTGTTTTGGCCACTTCGTGGTTGGGATGATCTACAAATCCAGGCCAATAAACCTTTTCAATTTTGGGATGCTGTTGGAGGTAGATGGCCACAGCAGCTCCATTTTCACAATGTCTTTGCATCCTCAGGTGAAGGGTTTTGATGCCCCTGAGGGTAAGGAAGCAGTCCATGGGTCCTGGGACGGCACCGCTGGAATTTTGGATAAAGGCAAGTTGTTCTTGGAGTTCATCGTCGTTGACCGCCAGGAGTCCGAGAACGGTATCGCTGTGTCCAGCGAGGTATTTGGTTGCGGAGTGGAGCACGATGTCTGCTCCCAACTCAAGCGGCTGTTGGAGGTAGGGAGAGGCAAAAGTATTGTCCACAGCCACAAAAGCCTTATGGTCTTTGACCAAGGCCGTAACGGCACGGATGTCCACCACCTTCATCATGGGATTGGTGGGAGTTTCGATCCAGATGAGACGGGTTTTGTCGTTGAGGAATTGGGTCACAGTACTGGCCTTTTCCATATTGACAAAGTGGATTTTTAATCCATATTTTTCAAAGATTTGGGTCATCAATCGATAAGATCCGCCATAGAGGTCATCGGTGGAGATGATTTCATCTCCTGGTTGAAAAAGTTTAAGAACGGCATCCATGGCGGCCATACCAGAGGCAAAGGCCAAGCCGTATTTTGCATTTTCGATACTAGCCATGGAGCGCTCCAAAGCCGTACGGGTGGGGTTGTGCGTTCGGCTGTACTCATAGCCTTGATGCCCACCAGGGGTGGTTTGGGCATAGGTAGAGGTTTGGTAAATGGGTGGCATTACCGCACCATAGGCCTTGTCAGGTTCCTGGCCTCCGTGGATGGTAGCACTGTTAAATCGCAATTGTTTTGGCATTGCAGTCGATTTTAATTTCTGCAAAGGTATGGGATTTTGGAGAAAGGTAGGCCCTTGGCGTGCTGTTAGGAAACAGCACAGGTGCTTGCGCCAACAAGAGGCACGACAGCGGTCAGGGGCCAGTGGTTTTTAAATAATGGGTGCTGCTTAAAAGGAAACAGACAAAAGTTCTTCGCCATAAATGCCATTTTTTTACATAGGATATTGTTGATTATGGACGCTTTTCTTTGAGCAGTTGTTCGACCTGTAAAAGGATTTTGAAGAAAGCTAGACCCTCGCCTCTGGCGTGTTTCACGGCACAAGCACAG
>Ga0181577_10000478_pt1 | contig 32412 bp, 16 predicted proteins | sample 101ome_21_FD_132468 | JGI IMG/M metagenome (GOLD analysis project Ga0181577, IMG submission 132468) | Coastal salt marsh microbial communities from the Groves Creek Marsh, Skidaway Island, Georgia - 101413BT metaG (megahit assembly) | ecosystem: Environmental > Aquatic > Marine > Intertidal...
ACGGGTTCGAGGCGGGGTCGACGGCGCGCGGGACGCGCGCGGACGCGCGCGAAGACGTCGTCGGCGTCGATGGACGCGCGCGGGGCGCGGTGGTGGCGCGACAGGCGCGCATGACGGACGCGATGATGTGGGGAAGAAAGCGTCAGACGAGACGTCACTGCGACGCGACGACGCGATGATGTCGGCGACGACGACGTCGACGTCGACGCGTTCGGGTGCGCGCGCGCGGACGGTGATGTATTTTGGTTCCTCGCGCGCGCGCGCGACGCCGCCGCGACCGCACGCGCGCGTTCGCACGAGGGATGACGTCGTCGTCGTGCGCGCGGCGATTCGGTGCGCGCGGCGATGGTCGACGCGCTGTCGCGCCGAGCGCGGCGACGGGGACGACGACGGCGGCGTGGAGACCAAGGATGAGGAGAGACTCTCCGTCGTCGACCGCGCGCCCTCGCGCGCGTCCATCGACGCGGTTCGCGCGCGCGCGAGGGTATCCCCGGCGAGCGCGACGCCGGCGGCGCCGGCGCTTCTCGACGACTATCGCGAGCGCTGGGACGTGCCGTGGGGCGGTGGAACGGTGGCTTTGGGATTGTTCGGGTGGTGCGTCTCTTTCGTCGGCGTCGCCGCCGTCGTGTTCCCGCTCGCGATGGCGGAGGCTGGGATCGATCCGACGAAGATGACGACGGGGGAGCAAGCCGAGTATCTCTTGGCGGTGCAACTGGCGGAGACGGCGACGAGTCTGGGGTTGGTGTACGCGCTCGTGTCGAGACACACGGACGTCGTGCGCGATGAGACGAAGGATTGGTTCAAGATTGATTTCAGCGAACCGTTCGAGCGCGAGCGTGGGTGGGCAAAGTACGGGTTGCTCGGATACGGGGCGACGTTTTTCGCGCTCGCGGCGACGGGTCTCGTCGTCGACGCGTTGGAAAGCGGGGCGCAGACAGTGGACAAGGCGTCGGAACAGGTTGGGACGATCGATGGTGTGATGCCTTTGATTCAATCCGATGATCCCGGCACCTTTGTCGCGGTGTTGGCGGTGACGAGCGTGTTCGCGCCGTTGCTCGAGGAGGTCGTCTTTCGAGGCTTTCTCCTCGCGTCGCTCACCAAGTGGTTGCCGACGCCCGGCGCGGTGCTCTTTAGCAGCGTCTTGTTCGCGCTCGCGCACTTGGCACCGAGAGATTTCGTGGAACTGGTGGTTTTAGGGATGGTTTTAGGGTTTTCGTACGCGCGCACGCGCAATTTACTGACGCCCATGCTCATTCACTCGCTGTGGAACAGCGGCGTGCTCGTCGTCGTCGCCGTCGCCATCAAGGCTGGCGTGGCGAGCGAACTCGGCATTCCGGGATTTTAAGGGGTTGTGATGATGTGTTTAGAGTGCTACGACGATGTGTTGTCATGACAAACTAGCTTTTAGTGTAATATTTGTATTTGTGGTCTCTTCGCGTCTATACAACGGCTGGTGAATTCGCCAGTCGAAGTTTGATTGAAACAGACAAAGCAAGCGTCGCTGCGGTGAAGCAGCTACCAACGACTCCCGTAGCTGCGCCGTTTCACTGAGCATGGTCCCAGTGGGGCTATAGTTGCGGCTGCGGTGACTTGGTGTACGCCGAAACCGTAAAGATTTCAGAGGTTATGCTTTATCGAGTGATCGTACGCCACTTAGAAGAGGCGGTACGGCGGACCCATGGTGGTCTTGATGTACAAAGACTTGACGTTTTGCCAGTTCTTCTTCAACAAGGACACCAAGAAGTTGACAGACGTTTGGATGTTGACGAACAACTCCTTTTCGGACATTTCAACGTGACCGACGGCGACAGCCATGCAAAGAACCTTCTTAAGCTGGAACTTGACTTGGGACTTGACGTCGTTGATCTTGTTCTCGAGCGGCTCGTTGTGGGTGGCGAGCGTCGGGAACTTGCCAGCCTTGTTCAAACCCGGGCCCAAGAGACGCGGAATTTGCTTAATGACAGACTCGGACGCGAGGAAGTGTTGGTACTTCTTCGCGAGCTTCTTGATGAGCTTCTTGTTCTTGTTGAGCTTCTTCAAGGCTTCGACGTCCATGGAGTCGATGCCGTTACCCGTCGCTTCTTCGCAGTGCTTGGCGTCGCCGAGGATGCACATCTTGAGCTTCGGGCGCGGAATCGTCGGCAACTTGACGGTACCGTTGAAACGCTTATCCTTTTGCGGATCATAGTTCTTCAAACCAATTTGAAGTTCAATGGTCTCGACAAACTTGCGCGGCTTCTCCTTGGACTTTTCCAAGCAAAAGGACACGCCCTCCTTGAGGGTATCGGTGTTGAGCTTGCTGCGCGCGCACGAACGCGTCCCCGAGGACGACCGTCGAGGTCAGTCGCGCGAACACAAAATCTACGACCAATCTACACCGCGCGCGTCTCCCTTCCTCCCTCGCGCCCCTCCCGCGTGCGCGCGATCCCTCCTCGCGCGCACGATTAGGGCTTCACTCATCGTTCCCAACGCGTCGTCGCGCGCCGACCCTCCACGCGACGCGCGTCACCTCGCGTCGATCGCGCGAATCGATCGTTCGCGTGTTTTTCCGTCGTCTCGCACGCACCTCATCTGTGTTGATCAATCGCTACGCGTCGCGAAGAGGCGGCGCGCGCGCCGGCATCGCGCGCCTCGTCGTCGTGATGGTCCGGGTGTGAATTGACTGTCCCGGTCGGGGCGAATCCGCGCCCCCGACCGTCGAACGACAGTCGACGACGACGACGACGCGCGATGGAGGCGGCGACGCGCGCGTCGACGTCGGCTGCGGCGTCGACGTCTGCGCGCGCGTTCGTGGGATCGGGGACGGCGCGCGCGCGGGTCGGGCGGCGACCGCACGCGCGCGCGCGTTGGCGTCTCGCGACCGGTGGTGGGGACGCGTGGATGCGCGAGGAGACGCGCGCGCGCGTCGATGTTTGCGCGACGACGACGGCGCGGGTGAGGTGTCGGACGTTCGCGACGGTTGCGGCGCGCGAGAACGGTGCGGAGGATGGTGACGCGGGGACGAGGACGAGTGGGTTGCCCGTGCGCGCGTTGGTGGAGTCGGCGATGCTCGCGGCGATGACGGGTCTGACGTTTCATCTGTCGTCGTTGTTTCGGTTCGACGCGTACTTTGGAGCGTTGTTTCCGTTACCCGTGGTGATCGCGTGCGCGAGATTGGGACGGGCGGCGGCGATGCGAACGCTGGTGGTGGCGACGTTGTTGCTGTTGTTGATTTCCGGACCGCTGCGCGCGGTTAATTATTTCTGTTTGCACGGCGTGTTGGCGTACGTGTTGAGTTCGCTGTGGTTGTCGGGACGTGGGTGGTGGGTGACGGTGCCCGTGAGCGCGTGCACGAGGACGCTCGGGATCTTGGCGTCGCTCTCGGTGTCATCGTTGCTCTATCGAGAAAACGTCATGAAGTTACTCGTGACGCAAATGTACGCACTCCTCGATCAGTTCGCCGCCAACATCGGCGCGACGTTCGCACCGAGCATGGAGTGGGTGTGGGCGACGGCCATGATTTTCATCCTCATCAACTCGTTCAGTTACACGTTGATTTTACACATGGTGTACACCATCGTCCTCGGAGCGACGCAAGGACGGAATTTCGTCAACGCGCCGGCAAAGGTGTGTCGAGCGCTCGGCGTCCCGACGTATCCCGCGTAACAATGTAGCATACGCAACGATAGTTTTCTAGTCTTCCGCGCCGCGATGGATGTAAACGAACGACACGTGAGCCACGACGTCGCGTCCAACGTCGACACTCCGCGCCTCGCGCCTCCGCGCGCCATGTCGCGCTGTCTCGCCCTCGCGTGGCTCGCGTGCCTCGCGGCGATACTCGCACAACTCTTCGCACCGTTCGAGGTCGCTCCCGCGCGCGACGAGGCGTCCTCGACGCTCTCGTGCACCGCGTGCGCGCTCATCTTGCGAGACGTGAGCGTCGTGTCGAGACACGCGCCGCGCGCCACCCTCGACGACGTCGCGCGCGCGCGCGACGGAGACGTCGACGTCGATTTCAAGGTTCGTCCGTGCGCCTCGCGATCGACGACACGGCGCTCGGCGCGCGCGACCGACGACGACGCGCGCACCGAGACTGACGGCGTCTTCGAGCAGGAGGTAGACGCGTTGGCGACGCGCTCGATCGAGCGCGCGTGCGCGCCCGAGAGCGCGCAGCGATACGACAGGAGGTACACGTGGCTCGGTGACGCGTATTACGTCGAAGATGTGAGCGCACCCTCGGGTCGGCGTGGACGAATCGACCCGGCGCTCGCGCGCACGTGTCGGCGGTTGGCGAAACGCTCCGAGCTCGTGCGCGACGCCTTCGTTCGCGCACCGTCGCTCGACGCGCGCGCGCTCACCGACGCCGTGTGTGCGAGTGATGTCATCGGGTGCGCGATCGGCGTCGATTTCACCGCGCCGGACGAGACGTTTAATCTTCGAAGAGATTGGCGTCGCGCGTTGACGGCGCGCGTCGCGATTCGCGTCGTCCCCTATTTCGTCGTCGCTCTCTTCGCGCCGGTGTTGCTCTTGCCCTCGTTGTACCCACCCAAACCGCAAATGTATTCGTAGAGACGCCTCGCGCGTCGCCGTAGTCGTAGTCATGTAGTCTCAGTAGTCTGCGCGCCGCGCCGTCTTCGCGTCGCGTCGCGTCGGTAGTTTTCGGTAGTTTCAGTCACGATCGAGCTCGACGACACACCGAGGCTCGGAGGCGTCCCGTGTTTCGTGGCGCGCTCGAGAGTCTGACGGGCGTCACGCGCGTGATCGTTTCGCCGCGCGCTCGCGTCGTTCGACCGTCCGTCGACTCGCTCGTGGCGCGCGCGACGCGTGCGCCCGCGCGGTGGCGGCGGCCGGCGGTGGGCGTACGATGCCGGGGGGAAGCGGCGAGGCGCGCGCGCTGAGCGTGACGACGTCGATCGGTACGTCGATCATCGTCGAGATCGACTCGGGGAAGGGGGTTCGAGAGGCGCGGAGGACGATCGCGCGCGCGCACGCGAAGGCTTTCGAGGACTTGGGCGAGGTGGAAGTTGGCGCGCTTCACGGGTACGGGAAATTCGCCGATACGGTGGGCTTGTGGTATCCGGTGGACGATACGGGATTGAAACACAACATGTTTGAAAGCTTGATGGCGCAGGTGGCGACGAAGCGGGGCGTGATGGCGGGCGATGCGGAGTTTAACTCGTTGGCGTCGCCGGCGTCGCTGACAGCTAGGAATCGAGCCGCATTGGCATCTTCGCCGTTGTTATCGCCGTCTCTCGCCGCGGGAGGTATGTCGTCACCGCTGTCGACTGTGGGGCACATCTCGGCGCTTTTACCGAGCGCTGGGACGCCTACGGATCCGACGCGTCGGTTGAACATGTCGGACGTCGCGACGCCCGCGGCTCAAGCCGAGACGCCGAAAGCGTTCGCAAAGGCGACGGATGACGCAAAGACCGCGACTGGAACGAAAAGAGGACGAGATGATGCGAACGTCGATCCGGCCAAGGCTGCAAAGCGCACGCGAGTAGGAACGGAACCAGAAATAGCCCCGTGGGAAATCGTGGAAGAAGTCGCTCCCGCCCCTGGAGAAGAGCCGGTTAAGCGAGAAGCCATGACGACTCGCGAGGAAGTCGCATCGTTACTCGCAAAGACCCCTGGCGTTCAATACTCTGTCTTTGTCAAAACGTTGCTATCTCGGAAGTCATTCATCGGCGCCTTGGAGAAGTTGAACATGGATTCATTCGAGCAGTTGCTGTCGACGACGAATGCCGTCATGCAGCACGTCGGTGCGGTGCAGCACGAAACGGGAACAAAAATTTTCGATGATTTATCCGGTAAAGTGGCACAAATGAACCCGCCCGTTAATGCGGATTTGGGCGACTTTCTCACGGTCGCGGCACTCGTGGCTCGGTTATATCGTTCGGGATACTCGCAGCGCAAGCGCATTCCAACGTCCGTCGTAGACGGGCTCACCAAGCAAATACCGAAGCATTCTAGTCACAGATTCGGTGTCGTCGAGCGCATGATTACCGCCGCAGTGCTGAAAGAGCTAGGTTACGACGGAGATCAACCGGAGTGGAGGGGGGCTGAGGAATGCACGGCAGGAAGCGTGAAGGAAGGTGACGAACCGTCGATGAGTGGGAAAGATGCGCCGACTTCAAAGAACGTCGCAGACGAGCACATTATTGAGCAGAAAAAGAGAAACGACAGTGCAAATGAACATCCGGGCGAGACAAAAGAACCGAAAGATGAGTCTCAACGTGGCTCGTCATCCTCAGAGTCAAGCAGTAGTTCAAGTTCCAGTGGACGCTCCAGTTCGTCGAGCTCAAGTTTGAGCTCTTCTAGTTCCTCGAGCTCGAGTTCAAGCTCGAGCTCAAGATCGAGCTCAAGCTCCAGCTCGTCGAGTAGCAGCAGCTCTCTAAAAACCGCTAAAGACGACACAGACACCAAGGATACGCCTCGAGACGCGCCAAAGGTGGACGAGAAGGTGCTGCAGAAGGTGATTCGAGCTCCTGGTGGTCTTAGCAGAATTTTGTCGAGTATCAACTGTGCTGCGCAGTCTTCAGGCGCCGGTTCATCAAAGCAAAGTACCCCGGGTAAGGATAAGGCACAGAGCAAAGCTGCAGATTCTACCGCGAATCCGCCCGTGACTCCAGCGCCGACGCCGGTGACGATGCCATCTTCGGCGGCGGCAACCCCGGTGGCGCTCCCGTCATCCGTTGCCCTGCCGTCTTCAGCGGCGCCAGCGCCGGTTGTGCTACCATCTTCGAGCTCTCAAACGAAAGTGACAGTTGTGAAGTCATTGCCTGGTCGCGGGAAGAGGAAGACGTGTGAAGTGAGTTACACTGTCCCGGATGGTGAAAAGATTCCGGTGTGCATCAAAGACGTGCGCGGTGAGTTCTTCTTTAGACGAGGTCCGAAAGATTACCGTGTTCGTATCACCACGGAAGATGGCACTAGTAAAGACATCAGCCCGGCCGCGTTTGAACAACATGCCGGTCTGAAACGAGGGAAATGGAGACGATCGATCTCGCTGGTCAAGACGGAACACGCGAGCGACGCGCAGGAACCCGACATTCATATAGGCGAATTCTTGGATGCGTTTGACGCTTTGCCGAAAGATTAATAGTAGCTAACGTCGGTCCAATTCTTTATTTTAATCTATTTGTTCATTCTAAATTCCATTTCTGTCGCCAGTGTCTGCGCCTGATTGATGATTTCACTGAGGCTGAAAGTATCCGTCACGCCGTGCAACAATCGGCGGCGTTGGCGCGCGCGTTCTAATGCTGAAATAGTCGCCTTCGGTCCACCCGGCGACAGAGCCGGTTTGAGTGGAGATACGTCGATTTGTGCTGACGTCAGGGCGTTTAACTCTCTCTCGCGTTCCTTGAGCCGCTCAACTGTTTTCTGCGCAAATGATTTCGCTTTATCAAGCATGTCTTGAGCGCGCGACGTGTTATCTTTGACTAAACTTGACGCGTCATCCAACAACTTCTGAGCGCGAGAAGCACGTTGCGCGACGTCGTGAGACGCATTCACGCTTTGGACTTCGATTTGACCGAGCGCGCGTGCGACTTCTCGTCGAATGGCGCTTTCAACCGATGCTTTGTCCAGAGAGAGCGACCTCCTGAGCTCCTCTCCTCGCGCATCCGCCAACTGCAAAATGGAAGCGCTTGCAGCCTTCACGGCGTCCAACTCCTCCCTGAGCTGGTACACGTCCCACTCCATCGACACATCCGTTTCAGCATCGATCGTGAAAAGAGGCGTTCCCGGTGTCGATTGCGACACAAGCGGTTGGTTGCTCGCTTGCGGGCTCTGGCTTGAAGCTACGAGCGCGTTCACCTGCTCAGCTTTTACACGCACTAGCTCTTCTTGAAGCCGTTGAATCTCACTATCGAGATACTCGTCACCTTTATGCAATTGCTCTTCTAAACCGCCCCTCTCAATCATAAGAGACTTTGCGAATTCCTCTTCGAGTTGCATGCGTTCGACTGTGAGAGATTCTCGCAACTTCTTTTCGAGATCGTCTTTTTCAGCCGCAAATGATGTTCTCAGCTCGCGCTCGCGGCGCTCCGATTCCTCGGTCAGCTTTTCCTGCTCGGACTTGAGCTGAACAATCAACTGCTTGAGCTCTTCGATTTCTTTCGACTGCGTCGCCTCCTCAGAGGATGGAACAGTGGCTGATTGTTCCTTTCGTTCAGCCACGAGAGACTGACGAAACACAGAGTTCTTCTCGTCAACCATTCTGAGAACGGAATCCTGTGTAGATTTGAGCCGATTGAGTTCTTCTTTGAGTTCATTTAACTCCTCTTTTTGCGCTTGCATGATCTCGGACGGTTCATTATCAATCTTATCAATCTCCGCCTGGCCTCGCGCGAGAGAAATTGAATTTCGTAACTCCATCTCTCTTCGCTCGGCGAGCTGCGACATGGCGCGTTGTTCGCTTTTCATCAGAGCGAGTTGCTCACTCAACGAACGGACTTCATCTGCATAGCGGTCTAAGACATCCACTGGTATAGGTGGGTAGATTTCAACGCCCGAGTCTTCGATGAGTTCCTCCAGCATCTCTTCAGACGTCACCGAGCCCTGAAATAGATCACTTCCGTCGTCTTCTATCATCGTACTCTCGCCTGGATGTTCGGATACTCTCACATGCGCCTCGCTCGTAACGATTTGAGACATTTCACTATCCTCGCTCATCGGTTGCTCGCTCGTCACAATATCAACTGGTGCGTCCACGTCGTCGTTCACCGCTTGCTCGTTCATCGCAATAGGGACCACTTCATCAAACTCAACCACTGGGTGTTCATTCACCACTGCATCAACTGGACGCTCAGACGCCCTGTTTGCCGTATCGACCGCCTCGGCTGGTTCTTCAAAGGAACCTTCTTTCGCCTCGCTCGCCTCAGAGTGCGCAGCTGTGATGTCAACTGCGGATCGAGCAGCCGCTTCCTCGAGCAAGTCGTCGAACTCATCGGAATCGCCGTCGAGCGCGAACACGCGCTTCGCGAGCTCTACTTTCGACGCCAGAGACGCGTCAAATAATGCCATCAACGCTGCTTCATCCTCGGCGACATCCGCGTCGTCATTGTATTCTCCCGCTCTGTGTTTTTCGCACACGTCGAGCCATCCCCGCAACGCTCCGCTCGCCAATCGTTTATCTTCACGGCTCAAGATCCGCATGCTGATGTGCTCCTCCAAATCGGATTGCGCGAGCTGTTCTAAGTCGTCCTCGATGCGCCTGACGAACGCCTTTGCCTGCGGATCGGGGGACATGGAGATGTCGTGCACGGAATGACTCTGCGCACTGCTGTCTTCTCTCCTCGGAGATTCGAAAGTCGCGTCATCAGAATCTGCCACGGCGAGAAATCGACTCAGAGAGTAGTTATCGACAGACTGGTGATCGAACGTGATGTCTACGCCAGGAACCGATATCTCAACGGTCTGTGGAGTCGACAATGACGGTTCCGCGGCTAAAATGCGCAACACGCCATCCGCGTCTACATTGGTGGCGATGGACTGCGGCGATAGAAGCTCTGCGAATGCCCCCGGTTCAACCGCCACTCGATCATCGCTCACTTTGTCGAAAATACCAATCAAATCTCGCATATATATATCCTGTGGCGGTGCCTCGGCGCGCTCTTTCTCCGCTCGCTTCGATGAAGCCTCGGCTTTGGCTTTGGCTTCTTCCTCCCTTTGCTTGTTCCTCGCCAACCGTTCCCGGCGCATCTTCGCCACGAATTCGACTCTCTTCGACACCGCGCGAGCGAACCGTGCCCACAGCGCGGTCACGTGTCTCTCGTCAAATCTGAATCCCACTAAAGGCGGCACCTGCACCTTGATTCCTTGAATCGCCCTCTTGGTGAAAATGGCGCCTCGGCGCGTCGCCGCAAACGCGTCTCGCCGCAACTCCTCCTTTTGCAACTCGCCCACCACACGCGCGCTCACCCCGAACATCTCGCGCGCGCGTTTCGCGAGCACGCGTTTCGTGATCCCGAACCCTCTCGTCGTCACCCTCCGAAACCGCGCCGTCGCCGCGCTCGCGTCGACTCGAAACGTCCTCGCCGGCGTCCTCGTCCTCTTCGGCGCGCGCGCCTCCGCCGTCATCCTCTCCTCAAACTGCACATCCTCCACGAACCGCATCAGCGACGCCTCGTGCGCCCGCGCGATCCTCGCGCGCGTCTTCCCGCCGTCTTCTGTCGGCACGATGTCCACGACGCTCGTCGTCGTAGCCGCGCGTCTCGTCGCCGCCTCGACGCTCGCCGCCGTCTCCACGCCCAACGCCCACCACGGTCGACGTCGACGACTCCGACGCCTCGCGTCACCTCCCGACGAAACGCCCACACCCCCCTCGTCCACCGCACCGTCCTCTTCCTCGCGCTGACGCGACGTCGACGCCTCGAGCGCGTCCCGCGCGTTCAAATCATCCACACCTGCACCCATCGGCACCGTCCACGCGTCGTCATCCACGCGCTCGTCGTCCTCACCGTCGACGACGACGACCTCGACGAGTCGACACGACGCGCACGCGCGCGCCGTCGCGTCGTCCGTCGACGCACGCGCCATGGCGCCGACGACGCCGTCGACGACGCGACGGATCCGGCGTCACCTGTCGTCCCCGCGCGCGGGGTCGGGGCGCGTGGACGTGGGGTCGTCTGGCTGTAGCCTATGGAGCGCCCATAGTGTGGGTCTACTTGAATCACTACTATCGTGATAGTACTAGGATCATGTGTATCATAGTATGCCCCGTATGCCCGAAGATTATGAACGAGCGCTGGACAGGGTGGCACCTCCGGTCGGCACTTTGTCGTCCCCCAACCGGCGCGACGCGTCGACGTCGCGACTCTTGGACGCGACGGACGCGCGCGACCGCGAACGGGCGAGGCGACGCGCGCGAACGGGCGAGGAAAACTTTTATCGTCGGCGTCGCCGTGCGAATCGGACGCGCGCGAGGTCGAGACGCGCGCGGCGGGGTGGGGCGTCGAGAAAACGCGTGAACGCGCATTCGAGCGAACCGACGCGTCGTTCCGCGCGCGCGTCGTTCGTGTCGACGCGCGGGGGTATCGAGGCGCGCGCGTCGGTGTGCGCGGCGCCAAAGGGTGGTAAAATATAATGGTGTTCGCGCAGACGTTGCGGTCGCTGCGACCGAGGTTACAGTTCGCGGCGCTCACGCATGAACTTCCCGCGGTCGTTGAAGGCTTGCGGCAAATGGGCGTCGGCACAATCATTGATTTTGCGCGCGAGCATCGGCCGGCGGCGGAATCGGCGCACGTGGCGCACGTGATCGCGTCGAGAATCAATGAGTTTCCGTCGGCGATGCACGCGCTCAAGCTGAGCGCGCTCGGGAGCGCGGAGGACCACGCGAGAGCGGAAAAGTTCGCCCGAGGACTCGCCTCGCGCGCCGCTGAGCTGGACACGACGGTGTGCATAGACGCCGAGGAAAATGCGTTACACGCCGCGTACGCGAGGACAGCGTTCGATTTGATGCAAAGGTATAACGCGAAGAGTGTCGATCGAGACGAGCGAAAGACGCCGGTGGTGTTTAAGACGTATCAAATGTATCGCGCCGACAGCCTGGATGAGCTGACGAGGGATATTGAAGCGTCCAAGGAATTGGGATTTGAGCTCGGCGCGAAACTCGTGCGAGGGGCGTATCTTCGATTGGATCGAAATACGGGCGCGTTGTTGCCGAATAAAGCGATGGTTGACAAATCATACGAGCTCGGATTGGAGGTTGCCTTGAAGAATGGCAACGATCACGTGACGGCGCTCGTGGCGACGAGAAACGAGTCCAACATCGAACAGGCGTTGGAACACGAAAACAGCAATCGAGTGTTGTACGCTCAGCTTCTCGGGATGGATGATGACTTGACGAATCGACTTTTGGAACAAAAAGTCAAGGTGCTGAAATATGTGCCCTTCGGAAGATTGAAGGAGTTGTCGCCTTACTTGTACCGCCGGTTGCTCGAGCGGTTATCGTGGTCTTGACACGAGTTCGCACTGATCCGTATGCGTGTTTAGCATAGGTAGAGAATAGTGCGCGCCTAGAGCAATAAAACAGCCTAACCGCGGCAAATTTAAAATGTTGTACGAACAGACACGTTGTCGTCATAAACGACGTCGCCTGATTGCGAAATTCATCATGTAAAATCTCACACGTTGTAAAAAATGTCATTCATAATTCTTCTATTGTTTTCCCTCTTGTGCCTTCATGAACAACGCACGAAAGTCCGCGTTCGTCTTCACCGGCTCGCGTTCGGCGCGCACCGACCGGGGCATGAAACCCAAACCGCCTCGACCTCGACCTCCAGAAAAGGTCGGCGGAGGCGGCGCGCGTCTACCGCGACCGCGGCCTCGACCTCCGGCGCCAGCTCCTCTTCCCCCATCGCCCGGTGGACGACTCTTCGCGATATCTAGCGGTCGGCCTTTAAAGACGGCCCCAGATCGCATGATAGCTGCGCTCAGGGCGGCTTCTTCACTAAAGTCGACGTACGCAAAGCCACGAGGACGACCGGTGTCTTTGTCTAACACTATTCTCGCCCGCACGGAACCGCCTTTGCCGTCGAAGAATCCGGCAAGTTCGGCCTCTGACACGTCCCAAGATACGTTTTTAACGAAAGCTGTGTTCAGATCCCGATCAGGGAACAATGCTCTGATGCGGTCCTCGTGCTCCATGCCCTTCAGATTCATATCTGCTTTGTCTCCATCCGCGGGCACGTCGCGTGTACGTTTGCGCGGCACAGAATCGGCATCTTGTCTACGTGCAGCCGCTCTGTTTCTTCGACTCGAACCAGACATCATGCGAGATGTTTTGGCGTCGTTCGCCTCTAATCGCTCGATCGCCGCTTCCATCTGGTGCTCGCGCAATTCCTTTGTATATCCCGTCGACTTGAAGTAGCGAGAGTACTCGCTCACTCCCTTGGCGGTTCCGACCATCGAAAGATGACGAAGCTTGGCGTTGACGAGAATCGCCATACCCGCCCGGCGTCGCGCCGACTCATCCACAGTCTTTTTCGACAATCCAATCGGTTCGGAGTCACCGCGCTGAATCGCGTCATTCAATACCTGCAGCGCCTTTGGATTGTTGCGCTTGACCATGGCGAGATACTCGGCGTAAAGCGTGTGAAACTCTGCGGCTGTTCTAAACGGCACTTCTTTTTCAACGCTTGAAAATACGTCTTGCACGTAAGGTCGATTTTTTGGATCGCTCATGAAGACGAATTGCACTATCTCCTTGAGCATGTAAATCGCAGCGCGTGCCATGTTATTCGCAGAATACTGCACAATCATGTGTTGAAAACCAGCCTTTAAACGTTCAACGACGTGATCCCAATCGCCTTGACGAATGAGAAGTTCTATGACCGCATGTAAAACCGTGGCGTAATCATTCACATCTCGAAAGTATGCGTTTTTCACGCGCTCTAATATTTCCGGAGAGGCGTCAAACTCTAGCGCAAACGTCCACAGCGCACTCGAAGACGGACACGTGCGAAGCGCGCGATCCAACACTTTCGGCGCTAACGTTTCCTCTCCGCACTTTTTTCCGTACGTGAGTCCGATCGCGTAAATGTGGTAGTCACGCCACAACTCACCGACGTAAGGCAACGCAGAAAGCGCCCTTTCGTACAAGTGCACCACTCTATCAGGAGTGCCGCTCGCATTTTCAAAGTCTATGTAGTTGAGATACGTTCGAAGCGCTTGCGCGTCTGTCCTCACGGTGTTATCGTCTGTGACCAATCGAGCCTCGAACGGTTGGCGCGGTAATCTATCCTTCTCACCCTTTGCGTGCGCTTCCTCAAACGCTCGAATGGTCGACGCGTCCATCTCCGCCGTCGTTGCCCACGTCTTCGCCGCCGCCAGCGTCGCGGCGTTCTGCGCGTGTGGAATTCTCAGTTGACGCAGAAACAACGCCTTCACGCGTGCGTTGTGCGACGGTTCGTTGCCCCGCGACATTTCAAAGGCGCGATACGCCTGCCAAATCAAGTGCCCGTCGATAAAATTCAGACCCGGTCCGGCCACGCCCTCCTCGTACAACTCCCTCCGCCCCGATTCGTCAACCTCCAACTCCATCGCGTTCCTCGACCTACCGAGATGCAACCGCACGCTCGACCTTCCACAATCCGCGATCGCCCGCTCGAACATGGTGTCGCATCTCTCGTGACGCACGCGCTTCGCCTCCGTGCGGCTCTGCAATTCCTCCTGAATCCACTCCGTCCACCGCCGTTCGTCCAGCGCAAACTTCTCGCAGTACCTCTCCAGCGTGTCCTTGTATCTCTCCCGCAATCGCGCCTCGCGACACGAATCGATCAATCGCAGCATCTTCGAGTAATCGCTCCAATCGGACGCCTCGCACGCGCGCTCGAGCTCCATGATTGCCTCCAACTGCTTGTCGTCGGGAAGCTCAAATTCGTCCTCCTCCTCCTCCGAATCGTCGTCCTCCTCCTCCTCCTCCTCCGAGTCGTCCGAGTCGTCGGAGACGTCGTTCGCCGCGACGTCGTCCTCCTCTTCCGAGCGCGTCTCCTCGCCGTCCTCGCGCGCGCCCTCGGCGTCGCGCATCTCTTCGTCCGCTGACATCCTCGTCGGTCACCCGCAGAAAGTGCCGTCCCGTCGACATGGCGTCGCCCTCGACGTGTGGACGCCGCGATCTCGCGCGCGCGACGGCGGCGGCGTGGATGCTCGCGTCGTCCTCCTCCTCGTCGTCGTCGCGCGCGGTGGCGTCGACGACGACGACGCGACCGGCGCCGGCGACGCGACGCGTGACTCGAGTCGTCGTGCGGTGCCCGCCGGGGTCGCGCGCGCGCGAGGCGGCGGCATCGCTCGCGCGCGCGACGTCCATGGTCGTGGACGACGATGTGGACGTCAACGCGCGCTCGGCGATCGCGCGCGATGCGAACGGATTCGCGGTGGAGTTCATCGAGCGCGACGAGGGCGAGCAAAGACGCGGAACGACGAGCGAGACGACGACGTTCGAGGGCGTGTTCGTCGTGAGCGCGAATCCCGCGCGCGCGAGGAACGCAGCCGTGAGACGAGGCGCCGTGAGCGCGTCGGGAGGCGAATCGTGTCGAGGTGATGCGTACGCGGGGTGCGCGGTCGCGAGCGACGGGCTCTCGGCGCGATTCGCGCGCGCGGGCGCGCCGTGGAGCGCGACGGGCGATTCGGTCGCGCGCGTGGTGTTGGGGACGACGGAGAATATCGACGCGGTCTTGTCAAAGGTGGCGCAGTCGATGGGACCGGATGCGTCGACGCAGGTGAGAGGTGTGTTCAAACAGTACGGCGTGACTGAGTTTGCCGCGGAAGACGAGCGCGTCGAGAGCGCGTCGTCGTTTGTGAGTTATTCCACGAGAGCGACGCCGGCGATCGAAATCTCGGCGGCGACGACATCACCGTACACGGTTCGAGCGTTTCACTTAGAGCTTCCGGAGGGGTGCGGTGTCGTGTATTTGGATTAGTTGCAATACATAGTGCCTAGATTCATCAACCAGTTACGCTAAGCTACACGCCGTTTCGAAGCGCGTCGTCCTATTTGTCGATCACGAAGAGGACGTCCGTTCGGATGACGTATTTATACGTTTCCCCACTCAGGCTCGCGTCCACCGCGCTGCCTTCGTGAACGGGGGATTCCTCAGCTTCGCCGTGAGGAAAACAGAGCACAGCTCCGAGCTGCGGGACGACTCCTCGAGCGCTCAGAACTCCCGGCTCGTTCGGAGTCGCAGTGTAGAACGTTGTCGCCCCGCCGTGAAATCCTTCCGTCAGGTACATGAGAAACGTCAATCTCGATCGAACTTTACCTTCAGAAATATCCGTGATGTACTCGCCCTTTTCGTCCAGCGCGCCTTGAGGCCACGAACCATCGACGTGGCGCCGGTAAATGGTCCCGGGACCGTATCGAAAATACCTCCATCGAGCGTTTATGCCGACGGCACCTGGTGGCATTAGATCCGCGATGCGGCTCCAGAGAGCCTCGATCGTTTGCGGCCAAATCATGAATTCGCAGTATTGCAAGCGAGACGCGCCGGTCACGCCGTCGACGTCGCCCGGGTCGGTGCGCAAACCGATGCTATGTCCGGCGGCTATGACTGCAGCGCATTCGGTCGGTGATAAGAAGTTTGTGATCAAGAACGCCCCGGGGACGTGCGGAATGTCGTGACGAACGGCCTCGGTCAAACCTGACGGTCCGAACGGAATGACGCCGGCGTGAACGGGAGCGTATAATTCCAACGGAAGTCTGTCTACCGGACGACGACGACCATCGTTATCGCAAACCATCCGAAAACTTCCCGAAGGGTAATCGACCGCACGCGCGGATCCCGCTCCCAGCGCGGTCGTGAACTCTTCGTCTTCTCTCGCCTTTGACGTCGTAAACGGCATTTGAGTTCGTATGACCGCCGTTGGACCCGGTTCCCAAGATCCGAAGCTCACGCCTCGAAGTGCGCTCTCTAAGAGAACTAATCCTAAATCACCGTCGACGCCCCCGGGAGTCATCGCGCACGCGCGAACGAGGACGTCTTTACCCAAATACCGTCGACCGTCGCTGTCCTTTCTCGACATGAGCTCCAACGCCTCGCGCAGCATACCTCTCTTCGCGCAAGCGAAGAAGGCGCATCGCATCGCCTCTCTCGACGGTGCCATCCCGCTCGATTCCATGCGCTGTAACATTCTCAGCGCCGGTTTCGCCTTGTCGCGCGTCTGACACAGCGCGAGCACTTTCACGCACGTCGCAGAGCTCACTGTCTTGCCGTTCGCCAACGCGGCGTCCATCGCTTTGCACGCGTCCACGCACGATCCGGCGACGAGCGCGCGTATGATTTTACCCTCGCCCACCGCGTCTCCACCCCGTCCGCTCGGACCGACGTCGCCGGCGCCGGCGTTCGCGTCGACGTCCATCGTCGCCGCCACCTCCAAGTCAGTCGCCGCACCAGTCGGGCGCGACACGCCGCCGCCGCGCACGCCGAGCGCGTTGGACGTGAATGATCCCCCGGTAGCCTTCTTACGCGCGCGTCGAGCAGTTTTACCCATGGCGTCCCCCGCGCGCGCGAGCGACTGAGGTCCTCGGAGTCCCGAGCGAGCGCACTTTTTTCCGCCTGGGCTACGTCTACAAAACAAACTATCCTACGAGCACTGACCGCTCTCCGCGTTGTAAAATGCACCGGCACGCGGAATGTAGGTTGTGCCGTCGCGCTCGGCTTCAAAAAATACGCGAACGGTGTCGGCGGTGAGTTGACTCGATCGAAACGCCGTAAAGTGTAAGTGTGGCTCGGGACTAAAGCCCACGCTGCCGCTCTCGCACAACACCTGTCCTCGAGCGACGCGGTCGCCGACCTTGACGCGCGCGCTTTTGGCTCGAATGTGTACGTACTCGACGAATAAATCACCGCCTCGAATGTCGTACATGGATGACGCGTGTTCGTCCGTGTTCGCGGTGGAACACGTGGCGCCGGCGCTTCTCGATTCCTCTCGCGCATCCAACTGTATCACGATGGAATTCCACTTAAACAAGTTCGACACTGCGATTCCTGTGAGCGTGTTCGAATCGTTCACTTCCACGACGACGCCGTCGCCCGCGGCCAAGATGGGCGTCCCGACGTCGCATCGAAAGTCCACCGCGTGCAGATTTCCCGCGAAAAAGTGCGTCAACTCGCCGCCTTCGCTCTGCGTGCAGAGAAAACGATCGCCCTCCAGTGGGAACGCGACGCTCTGTGTGTGCGTGTCGAACGGCTTCGGGTGCATGGACCACGGTCTGAAATCACTGTCGATGCGAACGTCTCGCACGTCTTTCCCATCGAGTCTCAAACGACACAGGTGCGCCATTGAGCGCGGAGGCACCAAGACAATAAACGTCGTCACGAGCGATTTCCGCCCATCGTTATCCACCGTCGCGCCCTGCGCGAGGACGTTACCACCCTTCCCGACGCACGCGATGTCGTACACGGTGATGTACGCCACTTTGACGACGTCTTCGCCGCCCGCGTTCGTGGCGCTCAGTCTCGGCGCGCCCGCGTCAGCTCCAGCCTCCTCTTCCTCCTCCTCGTCATCGCTCACGTCGACGTCAATCGCGACGTCCGGGAACACGACGTCGTCCGAGTAATCGTCCGAATCCACCACCTCGGCGCCGAGCATCCACGACGACTCGCTCGCGCGCGCGACGTCGAGCTCTATGTGACAACCGACGCCGGCGCTCGACACGAACGACGGCGGAACGTCCACCGCGCTCGCGCCTCGCGGCATGACGACGCGACGGCGCGACGCAGGCGAACAGCCACCCTCGCGCGGCGCGGTTCGCGCGGCGTCGACGACGACGGCGGGAGCGGCGGCGAGTGCGGTCGTCACTCGGCGACGCCATGTCTTTTTCGTTCGGGACGCCGGCGGCTCAGTCCGCCCCGGCGACGTCCGCGGCGACGCCCGCGCCGGCGCAACCGGCGCCGGTCGCGACGACCACGCTCGCGGTGCCCGCACCCGCGACGTCGGCGACGAAAGTCTCGCCGCTTCCGGCGACGCGGTCGTTGTTTTACGCGCTCGATGAACGGCTCGTTGACGAGACGTTGGACGCGTCCACGGCGAGCGCGCTCGAGGGCGCGTTGGACCACGTGACGCGGTTGTGCGAGACGTACACGCCGCCGAGCGCGGCGTCGGCGAGCGCGCTTCGTTCGGGGAGCATCGAGTACGGAGGGGCGACGCTGAAGATGAGCGCCACGACGGCGAGCGTGGCGGAGGCGTGCGCGAAGAGATTGTGTCTGGACGAGACGCAGGCGTACGTGCTGTTGCGTCGAACGCTCAAGGAGTGTGATATGCCGAGACCGACGGAGGCGACTGAGGAGGTGGTGCGAGAGGTGATGCGGTTTTACTTTCGCGAGAGGTTGGGGACGATCAAGTGCGCGCACACGCTGCTCGCGAGGAGCGCGGGGACGTCAGCGGCCACGACGAAAGACGGCGACGCTTGGGAGAGTGCGGTGCGTAAAATGATTGATCGGGGTTTTGAGGATAATTTGTACCGCGCCATAGAGCGTCACATGAGCGGAGCGAACGCGACGGGTCCCGAGGGCGCGAACGCGGCGGACGCCGCGGCGTGGGCGGGGCAAGCGCTCGAGGAAACCGTGGCGCTGCTAGAGGTCTTGTTCCTCCTGTACTACAACAGAACGAAGTGTTCACCGGATAGATTTTTGCGTTTGGCGAACATAATTGAAAAAGGGGCGCTGAAACGCGCGCCGTCGGCTTCCATCGAGTTGGAGTCGCACGCGCCTCAGCCGCAGGTGAACGCGTTCACGGAGGACATTCGCGCGCTGTGTAACGTGATCCTCATCGCGGCGATGGATTTAGAGGGATTGATTGATCGATTTTCGGGTAAGAGTTTGAAGTCGCACGGGTTTTTAGACGCGAACGTGATCAAGTCGGTCACCGAAATGTTTGAAAAATGGCAGAGCGATGCGGCGCATGGTCCGACGCTTCTGGGCTGGTCCACGTTCCTCACCTTGTTGCCGGCCGATGCCGAGTTCATGCCTGGGAGCTTTTCGACCGACATCATGACGCAGAAAGCGAACGAGTGTGGCATCGGAGCGCTGTCACGGCTGCTGGATGCGGAGCAATTGCGTGGCCAAGACACCACGGTGACGTTGCACAAGAGCGTTCTCAAGAATATGTTCGCGGCCATTCTCGCGGCGTACGACATGTTACCGGTCCATCGCGTACCCGCATTTGAGTTGAATCAGATATTGAATGTTCTCGAAAAGCTGCTCGCGGATCAGCCGATCCTGTGTGAGCAATTTTGGGGTGGGGCACGAGAGGATGGTCAAGAGGCGCCGCTTTTCGCGCTTCTCGAGGGTTGTCGAGAACGGTTCCCGTGTGATTCAGTACCGTTGCTCCGGGTGCTCGCGGCTTTGTCTGAGGGGCATCGCGCGGCGGAATGCGCGTTGGCGTACATCGCGCAGCTCCCCACCGTGGCGTTGCCCGTTCCGTCGCGAGACATCTTGCAGAGAGGTATCAAGCCCAACGACGGAGCCGAAATGGACACGAACTCTGGCGTGTTGAGAGGATCTGTCACTGCTCTTCACCGACTGACTAGTCCTTACATCTCGGGCGGCTTTATCGAAGCCGGTATGAGTGGTCTGGCCATGAACTTGGGCGCACAGACGACCCCTCTCATCATTTGGGCGGCGCCGGCGGACGGGCTCCACCTCTGTTTGACGCGACTCTCCATTCTCGCCACCACCGGCTTGCGCGGCAAGTTGCAGGCGACTGAGATGAATGAATTAGACGCCATCACGTTGTTCCTCTCGAAAGTGTTGGTGCACGCACCGTCTTTCGCTCGCCCGATGCTGGCGTGCGACATAACGGAGTCGGTTCCAAAGGGTTCGCCGACAGACATTCTGACGGGCCTTTCGCTCGCTTTGCACGTGTGCAGCAAGTCTCTCCTCACAGAAGACAACGTCAGAAGGACGGCGACCATCCTGCGCGCCTTGGCGCCGTTAGCCGCCGCCGAACCGTCTCGAACGATCGCCGAGGTACTCGAAGCGCCGATTCTCTCAGGGACCCCCGGCACGGGTGTGCCCGGATTGATTCACGCCATTCGTGATAGCGAATCACGACTCGGCGAGTACCCGCTCTCATTAGCGGTGCTTGGGTTAGTCGAGACGCTCATTCGTCACGGAGGGTTGGGCGCCAGACTCGAAGCGCTCGTCGACCACGTTATGCAAGAAGTCGCCGTGCGACACGTGCAATGGCGATACAAGCACAGAGCGGATAAGTGGATCGTTCACGCGGCGGTGCAACGAATCGTGTACGAAGTTTTCGTTCCGAGACTTGGTGATTTTGCGATGCATCTTCAGAACAAGGTACTCGCTTACTTTGTCAACGACAAAGCGATCAGCTTCGGGTCATTCGCGCCTCTCGTGTACGACGCGCACGCGCTGCGCAAGTTGCACGAAGATGGTGGCGCGCCTCGGGCCGAGGAAGTCACGGCTCTCGAGCAAGCGATCGCCATGTCCCTCAAGTCACTACCTCTCATCGTGTTTCACGCCGGAAACAAATTCAGTGGGGAAATTGAAAAAATGTTTTTGGTCGAAACGAGCAATCGAGGGGCGCCGTTCGCGAGTTCCATCGCTTCGTACGCTGCGTACCCGTACGCTGCGGCTTGCTTTCCGCTCGCGTTGCCCGCCCTCATTCCATTGTGTGCGGTGGCGTCGGGCACGCCGATGGCGGCGACGCTTGACAAAAACGACCGAGCCGAAATTTTGACGTCTCTGCAAAGAATGTTCAAACACGCAGACATCGAGACGGACGCCATAGCGGACGCGGCGGACTTGCTGAGCGCGGGGATCGCGAACCAGCCGGAATGGGTCGATACGTTGCTCGTACCAGAGGAAGAAACCGTAGACGCACTCAGCACGCCGGTACCTGCGCTTCCATCGACGGCCACGAATGCCATCGCGGCGCCGCCCGCATCCGGTACGGCGCTCGCCGCCGCGCCCGCGACGCCCACTCCCTCGGCGCAGACACCTGTCGCATCGGAACAAAAGAAGACGAAGAGCGCGGATGGATCGCTTGTCTTAATTTGGGATATTTTAGAAGATCCGGCGAAGATTTGTGCTGCTTCTCCGCGTTGTTTGCGCGCGATCGCTCGCACGCTCGACTTGCTCTGGCGACGTCAGCCGCTTCTCGACCATTCCATCAAGACGCTCAAGGTGAAGGATGGCGAGCTCTGGAAGAGACTCCTCGCGTGCGCCGACGTGCTGAAGCAGATGAATACGAGTGATTCGACGTCACTCGCGTACGGTTTGAGCACGATGAGCTCCATTTTATCTATATTTGCCGTGGAGATGGACATGTCTCGCGCCGGAGACGAGTCGTCGAACGCTACGTTTACGTCTCTCGTGAAGGAGTGGTGCGCTTCATCGCGCATTAGCGGCTGGTTGGACGCGTGTCTACTCAAAGATGGATGCTCACGCGTCCGAAGACAAACTCAACACGCGGCGCAGACGTTTGTGTTACGATGCGTGGCGACGTTGGAGCGGGAAGAAATGTCTGCGAAGCGCGCGCCTCTCATGGCTGACGCCACGCTTCAGCACGTGTGCGGCCAGATTAGAGACGCTTTGCTCTCACACCCGGCGGGCAAGGATTTACGCGCAACTGGAGCGAGTAGTGTCGCTATTTTAGAAGCCGTGGCGCACGAATCGGCGAATAGTTTGCCGAACTCCGTCGCCTCCACGGATCCGGTTCACAAGTTGCTCGCGGCGGCTCGCGAAATGCACGTCGAGAGCGCCATCTTCGCCCCTGCCCCGCTCGGTGTCTCCGGTATCGCAGAGTACGGAGAGTCGTACCTGTACGATTCGCGCTGGGTCCGCATCGCGAACGGGTGTTCTGAAACGGTCAGCGACGAACAGTGGGGTGCGCCGGAGGGAATGCTCGCGGAGTCGGCGCGCGTCGTGAGCGGTCAACTCGCCGAGACGTGTCTCGCGTCGTCGGTGGCTGACGCGCAAGCCTCAGCCGTGTGCTCATTGACATCATTCATCATCGCAGCCGCCGGTAGCGAATTGCCGAAGATGCACTCTGGAGTATTCACGACGAATGATGCGCGAGAGAATCACAAATCCTTACTGGATGGATTTTCCAGAGACGCTCGGAAGAAGCTCGTCATGGACGTCGCTTCGAAATTCGCGGCGACGATCGGTGCAGACACGTCGAGTTCGACGACGTACGTGAGCCCATTGGCGCTCGAAATCGCAAATCTCTTGGCCGTATCGACGCAACTTTGGAGCGTTTCGGTGTCGAAAGCTTCACCGCAGACACCGGCGGAGGCTGACTTTGAGGTGGTGCAGAGAGTCGTCGATGTCGTGTCGTCCATCTTGGCCAGTCGCTCGACGTCTTCGGGATCACCAATTCGCGAAGCGTCTCCGCTTGTGAGTCCGTTGTTGACGACGCTGCTGTTCGCCATACGCGCGTGGAGAGCGGGTGCGCACTCATCGAAAACCGTGCAGCCGAGCTACGAGCTCGGTCAAAGCGCGTTGCCGCTCATTCCTCTCGTCTGCCACGTGGCGGCCACCGTGATGCAGGACACGCCAAAGGCGACGTCGAGCATGGCGCTCATGCTGCTCGAAGACATCGCGAGAGATTTACTTCCGACGTCTGCGCTGCTCCAAGTGCTCAGCGCGCATAAGATTTTACCGCCTCTGAAACCAGCCACCGGCGACGACGACGTCGACAGCGTCACCATCGCGGCACTCAACACGTGCTTGAGTTTGTCTCAGAGCGAGCAAGGGGCTGAAATTCTTCTCGCGTTCGACACCGTGCGACAACTCGCCATTTTGTGCGTCGAATCGAGCAACGCAAAGACGGCGACCGATCACAACATTTACTGCTCGGCGTTGCGCGTCACGGCCATGCTCGCCGGTTCGCCGCTCGCCGCGCGCGACGTCGAGGTCGGCTCTGATTTAGTGCACTTTTGCACCGTGTTGGAAACGCGCATGCTCGCGGCGTTGTCGCCGAAAGAAATCACGGTCGCGTCGTTGCGAGAGGCCGAAGTCACCGCCTTCTTCTTCGGACGGCTCGCGTCGACGTTTGGCGCTCAGTGGCAAGTCGCGTCTCCGGGAAGTCAAATGCGTTGTCGCAAGGCGTGCGTCACCTTCCTTCGCTGGTTCGCGGCGCCGCAAGTCGTGAGTGGGGTGAAATGCCCTCGAAAGACGGACGCGGACGCCGAGCTCGCGACGAAACCGCCGGCGACGCGCGCGCGACAGGCTTGGTTCCAAGCGACGGCGAGAGGAGATTCGATGCGCGAGCCGACGTCGCCCCTCATCGGTGCGGCTCCTCGCGGGTCTCCCATCGCCGACGCGTCGGTGCGCGCAGGAAACGCATACTCCGAAGCCATCGCCATCGCCATGTATCGCACCGCTCGCGAAGCGTGCGCTTTCCTCGCCTCGTTCCCGAGAGCCGTCGACGCGGCGACGCTCGGCTTCGACGTCACGGCGTCGCTTCGAGACCAATGCGACGCCCTCGCGTGCGACGATCTCGGGACCAACGCCGCCGATCCATCCAACACCACCGAATCCAACCTCTTGAGCGCGCTCCGCGCGCTCAAAACTTCGGCTGAGACCGTGGAACGACTCGAAACGGCGTCCGCGCCGTCCGCCGCCGCCGCCGCCGCCGCCGCCGCGGGCGAGCTCACCCCCGCCCCGCGCTCGCCACGATCCCCCTTCACCCACTGAACACCACCATCCACGCATCGATCGCGGTGTGTCCATCGATCGCGTCGACCGACGTACGTCGGCGCGCGTCGCGACCGACAGAGAGAATGAGTAATCAACCACTTCGTCGTCTTCACCGTTCACGCACAGTTTACGCACACGCACACGACGTCCCCTCCACCGCCGTCCTCTCGGAGAACGCAACCTCCGAATCTTCGTCGACGCTCGCGACCGACCGACCGACGCTCGCGACCGACCGACCGACCGACCGACGCTCGCGACCGACCGACCGACCTTATCCGCGCGCACTTTTTCTCTCTTTTATACATCAACCACCCTCGAACGTCCATAAACAGACGGCGTCGCACACGGTCACACTACGAGACTTGAATCGAATCCGATGCGCGATCGGATGCACCCGGTGCGTCGCGCGATGTGTGACTCATCGAATGCGATGTTGAGGGGGGGGGGGTCGATGAGTCGCCGATTCGTCACCCACGAATGGACGAACGAACGGCGCCGCGGTGCCCACCGGGGAGTCGTCGGGTCCGAGGTCGTCGATCGATCGATCGGTGTGCGGTCGATCGGTCGATCGGTGGGTTTTCTCGATCGGTGTGCGGTCGATCGGTGGCGGTCGATCGATCGGTGTGCGGTCGATCGGTGGCGGTCGATCGGTCGATCGATCGATCGATCGATCTCGTCCGCGCGTCGCCGTTAAACGCGCGTCTCGCGGCATCTCGCGCGCGCGACGACGACGGGCGCGACGACGACGGGCGCGACGGGGGCGCGACACCGTGCGACGCGCGCGCGCGATGAAACATAAATCCGGTGGGACGACGGTCGCGGTCGTCCGCGCGGGAGGCGGCGATGAGGGTGGGAAATCGAACGCGACCGCGACCGGGCAAGCGTCGGGATTGGTGCGCGACGATGCGACGACGTGCGCGCGAGGATGGGTGAAGGGGCGGATGAGGCGCGCGCGCGAGTACGGTTGCCGAACGCGAGCGAGAAGAGGGAGAGGAAAAGAAAACGTGACTGACGATGCGCGATGCGACTCGACGTCGATGCGTTCGCGCGCGCGCGTAGGATGCGATATTCGCGGCGATTCCGGATGATGAATTACGGGCGACGGATAACGTCGGAGGAAAAGGGGAGGTGGGGGCCGCGAACGCGCCGCGGGAGACGCGGAGACAGAGCGCGAACGCGGACGCGAGCTGTGAGGAGCACGCTCGAGTGAAGTCGCACACGGATGCGTCGGCGCGAGATGGAGGGCACGCGACGGCGTCGAAGGGGAGCGCGGGCGGAACGGTCAAGGCGGAGGCGAATAAAGCCAAGGGGAAGAGAGAGCAACCCCCGAAACCGGATTACCACGTCGCGTGTCCGAGGTGCAAGAGCGATGAGACCAAGTTTTGTTACTACAACAACTATAACATCAAGCAGCCGAGGTTCTACTGCAAGGATTGCTGCCGGTATTGGACGGAGGGCGGGATGTTGCGCAACGTGCGCGTCGGTTCGGGACGAAGAAAGACGAAGAAGACGAAAGAAAAAGAGGCTGCAGCGGCGGCTGCGGCGCAGGAGGCGAATCACGCCGGTGATGGTAAAGGTGAACCGACGAATGCGGACGGTAAGCGTGCGAGAGCTGCCGCGAAGGACAAGGGCACCAGTCGCAGTTCGAAAGTGGCGCGCACTACGCACAAGCGGGATGGAAGTTCGGACGGGAGCGCGACCGAGGCCGAACAGGGTGATCCTGGAAACTTTGGATACGGTCGGCGGGGTGCGGATGCCGCTCGATGGCACACGAATGGTTCGAACGCAGGTTCCGACACGGCTGTTCGCGGTCACTCGCCAACCGACGATCAAGGGAGCGCCGAAGGCGCCCGGCAACCGGCTGCGCCTGTTGGATGGGGTATGGATCCAGCGGTGGCTCGATACATGAATACGGGGTTTTTGCCTACCGGTGACGAAAACGTGCAGGCACAGGCAGCCGCGGCCGCGGCGGCTTCGGCAGCCATCATGTCTGCCGCTACTCGCTGGGGTATGCAGTTTTGGAACAAGAGCGTTTTCCCATACGGAGGTATTCCCAACTCCTCTTCGAGTACGTTTCCGGGTGTACCAAACGTTGGAGCTCACGCAACGCCTTCAACTCCAGTCTCTCGGGCGGCGCTGAAGAGTGATGCGTTGACGCACCCAACACCGTTGCATCCGACGGCGGCGGCGGCGGCGGCTTACAACGCGCCATCGCACCCCTCTTCACAGGGCGTGCAGTATTCATCGTTGTTTCAAAATCCATGGGCTCAATTTTCGGAGCACAATAAAAACTTTCATTCCAATCCAGCAATGTTCCAAGCGATGCAGCAGCAGATGTTCAATCAGCAAATGGCGGCGCATTTCATTCAAATGCAGCAACTACACGGCGCCATGCACGCGCATCCGCACGGATTCGGTGCTACCACGGGCGCGACTCAGCCTACAGCTGAGAAGCCCGGACTGAAGGAAATGAAAACAGAAGCTCCAAGCTCGGAGCAAGAGACAAAACCTACAAAATGAAGTCATTATTATTTACCATTCGCTCGCTCAAAAGCTCGCAACGCACGCTCGACCTGTAACTAAGACCATCTACTAGTTGTAATTACATTTACTCGTACAAGTGTTCAAATCTACAAGTTTGCAGCCACGTCACATTTACGTCTATCTTTTCCTCCGACCTTTCTTCGATCCCCTCGCGATGTCGAGCTGCTCCAGCTTCATCTGCAGTTTCGTAGAAAACGTGTCCAATAGCAACTTGCGACGAACCGTGACGAATATGTTTGACGTCGACAACAATCCCTCCGCGATCGCATTTTGTGTGAACGTATCTAAGATAGCTGCGATGATGAGACTTAAGAGCAAATACACCCCGATCATGATGAAACTCGTGAAGTACAGCGCAGGCACCAAGATGCGGTGACAGTTTGCGACGACGTCGTCCACGTCGTAGTCACATTTCATCGTGTCGAACATCACTCGTTTCCAGTTGTCTCGCGTGAAGACGCGCAGCAAAATCAATAATGAAGTTCCAAAGTTGCGGAAATTTTCTACGCGCCCGACGACGTGGTGCGTATCGTAGTCACCAAAGATGTTCATACCCAACACGGCGTAAACAAACATGAGCATGAAAATCAGGAAAATGACGTGGAAAGCGCTTTCGAACGACAGCAGGCACGTGTTAAAAATCACACGTAATCCCCTAGCCTGCTTGAAAAGACGCAGAACGCGTCCGAGGCGAAACACCCGAAGAACATTGGTACCCACGAAATCAACACCCGCGAGGTCGGGAATGCTCGCAACGACGACGACGAAATCAAACACGTTCCACGGCTGTTTGAAATATCGTTTGGGGAAAAGTGCGACGAGCTTGATGCAGAGCTCAAACAGAAATATCCACGAGAACGCTATATTGGCACCTCTTTGGATCTCAGCGTACTGTTCAGACTGTCCGTAATGCTGCGTCGCGATGGTCATCGTGTTCGCGATGATGCAAAAAATGATGAACCTCTCAAATCGTCGATGCGTCATCAGCGAAAACGCCGACTTACGAATGAAAAATCGCGGCGCGCCGCCGGCGTAATCATCGCTCACGTTTCGAAGTTCAGAGCTTCGAGCTTTGATTCGGAACACCTCTTTCCACTCTTGTTGTTCTTTGGTCAACGTCCGCGTCGAAGAGCTCAACTCGCGCGCTCTTTTGTAGCTCTCGCAAACGATCGCAACCATCATGCTGAGCCAGACGACAGATAAGATGATAATGAAGCATACGAAATATATCGCAGTCCAGCCACTTTTGTTCAGGGAAGGTTGTTTATCGACACCATTCGCGTCCATTCCTTGGAACATGATTGCCTGCCATCCGTCGCGCGTGACGACGACAAACAGAGTGAGTAGCGAAATCAAGGTGTTATCGAAATTCAGAGGCGGGTGTAGCCATTTCCTGGTCAAATGTGCTCCTTTGGCGTCGATGAACGTGCCCACGCAAGACTTGACGTCGGGCACGGCGGTGTCGTTGCAGTAATCGAAGCTCCCCCCAAACAACTGCGACCCGAGAATGGCGAAAATCATAAACTGGAACAATCCCAGTAAGAACATACTTCCCAACTCTGGTAACACGTGGATGAGCGTCGCGATGAGAAGCCGCATGCGTTTGACTCGATTAATCAATCGAAGAGGCCTCAGCGCACGGAACAACCTGAAACTGCGCATGAATTTCAACTCTGACGTGTGCGAAACTTCCACGAACACAGAGATGAGCACGATGAAGAAATCGAAACAGTTCGCCGTTGAACGAAGATAAGCACCCGGATGCATGACGAATCCCATCGCGATTATCTTGATGATCGCCTCACACAAAAATATCAGCGTGAATGAAACGTCGGCTGCTTTCAAAACGGCTGAGAAGTCACTTCTCGGATTCAGTGTAGGTGCGTCGAGCGACAGCTGGATGCAGGAGAGTATGATGAGACAGAGCATGAGCATCTCAAACGTTTTGTTCTTCATGAGCATGAACAGCAATCGTCGGAGCGGGAGACGCGGTTTGATGAATCCGAGCGACGGATACCTCATGCATATCTCTTCGTTACTCACGCTTTGGTTGCTCAACCAATCCTCTTCGTCCAGCGTCTTCTTGGCAGATTTTTCAACTCGCGTCTCGTCGACGACCACGTCTCTCACCGGTAGTCCCATGGCTTTTCTCGATTTTCCCGCTTGCAAATCATCTTGATATCTCGGCAGGCTGTAGTCCACGCCCAGTATGGATGGCACGGTTGTATATTCTACAACCGGCATGAGCGTATTGTATGACTGCGCAGAGTCCCCGGTTGTCTGCGAACCACGTGAACGCGAGTTACGAGGACTTCGAGCAGACTGAGAGTTTGACAGAGTATCGACATCGTCGCCTACGTCTCCCACGGGCGAGTTGTTACCGGCAAACGATTCCGTGACCGGCCCGGTGTTCGGTTCCTCGTAAAGCGCTTGCAGCGACTGTGATATGCGAGTACCAGCCGGCGCTGCTCGTATCTTATTTCGCCAAGAAGCCAGGCGTCCACTGGATTGTGCCTTCTCTTGCTCACCATATCCATCATCATGCGCCTCCGATGAACGATCGGCGGTGTTGTTTGACGAGTTTTTGGCCGCCTGACGAACGTTCATGCTGACCAAATTGGCATCCACAATCGCCGCTGCACCTTCCGGAGTCATGCCTTCGCCTTTGAACTTTCCGAGGTGTCCGGTGGCTGTACCTTGAGCACGACGCTGAGCGATGATGGCAGTTTGCTCTTTCGGATGAAGTCGCGCTTCTGCGCTCTTTTCGGCTTTCGTGATGGGAGCGCTCGAAGCCCACTGACGAGCCTCCTTCACGTCATCGCCGCCGAGCTCGAGAAGATTTCGTCGAAGTTCGGCGAGCGCGTTTTCTTGGAGATTCTTACGTGATTCCATTTTGTTCGCCATGGAAACTGCAGAATTGCCGTAGGCGTCCTCGTGGAGAGTCGCGTTTAAGATGTTCACGTCTTCATCGCTGTCATCACCTTCCGCAGCCGAGTCTATTCTCCATCGCTTGTAGGCGTGACGTACCTGCCTGTCATCCATGGGTACAGGAATCCCGGTGGCGATGTAGGCATTAACTTTCGCACCGACCCTTTCTACCACGGTATCTGTCATTTGTATCGACGACGTCCCGTCGTCATTAGCTGACTCTGCGAACATTCGCTGGCGTTCTTGATCAAGCTCGTCGGTGACATCTTTGATGTCGTCATCGCTAGTGTCAGTTTCAGGCTCACTGTTTTCGTCGGTAAATCCGATGATTTCGAGCCATCGCGCAATGACTTCGACTTCTCTCTGGAATTTACGCTGCTTACGCGTGTTTATTCGCTCCATGATGCGTTTCGCATCTGGATGCTGCCGAATGACTTTTGCCTTCATCATCGTTCGCGGGGTGTTAGAATCTTCTCCGAGGCCGTCTTCGTCGCCGCCTTCTTGTTTGGATGAAGTATTATCATCGATATTTTTAGCGAGGAGAAGTTTCTTGATATCGGCGTCGCGCTTTGCTTCTTGCTGGCGGCGATCTTGTTCCAGCTTTGCCTCTGCGATGCGAGCAAGCTCTAGTTCCCTTTCTTTCGCCACGCGAGATAAAGCATCAATCAACATGCCGGAAACAAGATTTAGCAACACCAGTGAACCTATGAATGACCAAGCGATGAAGAACAGCGATGCAGGCCCTCCTTTCGAACCACTCATCGCAATCACCATCAGTTTATACCAGTGCGATCCAGTTAAAATTTCAAAAACGGAGAGAAAACTGTAGCCAAACGAGTCAAAGTTTGGTCGCACGTCGCGAAATTCCGGAGCGCCGCCGAAGAGTTGCATTCCTAATATAGTAAAGACGAATACGAAGACCATAAGCACGCAACAGAAGCTCGATATTGCGCCAAAACTTTGCGTGGTTGTGTCTACCAATCGTCTCATGATTTTGTTGCGCGTAATGAGTCTCGTCGCGCGCAACACTCGCAAGAGCCGAAACGCCCGCGCCACGGCCAGACTGCTATTGCCGAAACCAACCTCTACCAATCCTGCGAGTACAATAACTGCATCGAACACATTGAAGCGATCGTTGACGTAACCTAAAATACCGAAAGCGAGGACTTTGAGAAGCATTTCAACCACGAACAACGATAGCAAGGCATAATTTAGATTGGTGAGCGTCGTCTCCAGTTTGTCCCCCATTCCGCGGAATTGCACCGCAAGTATGACCGTGTTGAGAAGAATGGCTTGTGTGACGCAAGCGTCGAAATATCGGTGCTTGACGACTTTCTGCAACCATTTTTGGTACACAAACTCTATCCTCATAAATTCCAACGGTCTCTCCATCGCCTCAGAGAACCGGCGTTGGTAGCTAAATCGACCGGCTATTTTACTTTTCACTTTTTGAACACTCGGCTTTGCGTCTACTTCCTTCGCATTTTCATCCCCCGCCTTTTGCTCTTCCAGGATCGCCATCTGACGATATTTTGTCGTCACCGCGGCGAGCATAAACGACGAAATGAAGATGGCACCAATCGCCGCGGAGAATACAAAGTAAAATATCGTCATGACTCTGTCTCCCGTGCCATCGATGACTTGATACATCAAATCCACCCATCCGCGCAAAGTAAAAATCCTGTAAATGATGAAACCAGCTCCTAGGACGTCGTTGAACGTTGAAAACCCACCGTCGACGCCGTCGAGAGATGTGGAAATACACACCTGGGATGAACCGCATTGACGACCGAACCGCTTATCGGAACACGGGAATTCGATCTCATCGAAATTCATCTGTAACGTACTGGCGTACGCGCAGCGATGCGACAGTTTACCAGAGTAACGTTGCACTCCCAATATTCCCAGAACCATGAGCAGGACGAGGAGGAAAAACAGCACGTTCACCACCATGCTCATCGACTCGATGGTCGTATTGACGAACACTCTCAATTTCGGGTATCCCGAGATTGAACGCAACGGTCTGAGCGCGCGTACACCGCGAATCGCCGTCACCCCACCCCCTGATCCACCCGCGGCAGTCGCGCCGACGGCGACCCATCCACCGACGACGACGACGAAATCCAGCACGCGCCATCCATTTCGCATGTACACTGTCGATCCGTGCGGTCCGAACACAAAGTTATGCGCGACAATCTTCGCAAAGAACTCGAGCGTAAATACCACCGTAAAGACCGTCTCCGCGACGTCCAAACTCTTATTGAACGCGCCGTCCGCCTCGAGCGGTCGATACAACGCAAGCGTCACACAATTCGCCACTATGAAACAGGTGATCACTCTATCGAACCACGCCGACGCCACCAACCGCTGCGCGTTTTTCCTCACCACGCTCGTCGGCGCGAACACGTACAGCGAGACGTCGTTCTGATTCGTCTCGTACCACCATCGTCTTGCGCGCGCCCAATTCCTCTCGAAAAAGTTCCCACTTCTCGCCTTGGAAAACTCCGCCTCTCGCACCGCCCGCGCCGCGCGCTCGCGCCTCGCCGCGCGCTCGTTCGTCTCCATCTCTCTCGTCGCGTGTTATCCGCCCCCTTTCTCGTCGCGCCGACGGATCGACGCGTCGCGGCGTCGTCCGATGCGTCGTTCGAGACAACGACTTTCGCAACGGCAGCGTCGAGGTCGCGTCGCCGCGGCGCGCGCGGGCACCCTCGCGCGCGCTCGCGATCGATGGTGCGAGCTCGCGCGAGGGGTTTTCTTCCACCGCGCTCGACTCGCGCAGCGTCGACCGCTC
>Ga0181577_10000481_pt1 | contig 32271 bp, 21 predicted proteins | sample 101ome_21_FD_132468 | JGI IMG/M metagenome (GOLD analysis project Ga0181577, IMG submission 132468) | Coastal salt marsh microbial communities from the Groves Creek Marsh, Skidaway Island, Georgia - 101413BT metaG (megahit assembly) | ecosystem: Environmental > Aquatic > Marine > Intertidal...
ACCATAAATACGCCCAGCATGCTTTGTGTGGCAGATTACTTAGATGCCCTAGAGTGGATTGATTCGATTGGCGGCCTTAGTGGCGCGATCGCTCGCTCCAAAGCCAATCTTGCAACGATCCAAGAATTTGTAAATGACACCCCGTGGTTGAGCTTCCTGGCTCAAGACCCAAAGACAGTGTCTAACACGAGTGTGTGTCTTTCTGTCGATGCAAGCCCAGAACAGGTTAAAGACATGGTTAAACGACTTGAAACCGAATGTGTGGCGTTTGATATCGGCGCTTACAGAGACGCGCCCCCCGGATTACGCATCTGGTGCGGTGCCACCATCGAACAAGAAGACGTTGCATTACTCATCGAGTGGCTCGAGTGGGCCTACATGACTGTCGTAAGTGGGGAATAGAAAATGTTTAACATACGAACATACAACGCAATATCCCCTACAGGCTTGTCACGGTTTGACCCAGCCAGATACACAGTCTCCTCGGAAAGCCAGAACCCAGTAGGTGTTTTGCTCAGGAGTTACAAGTTAACAGCGGCAGAGCTACCTGCAAGCGTCACTGCTGTTGCTCGTGCGGGAGCGGGCACAAACAATATTCCCACGTCAGAACTCACCCAGCGGGGGATAGTCGTCTTCAATACCCCCGGCGCCAACGCCAACGCCGTCAAAGAACTCATTTGCGCGGGCCTAATGATGTCATCACGAGATATTTTTGGGGGCTTAAAGTTTGTTGATGGTCTGGCTAATGAATCGCTTGCCGACCTTGACCCGCTTTTGGAGTCAAAAAAGAAACGCTTTGCCGGTGGTGAAATTTCAGGCAAGACACTCGGCATTGTGGGCCTGGGTGCTATCGGGTCTCTGGTGGCAAATATGGCACTCGACCTTGGTATGCGTGTTGTTGGCTACGATCCAGCAATTTCGGTCGAAGCCGCGTGGCGGCTATCGAGCCGTGTTGAAAAGATGCCCAGTCTCGATGCGCTACTCAAGGAATCTGACTACATCACACTACATGTACCGGCGATAGAAGCCACCAAAGGCATGATCAATTCAGAGTCGATATCGCGTATGAAGCACGGCGTGAGGCTCTTGAACTTTGCTCGCAAAGAAATAGTCAATGCAGGCGATGTTATTGAAGCTCTGGACTCTGGCATGATGAGCAGCTATGTCACAGACTTCCCCACGCCAGAGCTGATTGGTCACGCCAAGGTGCTGCCAATGCCACACATTGGCGCAAGCACAAGTGAGGCAGAGGACAATTGTGCCGTGATGGCGGCGGCTCAGCTCATGGATTTTCTAGAGCATGGCAACATTAAGAATTCGGTAAATTTTCCGGATACGGCAATGGCCCGTGGCTCAGATTTCCGATTGACGTTCTCAAACTCCAATGTCCCCAACGTATTGAGCGCGGTGCTGAGCAAGATATCTGCCACGGGGGCCAATGTGGTTGATCTGGTGAACCAAAGCCGCAACGAGATCGCCTATAACATTATGGACATTGACCAGCCGGTGGGTGACGAGCTCATCGCTACCATTGCCAATCTCGATGGCGTGATAAAAGTACGGCGAATTTAGCGACTACCGGCGTGTGAAGTGAAACACTGAGTAATTATGCGAGGTTGCCAGCCTTGCGCTGGTCAATCATGCTGACAGAACCCATCGAGTAATGGTGAATTAATCGCGCCCATTACCGCCAACGCATTTCACATGATCAGGAAGGCACGACACGTTCCGGTTGAAGCTATTTTTCGTTTACCTAGCGATTAAAAAAACACCCCAAATCAATCCAAGAACACAAAACAAGGCACCGCTAATGAAAAGCCTTCTACCCAAAGAGCCCCGCGCACGAAAAGCACTCCTCAATGCTTTTGCCTGGGGGGTTGCGATACTGACTCTCTCGCTCATACTCTCAGACTCTGAGCACCGACACTGGGTATTTATGTCAATGATCATAGGTTGGACGATATCCAATATGGTCATTCAACGCTGCAGCAAAATGGACACTTAGATCAGGACTCGCTCTCAAGCAGAAAACGCCAACCAAGTACGCGTGATAGAACGATATGACGGCGGACTACTACGCCCCATACATAATACGTCCCTCGACAACACGCCCCTCGATAAAAAGTCAAACTGGAATATACTCAAACCAGAAGAGTGGTGACGGGGGTGAAGAAGGTCCATGAGAGGCAAAACCAACCACTTCTTAGGAGAGGTTATGAACGTCAGATCGCTTCTACGCGCTTCACTATTACGGGCGCTTGTTTTATCGACAATGGCATTGGTGGGAGTCGTTGGTTGTGAACAGCTCGGCGATAACCAACACAGCAGTCGTGTAGAGAACACGTCCGCGCTTGCAGGGGAATGGCTTACCGGCGGCGGCGATGAAACACAAAGCTATTACTCCCCACTCGCACACATAAACCGCGACAACGTTACGCAGTTGGGCTATGCCTGGCATCATGATTTGCCAGCCGAACACGGGTTTGAAGCAACGCCACTCATGGTCGATGGGGTGCTCTATGGCAGTGGTCCCACGGGCACTGCGTTTGCGGTAGACGCAGTCACCGGCCAAGCGTTATGGCGATTCGAGCCTGATATCGACCTTGGGTTCATGCGTAAGGTCTGCTGTGGTGTGGTTAACCGAGGCCTGGCAATTCGGGGAGAGACCCTTTACGTTGCGGCGCTCGATGGCTACCTCTACGCTCTAGATATTCACTCGGGTACGGTTAGGTGGCGCGCCGATACATTTATAGACCGAGAAAGGGGCTACACCATTACCGGCGCGCCCTATTTGGCAGATGATGTGGTGGTGGTTGGCAACGCCGGCGCCGAATTTGATGCTAGGGGCTATATAACAGCCTACGATATTATCACCGGTGAACAGCGGTGGCGTTTCTTTACCGTCCCTGCCAGCGCTACCGGGCCTCACGAACACCCCGAACTGGAATTGGCAGCAAAGACCTGGGATCCAAACAGCCTGTGGGATGTAGGACTGGGTGGAACAGTGTGGGATGCCATGGTCTACGACGCCGAACTGAATCTGCTCTACGTGGGTACCGGTAATGCGGCGCCCTACCCGCGCAAACTCCGCAGCCCTAACGGTGGCGATAATCTGTATTTGGCGTCTATTCTCGCGATCGACCCGGACACGGGTCGGCTCGTCTGGCACTACCAAACAACACCCGGAGATAACTGGGACTTTACTGCCACCCAAAAAATGATCCTGGCCGATTTAGAGATCGAAGGCGTCTCACGACAAGTGATTATGCAAGCGCCCAAAAATGGCTTTTTCTATGTGCTCGATCGCAAAACCGGTGAATTCATCTCGGCAGAGCCTTACGCTGCAGTCAATTGGGCCAGCCATATTGACCCAGAGACGGGACGACCCGTGGAGACCGACCAAGCTGAATATTTCTATGAACCCAAGCTGATCTTCCCAGGGCCTCAAGGCGCACACAATTGGCAGCCCATGTCCTACAACCCCACTACCGGGCTTGTGTACATTCCGGTGAAAGAAGCCGGTGTCATTTGGACGATGCCAGAGGAGCCCTTCGTTTATCAAAAAGGTGGCTTGAACTCTCATTCGCAATACCTGTTCACCACGCCTGGGGAATGGGGTCTCGACAGCCCCTTGGCCAAAACACTGCCACCCATAGAGGTACTTGGCGTAGGACAGCCCGACACCACGATTCGCGGATTTTTGCGCGCCTGGGATCCGGTCACCCAAACCCTCGCGTGGGAGCAAGAAACCTCTGGACCTTGGGCCGGCACCATGAATGCCTTTTGGAATGGTGGAGGAATCCTTAGCACGGGTGGCGGCTTGGTGTTTCAGGGTCGAGGCACCGGCTATTTAGTTGTAATTGATGCCAGTACCGGCGAGGAACTGCATCGACTCTATGTGGGACTCAGTATGATGGCAGCGCCCATGACCTATGCCATCGATGGTGAACAGTATGTAGCCATCCTGACCGGCACCGGAGGCGGTAACGGTAACGACTACGCTCCGGGCATGGCTGCCTATGACTATGGCAATGCCGGACGACTTGTCAGCTTTAAACTGGGCGGCGGTAAAGTCCCTCTACGGCCCAAAATCATGCGCGACGAGGGTGGGTTAACTGCCCCCACGGTGGCCCGTACCGGTACCCCCGAGGCAATTGACCGAGGCGAAGAGCTCTATCGTCGTAACTGCGCTAAATGTCACTCCAACATTGATGGCCGAGGATCCGGTATACCCGATCTTCGCCTCATGTCGGCGCAGACCCACGAAGCATTCAATCAAATTGTTCTCGGAGGCATGCTGGCTGAGCGAGGCATGGGGAGTTTCGCCGATTTGCTCACTGAAGAGCAGGTTGAAGATCTTCATGCCTATCTCATCGAAGCGTCATGGCAACACTACGAGCGCGCAGCGGGCACTGGAGAATGGCATCAGCCGAACTGAGGGATCGACTCAGCTAGAATATGCGCGATGGTGACATGGGTACGTCGCCATCTGCACGACGACGGAGTTTACAAAGCTTGTCCTAACGGCTTTGTCCATACAGTACCGTTGTCTTACTCACTGGCAGAGTTTGAGGTCTGTTCGCCCTGAACTCTGTACTCTCCCCCACGGACCCAGCGCTGAAAATCCTCCAGTACCATATATAACGCCGGTATCAGCAGCAGTGTGACGGTGGTAGCAAAAACCACCCCAAACCCCAGCGAAATCGCCAGAGGAACAAACAACAAGGTATCAAAATCCCGGTTAACCATCATGGGCACCAAACCGATAAAAGTGGTCAATGACGTCAGCACAATGGGCCTAAAACGGGTAACACCGGCCGCAATCACCGCCTCCTCAGCAGTCATACCACCCTGTCGGCGTTGGCGATTCACATAGTCAACTAGCACCAAACTGGCATTTACCACCACACCCGATAAGGCAACGATGCCCAAAATTGAAAAAAACACTAAATCCTCACGCATAATGAAATGCCCCAAAATGGCACCAAGCAGCCCAAAGGGAATACTCGCCATCACCACCAGTGGCTGAAGGTAGGATTTCAAGGGAATCGCGAGCAAAGCATATATAACAAGCAGGGCGACCATAGACATACGAATCAGTCCGCTTAGCGCCTCGGCTCGCTGCTCGGCCTCGCCGGCTAAGTGAAACTCTACACCAGGGTGTCTAGAGAGAATTTCGGGTATCTGGTTAGCAGCAATCGACGAGTAAAGTGCCTCAGGCGAAATAAGGCTGCGGTCTGTGGTCGCTGTAATATTAACAACTCGCGCCCCATCAACACGCCGGATAGCGGAATAACCGCGCCCAAGAACAACATCTGCGACACTGAGCACAGGCACCTGGAAACCGTCCAAAAGTCGGATACGCATAGTCTCAAAGTGACTTAATGCATCGCGTTCACTCTCGGGGTAGCGCACCATAACCCTAACATCATCTCGCCCACGCTGAACCCGCTGCGCCTCTGCACCATAAAACGCTTGGCGCACCTGACGGCCCAACTCCGCTTGAGTAAGGCCCAGACTTTTGCCGTTGTCATTGATGGCTAGCGTGAGTTCCTGTTTTCCAGATCGGTAGGAGTCGGAAATGTCCAGTACACCATCAAAAGAGGCGAGCAGATCACCCACCTCGGTAGCGGCACTCGCCAACGCCTGATCATTCTTGCCGCGCAACTCAATATTAATATCCGCACCCATCGACAGAGCCGCCGCAGTGAAGCTCAGCTCAACCACATCGGGAATGGCACCCGTGTACTCGCGCCAACGATTAACGGCCTCGATTGGCGTCAAGCCACCGCGCTCACTGACAGGACGTAGCGCCAATGAAACCTCGGCAATATGCGCGCCACTGCTACCTGCGCCCAGTGATCGACTACTTCTGGAAATGACTTGGCCAATCGAGGTAAAGCGGGCTAAAGCAGCAGGCAAGCCATCTTCTGTCGTGGCGTCCAAATCGGCACTCAAACGGTCTGCAGCTGCCTCAAGACGCGCAGTCGCTTCAAGTGTGGTAGCGAGGGGTGTGCCTTCGGGAAGTTCAATACGAGCATAAAGGTCGTCACCGGTGACGGCGGGGAAGAATTGAAAAATAACACGTTCGCTAACAATCATAGCCAGCACAAGAATCATTGCGCCTGCACCACAGGCCACCGTGACATAACGGGCACGCACCGCCGCGGTTACGCGGTTTCGGTAACTATTTTGAGCAAAATGCTCCAATGCACCGGAGATTTTCTCCTGGAACTGCTCCCAGCGGCTACCCAACGAGGATTGCCCGCGCGCCTTGCGCCTGTGCGCCAGATGCGAAGGTAAAATAAGCTGGGACTCGATGAGGCTAAACACTAAACACAGCATCACCGTGACGCCTATAGCACTGAGCATTTTACCAAGGTCGCTCTCCACAGAAACTACTGGGATAAACGCCGCAATCGTGGTGAGTACGCCAAAAAAAACGGGCACGGCAACCTCGGTCGTGCCTTTAATCGCCGCCGTTCGACCGTCGGGCTCAATAAGCTCGTAAGCGTAGACACGCTCGCCAATCACAATGGCGTCGTCAACGAGAATCCCAAGAGAAAGCAAAAAACCCACCAACGATACGGTGCTAATACTCAAGTCAAACGTGGGGAAAAGTGCCAGTGCGCCGAAAATCGAAACGGGAATGCCAGCACTCACCCAAAGTGCTAGGCGCGTCTTTAAAAAAAACGTTAATAACAGAATAACGAGTAGCAACCCGCCAAAGGCATTGTTCAAGAGGGCTTGCAGGCGATGCAGCAAATCATCGGCTTCATTCCGCCAAATCATAACGTTCAAGCCGGGCGGAAGGCTGGCCTGTTTTGCCTCAACGTAGGCGATAACGGCGTCGGCAACCTCGAGCGTATCTTCCTCACCAAAACGCGAGACCTGCAGCATCATTGCCTGATTACCGTTAAGTGCTGCACGCATATCCCTGTTTTCAAACCCTTCAGAGATGGTCGCAATATCGGCAAGAGTAACTATGGTCCCGTCTTCTCGAACAATGATAGGAATGTTGGCAAATTGCGTGGCTTGGTATCGCTGGCCCGTAGCACGCAGGAGAATTTCGCCACCATCGGTTTTTAAGGAACCCCCTGGAACATCGATACTGCTGTCACGGATCGCATCCGCTACAGTTTGCAAACTGAGTCCATACTGCCTCAGCGTACGCTCGGAAATCTCCACAGAGATTTCGTCGTCGCGGACATACATTGGCGCAACATGACTGATTTCAGGCAGTTCAAGCAGCTCTTCTCGAACTTGCTCGGTTAAATCCTTCAGTGTGTGCTCATCGGTAGGACCAGAAATCAGAATCTGATTAACCATGGTGCGCAATGTCATTTGCGATACGATGGGCCGCTCTGTATTGGCGGGTAGCGTGGTGATTGCGTTCACCTGCGCTTTTACCTCGTCAAGCGCCTTGCCGATATCAGTAGAAATTTCTAGTTCAATTGAAACGCCACATAAACCTTCAGCGGCAGTGGTATTGATTTTATCGATACCCTCAATACCCTCGACTGCCTCTTCGATTCGGGTGCAAACACCTGACTCAACTTCTGAAGGCGCCGCACCCAAATAAGGCACAGTAATCGTAATTATCTGCACCTCCACATCGGGGAATTCCTCTTTGTGCACCTCTTGCAATCCCATGATGCCAGTCATAATTAATATGAACATCAGTAGATTGGCAGCAACTGGGTTGTCGATGAACCATGTGATGAGACGTTCCATTAAGACACCTCAGTTCTGCACAACTACAGGCATACCATCAACGGCGAACTGAATCGCAGAGATGACGACCTGTTCGCCAGCGCTGAGCCCGTCACTGACAAGTGCAACGGTGTCTTCGAAACGAAAAATCGTGACAGTGCGAAAATGAAGCCTGTTGTCAGGGGCAATAACCAACACCTGATTGTTAGCACGGAGTGCCATCCGCGGGAGTTTGATCAATTCGGGGACCGTATTGCCGGTAATTTCAGCATTGACAAAAAGGCCCACGGGAAGTGGATCAGCATTGTGGTTTTCGTCGTTTTTTACCCGAGCCACCAAATGAACAAGACGACTGCGTTGATCTATTTCACCCTCGGCTCGCACAATCTTTCCAAACCATCGCCGCTCTTCGCCGGCAAAGTTCGCATACAGCTCAACCGTGGGCGAGGAGTGCTCCTCGTAAACTCCACTAGAAATAATGGCTGGGTCAAGAAACCTCAACTGCGAGTCCGCAATAGGTAACCGTACCTCAACGGCATCTGTGGCATACAAAACACCCAGTTGCCCGCCGCGCATCACCACCTGTCCAATATCGACATTCTCACTGCGTACACGGCCCGTAAAGGGCGCTTTAATCTCTGTGCGCTCAAGGTTTCGCTGGGCTTGCTCGAGCCCGGCCTGGGCGGCCAATAGCGTTGCATTGGTAATATCTAGGTTGCGCTTTGCTTGTTGCAACTGCGCATCACTGGCAAGTTGTTTTTCATAAACCGATGTCAATCGCTCATATTCAGCCTTTGCGAACACTTGTTCGGCCGTCGCTCGAGCGAGTGTTGATTGAGCACTGCTTAAGGCATTTTGATAATCACGAGTATCAATTCGAATAAGCGTATCCCCATGATTGAAACGCCCGCCCGAAATCATCATGGGAGAGATCCAGCTCACCATGCCAGAAACCTCCGCTATCAATACTGAGCTGGAACGTGGCTCAACAGTGCCCTGAGACGCAATGTGCAAGGTGTAAGACGTGGGTTCAGCGATTAGAGTGCGCACTGTTGTAGGCAGGGGCAAGGGAGGGCTTCCCTTAACCTGAGACTTAGTAACAATCAGCAGTGCCGCCACCATCAGCGCTACCGCCACAATGAATAGAGGTAGCCGTGGGCCACTGCCAAGTACCCCCAGCTGGGAGCGAGGATTGGACTGCTTTGAAACTTTCATCCACTCAATCTCTGTGTAACACCACTGGGACCACAATCCGGTGCGGCGTTTTTACCCGAAGATGATATTGCCACCCTAAAACGCTAGGGCGCCAACGGGCTAAACCTCCGTAGTGTCGCCTAATGTCGCCCAACAACACAACCTTATATTCAACAGTTGTGTACAAAAGGCAAGGACAGGAATCGAGTAAAAACGACAGTTTCAAAAGGCAGCACACCGACCCTTGAATACCCACTGAAAAACAACATGCAACGTTATTGAGTTGTGCCTCAGCGCATGTAGCTAAGCCTCTTTTGGAGATTTATTTTAACGTGCTGGGGGTATGGAGGAATGTGTGAAGTCATGGCATGGTATCGATCTGTTTGGTGGCAGCCTCCGGCAACGAGGTACTGCTAGTCCAGCGGCAAATAAAAAACTTTGGAGCAGCACCATGAATATAAAATCTTTTCCCAAATCTTCGTTGGCAATTGCGTGTGCCATCAGTCTTTTTCCCTCTGCCCTGCAAGCGCAAACAGGTGGTGTGCTAGAGGAAGTCATTGTCACTGCCACTAAGCGCGCTCAGTCTCTGCAAGAGGTAGGCATGTCGATCACGGCCATTTCCGAGCGCGATATTGAAGATATGGGTATCGACAGCTACTTAGATTTTGCTGTCCGCGTACCCAATCTTGGTACGGCTTTCCAATCAGATGGTCGTTTCGATGCAAACTCACCGTCGCTTCGGGGTATTTTTGGTAGCGGCGACAAATCTTCGTCGGCAACCACGGGTTTTTACATCGACGATGTACCCGTTACCGCAGCATTACAACCGCGAGTCCTAGATCTAGAGCGAATCGAGGTTTTGCGCGGCCCTCAGGGCTCTCTGTACGGTGCGCGCTCAATGGGTGGCACCATTCGACTCATTACCCAACAACCTAGTCTTGAAGAGACCTCGGGATCTATTCACTCCTCAGTGTCCTCCGTTGAAGACGGCGGCACCAACTACGCCGTCGATGGCAATATCAATATGCCGCTTGTCGAGGGCAAAGTTGGTTTGCGCGTGGCTGCTTATTACGGATCAATCTCTGGCATTTACGACCGTGTTTACGAACCCAACTGGCTAAACTACCAAACCGGCGAAATAGTCACTGGCACAACACCCGCGTTTCCGACCAACAAAGATACCGATGACGAAGAATACATGGGCGGCCAAATTGCCCTCAAGATTATGTTGACCGACGATTTATCCATTACGCCCAAGTACATGTATCAGCGCATTGAAGCCGACGGCCTGCCCTTTGCTGACGTAGACGCAGAGAACATGGAAACCCGGCGATTCTTCGACTCAGAAGAGCCAGGCGAAGACGAGTGGTGGATAGCCAGCGTACTGGTCAACTGGTCAGTCGGCGCGGGTGACATTACGTCCACAACAGCCTACTACGAACGAGATACGAGCGAGTTCGAGGAAGAGCATACCTTCTTAGACTTTATTTACGGGGCCGCGGTGGGCGTTCCAATCACCCCCATCGAGTCAACATTGGAAACCACTTCTGCGTATCAAAACTTCACGCACGAAACACGCTTCACAAGCAGTTCTGACGGCCCCTTAAACTATACGGTTGGGTTATTCTATGGTGACAGCGAGTTCGTCAGGGGATACCCGCCGGCATTACAACCCGGCGTGAATGACGCGCTCAACGCCTTTATAGGCGCCCCCGCCGATATTGTACCCGGCGACCTTATTTTCATTACTGATCAACCGGAACAAGTTGAAGAACTCGCCATTTTTGGTGAGCTCACCTGGGATGTCACCGAGCAGCTAGCGCTGACTGCCGGTGGACGCTGGTATGACACGTCGGTGTCATTCAGCTCAGTCTCCGATGGTTTCGCCAACGGCGGGCCCAGTGAGTTTTCGGGCAAACAAAGTGAGAGTGGCTTTAACCCTAAAGTCATGGCCTCTTTTGACGCCAGCGACAGTGTCAATCTTTACGCCAGTGCCTCAAAGGGTTTCCGTATCGGCGGCGTCAACGGTCAGATTTCACCCACCTTATGCGGTGATGAACTTGACCGCGTTGGTCTCGATCCAGACTCCCTCCGAACCTACGACTCCGACGAACTTTGGAGCTACGAAGTGGGTGTTAAATCACGTTTGGCCAATAATCGCGTCACCCTAAACGCGGCGGCTTTTTACATTGATTGGCAGGACTCTTTACAGGTGCAGCGCCTCGCCTGTGGCTTCCAAGTCGATGCCAACATTGGCGATGTTGAGAGCACCGGTTTTGAAGTCGAATTATCGGCGGTTCCTTTTGATGGACTCACCATTGATCTGGGCGTGGGTTATACCAATACCGAAGTTGCCAACGCCGCGGGCGATGGCTTCCCCGGTTACCAAAAAGGTCAAGAGCTTCATGGCGTGCCTAACTTAACCGCCGCCGGTTCTGTGCAATACGTATTCCCTGCATTCGCAGGCTGGGATGGTCGAGTGCGTCTAGATGGCAACTACTATGGCGAGAGCACCAGCTTCAATAACGGCGCCATTGTCGATCGCGATAGCTGGCAGGCACTGAACCTGCGCGCAGGTGTGCAGAACGACACCTGGGACATTACGGCATTTGCCGACAATCTAACCGATGAGCGGGCTAACCTAGCCGACAACCGGTCGATTGCTGCTGAAATGCCAGGACGTCCGCGCATTGTGACCAATCGTCCGCGCACCATAGGAGTAGAAGCGCGGTACCGCTTCTAATAGGTATGTAGTAGGGGGCGCGCTTGCGCCCCTTTTCCGGAGGTTGTTATGCAGTTCTTCCAATGGCTTAAGTTGCGTCAGCTTTGTCACCTTGCAGCGGGCACTCTCTTGTTTGCATGCAATTTGGGGCATGCAGACGGGGTCGATTACGGCAATAACGCCGATGCAGGTCAATATGTGAGCGCCAACGGCATACAAATGTACGTTGAGCAATACGGTACGGGCGACCCGTTGGTGCTAATCCACGGCAGCGGCCAAAGCATTGTTGATATGGCCGCACAAATCAGCTTCTTCGCACAGCGCTACCGGGTCATTGTGGCTGACAGCCGAGCGCATGGGAAATCTGGCATGACCGAACAACAGATGACCTATCGGCAGATGGCAGCTGATTGGGTGGCTCTTATCGATCACCTAGGTTTGAACCCGGTTAAGCTCATCGGCTGGAGTGATGGCGGTAATATCGGCCTGGAAATAGCCCGAGCCTACCCAGAGAAAGTTGACCGTCTCGCGGTTATGGGTGCCAACCTGGCACCGAGTCGCGATGCGGTGCAGGATTGGGCCGTGCAATGGGTGAAAGATGTATCGGCGGAGATCGACGCTAAACTGGCGTCAGGCGACGTCAGTCAAGAAACGCGCGCCATGCAGCAGCAGTTCTATTTGCTGCGCGAGCTACCTGATATGTCAAAAGCCGAATTGGCGAGCATTGAGACCCCAGTACTTGTCATGGCCGGTGATCGCGACATTATTCGCGATGAGCACACAGTCATGATGTATCAAACACTTCCCAATGCACATTTGGCGATCTTTCCCGGACAGACACATTTTACCCCGGCAACAGACCCGGCACTCTTTAATAGTACGGTAGATCGATTTTTCGCCAACCCCTATTCACGACCGGATTCCAAAACATTCGTTCTCGGCGATCACTGATATAAATCACCAGCCACTTCGGGCACTTAACTACTTCTCATTTTTCAAAGCGGCTGGAAAACGTGCTACAGCAGTGCAAGTAAAGCAAACAAGAGAAAACCGCCGCCAGCAGCAACGGCGGTTGGCTTCTTTAGTCGTGGCGAAGACAGCCCTAACCATAGGCCGCTCACGATAATAAACAACATACCCGCGGCAAAGATCTGCTGATAAATGCGGTAGCTGTTTGGCCCGTGCCCCATATGGAGCTCCATCATGCTCTTTTGTAGCGATGGAGCCACGTAGTCAATTTCCACGCCATCGCCAACGATCTGAAGCTGGTAGAAGGGCCGGCTGGTGGGACGGGTTTGCAGGATATCTCCTCGGTCTTTCACGTAATCAAAGTCGAAGCCCGAGACCCCGGCCTGCGCTAAAACTGCCAGTACATTGGCTTTCGAGGGATCTGTTAGCTGTTGCGCCGCTTCGGGCAATACGGCGACCCGTGTTGCCTCAACCGAGCCTTTAATGCCTAATAAGTACAAACCTCCCGACGTAGCCACCAAAATGACGGCGACGCTAAAAAAAGCAGATAAATAAAGGTGGATTTGTATAAAAAGTGCACGACCCATCTGAGCTCCCCAAAGCGGTTAGAGACAACTATCAACCAGACGCTATTCTATACCCACTGGGTGTGTTGAGACGACTATGAGCGAACAATTACAAAACGTGCAAACACCTCTATTTGTTGGGCCTAACGGTGAGTACGCTAACGATCTCGGCACGCTCTGGCAGCACCTAATGACCACGACCATGGCTCGACGAGCAGCGCGGTTCAGCAACGATCCGTTATGGTCGCCTACCGATCATGGTGAAAATGAGCCGCTCTACACTTCGGTTGAAGCCGCTCTTGCCGAATTACTCACCCTACTAAGAGATGAAATACCGACCTTCAACCCGCGCTACCTCGGCCACATGGTGTCTGATATTTCGATACCCGGACTACTAGGCCACGTTGCCATGCTCTTTGAGAACGCTAATTTAGCGTCTCGAGAAGCCGCTATGGTGGCTTCCAAAATTGAAACCCAAGCCATTAATCACCTTGGCAATATGGTGGGTTTGGACCCTACCCCCACCCGCGGACATTTCACGTCAGGGGGTACACTTGCGAATTTTGAAGCCGTTTGGCGCGCTCGCTATCGTCTCGATCACTGGCTTGCTATGGCTGGCTTTCTTCGATCCAATCGACTCTCGAACGAAAGTCTTATCAGCCTTGCTCACTGTGGCTGGAGTCAATTTACCCAACTCAAAGATCAAATAGGCTTTACCGATGATGATCTAGCGCCCTATAGCGCTGTTATACAAGGGCCACTGGCGGTAGATCGACAGTTGCGAGAAAAGCTGGGCGAGCCATGGCCCGAGCCAGTCATACTGGTGCCCGGCAACAAGCATTACTCGTGGCCAAAGGCAGCAAATGTCTTTGGTATGGGCTCGGCCGCCGTATGGCCCTGTGAACTCGATGCACAGGGCCGACTGAATCCACAATCAGTGGCAGCACAAATAGAGAGAGCAATAGAGCAAAGTCGACCTATCATGATGGTGGTATCAGTGGCCGGAACTACCGAGCTGGGTATGATTGACCCTATCGATAAAGTGAACGACATACTCACAGACTATCGCGAACAACGCGGGTTACACATTTGGCATCACGTGGATGCCGCCTATGGTGGATATTTATGTAGCACGCTCCGAGGAGGCAGTAACGACCGCTGCCTATCCGATCGGGTACAAGCTGCATTAGGCGCCCTCAAAGGCGCTAACTCGATTACCCTTGACCCTCATAAACTGGGTTTTGTTCCCTATGCGTGTGGCGCTTTTTTAGTACCCGATGCCGCGTCATACAGCGTATCCAGTATTCATGCACCCTACCTCGAAGAAACGAAAGATGTACAGTTCCCTGGTTGGTCAACCACACTTGAAGGGTCGCGCGCCGCAACAGGACCGAGCGCAGTTTGGCTCAGCGCTAAAGTCATGCCACTCAACGCGCAGGGACATGGCGCTATCCTTAATCAAAGTCTCAGGATGGCACGCCACGTTCATCAAAGGCTGACAGAGGGTCCAAAAAAACTGCGGCTACTACCCGTCGGTGATACGAATGTCATTTGTTTTGCCATCGCCGAAGAGCGGGACACGGTAAAACAAGCTAATCAGAGAACCGAATCGCTCTTGTCCTTCATGAAGAGTAGCCCCGAGCTCTCGGTCACACGGACACACTTAGGCATCGATAATTATGCAAGTTTGATTTCGGCCACAGCCAATCAATGGCGAGGGGAAATTGATGACAATCATCTAACCGTAGTACGGATGGTAGTCATGAACCCCTATCTTGATGACCAACAGATTGTAGAGCACATCGTGGGCACTCTGTTGGAGTGCCTCAAGGCTGCCCTAAGTTGACACTGCATGCCGACGACACAGAAATACATGCCATGCATGGCGGACGTGGTTGCTAGCCTGTTCTCCCTCTATCCAGATGGCACTAGACCGTTGGCGAGGTCGGCCAACTAGCTCTCGCCCATTGAAGCAGTGCAATGATCAACACTTCGACGCCCATTTGCATAACGCCCGCCGCCGCAGTACCGTCAAGAAATACAGTAGTAATGCGCCCTAACAAAGCAAATAGCATCATTAACTGAACAGGCCACAGCACATTACGGTTAAGTGTGAGCGCTCCCCAGAGTGACAACACGCCCGCAACCATAAAGAAGCCGCCAACATCGGCACGCAGAGTGCCCATCCCCAGTTCGGAGGCGGTAGTGAGGCCAATACTCGTCATGGCCGCTGTTGTATCGAACAACATTCGCCCACCGATACCTAGCATTAGAAGTGCAACTACAGCGATAAGAGTTCGTGAAACGAGCAGCATAGGGTTTTCCTTATTGAGTAAACTGTGCCTTGGTAGAGATCAAGGCATTATGCAACACCAGACAAAAACACCTCTAATTGCTGAATACCTGCACTCAGAGGCCGCTCAATGTCTGCCAACTCTCCCAGAGCAATGGTCTCACCGGCGATAGATTTCGCCTCAATCTGACGAAAAAGACGACCGGCATTTTCAACACCAAATGTCAGACACGAGCTCCCCAAGGTATGTGCTTCTCGAGTAATCGTAGCATTGTCCGAACCATTAATTGCAGCTTGAAGCGCATCCCATCGCTGCGCCGACTCACTGAGAAACTTGCTAACCAAAGTTTGGGTCACTGTAAGACCGACATCCTTAACGAGCGTCTCAATTTTTTCCGATTTAAAAGTGAGAATGTCACTATGCTCGTCGGTCACAGCCGTGTCCTTATTGATGGGCTCTGCGTTGGTATCGGGGGTATACACAGTGTTTTTTGACTGGCCAACGAGCAACCAAGCTCGTAGGTCATGCAGTACCTCCTCTCTAATAAGCGGCTTCACCATATAATGGACCATGCCAGCCTCACCGGCCTTTCGTCGATCCTCGTCGGTGTCGTGCGCGCTTAGGGCAATAATGGGCGCCTTGCAACTTGGGTAGTCCGATCGAATCCGCTGCGCCGCCTCAAAGCCATCAATGCCTGGCATATCAAGGTCCATAAAAATCACATCGTAAGCATCGCCACCTTGGGTTAACTTCTCAAGCGCCATCTCTCCCGATGCGGCAAGATCTGTTGTCAGCCCCAGTGTTTCCAGTATTTTAGCGTTCAACAATAAATTTGTTTGGATATTCTCAACAACAAGCACATGACCTTGAAGAGAGCTCTTTGCAGAAGAATCCGCCCTCAAATTCTCATCGGCTGAAATAACAGCCCTCGCTTGTCGAAGCACAACATCAAACCTGAACGTTGCACCAACACCCACCTCTGATGTCACAGAAATTTGACCACCCAATGCCTCTATAAACCGTTGCACAATACTCAAGCCCAGACCGGTACCCTGACTACCCTGAGTTTGCGGTGTTATACCCGTAGCAAAAGGCTCAAAGATTTGACTGAGGTACTGCTCGGGTATGCCTGGACCACTATCAGTTACCGAAAAAGTCAATGTATCCAAGCCATTCGCAGCAGATTGTTTAATGCTAACCGTTAGGGTTACAGTACCTTGATCAGTAAATTTGGTGGCGTTACTCAACAGATTGGACAGCACTTGGCGAAGTAATTTAACGCGCCCTTGATAATGCGTATCAAAGTGCATGTGGCCTGCTCTTTTTAGTTCTATACCTTTTTCTAACGCCTTCGCTCGAACCAAGGTGAGGCTGTCATCAATGAGACGATTTAGGTCAAAGATTTCAGTGTGCTCAGCTTGAGATCCTGCTTCTAGCGAGGCCGTGTCCAAGGTAAAGTTAATGACTTCTAGAAGTCGAACAGCGCTTTGGTCGACCAATCCAATCAACTCATTGGTTCGGTTGTCATACTGCCCGTCTTTTAGCAGTGTCAGTGCACTAATGATGCCCCCTAAGGGTGAGCGCATTTCATGGCTAATGTGCCGAAAATAGTTTGTGCGCGACGCATTTAACTGATCTACCTCGGCTTTCGCTGCGACCAACTCGTCGTTAATTGCCTGTAGATCATCAACCATGACTTGCTGGGCGTTCATGAAGAACAGCTGATCCATCTGTACATCGTGAACAGGAAAATCGTCGAAAGTCAGCGTCAAATTTTCGTTGTTTGACTGCATCCACCACAGCCAGGGCACACCAATAAAACAAATACCTTTAAGTCCCTGTTTACTGAAGTCTGCCATTTGACCGCGAATAGCGAAGCCGAGCTTCTCATTAACGCCCAGGAACAATTTCCCTTGGTTACGCACAGCTCCAGCAAAAGAGCCCTCAAATTTACTGGGTCGTTTAAATTCGAAGAGCTCAAAAAAGTTGCTAGCCCCTAGGTCATCAATACCGCAATAACGCTGCATAAGTGGACTAGACCGTATAATCTCGCCCCGCTCATTGATCTGACAAACGAGCGTAAAGAGGTGATTAAGGTCGTGCCAAAATTGCCTTTGACCAGAACCGAACATGGGCGCTAGCCTAGTCTTATACTAAATCGGCTTTGCTCGCCGGAGTCCACGGGCATAGCTTCAATACTGAGGACTTCAACAGGCTCATTAAATCGCTTGCCGAGCGCAATCATTAGCCCCTCAACAAACGGTGTGAGACCCATTCGCTCACTGGTGTAGAGAATATCCACTTCATGATCGCCCTTAAGAGTCACATCGAAGGTAGGGGGACGATAATCCAGAAAGGTTGAGCTGATCTTGTCATGAAGGGCATTCAAATTATTGAGAAACTCAACAAGGCTATTGCCCGCTGCCGATACCAATGCGCTGTAATCGCGCTCTACTGTATGCTCTATCCAGTGCGCGCCAAACGCACGTAGAGCATCGGCTAGAGGTATACCCAACTCGTCAGCGCAACCTTGAGCAAGCGCATAGGTACGCTGATCATCATAGCTCCGCATTGAAAGAAAGCTGTCGACGGGAACCCCTGAACGTTCGAGAATCGATTCCCATCGCTCCATACCAAACTGTTCTATCACCATTTCTTTGAGTGACTTATTAATAACCCCGTACAACTGCCTCTCCCCCTGATTTTCCCATCAGTTCTCGCCTGCTGATTTCCAAGACTGAATTTTTCGGTAGATCGTAGACGGCGCAACTTCGAGAAGACCGGCTGCTTTGTTGATATTTCCGTCACATACATCAATGGCTGCTTGTATGGCACGTTTCTCAGTCAGCCATAATGGCTCAATCGCAAGGCCGTCATTCGTCTGCGATGATTGCACAACACGCGGCGACATCGCCGTTGAGCCGTCACTCAGATCGCTATCGAGGATAGCCTGCTTAAGGTGCTCGTATACGACTTGCGTATCGTTAGTCTGCAAAACAAGGCGATAAATAATATTTTCTAACTGGCGCACATTACCTGGCCAAGGGTAACGCCTCATCTCTTGCAAACAGGTATTGCAGAAGCTATTGACAGTGCGTCCCTCTTGCTCAGCGTAACTTTTCAAAAAATGCTCGGCCAACGCGAGTACGTCATCACCGCGTTCTCTCAGAGGGGGAATCCTGAGGGGTACGACGTGCAATCGGTAAAATAAATCTTCTCGGAGCCGTCCTTCACGCATTTCGAATAAGGGATCTCTGTTGGTAGAGGCCAGCAATCTCACATCAACACTCACTTCGGAGTCACCGCCAACGGGTTTGAATGTGCCCTCTTGAATGAATCGCAACAACAAAGATTGCATGTCGTAAGGCATATCACACACTTCATCAAGAAAGAGTGTTCCGCCGTGGGCTTGTTGTAATAAGCCTGGTCGATCACTTCGCACGCCAGGTGCAGACGGGGCTTCGCCAAATAACTCGGTTTCTATATGGTTGCTGGGGAGCGCCGAGCAATTAAGCGTAATAAACTCTCTGGGAGCTCGTGCTGACATGTCATGAATAGCTCTAGCCACTAGCTCTTTTCCCGTACCACTTTCACCGGTGATAAACGCGGTGGCACGGGTAGTCGACAAGGCGTCAATGCTGTCATAAACGGCCTGCATCACCTTTGAGCCACCTACAATGCCGGCGAGGTGATCACGTGAGGTCGATATCTCGCGCAGCTTTTGTGCTAACTGCAGTTTTTCTGCGGCGTTGGTTAACGTGACCCGCAGTCGAGAGGCATCGAAAGGCTTATTCAAAAAATCATCAGCCCCGCGCTCCATCGCCTCTTCGGCATACTCAATACCGTGGCCAGTCATAACCACTACCGCTGGCTGTGGATCCATAAGCGCTGTTTCAGCAAGCAGGTCCAAGCCATTGCCATCGGGCAACTCAATATCGAGCAAAATCAGTTGTGGTTTCAGTGACTCAACCGCTGACAATGCTCCAGCAAAGGTGTCTACCGTATACACATCCAAGCCGGCGCCATCGAGATAAGCTTGGTAAATGGCACATAAGGTTGAGCTGTCTTCTACAATGAGTGTTTTCATAGGCGTCTAGGCTCGAGCTTGCGTTTATTTGGATCAACGCTGGAAGGGCCATCGTGGTAATTGTCAAAAATAGCGGCCATTTGGCCTTCCGCGCTGAGGAAAGCCTCCACGACTTCGGGCCGAAAATGGTGCGGACTGGTTCTGCCATCGCCATCGCGGATAATCGCCATCACTTGCTCATGCGTCAGTGCTGGCTTGTAGGGACGTTCTGCACGCAAGGCATCATACACATCAACCAGCGCGGTAATCGACGCCTCAATAGGAATTTCGTTTCCCTTTAAACCGCGCGGATAGCCACTACCGTCCCAGCGTTCATGGTGACAGTAAGCAATGCGCGCGGCCATTATCATGACCGGGTAATGCGAGGTCGATAAAATACGATAACCGGTCTCCGGATGTTCGCGCATATGCCTCTCCTCCTCGGGGGACAAAGGGCCTTCTTTGAGCAAAACACTATCACGAGTACCTACCTTGCCAACGTCATGCAGCGGTGCCGCCAACCGAATCATCTCGCAGCGTTCGCGGTCCCAACCCAACGCCTTGGCGAGGACCGCAGCATACTCACCGATACGGGTAATGTGCTGCCCAGTCTCGGGATCCTTATACTCGGCCGCGGAAGCAAGGCACGCTAGTGCATCGGCGTAGGCCCTCTCGATGCTGCGATGGAGCGCGGAAATCTCAGCCTCGTTTGAAGTGATTTGCTCTTTGAGTGCATCCTCCTGAGCTCTGCGTGCACGTTCCGATGCCACCTTAGTTTTGGCGGCCACAACGTGCTGCTCAAGTAAATTCAAGTCTACTGGCTTAAGCAAAAACTCGGTTGCTCCAAGATGCATAGCGCGAATGACCGACTGGGTATTGCTATTACCGGTCATAAAAATAACTTGCTTGACCCGCATTTTGGCATCAGGCGCTGAATTCATATTTTCAAGCATATCCAAGCCATTCAAGCCAGGCATCATAAGATCGGTCAAAATAATAGCTATGGTGGGGTCTGCATAAAATTTAGCGAGCGCTTCCTCGCCATTAGAGGCGGTTTCAACCAATAAGCCCAGGTCCTCAACAAACTCCACAAGCTCATCGCGAATTTCAGCTTCGTCATCAACAATTAATGCTTTCATCATTTAAACAAAAATCCTCACGATTGCCTTTGCCACTTACCTAACTCAGTGATGTCTTGGTCATCAATGGCAGGCTAATACTGATTTGCGCTCCACCCTCAACATTTTCTGCCCATATATCACCCTGCATTTCTCGCACAATGCCATAACTAATGGACCCACCCAAACCGGTGCCTTTACCCACAGGCTTGGTTGTAAAGAATGGCTCAAAAATATGCGGCAATACATGATCGGGTATACCTCCACCTGAATCAGTCACTCGAAGCAGGATGCGATCACTGCGCAGCTCAGAATCAACCACAATGTTGCCACCCTCACTGGTTTCTCGAATCGCGTCCTTGCCATTGTTAATCAGATTGATCAGCACTTGCTCTAATTGGATAGCGTTACCTTTGATCATCAGACCATTGCTCGGCACTTTATTAATCAAAGTGATGCTGGCCAATTTAAGCTGTTCGGCAAGTAAATTATCCACCCCCCTCACAATCTCACCCACATCGATCGCTGTTAGCTTCTCGCCCGCTAACCTGCCATAGCTACGCATATGATCAATGATGCTCGCTGCACGATGTACGGCACCATCAATACGCTCTAATTTAGAGAGCGTATTTTCGGGCGTAGCCTTGCCCTTATTAATAGCAAACCGCAGATTGGTAGCCGCCAATGAAATCACATTCAACGGCTGATTCAATTCGTGGGCCATACCTGTTGACATCTCACCCAAGGTAGCCAGCTTAGAGGCCTGAATGAGCTGTGCGTTAGTTTGCTTTTGTGCAGTCAAGTCGGTTGCTATTATCCAGAAACCCACTTCCTGGCCAAAATCATCGAGGCGATGATTAACAACCAGCAGTAAATTTTTTGGGGGCCGCTCAGACAGATTAAGTTGCCACTCATCAACGGTAATACCTGCCGCGAGCATAGAGGCAGATTGCACTTTTATACGCTCAATCGCTTCGTCCTGTCGCTCTGTTATGTCACCCATTGCATCATTGGAAAACTGCACCTGCAAATCGCCGTCCACAGCAAGCACTCCAAGCGGGAGAGATCTCAATAACTCATCGTAATTTGCGGCAATAATGGACATTCGGCGCTCACCATAAATCACATCGTGCGCCAAAGACCGAAAACCGAACTGCAGACTATGAATATCCTCGAGAGAGGAATAACCCTTTGAATCTAATGCCTGCAACGCAGCTCCTGAACTCTGGTCATCGTGACGCAAATTTCGCCAGGTCTCGAAAATGGTTGTCAGGTCGCTAAGTGGGCGTATTAAGCCGCCAACCATCAATCGAGCAGCCCACAACAAGAGTACCAACAAAGCGAGACTCGCCGCCGAGGTGATAATGACAATTCGTATATAACTCTCAACAAACGGCCAATACCGCAATGTGACAGCATATTGGTCAACACCGTGCAATTTTGTGTCGAAACGATTAATGACTTGGATAGGCGGTGGCGCAGTTAACCGAACCGATGAATCGATGCGCGCTGAGTAAGCGCGCATGCAAGTAGCACTGTTCTCAGCGGTGTCGGGGCGCCATAACAGCGAGCCGTTTTGCTCTCGGTTTACAAGCACAGCCGACCTCGGCAAGGCATCATCACTAATGCCATTGGCATCAATGACGCCAACGCGGCGAATAGGCTCACCGTGTACAGCGCTATAACGAGTGAGTGCTTCACTGTAAGTAAAATCGTGTGCCGACTCGATAGTAGGAAACAGCAGCACCAAATCACTCGGAGAATCACCCAGCAATACATATACCATCTGCTCCCGTCCTTGCTCATCGCGATCAAGCAGCTTAACCAAACCGTCGCGTTCTTGGTCTTTTGCGCGTTGAAGCAACTTCTGAATACGTGTAGCGCTGAGACCGGAGCTCGCGAAAATCTGTCCCTTACGCGTGTAAGCACCTAGCTCGAGTTTGAAGCGATTAGCAAACTTATCGCTCGTGGGATCAATTGTAAGCTCACGCGCCAAATCATCGAGCAGCTGCGTCATTTGTGTATCTTCAAGGAGGGAGGACCCCAATGTAAGAGCCGAATCTATACGCCGCATCTCACGTATAACTGCTAACTCCGCGGTAGAAAAAAGTGACTGCATGCGCATGGTCGTCATCTCCACGACCGACTTTTTCACATCGCGATCCCAGACACTCCAAAATACGGTCAACATGAGAACCAAGCTCACGGTTATAGACGCACCAATAATAAGTTCGACCACGTGAACAAATGACGGACGAAAATTTAGTGTGTCGCGTAGCCACTGCAGGCCATGCTGCGACGAGAGTGTAGTGGTGATAATAAATAGCTCTGCCAGCAACACCGAAATGAGACTGCTCACCGAGTATCGAGTAGCCATAAAAACGGCTTGCTGGAAATTAGTACCACTAAAATAATAGTTAGCCCAAACCATCCAGGGGTAAGCCAAAAAGGTAATCAAGGTGGCCGCCAACAACACAGTATCAACCCTAGAGGTCGCCTTGCGCCAAGACGTTAAGGCCACTAGGAGAAAAGCAGATGCTGTAGCCTCGGCCATAAACGCCGGAGGATGCTGGTTTGAGACAACGCGCCCAAGTACAATGCCCCCAACGACTAAAACAACGAAAGATCGGTAGGGAAGGCAGTAGCCGGCAACTAAGGCGGGCAGCAAATAGAGCCAAATCGACAGGCCACCAATCGTTATAGGCGGCATGGCCATCAACCCCACAGCAAGGAGCAGAGCCACAGCGGCCAAGCTAATTTGACGACGCTGTATGGCGCTAACCGAGATCATGTGTTGACCTCAGTGTCAGTAGCGCCACGCATTATAAGTGGCAGTACAATCTCAAACACCGTCGATTCGCCCATAGACGTCAGCTGAACTGCACCTCCCATATCCTCGACTAAAGCGCGTGCTGACGTGAGACCCAAACCCACGTTTCTGCCCCCCGTTTTGGTGGTGAAAAACGCATCAAAGATCTTATCCTGTAGTGCGATATCAACCCCACCACCGTTGTCTTTGATCGATAATCTGGCTTGACGAGCATCGGGTGTAACCCACGCAGAAGCTTTAACGCTAGGCTCACTGGCCCGACTGGCTATTAGGGCTTCGCGCGAATTTTCTAATATAGCCATGAGGATTTTTTCAATTTGTACCGGATGGCCATTTACTTTATGGCCCCCCAGCTCATTACTCACAGAAAGGTTGATACCCTGATCCAAAAATCCACCTTTTGCCAAATCAACACAACGATCGACAATCTCAGCTAGTACAAAGCCGCCCTCTATCGGAGGTGCTTTTCGCCCAAAGAGACGCAAGTGTTCAACAATTTCAGACATGGCGCTTAGCTCGGCATCGGCACCGCGAAGCTTGTCGATGACTTGCTCCTTGTCCACTTCCTCACGGCGCAAACGGTTTTGTGCATTAACAAGCAGTAAACGCATTTTTTGCAGAGGCTGATTCAATTGGTGCGCAGCGCCGGACGCCAGATCATTAAAATGATCAACGCGCTGTTTCTCTATAACCTTAGCAGTAGTCTCTAAAAAGTCGTCGACTTGTGCCCCAAAGCAGGTGACACCTGTCACCTCACCCGCTTCGTCTCGCTTCGGCGTAATGTTAAGAAGAAGGCTAACGGGACCACCACTCTCCGTTAGCAGTCCAATCTGGTAACCCTCTACAGGCATACCTGCCAAAGCACGTTTGATGACGTCATTAAAACCAATGCGCTCTGACGCATCGAGAAAGCCACGGTCAAATTGCTTACCGTGGGCGGCGGCATAAGGAATGCCTGTAATGGCGGCTACTTTACGATTCCATGAAGCAATAACGCCGCGATTATCAAGCGTAAAAATAGGCGAACTGCTACCGTCAATCAGCTCCGCGAGCTCGTCGGCCATTGCCGCTGCCTCGAGATGCGCGGTCTCTCGCGCCTCATCGAGACGACCCTGAGTCAGCAGTAAGTCACTCTCGAGCTGCGCAATGATAGTACCGATTTGCTCTGCAAGCAGGGCAAGCTCTTGAGCGTCTCGTGGTGTGGCAGAAAACTGAAATTCACCCGTATCTGCGTGGTTATCAAGCGCTCTGAGCAATCGATTGATAGGCCGCAAAATACCCTGATTCACCAGCAGCCAACAAATAAAGCAAATGCCAACAAAGCTTGCCGCGACGGTGACAGCGAGCGACTCATTGAGCGCTTTTGTTTCTCTGAGATAGCTTGTGTTTGACGACAATTGCGTCATGATGGCGTTGGCGAGCCGGCCAATCGCGCGGTTAGCCTGCGCTATCTCTTGTGTTCGTACAGCGGCAACGCCCTGCCATTCAGTCACGCAGCATCCCGAGGGCAACGTAAGCTCGTTGACTGCCTGCCACCAATCTTCGGGAGGCATCTGACCGGCAGCGGTAAAACCCATACCCCGCTCTAGAAACGCCACCGACGTGTAACCGGTGCTGAGGTCTTCGATCAGTGCATTTTGTAAATCACGTACAACGACGATGCGTGAATAAGCAAACCACACCATCAATACCGACAACAGCGCGCCGGTGGCAATGCTCAAACTCAGTACGCTTCGAAATTTAAAAGCCATGCCGCCTCTATGCGTTTGAATCCCATAGCTTCTCTACAGTTTCGAATTGCAAGGAGCCAGGGGCTGCGTGTCGCGTTTTGCGTGAGATTAGCACAGTTTACGTCTTTACCCATATCGCCCCTTTCCCGACAAAGCCCCAGACATTACACTTCAGAAGACGTAAACAAGGTGAGCAGACTGCCATGCAACACAAGCACATTCTCATTGTGGACGACGAGGCTGTCATCGCCGAGGAGCTTTCGGAATTTCTCGATTCTTTCGATTATGTGTGTAAGACAGCAAGCAGCGCTGACGAAGCTGAGCAATGCATTGAGGCCGACCCAGACATTACACTGGTTCTTACCGACATGCGGATGCCAGGTCGCGACGGTGCTGAATTGATCAAAGACCTTCAGCTACGCACAGATCGCTCGTTTGAATATGTAATGATTAGCGGCCATCTGGATGCTGAGCAAGACATCGCGGGTATCAAAGGCGACGACGTCAAACTCATGCGCAAGCCCATTGATATCGAGGATCTGATGAGTTTTCTAGAAGCGCTAAGCTTCGCCTGAATCAGAAGCGCTAAGCTTCGCCTGACTAGAAGTGCTAAGCTTCCTATGACGTAACGCAGCAAGCCTTAGCAACAGATCGCGGCGCTGAGCAGCGGCCACGAATGCTCCTAAACGGAGCAATCCTAAATAACTGGGGCGCCACCCTGAGCTCACACTAACTTTAGAATGTCAGCACGCACGCTCAGCCCAGCAACGATGAGGCCGCGACAATGCGTTATTGACTCGCAGCGGCCCGGGAATCCAAACGTTCGAAGATGGCCTCTTTATCGATGCTAATTTCTCCCACCATACCCGCCGTGCATTCAGGAATTTGCTCATCGTCACGGCGCGCCAGATCAAGTGACACCTGCTCGAGCTTGTCTGCATTGAAACCTTGCACGTCCATTGCGTCGGTTAACACGCCCAACTCGGCCAATATTTTGGCGTAAGCTTTTACTAACTCAGCCCGTGCACCATAGAGCGCACGTTGGGTATCAAAAAACTCATTTTGCGAGTCAAGCAAGTCAAGCAAGGTACGCTGATTACGGTCGAATTGATCCTCGTAAGCGATTCGGGTTTTACCCTGCGCATCAAGCTGCACATCAAGAAATTTTACCTGCTGCTCTAGAGCCCTGACGTTGTTGAAAGCAATCATCACCTCGCGACGAACGTCCAAACAGGCTTGCTTGCGGGCCTCCGTAGCTGAGTAGTAACGGTTAGCAAGTTGTCTTCGTTTGGCTGAGTCGCCCCCACTTCTGAATATGTTGTAAGTCAGCACCAACTCCACCGCTTCGAGGTCATAGTCGCCACGAAAACCATCAATATTGTTCTCTTGCTCATTACGGTAACGAAGATCGAGACGGGGGTACATGAGGCCCCGCGAACTATTGAGCTCTTCGCGGGCCGCACGCATCTCCTCGATGGCACGATTCACACGGGGGCTGCGCTGATAAGCCATAGCCAAGGCATACTCGCGCACTGATGGGATCACCTCTTTGGGCAAGGTTGGCATTGGCAGCGTGTCGATGGGTAGCTCACCGGTGACACGTTGCAACTCTGCACGCGTGTCATGCAAATTGGTCACCTCGGTCAGTAGATTCGACTCAGCGAGCGCCATGCGCGAGGTTGCCTGCTCTAAATTTACCCGCTCATCTCGCCCTGCAAATACGCGTTCGGCTATTTTGTTGTAGGTTTGTCGGTGAAACACATAGTTCTCTTCCGCAAATCCCGTTAGTGCCTGGTACAGCACCACATCTGTGTAGGCTCTGATGGCCTCTAGCGCCACTTCTTGAGCAACGCGATGGACATCATAATATCGCGCAAGTTTTTGGTAGCGCAGGGCTCGCGCTTTGTCGCGCGTCTCAAAACCATCAAAAAGCAATTGCGTAATTTTCAAACGCGCCGAATCCCGGGTATACCGGCCAAAATCGTTCAACGGCGTACGGCGGTCTTCGCGGCCATAATCGGCCTCCACATCAACACGCGGCCCAAGATCGCCCTGAACATCTCGCTGCGCTTCACGCGCCGCTTCAAAGTCATAGTAAGCACCAACAACCGCGGGGTTGGTCTCTAGAGAGAGAACAACCGCATCGCCCAAGGTAGCAATAGGTGCGGCGATAGTCACTGGATGAGCAAAACCAACTCCCAGGACTACCAGACACCTTAGTGAATATCTAAATAAGCGCTTGGCCCAGCACGTCCCTAGCCCATGCATCTCGACTGATGCGTCCATTTACTCCCCCAAGCTGAAACCACGCAGCATCCAACATTTTTATAACAGCACATTAATACTTCGAAGCGCGCGCAGTTTTTCCTAGTTGTGGCACCCGTCCTTCTGATACCATTTTTTCCTGAAAATAAGTTATCACGGAATTCAACGACTTGAAACCGAGCAAAACGGGACCTTTGAGACGAGTTAGCGTCACTTTATTGCTTTTCGTTTCAGCCGCTTTTGGCGTGGTTCTTCCCGACCTACGCGAGACCGCTCGTCTGCAGTGGGGCGAGGCCACAGAGCAAGCCGTCGTCGAGTGGCAGGACATGATCGAAGCCGCCCGCTTTGCGCCCCTCTCTGAGCGCCTAGAGCGCGCCAACCGCTTTTTTAATGAGCGCGTCGAGTGGGTAGATGACCCTATCGCCTGGGGTACCGAGGACTATTGGGCCACCCCGCTAGAGTCGCTGGGCAATCAGCGCGGCGACTGCGAAGACTTTGCCATTGCAAAATACATTACGCTGCTCAGTATGGGGGTAGATCCAGACGCGTTACGCCTGATTTATGTCAAGGCCAAGCGCAGCGGTCTGACCCGGGCCCATATGGTACTGGCTTGGTATGAATCACCAACGCAGCCACCGCTTATTCTGGACAACATTGAGCGGGCTATTTTACCAGCCACGCAGCGGGGTGATCTTTTACCGGTATTCAGCTTTAACGCTAATTCTTTGTGGGTGGGCACGAAAGCCGCCCCGAGCAGCGCCAACCCAGTGAATCGTCTGTCGCGTTGGCGCAACGTGCTGAATAAATTGAAGAACGAGGGCTTCGTGCTCGAGTTTTAGGAGGGTAGACCATGTCATTGTACAGACAAATTTGGATTGCAGCGGCAATTCTGATGCTTGGCATCTTTGGCATTACCTTTGCCATCAATGCTACCACCAGCAGCCAGTACCTTGAGCAACAACTCACGCTTAAGAACAACGATGATGCCAACGCATTAGCCTTGTCCTTGTCACAACAGGCCTTGGACTTAACCGTTATAGAGCTGCAACTGGCAGCCAAGCTGGACCAAGGGGCGTACGACTACATTCGTCTCACTGCCCCCACTGGCGAGGTACTCTTTGATCGCGGCAGTGAAATGGGGCCGCCACTCACTCAGGCTGTCAGCTGGATGAGGGCGCTATTCACTATTGATGCCACACCTGGTACCGCTGAGGTAACCAACGGCTGGAACCAAGTAGGTACACTCACCCTTAAAAGCGCCGATAGCTTTGCCTACTACGAACTTTGGCAGGGCGCGCAGCGCATGCTGGTTGCTCTGGTTGCTGCGATCATCTTTGCGGCCATTTTAGGCAACGTGCTGCTACGCATCATACTCAAGCCACTCGGGCAGGTTGTCGAGCAAGCGCAGGCCATTGGTGAGCGACGCTTTCTTACCCTAGAAGAGCCGTTTACCACGGAGCTAGCAGAGGTCACACGCGCAATGAACGAACTGGCGAGACGGGTGAAAGACATGCTCACCCGCGAGGCCGATGAACTTACGCGCAAACGCGCAACAACCGAAGTCGATAGCGTCACTGGCTTATTGCAACGAGACGGATTCATGGCGCGAATCAAAAATGCACTCAATTCAACAGATGCCGCCGCAACCGGGGTGATCGCATTGGTACGGGTGTCTAATCTGGCGAAATTCAATCAGCTCTATGGTCACAACAGCGTTGATAATCTCCTCAAGGAAATTGGCCAATCCATTCAAGATTTGGGGGTAACAACCGACAATGGCGCCGCAGGCCGGCTCAATGGCTCTGACTTTTGTGTGTTGGCGCCCAACCACAGCGACGCTGACGCGGTAGCCAAGCAACTACAAAAGGCAATTGCCGAGGTAATAGCGCGGCACGGAATGACCGAAGATTCCACGCTACCTGGAAGCTGCATCGACTATGCAACCGGCGATACTATCAGTGAGGTATTTACCAATCTCGACAGCGCCTTGATTGCCGCAGATAACGCGGGTGATTCAAGTCTTGTCGTGGCGGTCAGAGGCGCAAATGTGGGCACGCCTGCACGCGAAGTTGCCGCACGCTGGCGCGGATTAATTCGTCAGGGCATTGACGCCAAAACGTTTACCTTAGATACCAAGCCAGTTGTTAGTAGTCGCGGAGAAACCCTAAGACTGGATTCAAGCATTGTCCTGCATGCAGAGGGTGACACCCATGCCGCCCAGACCTTTATTCCTTGGGTATACCGCCACGATTTAGGTAAAGAGCTTGATCACCTCACCTTAGAGTTAGCGTTTGACGCCATAAGTAGCAACAATAGCCCCATAAACATAACCCTCTCGGCGTCTAGTCTAACATCGGCAGACTTTGGCTGGCTGGATTCGAGACTAAAGAAAAACAGCAAACAGGCTGGGCAGCTAAGTATTGAGATAGGCGAGTCTGTGGCATTCACTCACCAGAGCAGCGCAGCAGAGCTATCAAGAATAGCGCGCAAATACGGCACTAAAACTGGTATCGGTCACGTCGGACACCGGATCGCTGACGTAGCCAAATTAAGCGAATTGGGCGTCGATTTTATCAAGCTTGATGCTGTGTTTGTTCACGATATAGATACCAACCCAGGCAATGCTGCTTTGTGTAGAGCTTATGCCAATATCGCACAGTCACTGGATATGGAGTGTGTTGCAGGGGGTGTGTCTACAGCCGAGGAAATGAAAGCAGTATTCGATGCTGGCGCCACAGCGGTAACGGGAAACGCAGTGAACACATCTAAATGAAGGCGCTGACGTGAGACCCGTCCGCCCTTACTAAAGATCGAGACTAAAGACCGAGGCTAAAGGTCGAGAAGTTGGTCGTCATCATCACCCAGAAGACTCAGCGCGTCCCGATTTTGCTCACGCAACCGACCGCGCTCAATAAACTTCTGCTGAGCTTTTTCAGGCAGGTCGGTAAAATTGATCAGACCTTTCGAAAAGAGCACCTCCAACAGGTCATCAACAACGCGAATGAACTCAAGGTCTGAGCTTCGTAACGCCGTTTGCGCACCACTGCCACTGAGGAAGGTTGCTATATCCACAAGATCACTGGGCCCTACGGCGTCAAAATCGGGCAACGCTTCTTCGCTAACCGCCGTAATCTGGCCTAAGTCATTTCGCTTTATGTAACGCATAGCTACGAGCCCTTATAACAACGAAGCTTCATCGCATGGTGAGGCGGATGCTGGCGAGTCAGGAGTGTTTGTCAGTTACATCAGCCCATCAACTCGCTCGCCACCCACTCTCTTTACACTGCACCCAGTGGCTGGGAGACGTTAAAAAAATCTCCCGCCACGCGTGGCCGTGTTACTGCCCCGAGGTATCGTCATGACCATTGTCGGTCAGTAAGTTGCTCATCAGGTCTACCTCGGCCATGGCCAAGTCTGGCCCACTACGCCCCGACTCGGCCTCACCCTCCGATCGCTGTGGTACCGCTTCAGCGCTTTCTGCCCCGGGTAACGCTAGTTCATCCTCGTCAGTCAACACGTCAGCCGCTTGAATGGCGAAACTCGTGTCTTCAGCAATTGTGGTTGAGCCATCTTTGAAGGTTACCGTCGATTGCCCGTGGATGGTGACATCGCCATTTGCGGCACTGCCCGCCTCGCTATCATCGTTGTATGTGAGAGCTATGCTGTCCACCCCTAGCTCTGACAGGGGCACAAACTCACCCTCGTCAGTCACGCCATCAGAATCAGTATCTTGCCACACACCAAACTGATCCCACTGTTCGTCCTGCGCATCGAGCACCCCGTCTTTGTTGGTGTCAAAGACCTCGGCAATAGCCTCCAAATCAGTCTCGGCTTTGTCAGTCCATTGGGTGAAGACGTACTCCTTAGACTGGTTCACCGTACCAGAGTTATCAGCGTCGATAACTAACAGGCCGTCGTCCGGGCCCACCCAGGCCGTATTGACCGATTCGCCGCTAGGCTCGTCGGTAAATACCACGCCAGCGTCACGACCAAGGTATTCAACACCGTCGCCATCGAGATCTACGGCGATTGGCGCATCGTCATCTTGGTATTCGATATGTACATCATCTTTGTCTTCAATGGCATCGCCGAACGCATAAGTACCTCCACCGTCTGCCTCGGATAGCGTGATGGTTGCGTGCGATATGTCGATAGACATGATCCCCGAACCCGCGACATCGTCCTCAGTAGCGATAATCTGCAACGTGAAGTTCAGATCATTCACCTTCGCCGCATCGGTTGGGTACATGGTCACAACGATGTAAAAAACACCATCAATGTCTTCTATAGCTGCCGAATGCCCCGTGACCTTAGTGCCATTCTTATACGCGTCAAAGGTAAGCTCAGCATCCAAAAGGGTGTCATCAACAATTTCAATATACAGTTTGATAACCGCCCCGTCAGGAAGTTCTTCAGTTCCTCCTGATCCACCACCGTCTTTATTGCCAGTATTAAATTGTACGACCAAGTCCGTGATATTCCCGCTAGCACCCTTACCATCCTCATTAACGGTAATCGTGCTAATACCGCCATTATCCGCGGTGCCCGAGAAGAACCAAGAGCCAATACCCGAGAAATCTGGGCCGGTATCGTCATCTAGGATCGTTGTGGTCACACCACCCTGGTACTCAACCGCTTCAAACTCATCCTCTCGCGTCCACGTACCCGCATTCAGACTCAGCGTGAACGTCTCGTCGTCTTCAACCTCCGTATCCGATACCGCATCAATCGTGAACGTCGTACCAACCGTCACTGTACGGGTCGCTGCCGTGCTGTAATCATCTGTGCGGGTCGCCGTACCATC
>Ga0181577_10000482_pt1 | contig 32244 bp, 28 predicted proteins | sample 101ome_21_FD_132468 | JGI IMG/M metagenome (GOLD analysis project Ga0181577, IMG submission 132468) | Coastal salt marsh microbial communities from the Groves Creek Marsh, Skidaway Island, Georgia - 101413BT metaG (megahit assembly) | ecosystem: Environmental > Aquatic > Marine > Intertidal...
ATCCACCATCATTGTAAAATCACCATAGGGATTTAAGCCACTTTTACCCTGCCAGGGTTGGGTTGGTAAAATTGGTGTATGAGGGGAGGGTAGAGCCAAATAGAGAAAGAAAGGATTTTCTTCTTTTGACCTAGCTTGAATGTATTTTATACTTCTTTCAAAAAAATTAGGTGTTACTTCCTCATGAATAAAGTCAGGAGCGGTTGGGCCTTCTCGCCACCAAGAGTAGCGCCCCTTGTTTAGGGTGCTTGATGTTGGTATGGCCGTTGGTAAATTATTTTCAACATAAACATAGGGGGCCATATCTAAGGACCCTGAATGACCATAGCTATAATCAAATCCTAAGCTATTAGGTCCCTGTTCAATAGGTTTAGCAAAATCTATATGCTCAAAATCTTGAGGATTCCAACCATCTCCACGTTTAACCATGCCAGTTTTAGTGGCCCAATTCCAACCCAAATGCCATTTTCCAATAAAGGCAGTGTGATAGTTTTTTTTATTTAATAAGGTGGCTATAGTAGTCCTGTCTTGTGGTATTAAGGCATTAGAATTCCCTGTTAATACTCCTTTTTTTAGTGTGCTTCTCCAATTATATCGTCCGGTGAGAAAACCGTATCTAGTGGGGGTGCAGACCGCGGCCGGAGTGTGTGCATCCGTAAACCGAAGTCCCTCCTTGGCCATTTGATCCAAGTGGGGTGTTTTGATTTTGTTGTTTTCAGCATAAACCGAAAGGTCTCCATAGCCCAAATCATCGGCTAAGACAACCACTATGTTAGGAAGCTGACTTTCTGTTTTTGGAGTCTGGCATCCATATAATAGCACAAACAGCAACAAGAGTTTGATTGCATGAAAAGAGTTTAATGGCATATGGCTTATCAATAATACTTTCCTAAATGTACTAAAAAGTTAAGATAGCCTTAAAGTTGATAATAAATAGTCCAAAAATGAATTAAGAATTAAATTTCTTTTTAATTCGATCTAGATTTCTTTTGTTGTCTCGATCTTTCATCGTTTCTCTTTTATCGTATAATTTTTTACCTCGGGCTAAAGCGATAAGCATTTTGGCAAATCCCTTATCATTTATAAATAGGCGAAGTGGCACTATAGTAAGCCCAGTGTTTTGGACTTCTTTTTCTAATTTTTTTAACTCTCTTTTTTGTAGCAATAGCTTTCGGGCGTTGCGCGGTTTGTGGTTATATCGAGTGCCAAAGGCATATTCTTCCACATACATATTTACCGCAAAAAGCTCCCCTCTATCGTTGAATTCACAAAAACTTTCGGCTATGGAGGCTTTGCTATTGCGAATGGATTTGATTTCGGTTCCGGTCAAAACAATTCCAGCGGTATATTGATCGATTAACTCGTATTCAAACCGTGCTTTTTTGTTCTGAATGTTTACCTGCTTTTGCATGTTGCAAAGGTACACTTTTTAGTCCCCTCAAGAAGCATTTCTAAAGACGATGGCTCCTTCAAAATAATCAACTATCAGTTTTTCTTCCTTTTCAAGCTGCTTTTCTAAAAGCATTTTGCTGAGTGGATTAAGCACCTTTTCTTGTAACACACGCCGAACCGGACGGCCTCCATATTGAGGATCAAATCCCATTTGAGCTAATGCAGCCAAAGCTTCATCGGTGAGTTCTAGGTTGATATTTTGTGCGGTTAAGCGTTTTTTAATTTGGTTGAATTGTAGACTAACAATTTGTTTTATTTCATTTTGAGTTAGGGGCGAAAAAAGAACAATATCGTCAATTCTATTTAAAAATTCCGGCCGAATGGCTTGTCTCAACAAGGTCAAAACGCGTTCTTTGGCCACAGCTTCTGCTTCTTCAAAAGCAGTGTTTTCTTCAAAGGCTTTTTGTATCTCATGACTTCCTAGATTGCTGGTCATTATGATAAGCGCATTTTTAAAATCCACTAAGCGTCCCTTGCTATCTGTGAGTCGCCCTTCATCCAAGACTTGTAAAAGAACATTAAAAGAATCGGGATGCGCTTTTTCAATTTCATCTAACAAAACTACAGAATAGGGTTTTCTTCTCACGGCTTCGGTCAATTGTCCGCCTTCTTCATACCCCACATATCCGGGAGGTGCTCCTATTAATCGACTCACAGCATGCCGTTCTTGATATTCGCTCATGTCGATACGGGTTAAGTTATTTTCATCATCAAACAAAGCATGGGCTAGGGCTTTGGCCAACTCTGTTTTACCCACACCGGTGGTTCCTAAAAACAAGAAGCTTCCCACGGGACGTTGGGCATCTTGCAAGCCCGCTCTACTTCTTCTAATGGCATCGCTGACAGCTACCACAGCTTGCTCTTGTCCCACTAAGCGCTGATGAAGTAGAGCTTCTAAATGAATCAATTTTTCTCGGTCAGATTGCAACATTTTAGCTACTGGAATACCAGTCCATTTAGCGACTACTTCTGCAATATCATCATAGGTAACTTCCTCCTTAATTAGAGCATTTTCGGTAGACTGTGCATTCAATTCATCTTGAAGTTTCGCAATTTTCTGCTCTGCTTCTTGCAATTTTCCATACCGAATCTCGGCCACTTCAGCATAGTTGCCTTCTCGCTCAGCACGGTCTGCTTTGAGTTTTAAGTTTTCTATGTTTTGTTTGGTTTGTTGGAGGGTATCCACTACCTCTTTTTCACTGCTCCATTTGGCAAACAGTGCTTGTCGGGCTTGCTTTAAATCGGCTAGGTCTTTGGTGAGTCGTTCAATTTTGGGGGTGTCTTTCTCCCGTTTAATGGCCACCAATTCAATTTCTATTTGTCTTATTTTTCGATCTAAACTGTCTAATTCTTCTGGTTTGGAATTAATTTCCATTCGCAACTTAGAAGCGGCTTCATCCATCAAATCAATGGCCTTATCTGGTAAGAAACGGTTGGTAATATAGCGATTGGACAGGGTGACGGCACCGATAATAGCCTCATCTTTAATGCGCACGCGGTGATGGTTTTCATATTTTTCTTTAATCCCTCTCAAAATAGAAATAGCACTGTCGGGATCGGGTTCTGCCACCAAAACTTTTTGAAATCGACGTTCAAGGGCTTTGTCTTTTTCAAAATATTTTTGAAATTCATCAAGGGTAGTGGCTCCAATAGCTCTTAATTCTCCTCTGGCCAAGGCGGGTTTTAAAATATTGGCGGCATCCATAGCCCCTTCGCCTCCACCAGCCCCAACTAGGGTGTGGATTTCATCAATAAAGAGAACTAAATCGCCCTCAGATTGGGTCACTTCTTTAATAACACTTTTAAGCCGTTCTTCAAATTCTCCTTTGTATTTGGCGCCTGCCACCAGAGCACCCATATCGAGGGCATAAATCTTTTTGTCTTTTAGGTTTTCTGGCACGTCTCCATCCACAATTCGATGAGCTAAACCTTCTGCAATGGCTGTTTTTCCGGTTCCCGGTTCACCCACCAAAATGGGATTGTTTTTCGTTCTGCGGGAAAGGATTTGGAGTAAACGTCGTATTTCTTCATCACGTCCAATGACAGGATCTAACTTGCCCTCCTGTGCTAATTTGTTTAGGTTTTTAGCATATTTTTCTAGGGCATTATAATTGCCTTCTGCTCCGGCCGATGCTACCTTTTCGCCTTTTTGAAGGTCGTCTATGGCTTTTTGAAGATTTTTTTTTGTGAGTCCTTGATCTTTGAGCATTTGACTCACACTGCTGTTCACCTCAAAAAGCCCCAGAAGCAAGTGTTGAGTAGCCACAAATTCATCGCCCTTTTGTTGAGCGTTAGATTGGGCTTCCATAAGACATTGTGAGCCTTTTGGAGAAAGCATTTGTTGCCCTCCTTGCACTTTAGGCAAAGCATCTATGCTTTTTTCTACGATTTGTTTGAGCAAGCTTGGATTGAGTTCAAGTTGTTTCAACAAATAGGGGATTGCATTTTGATCAACGTCTAAGAGCGCCTTAAATAAATGTTCAGGCTCTAGTTGTTGATGTTGCTTTTGTTGGGCAATAAGCTGTGCTTGTTGAAGCACTTCTTGGGTTTTTACGGTAAGATTATTCAAATTCATAGCAATTTTTTTAATCTTACTAAACAAAGCTTATTCCAATTGTATTTTAAAGACAGTTTGTCATTAAAATACAATTATTAATGTCAAAAGGGCAGCACAATACATCAATATTAAAAAGTAGCGTTTACTTAAGTATTTTATTTACAACAGATTGTTTACAACTTTAGAGGGATCAGGTCCTAGGGAATTATTTTTATAATTTTCTTTATACAATAATTGTCCTAATATGATCTTACTAAAACAAAGCCTAGTTCCATTGGTATGCTTAATTTCTTACACACTTTTTGCACTAGACAAGCAAAATTTTTTACTTGGAAAATACGCATTAACGAATGTCCTTTATTCTTATAATAGCGATCTTCAAACTCAATCTAATTTTGATTTTCAAAATGTTTTGCACGCAGGGGTGCGATATATTATTGATAAGAAAAAGAATTGGAGTTATGAGATTGGTGTTTCGCTGATGAAGGCAAATTATGTTGCTCACATTTCCACAGCACCAACCCCTCCATCAGGGAATAATAACCCAGTTACTAAAAAACAGACAGGAGCTGTAAACCAAGAAAATAGAGAGCTCGAATTTTATAGTTTCCCTTTAAAATTAAATGTTCATTTCTTAAAATATGGTTTTATTGGTTTTGGTCCAAAAGTAAATCTTACAACCCAAAATAATAACTTTGATTTTATCAATCAATTGGGTTATGTGATTACACTTGGAGCGCAGTTTAAGTATAAAAATTCTTTTCTGCTTCGACTCACTACAGACTTTGACAACCACTCTTGGTATCTGATACCTCAAAAAAAGCAGCACCATTTGTTTTTTAGTAATAGCCTGGGGGTGAGTGTAGGTTTTTCACTCTAAGAGTTGAAAAGCTTTGGGAAGGGCATCTACAATTCCAGAGGCAGTTAAAGCTCTTTGTCCTAGTTGTTGAGCAGCAAGATCACCCGCTTTACCATGCACAAAAACGCCAATTTGTGCTGCCTCTGGAGGCTGATATCCTTGGGCCAATAAACTGCCAATAATACCCGTTAAAACATCACCACTCCCGGCTGTGGCCATACCGGGATTGCCACTGCTGTTAAACCAAAAACTGCCATCAGGCAAAGCAACTATTGAAAAAGCCCCTTTGAGAACAACCACTACATTTTTGGAGGTAGCAAAATTTTTAAGTTTTATTAATTTTTCTTTATCGTCTTTCCAAGGGCCCACCAATCGTTCAAATTCTTTAGGGTGTGGGGTGAGAATAGAGAGAGGGGGCAAATGCGCTTGAAGGGCAGCATTTTGAGCCAATAAATTAAGGGCATCTGCATCGAGCACCAAGGGTTGTTTTGCTTTTTGCAGGAGTGTTTCCAAGAAGGTTTTGGTTTGGGAAGCGTTGCCTAAACTTGGCCCCACAGCCCAATGAGAAATTTTAGTTTCAACAGTTCCCGTCAAATGGTCTAAACCAGTGCTTTCTAATAAAAGGGCCTCTGGCAATCCAGTTTGGATTATAGCATGTCCACATTGGGCAGTTAAAATGGTCAATTTTCCAAGTCCGGTATAAAAGGCAGCTTTTCCAGAGAGTATGAGGGCTCCCATGCCATTTTTTTGACCTCCTATCAACAGAAGATGCCCCTGCGCTCCCTTGTGTGAAAAGGTTTTTAAAGGTTTTAGCAGCGTCTTGATCTCCTCTTCAGTGGTAAAATGATAGCCTGTTTGGACAGTGTTCAAAAAAGAAGGATGTAATCCAATGGGCAACACATGAAATTGCCCCACAGCATTCCCTTTTTCAGGTAATAGAAAAGCCAATTTAGGCTGTTGAAAAGTCAAGGTATTTTGTGCTTCAACACAAACATTGGTGCTATTAAATTCAGAAAATATACCCGAAGGAATATCGATTGCAACTTTTTCGATAGTAAGAGAATTGAGATAAAGCACTAAATTCAGCGAAAGTCCATCAAGTGGTCTATTTAATCCTGAGCCAAAAAGCGCATCAATAAGGACAGCATTTTCATTTTCAAGTAAAGGAAAATCTTCTGTTTTTTGGATGGTTTGAGCCGGTTTAGGTAAGCGCTTTTGATTTTCAATAAAAAGAGGACTACTGTTTCCAAGGGCTAAGGTAAAGCATTGCACTTCATATCCATTTTCAGCAAGTATGCGGGCAATAGCCAAACCATCTCCGCCATTGTTTCCTGGGCCGCAAAAAACATAAACAACATGACGATCTGCATATTTTTTAAGTAGCCAATCTGCGCACTGCTGGGCTGCACGTTCCATCAAGTCAAGAGGAGCAATGGGTTCGTTCTCAATGGTGAATTGATCGGCAGCTCGAATCTGTTGGGCGGTTAGAATTTTCATCAAGAGCTAAGATAAAGCATGTCTTGTTAATGAAGTGTTCAAAATATGTTTTTAAAAATGGTTTTTTCAAAGCTTTAATCCATGAGAAACGGCTATTTTTACACCTTTATTTAAATGATGAATATGCGTGATCAAGAGATTTTTGATTTAATTCAAGCGGAGGAAAAAAGGCAGTTGAATGGGATTGAATTAATTGCTTCTGAAAATTTTACAAGTCCTGCGGTAATGGAAGCCACAGGTTCTGTTTTAACCAATAAATATGCTGAGGGCTATCCGGGAAAACGATATTACGGGGGTTGTGAAGTAGTTGATCAAATTGAGCAATTGGCCATTGATCGGGCTAAAGCCCTTTTTGGTGCTGCTTATGCCAATGTTCAACCCCACTCGGGTTCTCAAGCCAACACAGCTGTATATCACGCCTTTCTAAAGCCAGGCGATAAAATTTTAGGGTTTGATTTGGCTCATGGTGGACATTTAACTCATGGTTCACCTGTCAATTTTTCGGGTAGATTATATGAAGCTCATTTTTATGGGGTAACACAAGAAACAGGGCGACTGGATTACGACAACATAGCGGCCATTGCCAAAGAGGTGAAGCCGCAAATGATCATTGCCGGAGCTTCTGCCTATTCAAGAGACATCGATTTTAAACGATTCCGCCAAATTGCCGATGCAGTAGGTGCTTTCTTGCTGGCCGATATATCTCATCCTTCTGGTTTAATTGCAACAGGATTGCTTTCAGATCCAATTCCCCATTGCCATGTGGTGACCACCACCACACATAAAACCTTGCGTGGCCCAAGAGGAGGATTGATTCTTATGGGAGAAGATTTTGACAACCCTTTTGGACTAACCCTTAAAAACGGTAGCCTTCGAAAAATGTCTCATTTATTGGATATGGCTGTTTTTCCAGGAAACCAAGGCGGACCTTTGGAGCATGTGGTGGCCGCTAAAGCCGTTGCGTTTGGAGAAGCCCTTAAACCTTCTTTTAAAGACTATATGAGTCAAGTGCAACGCAATGCACAAGCTATGGCGAATGCCTTTGTAGCGCGCGACTATCAACTCATTTCCGGTGGTACAGACAATCATTTAATGCTTATCGATTTGCGGAATAAAGACGTTACTGGTAAGGCCGCTGAACAAGCTTTAGTAAAAGCTGAAATCACTGCCAATAAAAACATGGTGCCTTTTGATGATAAATCTCCCTTTGTGACTTCGGGCATACGCGTGGGCACAGCAGCTATTACAACCAGAGGCTTAAAAGAAGCCGATATGGAAACCATAGTGGCTTTGATTGACCGTGTGATTCAAAATCATGAGGATGAATCGGTACTTGCCCAAGTGGCGCAAGAAGTACACAGCCTTATGAAAGGTAGACCTTTATTTGTAGAATAGGCCATTCCATTTTAGGTTCGTTAGCTCATTTTGGAGGACTCCATAAAATCCAAAAGATTTTTTGCGAAGGCCGTCCAACGATAATTTTCTTGTTGCAACTTAAGGTTTAACTGAGCTACTTTAAACTCTTGATTATAAAGAAGTTTCAATACGCCTTCCGCTATAGCTGCAGGTGTTTTTTGAATTAAGATTCCAGTTTGGTCTTTTAGTATTGGTTCACGCAATCCGGGAATATCACTGGCTAAGATTGGTTTTTCAAAATGATAGGCAAGAGGGGTCACACCGCTTTGGGTTGCGGTATGGTAGGTTTGTGCCACTAGGTTGCAAGCAGAAAAAACCTGTTGTGTTTTGTTTGAATCGGCAAAATTTAAATCCAAAAGCACACTGTCTTCTAGTCCCAGTTTATGGATCAGTAGTTTGTATTTTGAGAAATTTTCATAACTCTCTCCAACTACGGCTAATTTAATAGTAGTGTTCTTTAGAGCTGGTTCTGCAAAAGCTTTTAGCAAAAGATCTAGCCCCTTGTAGGGTCTAATTAAACCATAAAACAATACGATAGGACTTTCTTGTGGCCAATTTAAAGCATTTCTAGCTTCTTTTTGAGACAGTAAAGGTGGCAAATCATTGGCTATGGGGTGAAAGCCCTTCCACAGGGGTTTTGAAATGCCCGAAGCTAAAATTTGATCTCCTACTAATTCAGATAGTGTGGCAAGACCCTCCATTTGTTTACCAAATTGACGGTTTAAAACGGCATCCCAAGGTTTGCGCTCATGAGGCCACCAGTTATCCACTAAAGCTATTTTCTTTATGTTTTTTAATTTTCGAGCGATTTGAATATAGGCCGGTGCCAAAAAGGGGGTATAATATCGAAACAACAGTATATCCGGGGCTATTTTTTTTATCTCTTCTGCTGCTTGAGCCCATTGAAAAGGGTTATAGGCGTGGACAATGCGCTTGGTTTCAACTTCCCGACTTGCAGCATCTTGGCGATATTGTGTTTTACCTGGAAAAAATAGCTTGGGATATAGGTGTGTAAAAGTGGCTAAGGATACGTTTCTATTTTGTTCTTGTAGGGCTAAAGCCAATTGAAGCTGGGTATCAGCAATGCCTCCTCTAAAAGGAGGAGCAGGCCCTAAGAGAAGCACTTTGGTTGCGGTTGCCATTTTAGGAAAGAGCCATTTTACGAGTGGGTAATAGCTGTGCCGTTCGCCATGACATCAAAAAAGTAACTCCAAAATAGAGGGCCAACCAAATTGCCAAAAGGAGATGCGACTCCCATAAAAAGGAATGTGTGGGAAGGGCCAATAGCCCTAAGCCTAAAAGGGCTCTGGTTCCATCCAATAAGGAAGCCCAGTGAAAGCAGTCCATCACAGCTGTAAAGGCAAATAGACAGAGAAAAAGTAGGCCTACATAAGTGAGTTGAAAGCTGGTGCTAAACGAACCAAAATGACTTAAAAAATAAAGCAACATAAAAGTGATACCCACAAATTGAAAGGAAGCATAAACCTTAAAAAAGGGAGGGTAATAGGGTTTGTATTTCTTTTGTTCAAAGGGATTTGAAAGGTATTCTCTGGGGTAGGCTAGGGCTACATCTTCTGGGCGCCAACCGGTGGGCATAAACCAAATTTTAAATTTACTAGACCATGAAGTTGTGCGCCAAGCGTCTTGAACTAGAGCCCAAAGGTGTTGAAAATTAATCCAAAAGGGATTCCAGCTGCGCACTGGTTTTAAGGTGCCATAAACTGGCGGCACTTCTTCTAACTCTTCTTGAAAGGTGCCAAACAAACGATCCCAAATACAGAAAATAGCGGCCAAATTTTTATCGATATATTCTGGGTTAATAGCATGATGTACGCGGTGTTGTGATGGGGTTACTAAGATATATTCCAACCAACCTAATTTACCAATATGCTGGGTGTGATACCAAAATTGTCCAAAGAGATGAAGCGGCGCTAAAAGGGTAATGACTTCAGCGGGAACCCCTAAAAGTGCAGCGGGAATTAAAAAAAGAGCAGAAAGACTAATCAAATTTGAAAAACTTTGTCTGAGTGCACAAGCCAAGTTAAATTCTTCACTGCTGTGGTGAATGATGTGTTGATTCCAAAACAAATTGATATGATGATTGAGGCGATGGCCCCAATAGCTGGCAAAATCAATACAAATAAAAGCGATGCAATAGGTCCACGGTCCTGCCTCTAAAATTTGCAATTGAATGCGTTGTAACAAATAGGGATAGGAGATCAGAACTACTGTTAAGCCCATAATATCTTTTAAAATATTGGTCATGCCAGAGCTTAAACTAGCCAAGGTATCCATAAAGCTATAGGTTTGCTTGCCCGAGAAGTGGCCATAGACAATTTCGAGAAGCACTAGCAATAAAAAAGCAGGAATAGCCCAAAGCAATATGGCGGCATAAGTCTCCATCTCATTTTCGTTTGCTTAAAAGTAAAAAATTATTGAGCGATTACCCAATTCCCAGATTTGATCAAGGGTTCTGCTTGTTTAAACTTTAAGGTTTTAGCTTCTCCGGTAGTCACGTTTTTGATGGTCACTCTTTCGTTGCGTCCAATTTTGGGCTGTTCACGTACCACCGTTTCTACTGGGGCACGTTGCGCTTGACTGGCACCCGCTCCAACTTGTCTGTTGCGTTCTGCTAACTGATCGGAGTTGAGCACCTCATCCTTGGTTGTATTATAGTGCTGTTGTCGAGTTAGCTTAGCTTCTTGAATAGCATTTTGGTTTTGATTGGGCAAGGTCCCTTTAATCAAAAACGATAGAACTTCACGATTTAGCTGATTGAGCATAGATTTAAACAGTTCAAAGGCTTCAAACTTATAAATCAATAAGGGATCTTTTTGTTCATGTACAGCCAATTGAACCGACTGCTTGAGTTCGTCCATTTTGCGCAAGTGAACTTTCCAAGCTTCATCTAAAAGGGCTAGTGTTATGTTGCGTTCAAAATCTTCAATGAGCTTTCGCCCTTTGCTTTCATAGGCTTTTTCTAAGTTGGTAACAACATTCAAAGTTTTTACCCCATCGGTAAAAGGCACTACTATACGTTCAAATTTATTGCTAGGCTTTTCAAACACATTTTTTATAACCGGAAAGGCGATTTCTGCACTAGAGGCCGTTTTGGCTTCGTAGTGCGCAAGCAAGGCACTGTAAAGGTTTGATACCAGTGTAGTTTCAGATTCTTTTTCAAACTGTAATTCATCAATAGGGGAGGTGATTGAGAAATTGCTGATGATTTCAAATTCAAAATTTTTATAATCTTTTTGAGCTTTGTTATTCAACACTATGTCTTCGCAAGTATCATAGAGCATATTGAGTATGTCTAATTTCAAACGAGAGCCTTGCAGGGCGTGCTTTCTTCTCTTATAGATTACCTCGCGTTGGGCCCTCATTACATCGTCATATTCTAACAGCCTTTTACGAATGCCAAAGTTGTTCTCTTCTACTTTCTTTTGGGCTCGTTCAATAGATTTGGTCATCATGGAATGTTGAATAACCTCTCCCTCTTCAAGTCCCATTCTATCCATCACTTTTGCTACACGATCCGATCCAAAAAGGCGCATCAAATTGTCTTCTAGGGATACATAGAATTGAGAGCTACCCGGATCTCCTTGACGTCCAGAGCGACCTCTTAATTGGCGGTCAACCCGTCTAGAGTCGTGTCTTTCGGTGCCAATAATGGCCAATCCGCCAGCTTGTTTTACCTCTTCAGAAAGTTTAATGTCTGTTCCTCTACCGGCCATATTGGTGGCTATAGTAACCACACCTGGGTTTCCGGCTTCGGCTACAATATCAGCTTCTTTTTTATGCAATTTGGCGTTGAGCACATTGTGAGGCACTTTTCTGATTTTAAGCATTTTGCTCAGTAATTCAGAAATTTCAACCGATGTTGTACCTATCAATACTGGGCGTTTGGCTTGAGAAAGTTGGGTTACTTGCTCAATAACGGCGTTGTATTTTTCCCGTTTGGTTTTATAAATTAAATCATTTTCATCTTTTCGGGCAATGGGGCGGTTGGTTGGAATTTCAACAACATCGAGTTTATAAATTTCCCAAAATTCACCTGCTTCTGTAATAGCTGTACCCGTCATTCCGGAGAGCTTTTGATACATTCTAAAGTAGTTCTGAAGCGTGATGGTGGCATAGGTTTGTGTGGCAGCTTCAATTTTAACACTTTCTTTGGCTTCAATGGCTTGGTGTAAACCATCTGAATAGCGACGCCCCTCCATGATACGGCCGGTTTGCTCATCTACAATTTTAACCTTATTGTCCATCACCACATATTCCACATCTTTTTCAAAGAGGGTATAGGCTTTTAAAAGCTGGTTTAAGGAATGAATACGTTCGCTTTTTACGTCAAAATCTTTAAAGAGGACCTCTTTTTCTGCCGCTTCTTTTTTAGGTTCTAATCCTTGGGCTTCAATTTTTGCAATTTCACTTCCAATGTCGGGCAAAACAAAAAAGTTTTTATCATTGGTGTCACCCGAAAGGTTTTCAATTCCTTTTTCGGTGAGTTCAATTTGATTGTTTTTTTCGTCAATGGTAAAAAACAATTCGGCATCCACTTTGGGCATTTCCCTATTGTTGTCTTGCATATAGAAATTTTCAGTTTTCTGGAGCAATTGTTTTACTCCTTCTTCACTTAAAAATTTAATCAAGGCTTTATTTTTGGGTAATCCTCTATGCGCTCTGAGGAGTAAAAGTCCTCCTTCTTTATCATCTCCGGCTTTTATTTTAGCTTTGGCTTCGGCCAGCACACTCGTTAGGAGGGTTCTTTGTTGTTGAACCAAACTGGCAATTTGTGGCTTTAACTGATCAAATTCATGCCGATCTCCTTCGGGTGTGGGTCCCGAAATAATTAAGGGTGTTCGGGCATCATCAATCAATACAGAATCAACCTCATCTACTATGGCATAGTGGTGTTTGCGTTGCACGAGGTCTTCTTGTGTATGCGCCATATTGTCGCGTAGATAATCAAATCCAAACTCGTTGTTGGTGCCATAGGTGATGTCGGCTAGATAGGCCTTGCGTCGCTCCGGGCTATTGGGTTTGTGGTAGTCAATACAATCTACAGAAAGCCCGTGAAATTCAAAAAGAGGCGCCATCCAAGCGCTGTCTCTTTTGGCTAAATAGTCATTAACAGTTACCAAATGAACTCCTTTTCCGGTGAGGGCGTTGAGATATACAGGAAGGGTTGCTACAAGGGTTTTTCCTTCTCCTGTTTGCATCTCTGCAATTTTTCCTTGATGAAGGGCAATTCCTCCAATGAGTTGCACATCATAGTGAATCATATCCCAAGCCACTTCTTTGCCTGCGGCATCCCATTGATTGCTCCAATGTGCTTGTTCGCCCTTAAGGGTCACATAGCTTTTGTGTTGGGAAAGAAGGCGATCGTTTTCATTGGCTGTTACAGTAATTCCTTTTTCTTCAACGAGTCTTCTGGCCGTTTCTTTCACAACGGCAAAGGCCTCGGGTAGCAGTTCGTTTAAAAGTTCTTGAACAGCGTGATAGGCAGCTTCTTCTTGGGCGTCAATTTTTTCGTAAAGTTCTTCTTTAAGTTCAATGGCTGTGGTTTGTTCAACTTCACTTTGCAATTTAGAAATGGCTTCCTCAAAGGGAATGCGAATGTCTTTTATTTGTGTTTTAAAGGAGGCTGTTTTAGCTCGCAATTCATCTGCAGATAGGGGTTTTAATTGCTCTTGCGCAGCGTTAATTTTTTGTACAAGGGGTGTTATTTTTTTAAGGTCTTGTTTGGTTTTGTCGCCTACAAAGGTTTTAAGAATGCTGTTTACTATACTCATGAAGAAACGGGCTTAGTCTATATTTTAGTCAAATGTAGTTATAAAAAAAGTCTCCGAGGAGACTTTGTAAAGGTTGTTCAACAATTTTTATTAATATTCATCCTCATTCCAAAGATAATCTTCTTCGGTTGGAAAGTCTGGCCAAATTTCTTCAATAGATTCGTAAATATCACCTTCATCCTCCATAGATTGTAAATTTTCAACTACTTCTAATGGGGCACCCGTGCGAATTGAAAAATCGATCAATTCATCTTTGGTAGCTGGCCAGGGAGCATCGCTGAGGTATGATGCTAATTCTAGAGTCCAATACATAGCTAATATAATTTTTGCAAAAATAGATTTTTATAAAATCTGTGCAACAAAAAAAGAATAAATTAGCTAACCTTCCATTTGGTCTCTTCAATTTCGTGGTCTAAACTGAATTTTCTGGAAAGGGTAAAAAGATAATCGGACAGTCTATTCATGTAGATAATACACTCGTTTTGAATTACTTCCGTTTCGTTCAATTCTGTAATGTTTCGTTCTGCACGTCGGCAAACACTCCGGGCTAAATGGGAATAAGAAACCAAAATATGACCGCCTGGAATAATAAAATTTTTCAAAGGAGGAAGATCTTGTGTAATGTTATCAATTTCCTCTTCGATTCTTCTAATGTGTTTGATAGAAATGGGCTCCACGCCCTTAGGCAAAGCTTTTTCTTCTGGAACAGCGAGCTGAGCAGCCAAATTCATCAACTCCTTTTGAATTTGAAATAAATATTGTTCTATGTCTTTAATAGTGAGGTGATCGCGAATCACTCCTAGCCAAGCAATGAGCTCATCTAGGGCTCCATTGGCTTTAATTCTGAGGTTGTGTTTGGGGACTCTTTTGCCTGTTATTAGCGAAGTGGTTCCATCATCACCTGTTCGGGTATAAACTTTAATATCTTCAATCATCCAACTTCAATTTATTAGGGCTTTCTTACAAAAGTATTAATTCTGCATACGAATAAAGCAGTATAGAGCAAAAACTTACCAAAGGTTAAACAAAATGAGTATTTAACTCTTTTTTAAACGGCCACTAATTGCAAGAAGCAAGAATAACCCAAAAACAAAAAGAGCCCAACGGTTGAGGATATCGTCATATTGGCTGTAAAACGTAATCTCTTTTCGCGAAGAAAGCGTTCCGGTAAGCACCCCTTTTTGACCGTAAGGAAGGCTTTTGATTAGTTCCCCTTTAGCATTGATGAGGGCTGAAATTCCCGTATTTGCCGATCTAGCAATGGCACGTCTATTTTCAATAGCCCGCAGTTGGGTGTATTGTAGCAATTGTCTATGTCCTTCGGTATTGTCCCACCAAGCATCGTTGGAAATAACAGCCAAAAAGGTTGCACCTGCTTTAACATAATCGCTAACAAAAGCGCCATAAACAGACTCGTAACAAATGATGGGAGCTGCAACAATGGGTTTGGAATGGTTTTTAAAAACAGATCGGGTTGTTTGGGTTGCTCTACTGGCCACCGTGCCCCCCATATCCAGCAACAAAGAACCAATTAGCGGGTTTAACATCTCCTTAAAAGGCATGTTTTCAACTCCCACAACCAACTTTGATTTATGATAGACCTCATGGGGCGACTGATAGTGTTCCCATATGGCCGAATTGTAAAAATCGGCCCAAATTCCAGTTCTAATTTTATTGGCGGTTGCAGTGGGAGCTTCTTGTCCTCGGTAAACATCATAAAATTGAACGCCCGATATGAGTTCTGTATTAGGAAAATCACCTAAAAAGCGTTGGAAGGCAAAGTGAAGATCACTTTCAGAGTAGTTTTTTAATTCTAGCCCATTTCCGTCGGCGAAATAGGTTTCAGGCAACAGAATATAATCTGTGTCTCCTGCTATTTGATTCTGAATTTGATTTTGAAAAGCCTTAAAAAATTGGGTATTTGATTGCTCATATTTTTCAACATAGGGATCAATATTGGGCTGTACAATGGCTACTTTAAATTCTTCGCCAGAGGTAGAAACACGCTCGTATAGATAGAGCGAAAAGGCTATGGGCAAAGCAATGGCTACCATCCAAGGGAGGGTTTTGCGTAGCCAGATTATTTTTGGGGTGGAGGCGGAGTTTGATTGTATGATGCTAAAAAGACCTATGTTAAGCAGCAAGACCCACAAACTGCCACCAGCCACTCCAGTATATTCATACCATTGAATCCAATAGAGTTTAGCGCTAAAAACATGCCCTAAGGTTAACCACGGCCAGGATAAATCCCAGTTTAAATGAAATTTTTCAAAGGTCAGCCACAAACAAACTAAAAAGATATAGGCAGAGCGCAAGGGCAGCCTTTTCTTTGCCCAATGAAAAAGATAAAATAGCAGGGCATAAAAAAGAGCGTTACAAAAATTAGCAAATAACATGCCTACAAAAGAGGCGTTGACCAACCACCAGGTGGTGCACAAATTCCAAATCAAGAAGGTTAAATAGCTATAGAAAAACAAAGTCCAACTTCTGTTTTGCTGCGCCAAAAGATTTTCCAATTGCAGCAGAGGCACCAAGGCAATGAAGCATACTATAGTTATTCCATATGTAGGCCAGCATAGGGATAGGAGTGCTCCAGAAAGCAAAGAAAGAAAAAGTGGTTTTTGAAATAATTGCATTTGTTCAAAGCTAATTTTTTTGAAGTTAATGCAATTAGTATATTGGTAAAAATTTCCACTTTATTAGAATTTATGATTCGAAAAAACATTCCCAATCTCTTCACATCTATAAATTTCATCTGCGGGTGTTTAGGACTCTATTTAGCCTTTAAGAATTTATTCGAAGCCGCTTTTTTTATGGTCTTGCTAGGTACCTTTTTTGATCTTTTTGATCGATTTTTTGCTCGTTTGCTAAAAGTAGAAAGTCAGTTTGGGATGCAATTTGATTCTATGGCCGATTTAATTACGAGTGGCTTTGTGCCTGGTGTGGTGATGTATGAATTATTCTTAAAAATCGGAATTCGGGAGCAAAATTTTTTGTTTTCTGTTTTTGAAAATGAATTCGTTTTTAGCTTTGCTCCTCTAGGCTTAATGGGTTTTATAATTCCGCTTAGTGCCGCTATTAGACTCGTTCGGTTCAATTTAGATACGCAACAAAAAAGTGAATTTAGAGGGTTGCCCACTCCGGCTAATGCTTTGTTTATTGCTTCTTTGCCCTTGTTGTTAGAGCACAAATATTTTGTCTTTTTCAAACCCTTTGTTTACAGTTTTACGGGCTTGCTAGTGGTGGTGGTTATTTCTTCTTTTTTAATGAATTCTCGAATTCGGCTGTTTGCCTTTAAAATAACCACCTATCAATTGTCAGACTACGGCTATCAAATTTCTTTGCTGCTTTGCAGCCTTCCCCTGTTTTATTTTCTCCAGTGGGTGGCCGTGCCTATATTGATAATTTTATATCTTTTTTTAAATGTAATTCGAAATAGTTTTTAGGTAAGAGACCGAAGCCTAAAATTCTAATTTCTTTTTTCGGAGTTCAAAGTTTTGACCTAGGTAGACTTTGCGCACCATATCATCTTCTGCTAACACCTCTGGGGTTCCAGCTTTAAGAATGCTACCTTCAAACATGAGGTAGGTTTTGTCTGTTATGGCCAAGGTTTCTTGCACGTTGTGATCGGTAATTAAGATGCCGATGTTTTTATTTTTTAAATGTGCCACTATACGCTGAATGTCTTCTACCGCAACGGGGTCAACACCAGCAAAAGGTTCGTCTAAAAGAACAAATTTAGGGTCTGTGGCTAGGGCACGTGCAATTTCGGTTCGGCGGCGTTCTCCACCAGAAAGCAAATCACCTCTGTTTTTGCGAATATGACCCAATCCAAATTCTTCAATCAACGCATCCGCTTTCATATCCCGTTCTTTTTTGCTGAGATTGGTCATTTCCAACACGCTAAGAATGTTGTTCTCCACACTCAGTTTTCGGAACACGGAAGCCTCTTGCGCAAGGTAGCCAATACCCTTTTGCGCTCTTCTATACATGGGGTCTTTGGTAATCTCTTGTTGATCGAGAAAAATTTTACCCTCATTGGGTTTGACTAGCCCCACTATCATATAGAATGAGGTGGTTTTTCCAGCTCCATTTGGGCCTAACAGCCCCACAATTTGCCCTTGAGAAACTTCTAATGAAATTCCCTTAACAACTTTTCTGCCTTTATATGATTTTACTATGTTTTCTGCAAAAAGCTTCATATTTTTTGGGATTTCATGGCTTTTTCTTGTCTGCGCACCACCACTTTTGCAATGATAATACTTATTTCATAGAGAATCAAAATGGGAATACTCACAATAACTTGACTGGCAATATCTGGTGGTGTGATAATGGCCGAGAGACTCAAGACCAAGACTAGGGCTATTTTTCTGTTTTTCTTTAAAAATTCAGGGGTAATGACGCCCACTTTGGTTAAGAAATAAATAATGATGGGCAATTCAAAAATGAGACCGGATGCGAGAACAGAAGCTCGCAATAAGCCAATATAACTGCTTAAGTCAAAATCGTTAAAAATTTGAGCGCTCACGGAATAGTTCGCCAAAAAGTTGATGGAAAGGGGAGTTACAATATAGTAGCCAAATAAAATCCCACAAAAGAAAAGTAGGGAGGCAATAAAAATAAATCCTCTTGCATTTTTACGTTCATTCTCATAGAGTCCAGGGCTAACAAATCGCCAAAATTCATAGACCACATAAGGAAATGCAACAATAAAGCCAGCTAACACGGAGGTCCAAAGGTGAGCAGAAAATTGTCCCGAAACATTCCGACTTTGAATGCGAAAAGGCAGTTCATCATCGCAAAAACTACTAGTTTGCCCTAACGATTCGGCAATAGAACAAAACCATTGATAAGTAATGAAGTCTTTGCTTTTGGGGCCAAACAGCAAAACATCAAAAATAAACCCTTTGAAAAAAAAAGCTACTGCAGCTAAAATAACAATGGCTAGCGTAGCTCGCAAAAGATGCCACCGCAATTCTTCTAAATGGCCCAAAAAGGACATTTCATCTTTTTCACTCATCTTTTAATCCTTGTTTTGTGAAATCTAATATATGAACAATCCCTAAATAGCCACCATCTTGATGGCAAACCACTAGGTGATTAAACTTTTTTTCGTTTAGCACTTTTAGAGCTTCTAGCGCTTTTGTGTCAACCTGGAGTTGAAGCGGATTTACAGTCATGATGTCAGCTGCTGTAAGTGCCTGCCATTGCGGATATTTTTCTAGCATTCTTCTCAAGTCACCGTCTGTAATAAAGCCAACTACTCGATTCTCTTCTAATACCACAGTAGCACCTAGTCTTTTGCTTGTAATTTCTTGGAGCACTTCTTGTGTAGTTGCTGTTTTTTGAACGGCAGCTTTTTCATGTCCATCAAGCATTTGTCCAAGGGTTAAGTTGAGTTTTTTACCCAAGAGTCCACCCGGATGCAGTTGGGCAAAATCGGATGCTTTAAAACGATTTAAACGCATCAAGCAAACGGCCATTAGATCCCCCATAATTAGTTGTAGGGTGGTGCTGGTGGTGGGTGCTAAATTATCTAAATCTGCTTCTTTAGTTAATGGAATCTGAATTAAAAAATCAGCTTGTTCCGCTAAAGGTGATTGTCTATTTGTGGTTAGGGCAATGAGGGGTATTTCTAGCTGTTTTAAATAGGGAATAAGAAAATCAAACTCACTGGAAAAACCACTTTTAGAAAGGCATAAAGCAATATCGCCCTTTTGAATGCTACCTAAATCGCCATGAGCCGCATCACCCGCATGTAAAAATAAAGCCGGAGTTCCAGTAGAATTGAAAGTTGCAGCCATTTTTTGGGCAATCAAGCCACTTTTACCAACACCCGTAACAACAAGTCTCCCTTCATTAGCATGCAGCAATTCTAAAACTTCTTCAAAAGTGTTGTTTAAGCACTTAAAAAGTTCACTAATGGCTTCATATTCAATCTGTAAACTTTCCTTTGCTATTTGGAGTATGGGGAAGTCGTTCAAACTATTAATACTTTTGGTTTTGGATTCAATTAGAAAAGTGGTATATTCATGGATGCAAATGTAGCTAATTTTCATTTGCATTTCTTAAACATAAATGGAAGAAAAAAACCTTCAATTAGCCCTAAAAAAACATTTTGGCTTTTCTGCTTTTAAGGGCTTACAGGAAGATGTCATTAAGAGTTTATTAGCTCAGCAAGACACTTTTGTAATCATGCCGACCGGAGGAGGCAAATCGCTCTGCTACCAATTGCCGGCCCTTTTATTAGAAGGCACCGCCATAGTAGTTTCCCCTCTAATTGCCCTTATGAAAAACCAGGTAGATGCCATTCGAGGAATTTCCTCTGAGGACGGCATTGCCCATGTTTTGAATTCGTCTTTAAATAAAACCGAAATTCAGAAAGTTAAAAACGATATTATTTCAGGAACCACCAAATTGCTCTACGTCGCACCAGAATCTTTATCGAAAAGTGAGACTATAGCATTTTTTAAAACCGTTACCATATCCTTTTTGGCCATTGATGAGGCACATTGTATTTCTGAATGGGGGCATGATTTTCGCCCAGAATATAGAAACCTTAGAATTATTTTAGAGCAATTAGAGCAACATGTGCCCATCATTGCACTCACTGCCACGGCCACACCAAAGGTTCAAGAAGACATTCAAAAAAACTTGGGCATAACCGAGGCCAAAGTTTTTAAGGCTTCTTTTAATCGTCCTAATTTATATTATGAGGTGCGTCCCAAAACCGCCCAGGTAGATTCGGATATAATTCGTTTTATTAAACAAAATGAAAAGAAATCTGGAATCATTTATTGCCTTTCTAGAAAACGAGTAGAAGAGTTAGCCAAAACCCTTCAAGTGAACGGCATTAATGCATTGCCCTATCATGCCGGGTTAGATTCTAAATCTAGAGTAGATCATCAAGACCGCTTTATAAAGGATGATTGTGAGGTCATAGTGGCTACCATTGCCTTTGGAATGGGCATTGATAAACCCGATGTGCGCTTTGTGATTCATCACGATATTCCCAAAAGTATAGAAAGCTATTATCAAGAAACGGGTAGAGCTGGCCGTGATGGGGGAGAAGGCCACTGTTTGGCTTTTTATTCTTATAAGGATATAGAAAAATTAGAAAAATTCATGTCGGGCAAGCCATTAGCTGAACAGGAAATTGGACTCACCCTTTTAGCCGACATGGTGGCCTATGCAGAAACCTCTATTTCTAGGAGAAAATTCATTTTACATTATTTTGGAGAAGCTTTTGATAATGAAACTGGCGAGGGAGGCGATATGGATGACAACGTTCGCTTTCCTAAAAAACAATTTGAGGCAGGCGAATGGCTCACCCTCTTGTTGCAAACCATTGAGATTACAAAACAAAAATACAAAGCACAAGAAGTGGTCAAAACCCTCTTGGGTGAAAAAAATGCCCTCCTACAGTCACACAAAACAATAGATTTAGATGTTTTTGGTAGTGGCAATGAAAAGACCACCTCTTTTTGGATGGCTCTCATTAGACAGGCCCTCGTAGCAGGTTTTTTAAGTAAAGAAATTGAAACCTATGGCGTATTGCGCCTAACCTCAAGAGGACAAGAGTTTTTAACCCATGGAGGCTCTTTTTCTATGGCCGAAGATCACCAATATAAGGAAACGGATACAAGCTCTGTTTCGGCAGCCAATGCCCAAGGAGGAACAGATAAAAAACTAATGCAACTCTTGGTTGCTCTGCGAAAAGAGGTGGCCGAAAAACACGAAGTGCCTCCCTTTGCTGTTTTTCAAGAGTATTCTCTAGAGGAAATGTGCTTAAAATATCCCATTTCTGAAGCTGAACTTGTCAACATCAATGGAGTGGGAGAGGGCAAAGCCAAGCGCTATGGCAAGCCTTTTATCCATTTAATTAGCAGCTATGTGGAAGAAAATGAAATTATTAGAGCAGACGACCTCATTGTGAAGAGTACAGGCGTTAAGTCGACTTTAAAATTATATTTAATCCAAAGCGTAGATCGAAAACTATCCCTAGAGGATATTGCTTCTTCAAAAGGAATGAACATGGATGAACTCATTCATGAAATGGAAACCATTGTTTTTGCCGGAACTAAGTTAAATATTGATTATTGGTTAGATGAGATTTTTGACGAAGATCAATTAGAAGAGCTTTACGATTATTTTATTGAAGCTGAAACCGATGATTTGAAAGAAGCCCTTGAGGCCTTTGATGGTGATTATGAAGAGGAGGAAATGCGATTGTATCGCCTCAAATTCATGAGCGAAATAGCTAACTAGCCTATTCAACAAGATGCTTTTCAATTTCTTATAGAAAAGTAGCTTAGTTTTTTATCTTTGGGCAAATTTTAAACATGGAAAACGGACTTTTTGCAAAAATAAACACCACTAAAGGCACCATAGTGTTGCAACTCACCTTTGATAAAACCCCTGGCACTGTTGCCAATTTTGTGGGATTAGCTGAAGGGAAAATTGAAAATCAAGAAAAACCCTTAGGCACACCCTATTACGATGGCTTAAAATTTCATCGTGTTATTAGCGATTTTATGATTCAAGGGGGTTGCCCTAAAGGAACAGGCGTTGGTGGCCCCGGCTATCAATTTGATGATGAATTTCACCCTGAACTCAAGCACGATCGCCCAGGTGTATTGTCTATGGCCAATGCCGGTCCGGGCACAAATGGGAGTCAATTTTTTGTCACACATGGTGCCACACCTTGGTTGGATGGCAAGCATACTGTTTTTGGCTTTGTGGTAGAGGGTCAAGATGTGGTAGATCAAATTGCACAAAATGACAAAATTGAATCGCTAGAAATTGAACGCATTGGAGATGCTGCCGAAGCCTTTGATGCCCTAGCGGCCTTTGACACTTTTCAAAATGGAAAAAAAGAGCGTGAAGCTGCTGCTGCAAAAGCACAAGAAGAAGCCTTAAAAAGTCATATTGACGGTTTAGATCAAACGGCAAGTGGTCTTTATTACAAAATAGAAAAACAAGGCAATGGTTCAAAAGCAACAAGTGGTCAAAATGTGCGTGTGCATTACACAGGCAAACTGCTAGATGGCACTGTTTTTGATTCTTCCTACAGACGCAATGATCCCATATCGTTTACGTTGGGTCAAAATCAAGTTATCCCAGGTTGGGAAGAAGGGATTTCTTTGCTATCTCAAGGCGCCAAAGCAAAACTTGTTATCCCCAGTTCACTAGCCTATGGAGCAAGTGGAGCAGGGGGTGTCATTCCCCCTCATGCCACACTTATATTTGAGATTGAGTTGGTGGGCATTCAATAGTCCACAGCCTAGTGTTCAGGATGCCATTTAATATTGCAGCCCAAACTTGGATATTGTTTTTCAGGTGCTTGGTTGCCTGCTAGTAGTGCATTTGCAGCTGCTTTAAGGTCTTCTCCAGTTAAAGGTATATCATTTCCGGGTCTTGAGCCATCAAAGCGTCCTCTGTAGAAAAGCGCACCATGAGCATCAAAAAGATAAAGATCGGGGGTGCAGGCTGCCTCATATTGTTTGGCAACTTCTTGAGTGGCGTCATATAGATAAGGAAATGTGAATCCACGCTCTTTGGCAAAAACTTTCATGTCTTCTGGGCCATCTTGTGGATGGGTTTCTACACTATTGCTTGAAATGGCAACCGTCTTAATTCCTTTGGGCTCAATGCTTTTGGCAAAGGCCACTAGGGCATCAATAAGATGCACCACATAGGGACAATGGTTACACATAAAAACAATTAAAGTGCCTTCTTTTCCCCTAACTTGATCTAACGAATTGAGTTCACCACTCACCACATTTGGCAAGCTAAAATGAGGTGCTTTTGTTTGCAGTGAAAGCATATTGGATTCTGTCTGTGCCATACCTATTTTTTTTGCTAAAATAGCGATTTTGCCTCAAAGAGAAAGACACCCACGAGATTCCGTTGATGAATATCAAAAAAAAAATCGGCAAAAGTCTTGCCGATCTTTTAAGATGAAAATTGTATTCTTTAACAGGGGCTAAATATCCTCAAAATTGAGGTCTGAAAACCCTTGGGTATTTTCTGAAATTACAGAATTTTTATTGGGATTATAATCCTTTTGATGACGTTCGCTGATGACTTCTTGGCCTCTATTTTTAAAGATGAAATCAATCATTTCGGAAAGCAAATCCTTAAATCCAGAAAAATCTTCTTTATATAAATAAATTTTATGCTTTTTGTAATAAAAGGAACCATCGTCATTGGTAAATTTTTTACTTTCTGTAATGGTTAAATAATAATCGCTGGCTTTGGTTTCTCTAATGTCAAAAAAATAGGTGCGTCTTCCAGCCCGAAGCACTTTTGAATGAATATCCTCTACTTTATCGTCATGATTCTCCATTATCTTTGTTTAACTTTTTATATAGTATTGGGCTAATTTTACAAAAAAATATAAACAATACAAATTAAATTGTCTTTTCCGTTTGCTGTTTTTCAAACAAATCCTTGTAATAGCCTTGTTTGCCCATTAAATCAGTGTGATTACCTTGTTGAATTATTTTTCCATTTTCCAAAACAAGAATTACATCTGCATTTTTGACCGAAGAAATGCGGTGGCTAACAATGAGGGTGGTCATTTGGGAGGCTAATTTTTTGAGGTTTTTTAGAATGGTTTCTTCTGTTTCGGTGTCAACAGCCGAGAGGCAATCGTCAAGCAACAAGATTTGCGCATCTTTAATAAGGGCACGGGCAATAGAAACCCGTTGAATTTGTCCACCGGAAAGGGTCACCCCTCTTTCTCCAAGCAGGGTGTCATATCCTTTGCTAAAGTTTTCTATATTTTGAGCCACGTCGGCATAGAACGCCGCTTGTTTAATTTCGTCTAGGCTTGCTTGTTGTTTGCCAAATCGAATGTTCTTTTCAATAGATTCTGAAAACAAAAAAGGATTTTGAGGCACATAGGCAATTGCATTGCGCAAGCAAGAGAGACTATACTCTTTTATGTCTACCCCATCAAGGAGTATGCTTCCTTCTGTGGGGTCATATAAACGGGGAATAAGTTCTAGTAGACTTGATTTTCCGGAGCCAATTTTTCCTAAAATACCAAGGGTTTGTCCTGGGTTTAAGTCAAAACTAATGGTGTCTAATGCTTTAATGCCCGTTTCTGGATATCGAAACGTTACCTTGTCAAAACGCAATTTTCCTTTGATGCTAGTGGTTTGAAAGGAACCCGAAGGAACATCAGGTGTTTCGTTTAAAAACGCGTTGATACGTTTTTGAGAAGCTTCAGCCTGCTGTACAATGGAGGTAACCCAACCCACAACAGTCACGGGCCATGTGAGCATATTGACGTAGATAATAAACTCGGCCAAAACACCAAAGGCTATGGTGCCATTCATATATTGAAGTCCCCCCACAAAAATAACAATCAAGTTGCTGATGCCTATGAGTAAAATCATGAGCGGAAAAAACCAAGCTTGCACCTTGACCAAAGCCATATTTTTTTCATAACTCTGTTCGGCCTGTGTTTCAAACTGCTTTTGGGCATAGTGTTCTAAACCATAGGATTTAATAACCGAAATGCCACTAAAATTTTCTTGGGCTACCGTAGACATTTTCGACAAGAGTTCTTGCACGGCTGTGCTCCGCACATTGATGATTTTACTGAGTTTATAAATGGTTACAGAAAGAATCGGTAAAGGAAGAATGGTATAGAGTGTGAGGCTAGGGGCTATGCTAAGCATATAGGAAATAACAATCACAAACAATGCAATAGTGTTAATGCTATACATGAGTGCAGGTCCTACATACATGCGTGCCTTACTAACATCTTCACTAATTCGGCTCATCAAATCTCCCGTGCGATTGACTTTAAAGAATTTTTGGGATAGCTGCTGATAATGCCAAAAAATCTCATTTTTTAAATCAAATTCAATATAGCGTGACACATTGATAATGGTTTGGCGCATCCAAAACGTAAAAATTCCTGACGCTAGGGCAGTTCCAATTATAATTAAAATATTGATGAGCAATTCCTTTTGCAGAGCAGCAGAATCAGTTTGTCCTTGGCGCAAAAATTGTTCAACAGCCGTGAGTGAATTTCCAATTAGACGCGGTGCAACTAACGAAAAAACACGACCAATGACGGTTATGACCACTCCTAACAGAAGCTGATACCGATACTTAAAAAGATATTTATTGAGATGCCGAAGTGCTTTCATTCTTGAGGGCATAAAGGTAAACAATTGCAGGATGCATCAAAATTATATTTTCATTGTATTTCTTCTTCTAAGAATCGATATTGCCCTAAATATTTGTATTACTTTTGACTTTTAAAATGTTCTTATTCATGCTAACAAGACGCCACATTCGTATAAAGGTTATGCAATCTGTCTACGCCTTTTCGCATACGGAGAAAGGAAAAGTTGAAGAACAAATACTGTTTTTTGAAAAAAGCCTATTTGATGGCCTAGAATTGTTGCTGCTCCAATGGAGTCTATTTCAGGCTCTAAAACAGTTATTGGAGGAACAAAAGATTTCAGTTCAAAAAAAATATCTACAACAATCGGAGCAGCTTAATCCCTATGATGCTCTTTTGAACAATGTTTATTTCAAATTCATTGCCGAACATCCTCTATTAACAGAGAAGGTAAAGCAATACAAAATGAAAGATTGGGACCTAGAATTTAAATTGATCCGAAATCTTTGGGAGGATATTCAGCAAAATCCCGCTTTTCAATCCTATTGTCAGGCAAGTGATCCAAAAGAAGCTAAGCAACTAGAGGTTTTGGTTTCTATTTTTGAACACACGATAGCACCTGCAGAATATTTACATGTTTATTATGAAGACAGAGCCCTCACCTGGCAGGATGATTTACCCATGGTGAATACGCATGTATTAAAGACATTAAAAAAGATTGACCTCACAAACCGTCAGAGTTTGTCTTTTCCTGATCGTTCCCAATGGAAAGAAGAGCTTTCTTTTGGCAAAGCGCTTTTGGAAAAAGTTCTGACCCAGGAGACTACCCTAACTAAAGAATTAGAAGGCAAAACACCCAATTGGGAAGCCGACCGTATTGCCCTAGTGGACGCCCTCATCCTAAAAATCGCCATTGCCGAATTGCTCTATTTTCCAGCAATACCCCCCAAAGTTACCCTCAATGAATTTTTGGAAATTGCCAAAGAATATTCCACCCCCAAAAGCAATACATTCATCAATGGGGTGTTAGATAAATTGGTTAAAGAATTTACCGACCAAAACAGGATGAACAAATCGGGTAGAGGCTTGTTGTAAGCATTTTTTTTAATTACTTTTGAACAAACTAAAAACACACTCAATGAAAAAATGGACACTTATGAGCCTTGCATTAATAGGACTTTTGACAATTTCATGTCAAGAGGGAGCTTCAAGCAAGGTGAAAAAAGAAAATGTAGCTGCGGCTAATGATAATGCCGATAACTCAGAGGCGCCAGTAATGCAATTTGATAAAATGATGCATGATTTTGGTACCATCAATGAAGGCGATAAAGTGGAAACAACGTTTAGTTTCACAAACACTGGCAAATCCGATTTGATTATTGTTGATGCACGTGGAAGCTGTGGTTGTACAGTTCCTAACTACCCTAAAAATACACCTATTGCACCAGGAGAAAGTGGCGAAATTGTGGTGAGTTTTGATTCGAGTAACAAACCCAATATACAGCAAAAAACAGTGACCATTGCAGCCAATACACAAAGTGGTAGAGAAACCCTTCGTATTAAGGCTATGGTATCACCCGATCCCGTCAAACAGAAACAACGCGAAGATCAAGCGCGCGCAAGACAAAACAATAACTAATCACAATATGGAAGGACTTTCGGGACAGCTCCCCTTTTTGCTTTTGATGTTAGTGGTCTTTTTCTTCTTCATCATTTTGCCTCAACAAAGACGTCAAAAAAAGGAGAAAAATTTCATGAACAACCTCAAAAAAGGAGATCGTGTGATTACCAAAAGCGGTATTCATGCCAAAGTCATGGAACTTAATGATAAAGACAACACCTGTGTGATTGAAACCTTGGCAGGAAAATTAAAAATTGAGCGCAGTGCACTCTCGTTAGAAATGAGCGCCAAACTCAATCCACCCCCTGCTAAAAAATAATTTAGAAACCCGCCCAGTGCGGGTTTTTTTTATATGCTTTATCAAAAACTCATAAAACCCATTTTATTTTTATTTGATCCGGAGCGGGTTCATCATTTTGTGTTTTGGACCATCAAGAAAATACATTTCATTCCCGGCATTCCTTCCCTCATCCGGGCGCGCTATCGTATTCAACACCCTAAACTCGAGCGCCAATTATTTGGGCTTCGTTTTCCCAATCCGGTGGGTTTAGCGGCCGGATTTGATAAAGATGCTAAACTCTATCAAGAACTGTCCAATTTCGGCTTTGGGTTTATAGAAATTGGCACCCTAACCCCCAAGGCGCAGCCAGGTAATCCTAAAAAAAGACTTTTTCGTTTGCCTGAAGACCAAGGGCTAATCAATAGAATGGGGTTTAATAATGAGGGGGTTTCGGCAGCAGTAGCCCGTCTAAAAAAGAACAAAGGTGTGCTCATTGGGGGAAATATTGGAAAAAATAAAGCAACGCCCAACGAAGAGGCTGAAAACGACTATCTCCAAAGCTTTGAAGCCCTCTTTGACTACGTAGACTATTTTGTGGTGAACGTAAGCTCGCCTAACACCCCCAATTTAAGAGCCCTGCAAGAAAAAGAACCCCTTCAAAAATTACTGCAAACTCTTCAAGATAAAAACCATCAAAAGACTGCTCCTAAGCCGCTCTTACTTAAAATTGCACCTGATTTAAACAACGAACAATTGCTTGACGTTATAGCGATTGTTACCACGGTTGGCATAGACGGTGTTATTGCCACCAATACCACCTTAAGTCGTGAGGGTCTGCATTCTCACAACCAAGCCGAAACTGGTGGTTTGAGCGGAAAACCGCTTTCCCAACGCAGCACAGAAGTCATCCGCTTTTTAGCTGAAAAAAGCAATAACGCTTTTCCAATCATTGGTGTAGGGGGTATTCATAGCGCAGAAGACGCTCTCATGAAATTAGAAGCAGGTGCCAGCCTGGTTCAGCTCTACACAGGTTTTGTATACGAAGGACCAGCCCTCGTTCGTAGCATTCTCAAAAAATTGATTTAAACCGTAAACGATCCCATTAGAGATTTTGCTGACTAGGCAAGGTAGAATTTGTTTGAATAAAAAATAGTATCTTTAGGTTTATTAACCCTTAAATCTACAGTACCATGGAAAAAACATTATGGTTCGTAATTATCGGCATCGTTTCCGGTTTTTTAGCAGAACGTTTAATGAAAGGAAGAGGCTTTGGTCCTCATAGTGGAAGTATTACATACTTCACCAGGACGGCGGTTCTTTGGTTTTTTGGGCCTTTCTCTAAGAAACGGCATTTCAAGTTCACTCATAACAGTCTTGGTAGCAGCAGCAACCCTGTTGTTCATTATTAAACTATTTTAAAAATTATAGTTAGACCAGCCTCCTGCTTTTCTATTTCGAGAGTAGGAGTAGTTTTACAAATCCCAAATTAGCATGAACTACTTGAATTTTTATGTTTCAAACAGAAAGGTCTTTCTGTTGCTCCTCATCAGCACAATTTTTTTAAATGCCTGCGAGGAAAAATTAACCATCAAGATCCAAAGCTTTTCAATGCGCAATTAGCCTTAAACAATTCCATTGAGAGTCCAGAAGGTTTAATCAAACACTATTATCAACTTTCTGATGAAGTAGAATCGCATAAAATTACAATCACTACAGAACCATTAGGCAATACTAAATATAGCATAACCCTAATACATGATTATTTAACTGACGATTCACAAAAAGCAAAAAAAATAATTCTCATTGCTTCAAAAGAAAAAAGGCATTGGAATGTCCACAACATAAAAACAAATTTTAAATGTTGGCCTAATAGAGGACACCAAAGGTGGGGTATAACGCCTTGTGAATAAGGAGCAATTTTAATCGAGTATAACAATGAAAATCATCGAAACCCTTTCTAAAATAAGAAAAACGAATGCCAAAATAGCTGTTTCGCTATATGTCCTTGTGGCAGCTTTTGTTTTTCTCTATGGAGCTCAAACTACTATAGTCTCCTCATCTCTTCAGCCCTTTTTGTTTGTAGTGGGCTTAATACTTTTTACGCTCATTGAATATTTAACCCATCGTTTTGTCTATCATTCAGGTCCCGATTATAAAGATGAGAAAAATTGGCAATTCAAAGTTCATGGAGTACATCACCAGTTTCCCAATGACATTGGATTGTTAGCCCTCCCCATTATTTTAGCACTTCTTTTAGGAGCTCTATTCTTTGGGCTATTTTATATGATTGTGGGACAATGGGCTTTTTTTCTGTGGCCCGGATTCTTTTTAGGATACGGAAGCTATCTCACCGTACACTATTTAGTACATAGCCGAAAACCCCCCAAAAACATTTTGGGCTACTTGTGGCGACACCATCATTTGCATCATCATGTCTATGAAGAAAAGGCTTTTGGAGTCAGTTCCCCTCTATGGGATTATATTTTCGGCACCATGCCACCCAAAGGAAGAATCAAAAGACCACCTAAAGCAGCTAATCAAAATAGCTAAAGGTTTCTCCTGGCTTAATATTCTTAAGCGTTTCAAACATTAAAAGTATGACATTCTCCACATCTTCCTTTTGCACCATTTCGACAGTGGTGTGCATATAGCGAAGGGGAAGGGAAATCAAAGCAGATGCAACGCCTCCATTGCTATAGGCAAAGGCGTCCGTATCGGTGCCTGTATAGCGAGAGGAAGCCAAGCGTTGAAAAGGAATTTTCTTTTTTTCAGCTGTTTCTATAATACGTTCTCTTAAGTTGTTTTGAACAGCAGGAGCATAAGAAATTACGGGTCCTTTCCCAATTTCAGTATGGCCTTGTTGTTTTTGGTTGATCATAGGAGTAGTGGTGTCATGACAAACATCTGTTACTATAGCTACATTTGGTTTAATGGTTTGTGTGATCATTTCTGCCCCACGCAAACCAACTTCCTCTTGCACGGCATTAGTAATATAAAGACCAAAAGGTAACTTAACCTTCTGTTCTTTTAGCAGGCGGGCAACCTGAGCAATCATAAAGCCCCCCGCACGATTGTCTATGGCACGACAAATAAATTTGTTCCCATTAATTATTTGAAAAGAGTCAGGATAGGTGATTACGCAGCCAACATGAACTCCCATTTGTTCAACCTCTTTTTTGTCTTGAGCTCCAATATCAATAAATATGTTATCTAGTTTTGGCACTTCTTCTTTTTCCGATTTTCGAGTATGGATGGCTGGCCAACCAAAAACGCCTTTCACAATCCCTTTTTTGGTGTGAATGTTCACCCATTTAGAGGGCGCAATTTGATGATCACTGCCGCCATTGCGCACCACATAGATCAAGCCGTTATCGGTAATATAGTTTACATACCATGAAATTTCATCCGAATGCCCTTCAATCACCACTCGATATGCTGCCTCCGGATTGATGACTCCCACCACACTTCCATAGGTGTCCGTAATAAAGGTGTCTACATAAGGCTTAATATAATCCATCCACAGCTTTTGTCCATTACTCTCATAGCCCGTTGGGGAGGCATTGTTCAAATAGCTTTCTAAAAAGGCGAGTGCTTTCTTATCAATAATCTTCATAGCGTGTAAATTCAATTTAAATTTAAGTCAGTAAAAATAACAATAATGCTATTTTAAAATGAAAGGTTGTATTATTTTTTAAATTTGCGCCATGAACAAGGCCCTTTTTTTGCTCCTACTGTCTTCTGCTGTTTGCTTTGCACAAATAGACAGCCTTACCCATTACAAAGAAATTTTAGAACGTTTTGAAAACGATAGTTTGGACGGATATGGTATTGCGCTAGAAGAAGTGATTTTGTTTCAGCCCCTCCGATTTTCAAGCATGAACGATTTAAAGTCCTATTTAATTCTGCGCAACAGAACCCTCAAAGTCTATCCCTATGCCAAGCTAGCCGGAGATCGACTCGATTCGCTCACCCTCAGATTAGAACGTATCCAAAACAAATCCAAACGCAATCAATACCTCAAGCGAATCGAAAAATATATTTACGATGAATTTGAAGAAGAGCTAAAAAAACTGTCGCGTTCCCAAGGTCGCATACTCATCAAACTGGTGCACCGCCAAACCGGACTCACCACCCATCAATTAGTAAAAGATCTTCGCAATGGCTGGCGTGCATTTCTCTACCAAACTACCGCTAGTTTTTTTGACCTAACCCTCAAAGCAGAATATGAACCCGAAACCATTTATGAAGATTTCTTAATTGAAGACATATTGCAACGCGCTGCTGCCGATGGTCTTATTGAACTGGACGCCACAGCACTAGAATATGATTTAGACAGTCTTTATCCCATTTGGAAAGCTCGAAAAAAGCGAATTGAGTTTGATAAATAGCTAATGGATAAGCTATTAACACAATTTTTATTTTTTATTATAATTAATTGTAAAAAATAAATTGTTCGAATAAAAAAGGGTGTTATATTTGCACCCGCAAAAGGGGCCAAGTAATGGTTTTTTTTGTTGGACAAGTTCCTTGAAAGAATAGAAAAGAATGACAGCGCGTATCGAGAGATACAAGTGAAGTGAACCATTTTGAGACAACGTCAACGGTTATTGTTTTAGACTTACAAT